>Ga0187846_10001313_pt1 | contig 14063 bp, 15 predicted proteins | sample TC_taG_FD_161473 | JGI IMG/M metagenome (GOLD analysis project Ga0187846, IMG submission 161473) | Biofilm microbial communities from the roof of an iron ore cave, State of Minas Gerais, Brazil - TC_06 Biofilm (v2) | ecosystem: Environmental > Terrestrial > Deep subsurface > Cave > Wall biofilm...
CCCCCAGACGGATCGCGGTGACCCCAAGATTGCGGCAGACGTGGGCGAGCTCCGAGACGTGGTCCCCGTAGACCCCGTGAATGTGGTTCGTCGGGAAGTGCTGCAGAAACTCATCCGCCGGGGACGCGAGCCTGCAGAACGCGTGCGGCCAGTTGGGCTGGACCTCCTGAACGATGCGCCGCTCGACGGCTTGGTCGAAGCGGACGAACTCCCCGCGCACGATGTGCATCCGGTACCGGCCGTTGTCGCGGGACAGGCGCGCCAGGGTGACCTCCCCCGGCGCGGCGATGTGAAAGACGCTGGCCCCGCCCGCGGGGAAGTAGAACCCCTCCGGGAACAGCTCCACGTGACGCAGGTTCTCCGCGGGGTCGGCGCTCCGCGCGGCGAAATAGGTGGCGTGCTGGCCCGAGTTCACGAGATCAAACACCTCGCGGTCCCGGAGGTAGTGGCGCACGTCGGCGAAGAGCACGGGGGTCCCCGCGAGGTGCTTGAAGATCTCCATCGTCAGGGCCGCGTCCATGTCGGCTTCGGTCGCGCAGACGATCGGGTCGTGGGGACCGTCCCAGTCGTACGGGTCGTTGAGGAAGGCTTCGGTGATGTCCATCGTGACGAACTGCTCGGTGAGTTCGGGCTGGGCTTTGATCCCGAGAAAATCGAGGCCCCGGTCGTGGATCATCCTCCGCACCGCGTAGTAGCTGGCGATCTGAAGTTCGAGCTTCTCCGGGGTCAACTGGACGCCGTCGTAGTGCACCTTCTTCGCGTGGGTTTCGAGCCACTCCCGTCCCCGCCGGACCTTGGCACGGTCGGCCGCCTCCGCCCCGCGGACGATCTCCCACTGGTCGATGTGCTCGACGTCGATGCCAAACTCCCTCGCCCACTGGTCCGTATTGGACACGGCCGTGTTGATGCCGATCGACCGCCCCCCGAAGAGCCCGTAGGTCTCGCCGCGCAGCGCGGCGCAGGCGTGGGCGGCTTTGGCCCACGCATCGACCCGCCGGAACACCTGGCGATCCTCGATTTCCCCGAAGACGCGATCGTAGCGGACCCCGATCTGATCGAGCGCGCCGGCGGCGGCCAGAACGGCGACCATCCCGGGCTTCGAGGGATTGACCTGGCCGAACAGCAGGTAGGGACCGGGCGCGAAGCGCGACGCCATCACGGTGAACTGGGGAAACGCCCAGACCGCGTAGTTGAAAATGGTGGCCTCCACGCCCTCCCGCGCCAGGCGCTCGCCATCGCGCTTGGCCAGCTCGTTCGTCCAGACGATGTCCCCGGACACGACCTCGTGCCCGCCGGCGCGGAGGGCCCGCGCGAGCCGCTCCTGGAACGCCATGTTCTCCGCCACCTGAGGCTCGTGCGCGTACCGCCTGCCGTCCGAGAATGTCAGGACGCCGACTTTCGCCATCGCAAACCTCCCCCGACCCCTTGGATGGACCTCGCGCCGGTTGGCACCGGCGCGGCCCGGCCTCAGGCCTTCACGCGCCGTCGCGGGCGGGCCGCCTCGTGGAGATTGAGGAACACCTGGATGATGTCGCTCGCGCTGACGATCCCGATCACCCGCCCGCCTTCCACGATGGGCACCCGGCGCACCATCTGGTCGAGCATCAGGGACGCGATCTCCTCGACGGTCGCATCCCCGGACGCGGACACGGGGTCGGTGGCCATGACGTCCCGCACCATCGTCCCGGGCCGGGCGGCGAGATCCACAAAGCTGACCATCCCGACCAACTGCTCGGTCTTGTCAACAACCGGCGCCCCGTGGATCCGGTAATGCAGAAGCTGCTCGGCCGCATCCGACACCGGCATGTCGGGTGACAGCGTGACCACGTCCTTCGTCATGATTTCACGCGCTTCCACCGTCATCACCCCCTGGCTCCTGCTTCATCCCGCGCTTCCGTCCTTATTCAGGGTACTCTGCCGCGACCGCCCGAGGGATCGGGCGAATGCCCGATTGCCCGGCGGGCCGGCCCGGTCGGGGTTACGGCCGCTTCTTCTCGGCGGCCCTGATCGCGCGGCCGATCCAAAAGACGCTCCAGGCCGCCAGCAGGATCGCCGACATCACCAGCCGGTTCACGTCGACGATCGGCGTGACCGTGGTTCGCTTGTCGGTGATCTCCAACACCGCGAGTGGCCTGACGGAGATCACCCCGCCCCCACCTCCACCGTCGGCGCCAGCCCCGGCTTCGGTCCCCGACGGGGACGACTGCGGGTTTGACGACGCCCTCGAGGACGCCCGGGCGCGACCGGCCACGCCCGGCGGCGCCGCACCCTTTCCCCGCCTCCCCTCCCCCATCCCCATGCCGAACCCGTACCATACCCTTGCGACCGGAATGATCGTGCGGCCGTGGACGACGATCGGCTCCCCAAATACCGTCCTCACCGTCGCCCTCTCGTGAAAATCCCCGATCCGGTTGACCAACTTTTCAATCACAGGCAGCCCCCCCCGGGATTCAGTGTCGCGTGCCGCTAGGCGGGAGTCGGGGCCCCGTTCGCGGACACGGGCCGCGGGGCCGCGACCGCTTTCCACACCGTATGCCACAGGGCGCCGAACCCCGCGCACACCGCCACGAGGCGGATGATCCAGCCCAGAAACGGGATCTCGAACAAAAGCACCAGCACGATCGTGCCAGGAACCAGCGACCAGTAGATCGAGGGCGATCCTCCCGCTCCGAGCCGCCGTAGGATCTGGCCGCCCAACCAGGCGGCGACGAAGATCTGGGCGGGGTAGAGCGTGGCGAGGTACAGCAGCATCATGGTCGCCGACAGCGGGATGCCAATGACGGTGCACACCAACAGGAACGCGACGACGGGCACGATCACGGCCAGCACGAACCCCGTCACCAGGCTGCGCCCAAACCGGCCGCTTAACTCGCCGATCACGGGGGGCGCCGCGCGGGGGGCGATCCAAAAGACGACCAACCCTGTGACGAGGAGCACCAGGGCTTCCGCCAGGGCCCACCAAGGGCGAACCCGGGGACTCATGGGGGACGTCACCGTCTTGTTCGCACCCGCGGACGGGGGAAGGCGCTCCACCCCGCCGGCGACGTGGGCTCCCGGTTGGACTTCGATCGGCTGATCGGCCGAATAGCGCAACCGTCCGCCGATCCGCGCGGCCGGCAGGAGGACGATCCGGCTCGCCTCCACCTGCGCGTCGCCGTGGATGGTTCCCCCAAGCACGACCTCATAGGCGTAGACTGTCGCGTTGCGCCCGACGGTCCCGGACGCACTCACCTCGCCTCCCCCGACGACGAGGTCCCGGTCGATCTGCGCGGTCGGCTCGACGGTCACGTTGCCGCCTGCCAGGATGGCATCGCCCGCGATCTGCGAGTCGACGATCACCGATCCGCCGGCCGCACGCACGCTGCGGCCGATCGCCCCGCCGACCTTTAAGGTCCCGCCCCACGCCAGTACGCCCCCGCTGATGTGTCCGTTGATGTCCACCGTCCCCCCGGCCGCCGCCACGTCGCCGTCGACGGCGGCGTTGGTCGTCACCGTCCCCCCGGCGATGTAGAGATCGTCGTGAATCGTCTCGGTGAACGCCGTGTTGCCGCCGGCGCGCTGGACGTACGCCAGCGCGGGAACGGGCAGCGCGACGGTCCCCAGCGCGAGCCACAACCACGGTATGATCCTGACTCTCATGATCCGTCACCCCCTCGCGGATCCATTCCCGCCAGCCGCGCCGTGTCCCGCGCGATCTGGCGTCCCTCATCGACGCGAACGACGTGGATTGCGACCGCGCTGTCGGGCGTTGAGACGACGGGAAGGTGGGCCAGGTTCGCCTGCTCATCCAGGCGAGCGCCGAGGGTCCCCAGGCGCCCGACGATCTGGGCGCGCACGGGCGCCGCGTGCTCGCCGATGCCTCCGCTGAAAACGACCTGATCACACCCGCCGAGCGCGATGCTCAGGGCGCCCACCGCCTTCGCCGCTCGATAGCAGAAGACCTCGACGGCCAAGGCCGCCGGGGGAGAGTCGCCGTGCTCGAGGAGGGTCTTCATATCGGCGGAGAACCCGGAAAGCCCCAGCAGCCCGCTCTCGTAATTGAGGGCCCGGTCGATCTCCGTGGGTGAACACCCGTGCTCGCGCTGCAGGAAGAGCAGGACGCCGGGATCGATGTCTCCGCCTCGCGTGGCCATCACCAACCCCTCGAGCGGCGTGAAGCCCATCGTCGTGTCGAGGCTCCGGCCGCGCAGGACCGCCGTGGCCGAGCATCCGGCGCCGAGGTGGAGCAGCACCGCGCGCTCTTTCAGGTGCCCGGCCAGCTGCCACACCACGTCGGCGCAGGCGAGCCCGTGGAACCCGTAGCGCCGCACCCCCCACTCACGCCAGCCGCGGGCGACGGCGTACTCGTACGCGCGGGCGGGAAGGGTCGCGTGGAACGCGGTGTCAAACACGGCCGCCTGCGGAACGCGCGGTAGGAGCACGATCAGCTGGCGGATGATCTGGATGGCCGGCGGGAGGTGGAGGGGGCTGAGCGGGACGAGGGCGTCCAGGTCCGAAAGCACCTTCGCGTCGATCCGCACCGCGTCCCGGTACGTCCCGCCTCCGTGCACCAACCGGTGGCCGATGTAGTCCAGCCCCGACACGTCCGGAAGCCGGGCGAGCAGGGCGCGCAGCGCCGCCGCGTGGTCGGGAAGCAGGGTGCGTTCCGACGGCCCCTCGTCCGCGGAGACGGCTCCGTCACCGCCGCCGATTCCATCGGCCTGGAGGGTCATCGTGGGCTGTGCGGCCGGGAAGTTCCACCAATCCAGCCGGAGCGAGGAGGACCCCACGTTGACGGCTAAAATGTTCACGGCTATCTCCGCCATACCCGACCGATGATCTCCGGCATGTCGCTCCCCTCGCGCCGCGCGGACCGCCGAACGAGTACCCGAACCCGGGTTTCGCCCCCCACGCGGGCCTCCCTCCCGGATCGATCAGGCACCCGGAGCGCGAGTGCGTGCGCGCCGAAAGCCGGACTCGCGGGCTGGGCGCTCCAAGATCGCCGATCACTGCGGGACGGTGATGGCCGCCGCGGCCGTCGGGCCTGAGACCACCGCGGCGGGGGCACGGGTTCAAACCACGTCACGCCGATGCTTCCGCGTAACGCAAGCGGTAGAACAGAACGGCATTGCCCCCGAAAATCTTCGCGTTGGCGCTTTGCGAAACGCCCCCGAGCGCGTACACGAGGGCATCAAACACTCGGGCGTAGGATCCCGCCAGCAGGCACACGGGCCAGTCCGAGCCGAACATCACACGGTCCTCGCCAAACCACCCCAGGACCCGCCGGACGTACGGCACCAGATCGTCGGGCCGCCACGCCGACCAGTCCGCCTCCGTGATCATCCCCGACAGCTTGCAGAACACATTGGGCAGCTGACCCATCGGGGCCATCGCCTCTGCCCATTCCTGGATCGCGCCGACCTTGATGGCCGGCTTGGCGATGTGGTCGATCACGAAGCGCATCTCGGGGAAATCGAGCGCGGTCCTCCGTGCCGCCGGCAGTTCTCGGGTCCGCACCAAGAAATCGTACGCCAACCCCGACTCCCCAACGGCGCGCAGCCCCCGCCGCACATCCTCCCGCAGCAGCCATGCGGGATCGGGCTCATCGTGGACCTGATGCCGTATGCCGACCAGCGTATCCCCCCCGGAAGAAGAGGTCAGGTCCCGAAGCGTGCGGGAGACGCCGGGGTCCGTAAGGTCCACCCAGCCCACCACCCCGGCCACAAAATCGGTGCCGGCGGCCACCGCGCAGAACTCTCTGGTCTCCTCAAGGCTCGAGCGCGTCTGCACCAGCACGGTGCGGCCAATTCCCCGCTCGGCCAAGAGCGGGCGCAGGTCTTCAGGACCAAACCGGCGCCGGACCGGCGCGAAGGCGCCGGTCATCCACGGATATTCAGCGCGCTCCGGGTTCCAGAAGTGGTGATGGGAGTCAACGACGTGCGGACCGCGCACCGTACCCTCCAGGCCCGTTCGGGTGGGTGACGGGCTACGAGACCAACCTGGCCAGGATAAACGCCGCGGCGGCCGCGGCTCCCCCCACGAGCGCGGTCTGCAGCGCGCTGCGCGCGGGCGGCGCGCCCGTGAATCGCGCCTTGATAAACCCAAACACGAACAACGCCACCAGGGTGACCCCCACCGAAAGCGTGAGAGCCGAGCGCACGCTTGGTGCGACGAAGTACGGGGCCAGGGGGATAAACCCCCCGGCAATGTACGCCCCCCCGATCGTCAAGGCGCTCGACACGGCACGCTTGGGATCGGGCTTCTCGAGGCCCAACTCAAACCGCATCATGAAATCCACCCACGCCGCCGGATGCCTTTGCAGCGCTGCGACGACCGGCGCACTCTCCGCCGCGGTCAGACCATACGCCTCGAACACGCCGCGCACCTCTTCCGCCTCGACCTCGGGAACGGTGCGGATCTCCGTCTCTTCGCGCTGCTGCTCGCTCGCGTAGTGCTCGGCATCGCTTCTGGCCGCGAGGTAGCCGCCGAGCCCCATGGCGATGGAGCCGGCGGCGATCTCGGCCAGGCCCGCGGTGATGATGACGTGGGTCAAGGCGACCGCGCCGGAAAGGCCGGCCGCGAGCGCGAACGGGACCGTCAGGCCGTCCGACATTCCGATGACGACGTCTCGCACGGTCTCGCTGGCCGTAAAGTGCCGCTCGAGATGGGGCGTCTGTGGCATGGAGCTCCCTCAGGGGAGGCGGTCGTCCGCGGTCGCGGCGGCGCGTGCGAGCCGCCGGACGAGGGCTTCGCGGTACACGCTCAGGTCGACGGCGCAGCGCGCCTCGCCGGTCGCCATCGCCGCCCCGGCAACCGCCGGGGCGACCCACAGGGCCACCCGAGGATCGACCGGCTTGGGGATCAGGTACTCCGGTCCGAACCGCAGCGCCTGCAGCCCATACGCCCGGAGGACTCCCTCAGGAACGTCCTCCCTGGCCAACGCCGCCAGCGCCCGCGACGCCGCGATCTTCATCTCCTCGTTGATCGACCTCGCCCGGACGTCAAGCGCGGCGCGGAAGATGAACGGGAAGCCCAGCACGTTGTTGACCTGGTTCGGGTGGTCGGATCGCCCGGTTGCCACGATCGCGTCCGGCCGCGCCGCGCGGGCGTCCTCGTAGCCGATCTCGGGATCGGGGTTGGCCAGGGCAAAGACAATAGGGCGCGGGGCCATCGACCGCACCATGCCCGGCGTGACGATTCCTCCCACGGACAATCCAAGCAGCACGTCAGCGCCGGACAGGGCATCGGCCAGGGTCCGGGCCGCCGTCGCGTGCGCGAACGACTCTTTATACACGTTCATCCCTTCGGTTCGCCCTTTGAAGACGACGCCCCTGGTGTCCACCAGCGTGATCTGCTCGCGGGCCATGCCGAACCTCAGCAAGAACTTCGCCGAGGCGATCGCGGCGGCCCCCGCCCCGCTCAGGACCAGCCGGATCTGATCCGGGCGCTTGCCCGCCAGCTCGAGGGCGTTCAGCAGCGCCGCGCTGGCGATGATCGCGGTTCCATGCTGGTCGTCATGGAAGACAGGAATCGCAAGGAGGCTTCTGAGCGCGGCTTCGATGACGAAGCACTCCGGGGCCTTAATGTCCTCAAGGTTGATCCCGCCAAACGTGGGCTCCAGCGCTTTGACAACCTGCACGACCTCGTCGGGCTCGGCGGCGTCGATTTCGATGTCGAACGCATCGATGTCGGCGAACCGCTTGAACAGCAGGGCCTTGCCTTCCATCACCGGCTTGCTGGCCAGCGCCCCGACGTTGCCGAGCCCGAGCACGGCTGTCCCGTTAGAAACGACGGCGACCAGGTTGCCCCGCGCGGTGTACCGGAACGCCGCTTGAGGATCGGCGCAAATCGCCCGTACCGGCTCGGCGACCCCTGGCGTGTACGCGAGGGAAAGATCGCGCTGCGTGGCACAGGGCTTGGTGATCGCGAGCGCCACCTTCCCCGGCCGCTCCCGGCTGTGGTACTCGAGCGCGTCGTGCGGCAGCACCTTCATGACGAACCCTTTCGTACGCTCATGATCGCGTCCTGCCCACCCACCCCGGTCGGGAGGACCGCGACGTTTCGTAAATGGTGGGCAAGAGCCGCCGCAAGGCCCAACATACTTCACATGCTAGAAGAGCCGGCAAAGCGCGGGTATCAGGTGGCCGACCTATTTCGACGCACCGGGGCGCCCCGGAACGTGAATCGGTCGAGGACCCGATGCCGGGACCGCACCCTCAAGCCTAAGCTGGTGGAGGGAGGCTTTGCGGTGTGCGGTTCTGGGGCCGCAACGGCTCCGACCACACGATCGAGGATGTGGAGGGTCGATCATGGCGGTTCGCGTGGGGATCAACGGATTCGGACGGATCGGCCGCCAGGCGCTGAAGGCGATCCTGGAACGGGGCGAGGGAGCGCTGAGTGTCGTTGCGGTCAACGACCTCGTTGACCCGCGTGCCAATGCCCGCCTCTTCAAGTACGACACGAACTACGGGGTCTTTCCCGGGAAGGTCGAGGCTCAGAACGGACGCATCACCGTCGACGGGCATTCGATCAAAGTCTTCTCCGAACGAGAGCCGGGGATGATTCCCTGGATCGAAGAGGAAGTCGATCTGGTGATTGAGTCCACCGGGCTGTTTACCGACGCGAAGAAGGCCGCGGCGCACCTGGAGGCCGGCGCGCGCAAGGTGATTATCTCGGCTCCCGCCAAGCACGAGGACATCACGATCGTGCTGGGCGTCAACGAACAGCAGTACGATCCCGCGCACCACCATATCATCTCCAACGCGTCCTGCACGACCAACGGGCTCGCCCCGGTGGCGAGGGTTCTCCACGAGGAGTTCGGGATCGAGAAGGGCATGCTCTCCACGATCCACGCGTACACGAACTCCCAGCGCCTGCTCGACGTGGCCGCGAAAGACCCGCGCGACGCGCGAGCGGCGGCGATGAACATCGTCCCCTCCGAGACGGGAGCGGCCAAGGCGATCGGGCTGGTCATCCCCGCGTTGCAGGGCAAGTTCACGGGAATGGCCTTCCGGGTGCCGGTGTCCACCGTGTCGGCCATCGACTTCACCTCGCTGCTGAGTCGGGAGACCGGGACGGCGCGGCTCAACGGCGCAATGCGGCGCTGGTCGGAGGAGAAGCTCGCCGGGATCCTCGGGTACACGGAGGAACCGCTGGTGAGCAGCGACCTGAAGGGCACCGCCTACTCTTCCGTGTTCAGCGCGCTGGACACGCTGGTCGTGGGCGGAAACCTGGTCAAGGTGATCGCCTGGTACGATAACGAGTGGGGCTACGCCTGCCGGGTGGCCGACCTGGCCAAGTTTGTCGCGGAACAGATGGTCTGAGCGCCTTGGATGAGGGGAGGGTCGAGAATGGCTGGCTCGGGATTCTGGCTCCTGGGGGCAACCGCCGCACTGTTCGCCGCGATGTGGGGAATCAAACTCTTCTTCGACGCGGTGGCCAGGGTCGGCAACACGGAGGGACCGCCCGTCGATCCACGCGACGAGGAGCTCTGGCATCGCTATGAAGAAGGAGACCTCACCGCTGCGGAATTCGATCGACTGAGGCACACGCGTCAGCGTACAGCATAGACCCCGGGCCGCATGCGCGGCCCCGGGGTGGCGTCGTTACCGCACAAAGCGGACCGAGTATTGGCCTCCCCACTCGCTGGGAACCCGCCCGTCGTCGTCCGGATCGTTCCATGGTACCCCATCGATGATGAACAGATACGGGTACTTGCCGGGGGCGAGCGTCAGGGAAATGGTCCACCAATCATTGGCACCCCGCACCAGCCGGTGGACCGAGGTGTCCCACCGGTTGAAGGACCCGACCAGGGCGATTGTGCGAGCGTTGGGGACGCGCCGACCGTTGAGCTTAAATATGACTTCCCTCAGCTCCTGTACTAGGACCGACATCGTAGTTTTCCCCCTCGTTCCACGGCCCTCCACTTCATGTATAGCGCATGGGGAACGCCACTGAAAATCAGGCGGGGACCCGATGCAGGCCCGCCGAGGGTCTTGGTAACTTGAAGTTAGCCCTAGAGAAAAACGAGGCGTCCGATGCCTTCACGCTTGGTGCCGGTGACATTTAGATATCCCAGTCCGACCCCCGGACCCGTGGCGCTCCTTGGCAGCTTCAATCACTGGGATTCTCGGGTTCATCCCCTCCGGCTCACCGACGGCGAGTGGCGAATCACGATCTATCTTCCGCCTGGAACCTACCCGTACGCCTTCCTCGTAGAAGGCCAGCGAACGCATGACCCGGGGTCGAGCGACGCTTTGCATGGCGGACCCGGGTATTCGATCGCGACAGTAACTGAACCCCGGCTGGCGAGGTCCGCGTGAGCCGGCATATTTTCCTGAGGGTCCGAGCAGAATGTCGACTCGTCAGGCCGGGGGAGTCCGTATCTAGCGCTCGCAATCCGCAGGCGCGGAAGCCCCGTTGGGGCTCTCGACGCACCGCCGGCAACGAGGATCAGCGCACGACCAGAACAGGAACGTGTGCCCCGTGCAGCACTCGTTCGCTGACGCTCCCGAGGATCAGGCCGCCGATCTGGCCGAGACCTCGGCTGCCCACGATGACGAGGTCCGCGTGAGCCTCGTGGGCCGCCTTGACGATCTCCGCCGCGGGATCGCCGTTCCGGTACGTTCGAGTAACGGAGATTCCGGTGCCTGCGAACGGCTGCATCGTCTGGTCGAGGATCTCCTGCCCGGCCCGCTCCAGTCCTTCCTGAAGCGCCCCGAGATCGACGAACGCCTCGGGCCCCGGTCCGCCGAGCGCGATCACGGGAATGTGGCCCACGTTGACCAGGATCACCTCGGTCTCGCGCAGCTCGCGCGCCAGCCGCGCGGCGAGGGTGGCGGCCCGGAGCGCGTGCGGCGGGCCGGTCGAACGGACAACGTTGAGACAAGCGGTGCCGCGCCTCGCGAGGCGCCACGGAGCCCGCCTCGAGCTCGTGGGACCGGCCGCGCATCCCGCCCTGTCCCAGGGCATCGGCGCGCTCCTGCGCTACCCGGCCCAGACCGGAGTCCCCCGCGGCCAGCGCACCCCCGGAGGGGACGCGTGATCGGGCAAGTGCCTGAGGCGAGATCCGCTGTGCGGCCGATGGTCCCGGGGGAGGCATGCGAGTACGTTAAGTGTGGGGGAAAAGAGGAGGTGCCGCCGTGGCGACCCTAGCGCTGAAGCCGGTGGTCTTGGTGCCAACCGATATGTCGGATCCGTCTCTCCCCGCTGTCACGTACGCGGCCGATTTGACCCGAAGGGTGGGGGGAACGATGATTCTGTTCCACGTGATCTCCCCCAAAGAGGTGGAAGAGGCTGTGGCCGACGGGGTCTACGTCGACAAGCTGATTGATAACCTCCGGGCGGAGCTTTTGTGGTGGTTCGCCACGTTCGTTCCGCTTGAGATCCGCGAGAAGATCAGCGTGCAGACCATGGCCGCGATCGGTCATCCGGAGCAGGAGATTCTCGCCGCGGCGGAGTCCATTCGGGCGGGGATGATCGTCATGGCCACCCACGGCCGGACGGGCCTGCAGCGGGCGTTGCTCGGAAGCGTCGCAGAAGCGGTGGTCAGGCAGGCGCGCTGCCCTGTGCTCACGATCCGAACCCTCGGGGTGGAGGCGGTGCCGGTCGGGCGGGGTGAGGCCGCCAAAGGAGGCGTCGCTTCCACGACCGAAGGCCTTCGCTAGAACGTGGGAACGCACGTGATCGCCAGGGACACGGACACGGGTCCCCGGCGCACAAGGAGGGTGTGAGATGCGCGCGCGCGAGGTGATGAGCACCCCGGTCGTTACCGCCCGTCCTGAAGCGACCGTGAAAGAGGTCGCCGAGTTGATGGTGGAGCACCGGGTGAGCGGGATCCCGGTCGTCGATCGCTTTGAGCATCTCGTGGGGATCATCTCCGACTCGGACTTCATCACGAGGATGGAATACGGGCAGGTCGGCGAGGGTCTCCCGGGAGTCCTGGACCGCCTGACTCGACTGGCCGGCGCGAACCGGAAGATCGAAGCCCGTACCGCAGCCGAGTTGATGACCACGCGGGTCATCACCGCGGGTCCGGACGCGACCGTGCGCGAACTGGCCCATCTGATGGAGGCCCACAATATCAATCGCGTTCCGATCGTGGAGGCGGGGAAGCTCCTCGGCATCGTCACGCGGGCGGACCTCCTTCGCACCATGACCCGGCACGACACCGCGATCACCGAAGACGTCCGGTGGCGCCTCGGTCATGACCTGTGGATCGATACCGATGGGTTGGAGATCAGCACCAAAGACGGCGTGGTCACAATCGCCGGCGAGGTCGAGTCGCGCTCGGCGGCGGCGCTGGTAGAGCGCTGGGCCGCCGCGACGGAAGGCGTGGTTGCGGTCGATACGCACGCCCTCCGGTATCGGTTGGATGACCGCCACATTAAGGTGAGCACCGACCGCCTCCGCTAGGGCCCCGCGGGCCGTGCCCATCGGCGTCTTCCGGAAAATCAGGGCGCGACTTCGGGACGGTGATTCCCGGAAGGCCACGCCGAGTGGCCCTCCGGGGTGCCGTGCGGTGGGCGGTGGCTCCACAAGCATGGAGGTGAGGAAGATGGAGACGATCCCGAGGCGGGCGGCCATCAAGAAGATTTTGGCCCCCACGGATCTTTCCCACAACTCGTTGGACGGCGTCATCCAAGCCGCGGAGCTGGCCAGGCGGGTCGGGGCGGATCTGGTGCTGATGATGGCGATCCCGGAAGAGCGCGCCGCCGATGAGGTGGTCCATGGCCGGTACGCCGACCGGTTGCTGGAAACCTGTCGGATGCAGCTGGTGTCGTGGTTCACCCAACATGTTCCCCCGGTCCTCCGCCATAGCGTCGCCGCGAAGTTTCTGGTGGTCATCGGTCCGCCGGCGGAGGCCATCCTCGAGGTGGCCGAGGCCGAGAAGATCGACCTTATCGTGATGGCCACGCACGGGCGATCCGGATTCCGGCGCTTCCTGCGCGGAAGTGTCGCCGAAGGTGTCATCCGCGCGGCAACGAGCCCGGTTCTTACGGTCCGGGCGGGAGGCCCTCCGGCGTTCCCCGTCTCGGCCGCATGACCCTTTGCCGGGCCGTCCCGGAGGAGTTCCATGGCACGGCCCGAATGGCACCCCGAGATGAGCGCGGTGGCGAGCAGTAAGACCGGGAAGATCCGGGTGCTCCTCGCGGACGACCACGCGATCGTCCGCGAGGGCGTCAAGATGATTCTCACGGCCGAGCGCGACCTGGACGTGGTGGGAGAGGCCGAGGACGGCCTGGAGGCGGTTGAGCTGGCGAAGAAGCTCAAGCCGGATGTCGCCGTCATCGACATCAGCATGCCGGGGATCAACGGGATCGAAGCGACCAAGCGGATCAAAGCCGCCCTTCCCGATACCCACGTCCTTGCCCTCACGATGCACTCGGACGACACCTATGTGTTTCAGCTGCTCAAGGCCGGCGCCTCGGGCTATGTCCTGAAGAAGGCGGCCGCGACGGACCTCGTACAGGCGGTGCGGGCCGCTCGGCGGGGGGAGGCGTTCCTGTATCCGTCCGTGGCCAAGGCGGTGGTGGCGGACTACCTGAAGCGGCTGGAGACGGGCGAAGGCCGGGAGACCTACGACGGGCTCACCGACCGAGAGAAGGAAATCCTCACCCTGGTGGCCGAGGGCGCGACCAACCAGGAGATCGCCCAAAAGCTGTTCATCAGCGTAAAGACGGTCCAGACCCACCGGGCCCACATCATGGAGAAGCTGAACCTGCACGACCGCACCAAGCTCGTCAGGTACGCGATCCGAAAAGGCCTGATCGAGCCGTAGCCCCGGCCCGCCGCCCCTATTCCTCATCGGGCCTCCGCCCGATGTCCATTCGTTTCCGCGCCGGATGCGTCGGGTGTCCGCACCTGCCATACTCGAATGGGCAACTCCGTCGAGGAGGAGGTGCAGTGTGAAACACGTTCTGGCGCGCGAGATCATGACTAGTCCGGTCTTCACGATTCCCCCCGAGACCCCGTTCCGCGACATCGCGGCACTGATGCTCGAGCGCGGGGTGAGCGGCCTGCCGGTGGTCGATACTGATGGTCAGATCCTCGGCATCGTCAGCGAAGCCGATCTGCTGCTCAAG
>Ga0187846_10001314_pt1 | contig 14060 bp, 11 predicted proteins | sample TC_taG_FD_161473 | JGI IMG/M metagenome (GOLD analysis project Ga0187846, IMG submission 161473) | Biofilm microbial communities from the roof of an iron ore cave, State of Minas Gerais, Brazil - TC_06 Biofilm (v2) | ecosystem: Environmental > Terrestrial > Deep subsurface > Cave > Wall biofilm...
TTTTGACCACGCCCCAGGGGGAAATCAAATTCTACACAAGTGGCGGCAATGTGCAAGTAAAATGCACGAGCCCTGTGGAAACTAGGAAGTGAAAGATTTGCTCTCCGCCGGCTCTGTACTTCCTTCGCGTGTTTGCGCAGACTTCTTAAGTACATGTAGCACGTCTTTTGGGCGAGCCAAAACTAACTGAAGACCGTCTCGAACCTTTCGTGCAGCGCTGCGGGCTTCAGCCAAGACCTACAAAGGCGTCGCCGCCGCCCGAATCCCGTTGTCGCTCGCCGGTCTAAGCCCTAATTACACAAGGAGATTCAAGACCTAGGGGATTTGGGAACCACTCGTTTGGGCAGAATGTGATTTCAATCTGCAATCCGGTGAGCGTGCAGTGCGCCTTGCTCGCAGACCGCAAGTTCTAGAACTTGCAACACTCGATGAAGAATTATTGCTCCCCTTCCTTGGGGCGCTTTGTCACCTTATTTACAGGTCTTGAAAGCAGGGATCTCCACACGAGAAGGTCATAGTACGAATTGATCCTTCCCACGCGGATGGGGTGTTACTTTCGACCACTTGCCCCTGTGCAGCTGCTTAACTACCGTTGTTCGGATCACTCATTCCCATGCCACGGTGCTGTGCGCTTTAGCCGAGGAGCCAAAATTTACCAGCAGCCGGTCTGAATGGAACTCAGAAATCGAGTTCGCTATCGACTCGCGGCCAACGCGGTATTCAGTTGGGAAAGCGCACAGCGCAGCCGCTTGCTCGGGAAAGGAGTGACTCGGGATATCAGCTTGATGGGCGCATTCATTCTCACATTGACCTGCCCACCAGTGGGCACAGCGCTGCAACTCGAAATTTTCCTTCCCCCACTGCTTCAAGGGGCTCGCAGTATACGGATTCAAACGGAAGCTACGGTGATTCGGGTGGAACACGAAGGAGGGAACGAGGGATTCGCGGTCGTCGGCCAAGGCTTCTCTCTTCTCTCAAGTGCGGGGGAGGGAACATGATCTCCTGTCCTACGCGAACGAACAGTATGGAGAAGCTTCTGGTGAGCAGTAACGTTGCGCTCGCGGTTTTCCTTATTTCTTTGCTGGCGCTGTGTGCCAGTCCCAGTGTGGGCCAGGAAATCTCCCAGACGGATTCGGCCCGCCACGGGCCACAAGCCCTATCAGGTGTTTCCTCCGAAGGGGCCCAGGACGCTAACCGCCCGGCATTACAGAGGCGTGATTGGCGCTACCAATTGCAGCCGGGAGATGCTTTCAACATCAGCTTTCCTTTCACGCCGGAGTTCGATCAACAGGACGTACCCGTTCAACCGGATGGGTACGCCTCCTTGCATGGGGTGGGAGATCTTGCGGTCGCAGGCAAGACCCTCCCTGAACTGCGGGAACTGCTTCGAGCGGCTTATTCGAAGGTTGTTAGCCCGCAACCGATCACGGTGGAGTTGAAAACCTTTGAGAAGCCGTACTTTTTGGTTGGTGGGGAAGTGGAGCGGCCTGGGAAGTACGACCTCAAGGGCGACACGACGGTGGCGCAGGCGGTCACGGTTGCGGGGGGCTTCCGGGACACCGCGAAACATTCTCAGGTGCTCCTGTTTCGACGCATCTCCGACCAATGGATGGAGGCGAAGAAGCTTGATTTGAAAAAGATGCTGAAGGCAGGGGACTTAAGTGAGGACTTGCACTTAAGGCCGGGAGATATGGTGTACGTCCCCAAGAACGCCATCTCAAAAATCAAGCAGTTCCTGCCCATCCCGTCGGTGGGGACCAGCCTGAGCCCACCGCTCTAGCGAATCGCCCTTCGAGCGGATGAGGCACAAGGAATGAACGTGGAAGCAAAAGACCTGGAATTAGAAAGCCGAAACGGCGCAACCACAATGTCGCTGCGAGATTTTGCCGCGCCGGTGTTCCGCCACCGCGGTCTGATTGGGATTTCCTTTCTGGGAATCCTTCTCGGATCTGCCTTGGCCGCGTTTCTGTTGCCGAAGCAGTACCAAGCAGAGATGAAGATCTTAGTTCGACGGGAACGCGTCGACCCGGTGGTGACGGCAGACAAGACAGCTGTCATCGAGCCGCATCCCGAAGTGACCGAGGAAGAACTCCAATCCGAGGTGGAGTTGCTCAAGAGCCGCGATTTGCTGGAACAGGTGGTGAAGACATGCGGTCTCGGTCCGAACAAGGAACAAGGGTCCATCGAAGAACCAGACACTAGGGCCAGCCTCGCCCGAGCGGTTCGGGCTCTCGATAGTACGCTGCAGGCGGAGCCCATTAAGAAGACAAACTTGATCACAGCCACTTATCGGTCGCGCGACCCCGTTCTGGCCGCCCGCGTTCTGAACACACTGGCTGGCTTCTATCTCGAGAAGCACGTTGCGGTCCACCGTCTGCCCGGGGCGTTCGACTTCTTCCAGCAACAGACCGAACGATCCCGCAATGACTTAGCCGCGAGCGAAGCCCACTTGACACAATTTGATCAAGAAGCGGGGATGGTTTCACCGGAGCTGGAAAAGGAGATCGTTCTGCGGAAGATGAGCGAATTCGATGCGGACCTACAAAAAACCCGGGCAGACATCGCTGCGACTACGGAGAGCATCCGCGCACTCGAGTCCCAAATGGCGGCGGCTACGCCGCGCATTACCACCCAGGAACGAACCTCCGAGAACCCCGGGCTGATTACGCAACTAAAGTCCACACTGCTCACCCTCGAGTTGAAGCGCACGGATCTATTAGGCAAGTTTGCTGCCGACTATCCGCCGGTAGTCCAAGTCGAAAAGGAGATCGAACAGACCCAAGCTGCAATCGCTACTGCCGACACAGCTCAAACCCATGAACAAACGACCGACCGCGATCCGACCTACGCGTGGCTTCACGAAGAGCTAGCCAAGAACCGTACGCAGCTAACTGCCTTGAACGCTCGGGCGGAGGCCCTGGCTCGCGTCGTTGAAGCTTATCGGGCCAAGGCGCGAACCCTCGAGGTGAAGGGTACGACCCAACAAGATCTCGTTCGTGCCACGAAGGCTGCCGAAGAGGATTATCTGCTCTACCAGCAGAAGCAGGAAGAGGCGCGGATTTCTGATGCGCTGGACCGCAACCGAATCGTGAACGTAGCAATCGCGGAGGCCGCCACTGTGCCGGCGCTCCCCGTGCGCTCGCCCTGGTCTACTTTGCTGGCGGGCGGGGCCCTGGCGTTGCTGCTGAGCGTGGGATCAGCATTCGGCGCAGATTATCTGGACCCCACTTTCCGCGTCCCGCACGAGTTAGGGGCCGCGCTGCAACTCCCGGTACTGGCGGCCATTCCCCGAGAGGGGAGGTAAGCGATGTATCTTGATTTCTATGGGCTTGCGGAACAACCGTTCGGGGTCACGCCGGACCCGCGCTTTCTCTACCTCGGAGCGTCGCACCGCGAGGCGCTGGCCTCCTTGTTCTACGGCATCAAGATGGGTCGGGGAATCTTGTCGTTAATCGCTCAACCGGGGATGGGCAAGACCTCGCTCCTCTTTCGGTTCCTCGAGCACTTGCGGCGATCCGCTCGCACCGCCTTCCTATTCCAGACTCAGTGCGATTCGGTCGGGCTGCTCCGCTACATCCTGTCGGATCTGGGCCTCGACGCCAACGGACAAGATTTTGTGGCGATGCACGAGCAGTTGAATGAACTCCTGCTCCGGGAAGCCGGCGCCGGAAGGAGAGTCGTGTTGGTGATCGACGAGGCGCAGAACCTCGACAATCGCGTCCTCGAAACTGCCCGGCTGCTTTCCGACTTTGAAACGCCCCGCGAGAAGCTGCTGCAAATCATTCTGGTGGGCCAGCCCCAACTCGCAGAAAAGCTCCAGCAGCCCGAACTGGCCCAACTGCGCCAACGAATTGACGTTGTCGGTCACTTGGAGCCGTTCCATGACCTCGATGTCTTGCATTACATCGAGCATCGCCTCCGAGTAGCCGGTTATAACGGGCGGTGCTTATTCCGGCCCGCGGCGGTGGACAAGATCGCCCAATGCAGTGGAGGCATCCCCCGCAACATCAATAACCTGTGTTTTAACGCGCTGTCGCTGGGTTGCGCATACCATCGCAAGCAGATCGATGTCGAGCTGGTCCACGAAGCTGCAGCGGACCTTGACTTCAGCTCGCTCGCGAATCAGCGACGACGGGGACCGCTGCCGGTGGTCCGTTCTGTGCCGGCCAAACCGGTGACAGTTGTTCCAGGGTCCCGCTCACGCGTGCCGGTTTTTCCCCTATCCGAACCGAAGCACCGCCTCGGAAGCGTCGCCGTGGGCACGCTTGCTTTGGTCTTGGCCCTTCTTGCATCCGTCTTTTATCGAGGGGACCTGAAAACAGCCGCCGCTCAGACACGGAAGACATTGGCAGCCGCGGTCGCCAGCCTCGCCTCGCACCCCATCGCCCTCCAAACCGCTGTGGAGGGTTCTACAGCGCCGCCCTCACATGACGCGGCGGCAGAAACCTCTGAGTTGAGCTATCGGGATACGATTGATACAACGATAGTATCCGAGCCAACGAACTCGCAGTCTGCTACAGCCACTGCGCTGGCGTCGCCAGCGCGGGACGAGCAACTTGATGTGTCGGGTACGGCTGGAGCCGCACCCGCAGCTCCTCCACAAGTTGAACTGGCTGGGGCAACCACAACAGTCATCGTTCAACCTCATGACAATCTGCGGAATATTTGCCTGCAATACCTAGGTTTTTATAGCCCGGAACTGCAGAGCGAAATCAGTAAGCTCAACCCGGGGCTGACCGATCCGGACCACATCGAGGCAGGGCAACGAATCGTGCTGCCGCGGCCCGCTGTGGACAAGCCCCGCCCCTCGCAGTACTCGTCGAGGTCCGGACTATGAGCAAGAATTTCGAACTCGTGACGCAAGTCGAGGACGACCGTCAGTTGTTCGCAGCTGCCGCTCCTAGAACCCCGCCGCGAGGGGGCCTGCGCGCAGTAACGAAACCTAGCGAGCCGGCCCGCGACGAGATCGCCAAACTCGCGCAGCGATTGTTCCTGCTCTCTGGGGATGGTGCTGCGCCACGCGCCGTCGTGTTTTGCGGTATTGAGCGCAGCAGTGGCACGAGTTGGATATGCGCAAAGGTCGCGCGTGCGGTCGCCGCCCAAGGCGCCAAGTTGGTTTGTGCCGTGGATGTTAACCTGCGTGCGCCTGCGCTCCACACTTACCTCCGCGTAGCCAATCGCTCTGGGCTTGCTGATGCAGTGCGCCAAACCGGACCGATCCGCAGCTTTCTTGAGCGGGGACCTGGAGGCAACCTGTGGGTGCTCCCGGTAGGATTGGATGCCAACCCGGGTGTCATCCTCTCTTCCCAGCGTTTCCGCGAGCGTGTGAACGAGTTGCGCGCGGAATTCGACTACGTAATTTTTGATGCCCCGTCAATCACGCAATCAGGCGACGCGGCCTTGATCGGCCAATTGCTCGATGGGGTTGTTCTCGTTGTTGGGGCGAATTCCACGCGGCGAGAGACGGCGCGAAAGGCAAAAGAGAGCCTCGACGCTGCCAATGTGCGCCTCCTGGGGACGGTTTTGAACAAGCGCACCTTCCCCATTCCGGAAGCGCTTTATCGCCGGTTGTAGCGAACAGATTTGGGCCAGGTTTTCTGGCCTTGCGAGATGCCCGACAGGAAAAATCGGACCGGCGTCTGTGACTGAGAGAGCGGAGCTATGTCTACCTTCCAACTGCTGAGCAGCCCAACAGTCGCCGCACTGCCGGTTACCAGCGCCCCCGCCGAACAGTTCTGGTATGCCATCTACACCCGCGCGCGGCACGAAAAATCGGTGGCTTCCTTGCTGCACCAAAAGGCGGTCACAGTGTTCCTTCCAGTGCTCGCTCAGTCCCATCACTGGAGCGACAGGCGAAAGGTAGTCGAAGTTCCGTTGTTCGCTGGCTACGCTTTCGTCCGAGTCGGGGCGTCAGCACAAGCTCACCTTCAGGTGCTACAGATTCCTGGTGTAGTCGGGTTCGTGGGCAACGGTCGCAGCGGCGTGCCCATCCCCGACAAGCAAATTGAAGATATCAAGACCGTCTTGGGGCATCGAGTCCCGTGCGCTATCTTCCCCTTCCTGCGCGTGGGCCAACTCGTTCGCATCCGCGGCGGATGTCTGGACGGCATCGAGGGCCGGCTCACTACACTTAAAGGCGATCGGACCTTGGTAATTTCGATCGAGCCCATCCTCCAATCGCTCGCCATCCGTCTTGATGGGTATGACGTGGAAATCCTCGAATCCGACGACTCGATGGCTTAAGGCCAGCCCAGCGGCCTAAACAATCGTCCCCAAAACATTCCCAATTTGGATCCCGCCACGAAATCGGAAGCCACATTTCTCCCCTTGATAGGATTTGGCCGACAAATCCTGATCAGAGCGCGCTTGCTGTTTGATGTGGCCGCGATGGTCTTTTCATTCGTCATAGCCGCCGTGCCCGTGTCCCGGCCAAACTCAGCAATGTCCGTCGCCGAATTTCTTTCCTTGCGGATCAAGGTGCAAAACATCCTCCTGTTTCTCTTGTTGCTCTATCTCTGGCATGTGGTCTTTTCTTTGTGTCGTCTATACGAGTCCAAGCGACTGGGCGATCAAAAAAACGAGCTGCGGGACGTCCTCAAGGCGACTTCGATCGGAACGACCTTGATCCTTCTCGTGGCCTTGACGTTTAGAATTGGGATGGTTACGCCGGCTTTCCTCGTCGTGTTCTGGTTCACGAGCAGCGCCATCAGCGTTCTCTCCCGGTTGGTGCTTCGGTCCTTCCTCGCTTGGATTCGCGCCCACGGCCGCAATTCGCGCGAGATTGTGATTGTTGGCACCAATCCACGAGCTGTCCGCTTTGCGCGGTCAATTGAAAGCCGGCCGGAGCTGGGATACCGGCTGGTCGGTTTCGTGGACGACGAGTGGGTCGGAAGTGAGGAATTTCGGGGCTCGGGTTACCCCATTGTGGCGGACTACGCGCAGTTTCCGACCTTTATCCGCGAGCGGGTCGTCGACGAAGTCGCGCTCGCGCTTCCCATGAAGTCACTCTACCTCCGGGCTTCGCGCATCGCGGGTCGGTGCAAGGAACAAGGAATCATCGTCCGATTCCTTTCCAACATATTCGATCTCCGCCAGGCGTCAGCGGGCGGGGACAAGTTCGATCAAGACACAGTGGTGACGCCCTACACTGACCCCTTCGAGGGTTGGCCGATCGTCATCAAGCGCGTGCTGGATATCGTCATTTCTCTGACTTCACTCGTGTTGCTGAGCCCCCTATTTTTGATTGTGGCGGCGCTTGCCAAGCTCGATTCGCCCGGCCCAATCTTCTTCTGCCAGGAACGAGTGGGCTTAAACAAGAGAAGATTCCGCATGTACAAGTTCCGAACGATGTTCGACGGGGCAGAAAAAAAGCAGGCGGAACTCGAGGGCCGCAACGAGCTTACGGGCCCAGTTTTTAAGATTAAAGACGATCCGCGCATCACGACCTTGGGAAGGTTCTTGCGCAAGACCAGCATTGACGAGCTTCCCCAACTCTTCAACGTCCTGAAGGGCGATATGAGCCTAGTGGGACCCCGGCCCATGGCCGTTCGAGATTACGAGCGATTCGACGAGGACTGGCAGCGCCGGCGTTTTAGCGTGCGTCCGGGCATGACTTGCCTTTGGCAAATCAACGGCAGGAGTTCTCTCGACTTCGAAAAGTGGATGGAGCTCGATATGCGGTATATCGACCGCTGGTCTCTCTGGCTCGATTTCTGCATCCTCGCAAAAACTATTCCCGCAGTCTTGAGGGGTTCGGGAGCCTTGTAGATTCGGAATCCGTCGACTGCCTGAGTTTCTGGAGTGCAAATGAAGAAGGGCCCCATTGAAATGGAATGCCTGCTAGAGGAGGTTGTAAGGTGCGTTTCCTAATCACGGGTGGCGCGGGCTTCATCGGCTCGCATCTGGCCGAGCGGCTACTGTCCCGCGGCGACGAAGTCTTGGTGCTGGACGACCTCTCGACCGGAAGCATGGAAAACATTCGACACTTGAAGAAGTTCGATCGCCTGCACTACTTTTTGGACACAATCCAGAACCGTCAGTTGCTGGCAGAGCTCGTGGATGAGGCCGATATCATCTTGCATTTGGCGGCGGCGGTGGGCGTGCGTTTAATTGTAGAAAGTCCCGTGCGTACCCTCGAGACCAACGTGAACGGTACGCAACTTTTGCTCGACGCCACATGCAAGAAGCGAAAGCCAGTGTTCGTGGCCTCGACTTCCGAGGTGTACGGTAAGAACACTAATGTGCCGTTCCACGAAGATGCTGACCTGGTGCTCGGGCCGACCACCAAGGCTCGATGGAGCTACGCGGCGTCTAAGGCGCTCGACGAATTCCTGGCGCTCTCGTATTGGAAGGAAAAGAAGCAGCCGGTGGTGATCGCGCGGCTGTTCAATACGGTGGGTCCGCGGCAGACAGGGCGCTACGGTATGGTGATGCCCAATTTTGTCGTGCAGGCGCTGGAGGGCGCACCGATCACAGTTTACGGCACAGGCCAGCAATCGCGCTGTTTTTGTGACGTGCGCGATGTCGTGGAGGCGATTGTGCGGCTGATTGCCACCGACCGCGCCATCGGTGAGGTCGTAAATATTGGCAGCGATCAGGAGATCACGATCGAGGGCCTAGCACGGGCGGTTAAGGAAAGGACTGGCAGCTCTTCCCCGATCACTTACATTCCCTATGACCAAGCCTACGAGCCAGGCTTCGAGGATATGCAGCGGCGAGTGCCGTCTCTCGAAAAACTGGAGCGCCTGACGGGCTTCCGCCCCAAGACCATGTTTCCTGAAATCGTGGATCGCGTGGTAGCTCACTTTGTAATGAAGAGAGGGCCCCTCAATTTTCGTCGCTCGGCAGGAAACAAGGCGAAACTGGAACCCCACGAGCCTTCCGTGGGAACCACAATTTATGGCGCACCCTAGAAACATGGCCGAAAATCGGAGTACGGTCGCGGAGGCAAGTGGCAATCCTATTGCCTCTTCTCACCTAGAGTTGAATAGGGCCAATTTTCTTCGCACGCTCTTTCAAACGCTCGACGAATCGGGTATCCGTTACTGCGTGCTTCATTCTTACCGGGGGCTGCCAGACACTCTGCCGACCGATCTGGACCTAGCGGTTCATCCGCACGACACCCCAAAGCTTCCGTTGGTATTGCGTAGGCTAAGGGATAAAGGATACCGGCCCGCTCAGTGCTTCAACTACGCAGTTAGAGCTCACGGTCTTGTCTTTCTATGGGCTGAAGGCCAATCGATGCAATCGGTTCATATAGACATCATCTCCGAACATCGAGAGGGTGGCCTAATCTTGGCTACCGGAGAGTCACTAGTGGCTGGGCGACAAAGATGGGCCGACTTCTGGATACCGGCCCCAGCTACCGAGTTTGGCTACCTCCTCGCAAAGAAGACCTTGAAGGGGGGAGTACCCCCCCACCAAGTGGAGCAGTTGAGGCTCTTAGTACGCGAACTCGGCCGAAATGACGCTGAAAGGGTCACTCGCAGCCTCTTCGGCAAGCGATGGGGAACGCGTGTCAATGACGCATGTGCTGATGGTTCAATAGCGGCGCTCGTCAAGAAACTCAGGACCCCACTGTGGAACACTCTCCTCTGGCGCGACCCATTCAATCGAATTCGGTATCTCCTGACCGATGCGCCCCGCGTCTTTCGGCGATGGTTCCGACCCACCGGGCTTTTGGTTGCGATCCTAGGTCCGGATGGTTCCGGGAAAAGTACCCTCATTGAGCACCTCACTCAGGCGATCCGTCCGGCCTTTCGGCACCATCGGATTTTCCATTGGCGCCCGGGCATTGTTTGGCGCCAACACAACGCCGGGCCGGTGATAGCTCCCCATGCGCATGCTCCGCGTTGGGCCTTATCGTCGGCAGTTAAACTTCTCGCGCTCCTACTCGATTACTGGTTCGGGTACTGTCTGTTGATCCGACCAGTTCTTGCTCGGTCAGGTCTTGTGATCTTCGACCGCTACTTCCAGGATGTGCTTGTGGACCCGAAGCGTTACCGCTACGGAGGTCCAATGTGGCTCGTGAGGGCGCTGAGTCGGCTCATTCCGAATCCGAATTTGGTGTTCGTCTTAGATGCCTCCGAAGATGTCATTCTTTCGCGCAAGCGAGAGATTTCCCCGCGAGAGATACGACGGCAAAGATGTGCCTATCTTGAATGCGCTCGGAAGTTTCCAGCATCGCGCGTTCTTGACGTTTCGCGGCCTTTACCTGAAGTCAGCACTGACGCACTGCAAGCGATTGTGCAGCGATTGGAGCAGCGCGTCGAGGCTCGACATTCTTCGTGGCTACACCCAAACACAAAAGCTGGCGAGAAGGAGACGACAGCGACAGCGGGTGCGACTTCGCAAATTGTGTCTCCGGAGATCTTGTGGAGCGCCCTGGCTGGCTTTGTCGAGCCGAGCCCTAGCCGCCCGTGGGCGGTTAGGCAAGAGCTTCCTCGCAGGTGTAAGGAGGGCGGCACTGCCATAAGTCTTGGCACGCCCCCGAAGGATGGACAGCGTCCCACCACTTCAAATGGTGAGGCGAGCAAGCACACCTTTGTGATCCTGCCTTCCCGCAAATCCCCACGGCTGCTGCTCCCTCTCGGAGACCGTGGCGCGACGCTTGAGGGATTGGCAATTTACAAACCATACGCGCCGGCGGCGCGTCTTTCCAAGAAGCTGCTCTGGGGGATTATCAAGGCACGCTGGCAAAGGTGGGGAGGGCGCCGTGTATTGATCCCGGGCGAAGAGCTGTCTCCCTTGGAAAACTTGGTTCGAGAGGTGACGGGAGAGGCTCAGCCTTCCTTCTCAATTTCGATTGGAACCCCGGGGCGCTACCAGAAGCTAACCGTTCAAGCCATGAGGCCGGGGGGTGGAATCTTGGGCTACCTCAAGCTACCCCTCGCTACGCACGCGATTCCACGGATCCAGCATGAAGCCGAGACACTCAAGCGGTTGGGCAACTTTGCCGCCCTCCGGCCGCACATTCCGGCCGTTCTATTCTCCGGCGAATGGGAAGACAGATACACTCTGTTCCAGACTGGCGGCCCGTCGTCCACTGGCCCAGCCGAATTCGGTCCGCTGCACGAACACGTTTTGCAACTCCTTTGGGACATTCACCCCTGGGTCCGGCCTGGCAGCGCGCTCGTAGAGGAAGTTGCCCGCCGATGGCAACAGTCGAAACCTCACATGGATGCGGAGCTTTACGAATTCGGCGAAAGGGCGCTCGACGAGGCGCGGGTGAGTCTGTCGGCAGAGAGCGTGAAGTGCGGGCTCAGCCACGGCGACTTCGCTCCCTGGAACACTCGCGTAGGCGTCGGCCGCCTCTTCTTGTTCGACTGGGAATCAGCCGCCTGGGGCGCGCCGAATCTTTGGGACGCCTTCCATTTCGACGTCCAAGTGCGCGCGCTCCTCAAGCACCGCAATGGACACGGCTGGCCCTCCCTCAAGCAGCACGCCGCGAAGGCCTCTTTCTTGCTCTACCTGCTTGATTCCCTCTGCCGCTCCCTGGGGAAAGATGCGTCCCTGAAGCACGCGACCGTGCAGTATCGCAAGCGCCTGTTGGAGGCCGCACTCAGACAGAGGACATGACTGTAGAACACAGAAATATTCCGAGGGTTAGCATGCAAGACGGGCTCCTCGCTCAGGCGGGGCAGCGGGATTCTCCAATACGTCCCGCGTCAATCCGCCTCACGATTGCCCCGCCGAGCAGTTGGGTGGACCTCAACTTACGCGAGTTGTGGCAATATCGCGAGTTGCTCTATTTCTTCGTGTGGCGCGATCTGAAGATTCGCTACAAGCAGACCGCGATCGGCGCCGCCTGGGCTGTGCTTCAGCCGTTTCTGACTATGGTGGTCTTCAGTCTTTTCTTCGGCAGACTGGCGCGCATCCCTTCGGGTGGCCTGCCGTACCCCATTTTTTACTATAGCGCACTGCTGCCCTGGACGTACTTCGCGGGCGCCCTCCAGAACGCCACCAACGCAATGGTTGAGGACGAGCGGGTGATTACCAAGGTCTATTTCCCCCGGCTATTCTTGCCGTTGGCCGCGGTGGTCTCCGGATTGGTGGATTTGGCCATTGGCTTTGTCGTGTTCCTGGGGATGCTGCTCTATTACGGAATTACTCCAGGCAAAGCCAGCTTCCTTCTGCCGTTTTTCCTAGCCTTGGCAGTCTTGACGGCGCTGGGCGTGGGGCTATGGCTCTCAGCGCTCAACGCTGTCTATCGCGACGTGCGTTACGTTCTGCCGTTCTTGATTCAATTTTGGCTGTTTGCTTCGCCGGTCGCTTATCCCTCAAGTCTTGTTCCGGAGCGCTGGCGAGGGCTTTACGGCTTGAATCCGATGGCCGGCGTGATCGAGGGATTCCGGTGGGCGCTGGCAGGGCACGGCGAGCCGTCCGCTCTCCTGCTCTCCGCGTCCTTTGTGGGGGTACTGCTGTTCGCGGCGGGCGGTATAGCGTACTTCCAGAAGATGGAAGGAATAATCGCCGACGTGATTTAGACCATGAGCGAGATAGCTATTCGCGCGGAGAAGCTCGGCAAGCGGTACCACATCGGCGAGCGCCAGCGGTATCTCACTCTCCGCGACGTTCTCACAAACGCCGCCAAGTCGCCGTTGCGGCTCTTCAGAGGAACCACTGCCGAAGCCTCAAATCATAGCGAAAGGCATATCTGGGCGCTCAAGGATGTTTCCTTCGAAGTACGCGAAGGCGAAGTGGTAGGAATCATCGGACGCAACGGCGCCGGCAAGAGCACACTGCTGAAGATCCTCGCCCGCGTCACGAAGCCAACCGAGGGCCTCGCAGAGATTCACGGCCGCCTGGGCAGCCTCCTCGAAGTAGGCACGGGCTTTCATCCGGAGCTCACCGGCCGCGAGAACGTGTACCTAAGCGGCGCAGTTCTAGGCATGAAGAATCGCGAGATTGCGCGCAAGTTCGACGAAATTCTGGCGTTCGCTGAGGTAGAAGAATTCGTTGATACGCCGCTCAAGCGCTACAGTAGCGGCATGCAGATGCGGCTGGCATTTGCAGTCGCGGCGCACCTGGAGCCGGAAATCCTGCTCGTGGATGAAGTGCTCGCTGTCGGCGACAACGAGTTCCAGAAGAAATGCCTGGGGAAAATGGATCAAGTTTCCTGCGGCGGTCGGACGGTCCTTTTTGTAAGCCACAACATGGGTGCCATTACGCGGCTGTGTCACCGGTCGTTATGGTTGGACTCAGGGAGAATCACTCGCATTGGACCCTCGGATGAAGTCTTGGCTGAGTACCAGGCTCGATACCTGTTGACGCGCGCCGAGTGGGTTCGTCCACAAGCGGATCACTCGACGAAGGAGTTCCGTTTCCTCAGCGTGCAGTTGCAGAACAATGATTCCCAGACAGCGAGTCTTTTTGCGACCAATGAACCCGTGTATGTCGAGATTCGCTACGATGTCACTCGGTCTCTATCGGCATGTCAGATTGGCGTTAGGGTTTGCTGCTCCGACGGCAACGTCGTGTTCACCACTTCGGATGCGGACCATGCGGAAGTCTCAGCACTTCCCAAAAATTCAGGCTGCTATCGGGCGAGATTCGCAATACCAAGCGGACTCTTACGTCCTGGCACTTACTACCTTACGCTCGGTGCGCACATGCCTTGCCGCTCCGTGTATGACCTTTTGGAAGAGGCTGTGGTTTTCGAGGTTTCTGCGGTCGGCTCATTGACTTCTTTAGATGGCCGTCTCGGGGTCGTGGCCCCTCTCATCCCCTGGGAAACCTGCAAGGAACAGGAAGCCATCTGTGGTTGAGTTTTCTGACCCCATGGGGCACCAAGCGATAAGCAGAAACCCAAACAGTTCATGCAGAGATCGGCGCCCGGCGGGAGCTCTGAGAGCAACACGCCAAGAGATGGGCCTGTCTAGGAGTGTGTCCGAATATTTTTCTTCGCGCTGCTGATTTTGCTTGAAAAGAACCGAAGCGTGTGCAAGTTTCGTGAATCATGTCGAAAACCTTCCGATCCTACCTTCCTGAGCAGGATTTACTGTTACCCCCGAGCCTCCGCGAATGGTTGCCGGACGATCACTTGTGTTACTTCGTATCCG
>Ga0187846_10001315_pt1 | contig 14057 bp, 10 predicted proteins | sample TC_taG_FD_161473 | JGI IMG/M metagenome (GOLD analysis project Ga0187846, IMG submission 161473) | Biofilm microbial communities from the roof of an iron ore cave, State of Minas Gerais, Brazil - TC_06 Biofilm (v2) | ecosystem: Environmental > Terrestrial > Deep subsurface > Cave > Wall biofilm...
ACTCTGGAAGACAAGTTCCCAGCCTTTCATGTCACTTGTATCACCCAGCGCAAGAACCCTATCTACGTGTCGACGATTGTCGGTGTCCCACCGATGGAAGATTACTGGATGGGCTACGCGGTGGAGCGTATCTTCTTGCCCTTGATGAAGAAGCAGATTCCGGAAGTCGTGGACATGCACATGCCGGTCGAGGGCGTCTTCCACAACTTGATGATCGTGGCTATTCGCAAGAGCTACCCTGGCCAGGCGCGCAAAGTGATGCACGCCATTTGGGGCTTGCCCGGCGCTATGTTCACCAAGTGCATCGTCGTGGTCGACCATGACACCGACGTCCACGACGTGCGCGAGGTCGCCTGGAAGGCTTTCAACCACATCGACCCGGAACGCGACATTCAATTTACGCTCGGTCCCGTCGACCAACTGGAGCACGCCTCGCGCCTTCCCAGTTTTGGATCCAAGATGGGCGTGGACGCAACGCGCAAGTGGCCGGGCGAAGGGTTTGTGCGCCCCTGGCCGGATGAGATTAAGATGGACGAGCAGACCAAGACCAAGGTGGACGCCATGTGGAAAGACTTAGGGCTTTGAGTGATGACCGCATCGGTCTCCTGTAAATGCCGGTGGCTGGCCTATTCGCGCCTTCTGGCTGTGCCAAATGCTCGTATCAGAAGAATGGCAGCAACGGCGGCGATAGGTTCCTAGGAGCGCCACTTCGGTGATGACAGCCCGCCCGTGCTAGAATGTCCGAAGGGGGTAAGATGTCTGACTGGCAGCCGGTGCCGTATAAGGACTATAGGTGGATCGTTGCCGATCCCGGGCTCCTGGGGGGAAAGCTAGCAATTCGCGGCACCCGCCTGTCGGTCTCGCTAATCCTCGAATGCCTGGCTGCGGGCATGTCTCTTGAAGAGATTGATGAGGCGTTCGTAAGTACCTTCCCCCATGAGGCACTGCCCGAGGTACTAAAGGTTGCCTCTGAGTTCACCAGCTCATTCCATGTGGCTGCTTGATGCCAACATGGACGTACACTTGGTCGCTGTCTTTAAGGAATTTGGTGTCCACTGTGAGGCGGCAGCCCGTCGCGGCTGGAAGGCCCTCTCCAATGGCGAACTGGTGGCGGCAGCCGCCGGCGAGGGATTTTGCTGCATCCTGACTCGCGACCAACTTTTCGGGGAGTCGGCCTCCAAGCCCCTGAAGTTGTTTCCGCACCTCGCGGTGGTAGTCATCACACTTCCTCAGGGCCGGTGGGAGGAGTACCGCAACCGGTTCTTGCAAGCTTGGGCTGAGTCCCCGATTCAGCCGACTCCAGGGCGTCTCATTCACTGGCCTGAAATCCCACCTTGTTAGTGTCCACCCAGTTGCACCACCCGGACTGCGAAAGTCAGACTAGGCTGATCTCGAAATGGAAAGCCGCTTTCCCGTCTACCAGCTTATTCGCAGAGCAAACTGAATCTGGCGGGAATTCTCGGCAGAGCTGATTAGCCCGAAATTGGACGTGCCGACAATCAAACCAGGGCGGTCGAAGTTCGGGTGATTGGTCAAATTAAAGAAGTCCGCGCTGAAGGTGAGGCTGGCGCGCTCGCTCAGTCGTAGCTGCCTTCGTAGGCTGGCATCCCAAACCGCCAAGCCGGGCCCGGTGATGACGTTCCGACCCTCATTCCCCGGGATGCTGTAGGCTCCAAGGGTATCTTGAAAGATGGGCGGGGTTGGCTGGCAGGCTACAGGCGTGCAGAACGCTTTGGCGTTGAACCACCGATTAGGGTCACGCTGACCGGCGGGCAGGTTGGGATTGGCGGTCAGATCGGGTCGATCGGTACCGTTCGATTGCGTGCCGCTGAGCGCCGTGGAAAGCAGGGCCGTAATGGGCTGGCCGCTTTGCAGGGTGGCAATCCCCGCCAGTTGCCATCCGCCAAAAGCCTTGGCTCCCAAGCCGTCGTTCAGCCAACGCCGGCCCGCGCCAAATGGGAGCACCCAGGTGCCGGAGAGAACGAATCGCTGGCGCACGTCGAAATCTGAGAGGCCGCGTTCCGCTTTCATGTTGTAGTTGTCTTGAGGCTGGTTGGTACCTTGCAGGCCAGAAGCCGTATCGATGGATTTGCCCCAGGTGTAACCCGCCGTGAAGGCAAGGCCGCGCGCGAACCGGCGCTCGAGGCCCATCACTAGCCCATTGTAATTGGAGTTCACATCGGTCGAGCGCACGAAGTAGTTCGAGCCCGGCTGGGGGTGGTAGCCGCGCCGGCCGGATTCTCCATCCACCGGGGGCACGTTGGGTACGCCTTGATTCTGTAGCGCGCGCCGCGGCAGCTTATGTCCCTCAGACCCGACGTAACTCACGGAGAGGAGGGTGTTCGGTGTCAGTTCGCGCTGCAACGATATACTCCACTCATAGACGTAGCCGTTGCGGATGTTGGGAGGTGTCGAAACCCCCGACGGCGGCGTATTGCCGAGCTGGTAGCCTAGTGTGTAGGTCAGGATGGGCGGCGCGTACGACTGGCCGCAAGCGCCGGGTCCGTAAAAGCGGCAAAGGTCAAGACCAAACAGCGACTCCGATATTGGGGCGCTCAACCGCGTCTCCGCTGTGTAATCCAGCTCGCCCAGGGCATTGAACACGCCGGCTCCTCCCCGTAAGGAGGTCCTGCCGTCGCCCGTGAGATCGTAGGCGAAGCCAAACCGCGGCGCCCACCCGGACCAGTCAGGCCGGGTGAGCGAACTCGGGAGGCCAGCCTGCTGTGAGGTGATGAAGTGCAGATCGAACTGTTGCTGCAGTTGCTGAACAAGCGGATTCGACACCAGGCTCCGAGCCTGACCACGGTCGTTTTGCACGATGAACTGTGTAGCGTTCGATGGATCGACGATGGCACCGCGTCCGTCGACGTTGATGGGCGGCGAGTAGAACTCCTCGCGCAACCCATATGTGAGTGTCAGCCGGCGCGTGGCGTGAAACTGATCGGAAAAATAGGTACCCAGATAGTTTACCCGGTCGTTGCCACCGGAATTTCCCGCCTGCGCGAACGAGAGGAACGGCCGCCCCAGCAGAAAGTCCGTGAACGCGGTCCCCGAGACAGAGCTCGCGCCATCGCTGAAGGAAAAGAAGCCCTGACCAAAGTTTTCCACCAAATAGAAGAGCTGCAAGCGATGCACATCCGCGCCGAACTGGAAAGTATGGCGGCCTTTCACCCACGCCAGGTTATCCGTGAACTGGAAAGTGTTGTTCTTGCGGATCTGGGGCTGGAAGATGTCACTATCGCCGAGGTCGGCGTAGCCGGGGACATTGATGGCCGTAATCCCCTTATTGATGGAGCCCGGCGCGCGCGCAATCCCCAGCGTCTGCAAGAACCCGTCGTGGATGTTCTGCCCTTCCTTAGTCCCGAAGTAGTACTCGTACCCAAAGCGAAAATCGTTAATCAGCGTCGGCCGGAGAATGGAAGTCAGACCTAAAGCCAAGTTCCTCCCGGTGTCGTCCTTGTTGGTGCCGAAACCGGGAGGGGCGGAAGGGTTCTGAGCAAACACGTTGGGAACGTAGGGGAATAATTGTGCGCTATCGAAATATGTGAAGCGCGCAAAAAGCTCGTTTCGAGACGTCAACTCGTGGTCGAGCCGGACCGTGAACTGGTCGCTCGTGAGAGGGTGCTGCCCCACATTGAGATTATTGTTCTGTCCCGAGGGCACATTGGGCCGGTTCGGCAACGGTACCCGCTCCAGTACCGCGGCCGAGAGCGGATCGAAGCACGACACCGGAACTTGGTTGCCGGGGAACGGCTGACCCGGCGCCCTGCCGGGAAGACACCCGTTGGCGTCGATAATCGTAGGGAAAGGTTTCCCGATCTGGCTCGCGGGATCGATTCCGCTGAAGTCGCCGGCGCGTTCCGCCGCCGTCGGCAGGAGGGTGGTATTGGTAACACTCTGGCGAATGCGGTAACCCTCGTAGTTGGCAAAAAAGAACGTTCGGTCGCGACGCAGCGGACCGCCGAAGCTCGCGCCAAACTGATTCTGCCGAAAGGGAGGGATCGGACGGCTGGGGTCGTCAAAGAAGTTTTTGGCGTCCAGGGCGCTGTTGCGCAAGTACTCGTAAACCGTGCCGGAAAACCGGTTGGTTCCGGCACGCGTGGCGATCTGGACCTGCGCCCCGGAAGTCAGTCCCAGCGCCGCGGAGTAGGAGTTCTCTACCACGCGGAATTCGCGGATCGCATCCAAGGACGGATTCACGGTAATGCTGTAAGCGAACGGCTCCATAATCGTCACCCCGTCGAGGGTGAAATTGTTGCGCTCGGAGCGTTGGCCGTTCACCGAAAACCCCAGGCCCTGGGCAGCAGTGTTGAACTGTTGCGTGGCGCTATTCGGGTAAGGCGGCACCGCGCCCGCAGCCAGCAACGCCAGTTGGGAGAACTGACGACCGTTCAGCGGTAGCAAGCTCACGCGGCGGTTGTTGAACTCTTCGCCTCGCGCAGGGGAAGCTGTCTCCACCAGCGGCGTCTGCCCCTCCTCAACCTGAACTTGAACCTGCTCCCGGGCGACCTCGAGCGTGATGTCCTGCCGCGCAGCCTGACCCACTTCCAGCACCAAACCTCGTTCTGTCTTTCCCGCAAAGCCCGGTTTGCTAACTTCGAGCTCGTAGGTGCCGACCGGCAGAAAGGGGAAACTGTAAAAGCCGGTGTCGTCCGTTTCTGTTTTGCGGATCTGGCCGGTGGCCGAACTACTTAAGCGAACCGATGCTCCGGGGATCGCCGCCTGGGAGGAATCAAGGACCATGCCTTCAAGGCTTGCATTCCAACCCTGCCCGTACAGGGGCGCGCGAGGCAAAGCGGCCGCGAAAACCAGCGACGAGACCGCCACCGCCAGTGCCCGGGTCTTATCCGGCCGATTTGATCTTTTCCCTGGCATACAAGCATCGTCATTCTATCGGGGCAAGAAGGAAGGGAGCGCCTAGGAGGGCGAAGCGAGGGCCAGCCTAGAACTCAACGCCCTCACGATCCCGCTTTGTGGGATCAAGAAGCGTCCTGCAACCTTCTCCCATCCGGACTGTACCGTCGGCCCCGGAGTTACACCGGATCCTGGGGATTTCCGAAGGACTTGTCTGCCTTGGGACGACAGCTTTCCGGCACCGTTCTGTGCGGAGCCTTCAGATCTCCCCTCGCGGGCTTTACCGCCGATCGGGAATTGGGAAGTTCCCTTCCCTCACCCTGCCCCGAAGGTCGTGTAATTCAGTTCAGTAAAATATATAGCACGAGAAGCGATACGTTCTCAACAGATGCTCCAACACCAAATGCACCGAGACACCAGGCAAACTAGGCTGCCGGGAGACGATTAACAGAACGCCAAGGTTCCGTGCGCCTGATTCCTTAGTCGCGATGCTTCTCCATAGTGCATTGGTATCTTGGTGTTCAAATACCTGCCTCGGGTTGCGGCCGATTTCGCTCCCTCCCCTGCCCCGCCCGGCTCTTTTTTGTTGTCATGCAACTCAGACTGGGGGCGAGTTTGAATCCAGCGGCAGACCACGTTACACTAGGTTCGATCTTTGTCGTCGCGAGCTACGGAGTCTCAAACCATGCCGACCGTTTTAAGTCCGCCGGAACAGCGCGTGCTGCTGCGTACCGTGAGCTGGGAAACCTATGAGCGCCTGTTGGCGGAAAACTTGGACAACAGTTCGCCGCGATTCACCTACGATGGGGGCGTCCTTGAGATCATGTGCCCGTCTGCTGAGCACGAGTGGTACAACCAGTTGATATCCGATTTGGTGAAGCTGCTCGCCCGCGAGCTCTGGATCGACGTTTTGAGTATAGGCTCTACCACGTTCAAGCGGCAGGAAGCGGAGAAGGGTTTTGAGCCAGACTCGTGCTTTTACGTTATGCGTGCCCAGCAGATGAGGGGCAAGAAAAAAATTGATCTGGCGATTGACCCTCCTCCCGACTTTGTGGTGGAGGTGGTGGTGACGCATCCCTCCTTGAGTAAATTTCCCATCTGTGCGGCCTTCGGCGTTCCGGAAATCTGGAGTTATGACGGGAACCGTTTGCGGATCTATCGGCTCAGCGGGTCCGAGTACACAGACATGCCTTCGAGCGGGATCCTTCCTGGACTCGAAGCTGAGCAGCTTACCGACTTTCTGGAGTTGGGAAAAACCCTGGACAGCCTGGCGTGGCCCGAGAAAGTTCTGGAACGGTTTCGTCACTCGAGAGCTCGCTGATCGGCCTCATTCACAACCCCACCCGCTAGCCCAGCAGGTTGCTGAAAGAGCCTCGACCATGTCATCCCGAGCGGAACGAGGGATCTGTTATTGCTCTTTTTCAATAAGAATCGACAGATGCTCGCTACGCTCCGTATGACAAGGGCGGGTAACGTAGAGTTTCCGCCTTTGGAAACTCTTCGGCCTTTTCTTGAGGCAAGAACCACAGGAGTTTGAAAGGTAAACTCTGCGCTACCCGGCTTGCCGATCTTCGCGTGCCAACGTGTGCTCAGGCAATGATGCCGGCATCGCCCGGCGATAAAGGAACTCAAGGAACTCCTTGCCTTCGCGCAGCCTTCGCTTCATCACCTCCGGGCTCCGCACCATTTCCCCCACAAGTGAGGCGATCTTGCCAGGCCGGAAATAGAAACGCTTATACATAGTCTCGAGGGCTTGGAAGATCTCACAGTGGGATAAGTGTTGATAGTGAAGCGGCGCGATCTGCAATCCGCGCTCGTCCACGAGTTCCGCATGGTCCCGGTCCAGCCACTCGTTCTCAACCGCCTGCCGGAAGAGTTCGGTTCCGGGATAGGGTGCCGCCAGCGATACTTGCATGGTTTTGGGGTTGATGTCGATGGCGAAGCGGATCGTCTCCTCCAGAGTCTCGCGAGTCTCACCGGGAAGTCCGACGATGAAGGTGCCGTGGATGGTTATGCCGAGGTCATGGCAATCGCGAGTGAATCGCCGGGCTACGTCCACTCTGATGCCTTTCTTGATATTGTTAAGGATCCGCTGGTTCCCGCTCTCATAGCCGACCAGCAGAAGCCGCAAACCGTTGTCCTTCAGAACCTGCAGCGTGCGACGGGGGACGTTGGGCTTGGCGTTGCACGACCAGGTGACGCCCAGCCTGCAGAGTCCTCGCGCAATCTCTTCCGCGCGCGGCAGGTCATCGGTAAAGGTATCGTCGTCAAAAAACAACTCTTTGACCTGGGGGAAGTACTCCCGCGCGAGGGCGATCTCCCGTATCACGTGCCCCGGCGTTCGTGTTCTATAGCGGTGTCCTCCTACCGTCTGCGGCCACAAGCAAAATGTGCACTTGGATCGGCAGCCTCGGCCGGTATACAGCGAGAGGTACGGGTGTTTCAAGTAACCGATGAAGTAGTTCTCCACCCGAAGGTCGCGTTTATACACTTCGGTCACGAACGGCAATTCGTCCATGTTCTCGAGTAACGGCCTCGGGGAATTGTGGACGATAGCACCGGAAGGCGAGCGGAAGCTGAGGCCAGCGATTTGCGGCAAGGACCGGCCTTCCGCCACCTCCTTGATGGTAAAGTCGAACTCTTTGTCGCAAACGAAGTCTATCGCGAGAGACGCATTCAGGCTGGCCTCACGATTGACGGCAACGGCTGCACCGACCAGGCCGATCTTGATCCCCGGATTCGCTTCCCGAAAGGCTTCAGCCACCCTGAGGTCCGAAGCAAACGAAGGGGTCGAAGTATGCATCACCAGGAGCTCATACTCGTGCGCCATCGGCACGATGTCCGCCAGGCCGAGGCCCGCCGGCGGAGCATCCACCAGCTTGCTATCAGGCACGAGGGCTGCGGGTTGGGCTAGCCACGTTGGGTACCAGAAGGAGCGCACCTCACGCCGTGCCTGGTAGCGAGAGCCAGCTCCGCCGTCAAAGCCCTCGAAGCAGGGGGGATGCAGGAAAAGAGTCTTCATTCGGTTCAACCTACATCATCGTATACTACGGTGTGCAGAGGTGTGAAGCAAGCGCATGAAAACGACCGAACCACAGCCCTCTCCCCCTTGGGAGAGGGTGGCGATCCCGCGAAGCGGGAGAGCCGGGTGAGGGGGTTCAGCCTGCGATTTTCGAAGTGGCGGCGTATCGGCCTATCGTCGCCACGTGGTGCGTAAAAGCCGCTCACACGCGTACGGGGCTCATGTCCAAGTGTTTTTTCCGATTAATCGTGGTGTGCGCCGTCCTCGCTCTGCCGGCACACGCGCAGCAGGGGCGCGTCTACATCGTCCTGTGGTTCGACACGGAGGACTACATTCTGCCGCAGAGTGACGACGCCGCCAAGCGTTTGGCCCTATTTCTCACCGATCAAGACATCCACGCTACGTTCAAAGTGGTGGGTGAGAAGGGACGGACGCTCGAGCTCCGTCGTCGCAGCGACGTGATTCATGCCTTGGCACAGCACGAAATCGGTTATCACTCGAACGCTCACAGCCAGCATCCGACGGTGGCAGAATACGAGTCTACACTGGGTTGGGACGAAGGCGTCGATGAGTTTACGCGAAGGGAACGCCAGGGCTTTGACGATCTACATCGTATCTTCGGGCAAGACCCCACCTGCTATGGACAGCCCGGCTCTTCGTGGGCGCCCCAGCCCTACGGCGCGCTCAAGAAATGGGGTGTGGGCGTTTACCTCGATGAGGCCGGACACATCGGGCTCGAGGGAAAACCTTTTTGGTACGGTGGGCTTCTCAACATCTTCAACACCAAGGAAGGCAGCGAGCTCCGGCCCAATGGCGACTGGTCCAACCTCGACGAAGCTAAAGCCAAGTTCCAGGGGTTCTACCTGCGCATGAGTTCGCAGCCGAAGGGCGGAATCATTAGCCTCTACTTCCACCCGTGCGAGTTCATTCATCGCGAGTTCTGGGACGCCGTGAACTTCGCTCACGGCTCGAACCCACCCCGCGACGAATGGCAGCTGCCCCCGGTGAAGACTGCGGAGGAAGCCGAGAGAGCCTTCAAGTACTTCGAGGCATTAGTCACTTATATGAAGTCTTTTCCCGGCGTTCAGTTTGTGACGGCGTCGGAGGCCCTGGCCCTGTTTCCCGATTTGGCACAGAATCGTATCTTCCGGGTCCAGGACATCACCGAAATTGCGCGTGAGGTAGACCCGGGAGTTTCATTCCAGATTTATGACAACTACACGCTGTCGGCGAGTGACGTATTCTCCCTGCTCAACCAGTTCGTCTCCGGGGCGGTCAGCAAGAGGCCATCAGGGCCTTTGCGGTTGCGTAGCACGCCATATGGACCCCGTTCAGCCCCCGTTGGCCTGCAAAAGGAAATCGAGGTTCCGTGGAGCCAGTTCTCGCGCACCGCGCTGGACGTGGCCGATTACCTGGAAAAAAACCAGCAGATTCCGGACGTCGTCTGGCTGGGCAGCGCCAGTGTCCCGCCGGAGAGCTACCTGGTGGCCTTGAGCCAGGTGACCAGTAAGCTCATTGTCGACGGCGAGCCACCTGATTCTGTCAAGGTGGCAGCCGCGCACTTAGCCAGTGCGAAGTACGTGGCTGACGACTCCCCTGCCTTGTGGAATTGGCCTATCTTCCCGCCCGGGTTTCACTCTCCCTCTATCATGAACCTTGCCCGGCTTCAGGCCTGGACCTTGAAGCCAGCGCTGCTTCGGAGCCCGCCGTAGTTGTGGTGTTCCACGCGCCCTTAGAGGGCCCTAAAGAGTTCGGACATTTTGACGTCGCGCGGGCGTCTCGCCCGCCGCGGTGCGACATCCTGCCTACGCAGTCGCCCGCAAGGGCGCGGGTATCTTAGTGCTGCTTTTCACAACGACGCTACCGGACCACCATCTTCGCCGACGAGGTTAGAGCCGGTCAAGCTTTGCGGGATGGCCCAGCGCGCCTAGCGCTGGGATCGATCGAGATCGAGATTGGCTCCAGCAAAGGGGAGAATTGAAGTGTATGGCCGGCCACACGACCGGTCACTTCCAGGTCAGTCTTAGAGGTGGCAAACCGGGCGGCTCCGTGAGAACAACCTCGAGGTTAGCGGAAGGTGTGGAAGACCTGACCCAAAGTAAGTATTTGTGAAGGTCGTCAAGTTCTCCTACCGGGTTGGATAGGTTTGCTGGAGTCGTTGGCAACAGTTGGATGCCGCTGGGAATCGCTTCGATGCCTGAAGCGATAGTTGTCAGGATGACTTTCCGGGGCTTCTTTGAAGCTGAAAGTTGGCGGAGAGCATCAGAAAAGGACTGTGTTTGAATCAATTCATCTTCAGGCCTGATGAATGGGGCCGCTCCGGGTAATGGCGTTTCGCTAACAATTACCAGCGTCATCGGGGAATCCGCACCTGAAAAATCGGTGATGGCACAGCGAACGCCGTTCTCAACAACCCCAAAGCGTTCCTGCTCAAGCCCGATGACGGCGCGCCCCAAACGATCGGTCACGGTAACGTAAACGAGCCGCGTGGACGGAACTTGGGCTGAAAGGCACGGTGCGCCGACAGTGAGAACAATGGCCAGAGCGGATCCTACAAAGACGGCGGCGGGGAGAGCAGCGACACGGGGCGTTCGGAACCGGAGTTCGCCGAGCATCTCGACCATACCGTGCATCATGCGAATACGATACCACAAAACAGCCCTGCTCTGCATTACACAAGGGACCATTCTGAGAAATTAAATAGCAGAATTCCGCTACCGATCCGCTCCCGACGGGACTACCGCTCTGCAACCTGGATGTTCAATGCGATGCGGTCTTCCGTTCCTAGAGTACGCGAGATGTGGCCCTTCCCGGTCGCGTCTTCTGCCAGAACCACTCGCCCTGGTTCCAATAGAATCTTGCGACCGCCGGCCACTTCGATTTCTCCGCGGCCGGGTGAGAGTCACTATGTATTGGTGACGCTCCGCTGTGTGCCAGTCCCTGAACCAGCCCGGAGATGTGCGTGCGAACTGCAAACCGGTGACCTTGATGTTCTCGGAGGCTTCAAGGCCGCTTCGTGTAGCGTCAGGTGTCAGTCTCAGGTCCGTAATCTCCTCGACATGTGTTTCGCCATCGGAACCCGTGTAGAGTCGGGTGATGGTAACGGGCGTGCGCCGCTGAGCCGTCATGACATGTGCGCACCACCCTAAAGCGAAGGAGCATGCAAGGGCTGACGAAAGCAGCAAACCTGATCGCATAGCGTTCTCCTGGGTGAGGAGTCGATTTTAAATTATCATGCGCCTTCCCACGAGCAAGCCATCCTAAATGCCCGATATTCTGCGTCGCGAAAGTGACCCTTTTGCGACACGGTTACAAGAAGTCCTTAACCTGATATAGTGAAATCACTATAGCGTACACGCTGCGATGTCAGGGGAGTATACGTGTTTCACGCCTCCAGAAGAAATCGAAGACGGGTCGGGAAACACCACGCCGGGATGTGGAGTTGATTAAACAACGGCTGCGGGAAGCGGAGCGGATCGCAAAGGGAGGAAAGCCATGAGCAAGAGGTACGAAATTGGAGGCCGCAATGTCTTCAAGGATATCGGTGTGTCGAACGCAGAGGAGCATTTGGTCAAGGCGCAGTTGGTGTTCAAGATCGACGCGATTATGAAAAAGCGCAACATGAAGCAAACAGAAGCCGCCGCTCGGTTTGGCGTTCGCCAGCCTGACATATCCAAGATGCTCCGGGGCGAGTTCCGGCAGTTTTCGGTTGAACGGCTTCTGCGCTTCCTCGTGAAGCTCGATCAGGATGTTGAAATCGTCGTAAGTCCACACCAAGACAAACACAACGCTCCGGCGCTGCATGTGTCCTAAGAGACCTTTGTGAATTCCATCCTTTCAGGGGCCGCCCTTGCCCGGCAGCCATACTCCTCGATATAGTGTGTGGCTGAGGGCAGGTTGAGGACGCTGGACCTGACCTTCGAGATAATCCTGAGGAGATCCGTACCAGAGTGGCGAAGACGGGCACAGCCCAGTCGCGGGAATCCGAGAGCGGTAAGTTGAGGATCGGCGATGATTGGAATGCCATCCGGATCATTGCGCTCTCCCAAGCCAATCCGCTCAAGGCCATCGCGGAGTTCGTCGAGAACAGCATCGATGCGCATGCCAAAACCATCACCATCACCCACGGCCGCGAGCACGGCGAGCACTATTTAACCGTCAGGGACGATGGCGACGGCGCGCCGCGCGACCCGGACGGGCTGCCTGATTTCAAGTACGTCGCCACCCATATCTGTGACTCGATCAAGCGACGCCTGAAGGCAGAGGGCGCGGGAGGCGGCATACAAGGGGAATTTGGCATCGGTCTTCTGAGCTTCTGGACCGTGGGCGACACCCTCACAATGACGTCGACCGGCGCCGATCAGCGGGCCTACCAAATGGTGATGAGCAAGGGCGACCCGCGCTACACGGTGAGTCCCCGGCGTGTGCTTTTTGCCGAACGGGGCACCGAAGTGAAGATTAGCCCTTTGCTCGAGGGCATCCGCAGCTTGAGCGGTGAGAAGATCCAGTGGTATCTGGCCTCGGAGCTGCGCGACCGCATCCGCACTACCCAGGTCCGGGTAACGGTGATCGACAAACTGGCGCGCAAGCAGTACGAGGTGGAGCCGCGGCAGTTCGGAGGCCGCCTGCTGCACTTGCTACCGCCGGTCCGCTCGCCGTTCGGGGAGGCTTACGCCGAACTGTATCTCACCGAACCGACCGACGACTGCCGGGTCGCCCTTACCCGAAGTGGCACGCGGGTGATCGAGGACATCGCTACTCTGCCCGGTTTGGAGCGACCACCCTGGGACTCGCGTTACCTGGAGGGTCTGATCGACGTGCCCTACCTCAATCTCACACCGAGCACGCGTTCCGGAATCGTGCATGATGAGCGCTACGCGGCACTGGTGGAGGCTCTCGGGCCGCTCGAAGCGCACCTCAATGGCGTCATTGAGGCGCAGCGTCGCGCCGAAGAAGAGCAGGCCAATCGGGAATCCTTACGCGCCATCCAGCGCGCGTTTCGCGAGGCCATGCTGGCTTTGCCCCGCGAGGAATACGACTGGTTTGACATCCAGGCGCGCTCGCGGCAACCGGGCGGCACCGGCGAAGGGCGGCAGGAAAGTACGGCGGAGGAAGAGGCAGCCGTGACGGGCGTTGCGGAACCGAGGGAAGGCGAACCCGCCCAGCGGCAATTCTTCGACCATGCAGGGCCCTTACACAGCGTGGTGATTTCGCCGGCGGCGAGCACGTTGGCAGTGAACCAGAGCCGGTACTTTCGCGCCCTACCGCGGGACCGCTCGCACCGCAGGGTCGAACAGGACCTGCTATTTAGCTGGGAGATCGCTGAAGGGGGTGGAACGCTTTCGTCGACCCCCGATCAAGAGGTAAGCTTCCAGGCGCCTTCCGTGCCGGGCCTCGTCCGCTTGTCCGTCGCCGTCTCACAGCACGACGTGCGCTGCAGCGCCGAGGCGCTGATCACCGTCGCTGATAGTATCGGTGAGGCCATCAGCCCTGTTGTGGTCAACACTCGTGGCCTGCCAGGCTACACCTTTGAGAGGGCCGCAGGAGAGTTGTGGCGGTCGCGATTTGACACCGAGCGCAACCTCATTGTCGTGAATAATGGGCATCGCGATTTCGTCTTTGCCAGGCGCAGCCGCGCGCTGCAGCTACGCTACCTCGTGCGGCTTTATGTCAAAGAGCTGGTGCTGAAGAACTTCGCGGGGCTGCCGGCTGAACAACTGGCGGAGAGGATGATTGAGCTTTCCCTCTATGTCGAAGACAATTTGAGGATGAAATGAAGGGTCGGACCGGAGATGCTTGGGCCGTCAAACAGGCTGCCCAGAACTGCGATTGGCCGAAAACGATGTTTTTGTGATTGAGCGTCATTGTCTGTCTCCTTTTCAAATTGGTGTATGCTACAACTCGAGTAGAGGTTCAAATGCTTGGTGTTCCTCCCTCATCAGCCATTGCGCAGAGTGGACCCAAATTCGATCATCATTTTGTCAAGCGCAGGTCACCAGGTTAGAGATTAGACCACAAACCATGCGACGCATCGGAACAGCAAGACTTCTCGCCTGGATGTTCCTGCTCCTGGGCGCCCTGTGGCACACGACACGGGCCCAGGGGCAGAATGACGCCGCCGCGGTGGTCATTGAAGGCGCGCGGCTCATCGACGACACAGGGCGTCCGCCGCTAGCTGACT
>Ga0187846_10001316_pt1 | contig 14054 bp, 18 predicted proteins | sample TC_taG_FD_161473 | JGI IMG/M metagenome (GOLD analysis project Ga0187846, IMG submission 161473) | Biofilm microbial communities from the roof of an iron ore cave, State of Minas Gerais, Brazil - TC_06 Biofilm (v2) | ecosystem: Environmental > Terrestrial > Deep subsurface > Cave > Wall biofilm...
ACTCCCTAAGCGTGCCGCTCTGACGAAAGGGCGCCAAATCCTTGATCTTGGGATCATATTCTTGTAACCGTATCTTTTTCTGACACTTTCCGGGTTTCGTTTTGAAGGCGGGCAGCACTGCCGGGGGCCTCCCCTGTGCCGGAGGAGCAGCTCAGCACCGGATGGCCCAATCTGCCTGGTGCGTTGTCCTTTGCCCCTAAAGGTTGCCAAGAGTTCTCCCGGTACAGCCAAACAATTCATGCTTTCCCTCGCGGGCCGCACCCGGAAGGACCAATCTCGTGCATGCGGTTCAAGGTCCGGCAGGGTGCGTTCACCGCCGCCTGTCCCGTTCCCACTGGCGTTGGATTCCAGGCACTGCGGTTGCGCAGCCGCCTGTGCCTACCACGAACGACCGGCGCGATTCTCCATCTGCGTCAGGCCTTGCCGATCCCTTCGACCTTGCCGGTGTCCGACTTCAGGACATCCCCAAGACTCGCGATGAAGTCCTCCAAGCAAGTCAAGTGTTCACTCATGGAAGCAGATTGCTTCTGGGCCAAGAAGCAACAGAGGCTCGTTTCAAGTCTGAACCGCTGGCCAATTTCAGGATCATCCACATTGCCGCTCATGGTATCGCCAGCGACAGGTTCCCCGACCGGGCCGCGCTCGTTCTTGGAAGCGATCCGAAGTCGGGCGAAGACGGGCTCCTGCAGGCTCGGGAAATCAGGAACCTTAGCTTGAACGCGGACCTTGTCACCTTGTCGGCCTGCGACACCGGGGCCGGGCGGCTGCAAGGTGAGGAGGGCATAGCGAACCTCGTCCGAGCCTTCTTGTTCGCGGGGGCGAAGTCAGTGGTGGCCAGCCTCTGGGTCGCTAGCGATATCTACACCCCGATCCTGATGGATCATTTCTATCGCCATCTCGCCCTGGGCGAGGAGAAAGCGGATGCCCTGCGGAGGGCTAAGCTCGACCTGCTCGTAGAATTCGGCGATCAGGCGTCCCCACTTTTTTGGGCGGGCTTCGTTATGGTAGGCGACGGGAGCGGCCTCGCCTTCACTCCTCGACAGTGACCACCGGCCTACTTCAACAGCGCGGGGTAGTAGCTCCAGCTCAGCCTCGCCTGACGAATGCCGGGCAGGTAGACGCCCTGGTCGCAAAGACGCGACGCCCGCCGTCGCCCGATCGATATAACCTGCCCACAGCCAGCGACCAACGACAGTCGCCGGCCACACGTTTCCCTTTTATGCATCCAGTTCCGAATCAGTCTGCAAAGTCGATGCAGGTGGGAACAGGGGGAGGAGCGGCGAGGCCTTTCAGATCCTTTTGTGGCTGCCTGTGAATGTGGGGCGTGAAAGTGACCACGGTCGGGGCTTCAATCCGGCTACTTTCCGGTAGCCGCCAACCGGGCAACTGCTTTTGTGATCGATAGGCGGCCCGGCCCCCGTCCAGGAAGCCCGTTTTTCGTTCCTAATCCGGCTTAAATGGTGGGAAGGGCTCTTCATCAACACTTATCGAAAAAGCGGGTTCTCGAGCGCCAGGGTTGCGGCTCGTGGTGTCCGGCACGCTGGATCTGAGGCCTGACATGGCAGTACGGTGCGGCCAACTAAAAAACATCCCCAATGCGGGGGTACCGCGCTGATTTCTGACTGGGTGTAAAATCTCTCCAATGGGCTTACCAGCTCACTTTCGAATGATTGCACGCTATAACCGCGTCGCGAATGAGAGGCTCTTTGAAAGGTGCGCGCAACTGGCCTCTGACGAGTACCGGAAGGCCGCGACAGGGCTCGTTCGGTAGTATCCACGGTCTGCTGAACCACAGTTTGCTGGGCGATCGGATATGGATGGCGCGGTTCGAGGGGAAAGGACACAGCACGCCTCCCCTGAATACCGTTTTGTTTGATGACTTCACGGGTTTGAGGTCCGCCAGAATCGAGGAAGACACACGTATCGAGGTGTTCTTTGAGCATTTGGAGGCGGATTTCCTTCGCCGGTCAATACGCTATACAAACAGCCAGGGCAAAGAGTACTCTGAGGCAGCGCCTGTGGCAGTGAGTCATTTCTTCAACCACCAGGCCCATCATCGCAGGCAAGTTCACGTGATGCTGAGTCAGACTCGAGTGCCACCTCCATCTCTCGATTTGCACCGCATTGTCAACCCCTAATGCGACTTTCCTCGGGGCGGTCGCGGTGGAATTCCCGTTTGAAGTCGTATGTGGGAAACTCACCGTACGGAACTTTAGTATAGAGGGGGGAGAAGGAAACACGCCTGCCCCGCGTGCGCGTCCCCAAGTCAGGTTGGACCGGCGTGGTCAGCATGTGGTGCGCTCTACTCGGCGCTTCTGTGGGCTCAAGCGTCCAGCTCACCGCACCTTTCAGGACTTGGCTGCTCCACCTTCTGCTTTGGCGGGCGGCGGTTCCCAGATCCTGGCCATGACGAAGGCCACCACGACGGCCATAAAGCTGCCGAGCATGACCTCGGCCACCCTGTGGACACTGACTTGTAATCCGATCCTCCTTGATTCGTGCTCCAAGCTGGAAGCGACGACCAGAGCGGCGGTGGTAGGCGCGATCCGCCAGTACCTCGGCACCTCGAAAACGTAGGAAGAGACCAGAACAGTCGCACCGAGAGCAAGTGGAAGCACCACATGCCTCGGACCAGCGACGAGCACGAAGACCAGTCCCATGACCCCGCCGATGCACGTGTTGGCGAGGCGTGCCTGGAAGTTGATACGCGTGGACTGTAAATGCGGCTCAGTGCAGGCTATCATCGAGCTGATGGCCCAGACGGGGTTCGTGTCCGCAAGGTAGTGGAGTAGAATCCACAGAGCAGTCCCGCCGACAAGAATCCTCACGGCATAGTGAACGCCGACCGGGTCGCCTCTCATGGCACGCCAGTAGTTTTTCACGAGTCCTCTTTATCGGGACCGGGTGGCGGGACCCGCCCCAGCGCCTTTTCCTTCTCATGCTCCTGGTGGCGAAGCCCCTCGATCTCCGCTTTCGCCCCCTCACGAAGTTGCCGCAGCTTCTGTTCTCTCGCTTTCCTCAGCTCGCGCCGTTCTGCAAACGGCAGGCCGGCTTCCTCTTCCTTCTCTTGCGCGGCGAGCGCTTTCTCCCGCTCATACTCCTCCGTCCGGACCAATCGCACCTGCGCCCGCTCGGCTCTCCGCAGCTCATTCCTTTTGCGATAATTCAGCCTCATTTCCTCAACCACGTCGTGATGAATGCCGACGAGGTTGAACATCTGGGCGGTGGTCCAGGCGAAGGTGAACAGGCCGGATATCGCCATAATGGGGCAGAGTTCCCGCCAGGCGGGGGGAAGAAGCACATCGCCATAGCCGAGGGTGGTGTAAGTGTTGGCGCTGAAATAGAAGGAATCATGGATGTTGGGGATAAGGTTGGTCAGGTTCAGAACGACGGCCCAAATAGACGTGTCCGCGATGTGCAGTAGTAGCATTAAGAATATTGTCCAGCCGAAATAATACTGAGCCATGACCGGGTGCCACGGGCTCTGCACACATCGGTTAGACTTTCTCTTGTAGAGGCTGACAATGCGATCCAGTCCAGCGCCGTGGAACAATGTGATGACAACAAGCATGGTGCAGCCCAAAGCGAGGGCCCCCACGCGGTCCTCACTTTGGGAAGCCAGCCACGAAATGAACAAGGCGGCTAACATTTGCGACCTCCACGTAGCGCCGGCGTCTCGCCCGCTGTGGCGTGGGCATCCCCTCGCTACGCTGAGAGCAGCTCTGCCCGCACCCGAGTAGGGCTTGCCTCCTCCTGAATGAAGGCAACTGCACCAGGGGCCGATCGCCGCCGCGGCGGCTACCCCCTACCGACGCTAGGAGAAGCGTTCATTCGTGCCCTTGGGGTGCATTGCCCTTCAAGCGGTAGACCATCCCGGTCTTGGTTGCCCCGAGCGAGATCCAGTCCTTGACATCCTGCTGCAAGGTAATGAAAAACTGCTCGACCAGTTCCTTCACCTTTTGGTGCACTTCCTCTTTGCGCTCGAACTTGGCCTGGAAGGCAAACTCTCCTACCAGGGGCATATGTTCGCCTCGCGTCCGCCACAGCGCCACGTCGCACTTCGTTACGATCCCTTTGCCGAAGTCCAATTTGCCCAGGGGCAGCAGCACCTCCTCCACGATCCCTTCGTTCACCAGGCTGACCTTTTCCGTATCATCCTTTTTCAGCACGGCCAGCGCCGGAAAGACGCGAGCCAGGGTCGCCATCGAGGTTCTGTCCGCGTCGTGCATCTGGCTGAGGCCAAACTGGCAATTGTGCGAGTAGAGAATGCGGTATCCGCCGAGCTCATCTTTCAGGGGCAGGGCTTCCGCCTTGAACTTGATCTGATACTTGCCGGCGATATTGGGCCGCACGTCCAGCGCCGCGGCCTTCTGCAGGTCCGGGTGACGGAATTTGAAAACCATTTCCGGATCGCCCGCGGGGAAGCCGTCGACGTAGGTGATGCGCCGGCGCAAAATAAATGCATTGTTGTAAAGGCGGAAGTCCGGTGTGTCGAAGAAGATGATCTCCCTGACCTCCGGCCTCAGGCCCGTCTCCGGGTCAGTGATAAACCCCACTTTGAGATTCTTCGCCGTGCGCTGCACGAGCTTGCCGAAATCGCGAAAGCTATCCACCGAGGTGAAGCGATCAGGCTTCAAGATGAGCTTGGCCTCAAGGTAATGGACCACGTCCTGTGGATGACCGTCGGAGTAGGTGGCGATCGGTTCTTCGATTCCGGTCGCGGTGGCCCCTTGGTTGCGACCTTCTTTCAGTTGTGATTCCTTGGTTCCCTTCTTGTCCTTCTTCTCCTTGTCCTTCTTGTGCTTCTTCTCCTCCTTGTCCTTCTTCCCCATTGTTGTCCTCCTTCCTTATTGGTTTTTTCCGTGCTTTTTCTTCGGGTATAGAAAGGCCAATTGCAGGCTCAACTGCCATTTGGGCGCGGGCAGTCTTTCCGGGCGAACGACAGCGCCGTAAAACACCACTGTTCCATTGAACGACTGTTTTCCGATCTTAAAGACCCTTCCTACACCTCCTCCCAGAGGTACAATCCACCGGTTTCGCCTCGATAGGTTCCAGTCCGCTCCGATGGTTGGTGTGGAGCTAAGATACCAGGTCTTGCCCAAGTTGTACTGGCCGTTGAGCTGCAGCATCATCTGGTTAATGTTGGGTCCCTTGGGATCGCCGGCGACCGACCAGACGTTCTGAACGATAAAGCCCACCGTCCCCCACTTGGGTTGTGTAAAGACTGCCACCGACGGCCCCAGCGCCCATTTCCCAGCGCCCACGGCGCTGGTGGTTGCGGTCGGCATCTGCAAGGACGGCCCTACCCCCCAAACCACCTTGGCAGCGTCCGCCGGTGTGAGGAAGAATGTCGGAGTGGTATCACCGAAACCGACACTTCCGCCGGTCATCCGGGCCAAGTCCGGCTGGTAGACGAGGGCGTTCACGAGGATGCGGGACACGAGCAGCCAGTCTTGTGAAATGCGAAACGGAATGACCGGCTCGACTTCAAGCGTATTCGTGTTACGGGTGAAGGGACCTGCGTCGAAGTTGGTGTTGTTCATCACCTGAACCTGAATGAGCTGTCCTACCGGGTTCTGCACAGCTTTTCTCAGCGCCTGTTCTGAGGGTTCCTGCGAATGCCCTACCGAAGCGGCCAGAAGCAGCCAAATCATCAGGCTGACTGGGGGCGGGTTGTTGCGAGCCCCCTTCCTGTGTGTTGACATCGAGGCTTTCCGCGACCTCTGGTACGGGGTTGACTTGTCACACAGACCTCCTATTCTGACCGCGCGATGCGGGGCCGGGTGAGGGGTTCCGGACATCAAGCCTGTCAGGGTCTAGCTGCCGCCGGTGGCGATAATCTCCGCACTCGTATCCCTCCCCGCACATTCCGTAGATAGCTCCCGAAACTAGGACTGCTTCCGATGATCAGCATGCCGATCAGCAGTAAGCTGCTGAGGGCACGCTGGTATTTTCTTTGGATCGTGTTCTTAATTCGCCTCATTTCATCCTCCTCCGATTAAATGTGCAGTTGTGAAAAGCAGTACCTAGCCAAGCTAGATCTGGTAGGTGGCGCCGAGGGCCCGCACGAGACTCGGGTTCCTGACTCGGCCCGGTCCAGGACGTGGACCTCCAAGCCGCGCTGCACAGGGCTTGGATGTTCACCTCATCGTGGACAACTACAGCACCCGCCAAGGCGCTGCCGTCCAGCGTTAGCTCCGGCCTAAGAAGCCCCGCCGATTTCACGTTCATTTCACCCCCCCAGTAGCTCCGGGCTCAATCAGGTGGAGCCCTTGCCGGACTGATCACGGAACGCATGATCCGCCGGGGAACCTTTCAGAGCGCCCAGAACTAGAGCGCGCTATCTACCAGTGGCTGGCCAACTGGAACTAGAAACCGTGACCGGCCATCTGGAAAGGCACCGCAGACGTTACCCTCGACAAGGTGCGCCGTTGTAAAGAATTAGCTGGGACGGCACACTAGCTCCGGAAGGGACGACCTGCTTCCGGTTTCCCAAGCTGATGTGGCTGATTTGTCGCTTGGCGCGGGCGGAGAAACAGTTGTACCAATTTGCCCTCGCCGAGAACCCTCTGTAATTCGGTGAACCCGAAGAACGGAATAAGCATCACGAAGAGGAGCGCCGTGAGACAAAGAATTCCTTGCAACGTGCCGCCACCAAGAGCAGAAATGCTTTGTTGGAAAGACCGCCCATGGTAGAGACCAACCGCAGCTTCCTCGAGAATCTTGAACGCCGCGAGCAAAACCGAAAATAGCGCCGACTTCACTAGAGTCGGGTAGATGAGCCGCGCATCATTGTCTGACTCACCCAGATGGAGCTCTTTCGCAACGATCATGACCTTCGCAAGTACCAGCGCATTAATCAGTGCGAAACTCTTCGCCGCCGCCGCGACATGTTCCTCGGCCAAAATCACAGACCTGTAGAGGGCGAACAGGCCAAAGATCAGCCAAAGATAGAGTGCCATCACCACAAATTCCTTCATCGCTTCGTAGACTCTATGTTTCAGAAGTGCTTGCCCTGATTTGTCCATGTCGACCTCTCCACTCCCTCGCACTGCACTCAACGTTCCGGACCACTGCCCCGGGTCAACTTTGCCATGTTCAATTTCCTCGCGAGTTCCTCGGCCAGAATCGGCACGCCAAGATTGCAAGCCTGCACGCCTTGCACGACGCACAACTTCAAGACTTCCATAATCTCTTCCATGGTCGCCCCGGCCTTTAACGCGTTCTTGATGTGCCGCCGCGTCCCCGGCGCGTACATGTGGGTATAGGAGGCATCGAAGGCGATACTCAAAAGCTCGACGTCCTTCGCCGCCATAGCACCGCTAGAGTAAATCCCAGCTCCGGTCGCCATGAACTGATCGGTCCAGACCGGATCGAGCTCAAGGAATGGATTCCAGGCCTCGTTCCATTGCCCAATGGCTTTCATCTTGTCGACGGCTGGAGTCGTTGCCTTGGGTTTCGGCGCTGGCTGCACGCCTGCTGCCTTGGCCTCTTCCAGCAGAATGGGCGCGCCCAGACTGCACGAGTGGATGGACATGACCGACGCGCACTTTAGGACAAAGAGAATCTCGTCGCGGGTGGCGCCTGCATCGAGCGCGGCTCTGATGTGGCGGCGGGTGCCATCCGGGTTAAGGTTGGTGCATGCCGCGTTGATGGCCACCCCGATCAACTCCACCAGCTTGCGCGGCAGCACACCGGAGTTCCACGGATTGGTGGACATCTTCCCGCAGGCGTCGGCCCACTTGGGATCCCATTCGCGCAGTTGTTGCAGCGCCGGGTCGTTCCAAGGACCTGCCGTCGTCGTGACCGCAGCATCTGCTTTCATTTGCCACCTTCCACTCTTAGGTATCGGTGCAAGAAACTCCGCATTTTCTTGCGGGCAAGAATCGCCTCCGGGGCATTCGGAATGCGATCCTGGAAGTTGTGAATCATGCCTTCGTAAAGGTCCAGTTTTACTGGCACACCGGCAGCGTCTAGTGCCTGGTAGAAACGAACGAAGCCGCTGAGTAGCGTCTCTTTCAATCCGCCCTGAATCAGAGTTGGCGGGAACCCTTTGGAAAAATCGCCGTAAACGGGAGAGGCGTAATGATGCTTCTGATCTTCAGGAGCTGCAAAAGCGGCAGCGGCATATCTGCCGTGCAACTCGTAGAGCTGGTTCGGGTCGGCGTCGTGAAGTGTCGTCTCGGTGTCGCCGCTCGGTGTAACGTCAAGCCATGCGGATACCAACACGGCAGCAGCCGGCAAGCCCAGCCCTCGGTCGCGCATCTTCAATGTCGTCGCGGCCGCAAGTCCGCCGCCCGAAGAGTCCCCATAGATCGCCAGATCTTCGAGTCGCGTACCTTCTGCCAACAGCGCCTCAATGACGGCGACGACTTCATCGGACATGCGATCGAATTTTGCAAAGGGAGCCAACGTATAGTCGACCGAGAGCAGACGGATACCGGTTTCAACCGACGCAATCACTGCCCTGCCAAGCATCGATTTAGCGCTGTACATTGTGTGAGCGCCGCCGTGTGTGTAGAGGAGAGCCTTGCCGTTGTCCTTCCAGGGTTTTGGACGAACATCCAGGACGGAAATGCCGCCCAACTTCAGCTCCTGCACACTGTGCTCGTAATGTTGCAGAATTCGCGCAGATTGTGAGTTTCCATCAGCCTCCGCCCAGGCCTGCAACTTCTTCCAACCATCGAGATTGGCAGGGTCAGGGAACTGTGGAATGAAGTGCGGGTCTTTGACGGTGCGCAGAAACTCCTGCGCCTCCGGAGAGACGGTGTCCGGAATGTTCAGATGATATTGCCGTTCTTCCGAAGTAGCGGTCGTTGCCAAACTCACGTACCTTGCCCCTAAATCGCGTTCGAGTGAGGCTTTCGCGCCAGTTTCTTGCTTTTAGAAGAGTCCCGCCCTCTTTGGAAGAGCGGGACTTTTCCTATTACGCGGTTACTTCTTTGCTAGTTCTGCTTGTGCAACAACTGCCTGCGGCGGAGGAACCATGCAGGCAGCGATCGGATGGGAATCGCCACCAATTACCGGCTGCACCTTCTTTCCGTCGGTTGGCCAGGTGAGGAAGCCAGGATTGAACTCAGACGGATTGGGCGGCATGCCATTCTTTTGCAAAGTCTCTTCGACGCTGTTGTACCAAACGCCGACCTTGCAGATCTTGCGCGCCTCTTCCGCCGTTGCCACCTTGCGACCAAACGCCTTGCAAATGCGCACCACTCCCTCGATCTGCTCGACGGTGGTTTTACGCTTGCGGTCCGCGCCCCAGAGGTTGTCCTCGTTGCCGACGCGAACGTGCTGGCCGAGGACGATTGCCATGGCAGAGTAGGAAATCAATCCCCGCATGCTTGACCAGAACGTATTGACGGAGCCCTGCGGCACACGTTGCAGGAAATGCATCATGTCGAACGGGTTCCGGCCGAGCGTGCCGCCGCCGTAGGCGCACAGAGCCATATTCAGCGGGCCCATATAAACGCCTGCGCGGATCACGCGCTCGACTAGTTCCCATTGGTGAACATGAGCCGGAACGAAGTAAGGCTGAATACCATTTTTCCGAAGACGTTTGAGATGCTCGAGGTAGAAGGCGGGAGTCGAGTCAACCACCATGCCGGACCACGCCGCCGCAACTTTTGGGTCCTCCATGTGAGTTCCCTTAATGTCGTCGGGATGGAACATCGTAACGATATCCCATAGTGTGGTACCGGTTGTGACCGTCACAAACTCCGGCTTGGGATCCAACTCCGTGAGCATGTGGCGCGTGTCGTAATCCAGCCACTTCGCCTTTGCATCGGCCGTGTGGGGTGCGAACGAGATAGAGCCGCCCACTTGAATGATCATCTCCGGCACGGCCTCTTTGACCCGCTTGAGCAAATAGTTGTACTGGTCGAAGTTTGTGGATCCCATGCCGGTCGCTGGGTTGCGAACGTGGAAGTGCAGCATCGTCGCGCCTGCCTTGTAACAGTCCACCGCCGCCTGCACCTGTTGGTCCCACGAGACGGCGATGTCGGAAGCATCCCCGGGCAGCCATGCCGGGGCGTACGGAGCCGCCGTGATGATGAGTGGTTCCATGTATTCGGGAAGAATTGAGTTGTCTGTGTAATACATTTTCCTTTTCTCCTTTGTCCTTTACTTCGTGTAAAGGTGAGTGAAATTAGTCCGGCATCGGCAGCGGGAACGCCGTTGGGTCGGACTGCCAAACTCCGAAAATGTTGTTCGCGGGGTCGGCGACGATCGTCACCCACGCGACTTTAGGAACAGCGGTCTTCGGGCGGACAACCGAGCCACCCAGTTTCTGTACTAACTCCACCGTTTCGTCGAGCGACACGACGTTGACGTAGAGCATCCAGCCGTTCAAATCGGGAATCGCGCGGTAAGTCAGGCCGCCTTGCAATGGCTTGTTCTCGGCCGAGCCGGTCTGAATCCGCCAGTAATCGACTCCCTCCATTTGCTCGACCTTCCAACCGAATACACTGCGGTAAAAGTTCGCCAGAACGGCCGGCTCTGCGCCGTAGATTTCGAAGTGTGTAAGTGAATCTGTCATGATGAAACTCCCCGAGGACCAGACTCAGTGCATATGGCACGGGCCAAGCACATTAAGCCCCCTTCAGTCTGGTTGCCCTCGGGCCGATTGTCTGTAACACAAATCACATTTATTCACTCTTGAGTAACTGTTGCCAGATACTCCCGGCCATTCAATTCAACACTTCCGTTCTGGCCGGCTTGCGTGATACATTCTGTGCGCACGACTCTGGATGCGCTATGCAGTTTTCGTCAGGCCCCATTGCCCCATTGTCTGGAGGGGCGTGCTCGACAGGCCAGAGGCGGCTGCCGAGTGCAGACGAGCGTTCACGAGGATGCGGGACACGAGCACCCAGTCCCGCGAGATGCGAAACGGAATGACCGGCTCGACTTCAAGCGTATTCGTGTTACGGGCGAAGGGACCTGCGTCGAAGTTGATGTTGTTCATCACCTGAACCTGAATGAGTTGTCCTACCGGGTTCTGCAACAGCTTTTCTCAGCGCCTGTTCTGAGGGTTCCTGCGAATGCCCTACCGAAGCGAGGAGAAGCAGACAGGCGATGATGCCGACTGATTCTCGGACTGTCTGCCGTCTCGTCATTGCGCCGCTAAACCAGATCAGGTGCTGATTTGTTCAGAGAATGTGCTAGTCAGCGGCGCGGCCCAGGCCCTAACGATTTGCGCCCTAAGTGAACCCGTGATCCGTAGTACTTGGTCCAGAGCTTATTTGCATCCCCACCAGTCGCCCGATCAGAATGGCGAGATAAAGCTGGCCGGTTAAAACTTCTCCTACCGTAAGCGCACGCGCGACGCGGTGCACCGCTACAATGTCGCCGAAGCCGACTGTAGTCAGCGTTACAAAACTATAGTAGAACCACTCCGAGGGGAGTCGTAGCTCGCGCTCAGGGATTGTGAAGGAGCCTGGAATGGTTGCGCCCACGATGGCGTAGGCATGTGCCCAGGCAATCCCAAACAGCAAGTAAGCCGCGATTGCCCCCCGGATACGCATGGCAGTAACCGGTCCCGGAGCGAAGACCTGGGAGAGCAAGATGTACAAAAGCATCAAAATCGCCGCAATCGTTAGTAGATGGGGCCAGATGCCAAGGGGGGTGTTGGGAAACAGAAACTCTGACCACCTGGCAACCAGCGTGACGACAGCGAGGCCTGAGGCAAGGATAAACACGGCGCGTCTTCTCCAGGCGATTGCAACGCCGCAAACCAGCAGCACCGACGTGGCCAAACTGCCGTACAGCCGTTCAGCATTCCTTTCGAGCCCCAGCGAAGGGATCACGAAGATTAACAGGACTAGAAGCGCCAGAAAAACCGCCAAATTTGCTTCTGTTTGCCAGGTCTGCCTGAAGACCTCACGAGCCTTTTTGGGGATTTGAGACGTGACTGCTTTCGACATTCAGCCACCAAAATGATGAATGCAGGGTTATAGAAGATCAATGAGTACTAACCTACGTTCTATTCATTCGCTAATCGTTGTCTCTGTGTCTCCGTGCCTCTGTTTGCGGCGCATAATGCTGCTTATCTTGCCGGTGTAAGTCCGGTCGCGGCATGGCTGATTCACCCGCGTGTTATTATATTCGGCGCCCCCTCGAGGCGACTCAGGGGGTGAGAGCTCGAATGTGTTGGGGTAAGGCCTTATCGCGCTCACCTGGGCCGGCAAGTTAGGAACTAACGCCGGCGGAAAAAGACCTCCTCCAATTTGCCCTCGCCAAAAACTCGTTGCAGCTCGGTGAATCCGAAGAAGGGGATGAGCACAACGCACATCATCACGGTGACAGTAAGAATTCCCTTCCAGCTACCCCCGCCGATATCGGCAATCCTCTCGTGGAGAGACTGGCCACGATAGAGACCGATGACAACTTCTTCAAGAATTTTGAAACAAGCCAGCACAACGGAAAATATAGCAGACTTCAGGAGAGTCGGGTAGATGAGCGGCGCATCGTGGAGCTGATCGGCCAAGCGGAGCTTTCTGCCAACCAGCATGACTTTCGCCAGCGCCAGCGCATTGACGAACGCTAAACCATGGCGTGCATAATCGACGCGATGCTCGGCCAGAACCACCGACTCGTGTACTCTGAAGAGCACAAACACCACCCAAAGATAAAGTGTGATCACGAGATATTCCTTTATCTCGTGATAGGCTCTCTGCTTCAGGGTTCGACTTGATGTATCCACGTCACCTTCTCCATCTCATCCCAGGCTCTTGAACATCCTGACCAGCCTTCCTAGCCTGAGCAGAGGATTACATCTTACGACCGATATTGCTTACTTCATCCGACGGACGTTCACTGCCTTGATGTACGGCGATGTTTAGCTGCCGACGACGACGATAATCTCCGTACTCGTTTCGCCGCACATCCCGTAGATAGCTCCCGAAACACAGGCCCCGGCGGAAAACTCGGAACACCCCGGCTTGTTCGCCACCACTGAAACCTGGCGGTCGGAGCCGCCGATGATGGTTTCTCGGCCAAAGGGAGAAGAAAGGCCGAAGTCCAGGAGGAAACCTACGTTCTTGGACTCGCTCTTAAAGGTCACCTTGGTCCCGACCTTGATGCAGAACGGTGCATTATCCTTGGCTCCCGGAATACCTGGAGTAACCGAAGCAGCGCTAGCCGTCCGCTTGATGTCCACCACACAGGGAGTGCTAGCAGTTTGCAGTTAACAGTCAAGAGCGAAAAGCCAAACTGCCCTTCGCCCTCAACTGTCCACTGTGAACTGTCGACGGCTTTTGCAGCGAGCAGCGGCGAAATTCCCAACTGCGGCGCTAGTTCACGCCTGGCGTTCCTGGCCAATCGAGAACATCAATTAGCTTCCAGGCGTTCTGATTAAGGTCAAGTTGCAACTGCCCTTGCTGATCAATGATGAGCTGGGCGGCGGGAAACAGGACGCCGGTGTCCTTGCTCTTGTCGTTCGGGTTCAAGTCGAATTCGCCCGCCGTCAGGTTGAAGGACATGGTCTGGCTGTCCGTCCAAGCTTCACCGAATCGAATCTGGCGATTGGTGACAAAACGAATCTTCCGGCCCGTGGGGGTGGGAATCTGCGCGATGTAACTGCAGTCGTAGCCGAGAGTACCGGTTATCTCGACATGTCCCACCGCCCTCATCCTGCTGAGAGCTGTGACCAACCCCTGGTTCTGGCCTTTGGCGAAGGCCTGCACCAATACCTGCTTGTCCGCCGGCGTTGAGAAATCATAGATGTTCAACGTGACGCCGATCACCGCACCGAGCTGGGTGCCCGTACCCATGGCTGAAGCCTCGATCGTCTCTGGCCTCGGCCCACGGGAGAGAACAGGAGTGCTGCCGATGATCAGCACACCCGCCAGCAGCAAAGCGCCGAGAGCGCGCTTGCGCATTCTTGGAAATGCATCCTTGATTTTCCACATGGCCTTGATCCTTTCGTTGAGAAAACAATGTCCCTTGACGCGGCAATTGTAGCGCAACGCCCGGGGTTGTCTATGCAGAATTCGTCAGGCCTCGACGAACCCAGTTTCCTGCCCAACTGGCAGCACACCCTACCGCAGCGCGCGGGCCGA
>Ga0187846_10001317_pt1 | contig 14047 bp, 16 predicted proteins | sample TC_taG_FD_161473 | JGI IMG/M metagenome (GOLD analysis project Ga0187846, IMG submission 161473) | Biofilm microbial communities from the roof of an iron ore cave, State of Minas Gerais, Brazil - TC_06 Biofilm (v2) | ecosystem: Environmental > Terrestrial > Deep subsurface > Cave > Wall biofilm...
GAGCGAGGTCGATCAGACGCGTCGCGAAAAGCACTTGAATCAGTCCAGAGGGTCAATTCCGGTGAGCAAAGGCGGGTCAAATCCCGTGAGCGCCAAGGTAGTCGCGGTTGATGTTGTAGAAGGTGCCGGTCTCGGTATCGAAGTACTGGCCCGGGAATCTCAAGGGGAACTCGAACGCTCCAGCTCCCGAAGGGTTGTTGTTCGGCACATCATTGCCGAACGGTTCTCCCTGATCCCATCTCCAGACGGTGGTTCCCGCCTGGTTCGTAGCCAGGTAAGAAACGAGCCAGTGTGTGCACAATAAATCAATCACTTAGTTGGCCTGGATCCTGAGCCTTTGCAGAGAAATGCATAGAGTGCAGCGGAGAGTCCCGAAAACGTCCCGAACACCCCTACGTACCGTTCGCCCCGCGAGAAGCTCACTTTGACTGCGTAACTACAAATTGGCCATCACACCGAATCGGCCGCTTGCAGCGCACTTCCCTCGTAGATACAATGTGTCTACTTCATTGAGATGAGCATCCTCAACCATGGAATCGGTCATCCGCAAGTGGGGTAACAGCCCGGCGCTGCGTCTGCCCAGCTCGCTGCTGAGCGAAGCGGGTCTGACGGTTGATCAGCGCGTGCGCATCAGCGTCGTCGAGGGTTCGATCCGCATCGAGCGGGTGCACAAGAAGCGCGTGTACCGGCTCGACGAACTGCTCGCCAACGCCACGAAGGATGCTCGGCATGACGAGGTGGTATGGGGCCCGCCGCGCGGGCATGAAGCGTGGTAGCGGGCCGGCGTGAACCTAACCCGGGCTGGGCACCGGACCAAGGTGACATCATCTATCTCGATTTCGATCCGCAGTCGGGGCACGAACAGGCCGGGCGCCGACCCGCCCTCGTTCTTTCGCCCCGCGCCTACAACGACAAGGCAAGCCTGGCGCTCTGCTGCCCGCTAACGACTCGAGTGAAAGGGTGGCCTTTTGAGGTGAACGCGGAAACGGAACTAGCGGGAGCCAAGGGTGTCGTGCTGTCAGATCAGATCAAGGCCCTCGACTGGCGGGCACGCAACGGAGAGTTGACCGCCCGCGCAGCGAAGAAGGTCGTGGCGGAAGTCCTCGCGAGGCTGAAGGTTCTTCTCCCCGGAATTTGACCTGTCCGAAGAGCCAGCAAGGCTGGAGGCCTTCCAGGCGGGTCCCTGGGGGGCGCATCAATACCTGAACCACCCAAGCAAAGGCCCATTCGCGAGTGGAATGTTTATCGCGGTTGGCCCGTCCGGCGAGCGCGCGAGTAAATTGCCCAGTGTTGTCGATCCAGCAATCGAACCGTGCCGTCACGCCCACACCGTAGCGTTGGCTCTGTACCGTGATCGAATCGAGATGCCAATCCGGAGCATTTCCGCTGTTCTTGGCGAGCAGCTCGAAGGCGCCGTATTCCTCGAGCTCGACCGCCTGGACGAGGGCGCCCAGGCGCTCAAGGACATCCAGCGCAGGGGCAACGGCGATGCCGCGGCGCCTGAGTAACTCGGGCAGATATTCGCGCGCCTCCTCAAACGCGTGTTCCGGGGCGAAGAAGCGCACCTCGTCGCAATAGTGCTCGATCAGGGTGCGCACCCGCTGACCGAGCACGGCGCGAACCAAGATGTTCGCGTCGAGCACCAGGGCTTTAGGTGCGCGCTCTTCGGCCACGGCGGCGAAGTTGCTTGAACTCGGTCACCAGTTCCTCTTCGCTTGCCCCGCCGGCGCGGATCAGCGAATCAAGGGCGCGGGCTGCGTTACGTAGCGCTTCGACCTCCTCGACCCGTGGGCGCGGCCGCACGGGGATGTAATAGCCGATCGTTTGGCCGTGGCGGGTGATCACGAGCGGCGTGTCGGATTCCAAGTGCGCGGCGAGCTGCTCGCGAAACTCTCGAATGCCGACTTTTGTGGGTTGGCTAGACATGAGCGGGGCCGGTATTGAATAATGTGTACATAGTGTACACAATCGTCTGTTGCCCGTCTAGGGGCAAACAGCTCACTGCATGACGCTGTGATGGCAGTCGTGGCATCCCCTACACATATAATCGCACGACGCGCAGTGGACATATTGTGGACACGAACGTCGGAGCTGAGCGTTATCAGCGTCCAACCTGTTGTTTTATTTGGCGTCCCCTAGGGGATTCGAACCCCTGTTACCGCCGTGAAAGATTGACGATCCAGATCGGCACCGCTGCTCCGAACACCAGACTGGAATAGCGCAATGCGTTGGCGAGAACTTCGCCGCGGCCGCCGAGTGCACTGAACAGCGCTTCACCAGCGCCCAATATCGCAGCGGTGAATACCGCACCGAATGCGACGGCGATAACCACGCTGTGGCTCACCAACGCTTCGGCGTCGCGCATGCGGCCCGCGCCGATAGCGCGCGCGATAGCGGATGCCACACCGCCGCCAATTCCGCCGTTCGACATCATAGTCATCAACATGAGGATAGGAAACACGAGCGCAACGCCGGCGAGTGCATCGTCACCGAGGAAGCCGACGAAATACGTTTCAGCAACGCTCACCAGCGTCTGAACCGCGAGCACCATCAGGATTGGAAACGCCAGGCCGATGAGGCGCGACGCGATCGGTCCCTGCAACAATGTGTCGCGACCGGCGAATCGCGCGTCACCGGCGTTGAGGATCGTCGACTGATTGCGCTCGATCCTCAAGACAGATTCGTTATCCGGCAACGCTGACGGAGAGACTGAACCAGCGGGCGCCGGCGCGACAAGTCCATATTCGCCATCAGGCATCGTCGACTCCTTCACGGGTTCAGGTATCCAACAATGCCGAGAACCCTACAGCGTAGTAATAGTGGCGGCACGCCGGCAATCCGCTGCGAGGCCGGCGCGCCGATTTCTTGTGCTAGCCTGCGACAGGCTCCATTCGAATCGCTGAAACGGTATGCCGACCTCTCTCCACCGGCTTGATCTTGAACCAGATGGCATACAAGGCCGGCAGGAACACGAGGGTGAGCACCGTTCCGCCGAAGGTTCCACCGATCAAGGTGTACGCCAGCGTTCCCCAAAAGACGGAATGCGTGAGAGGAATGAACGCGAGCATGGCGGCGAGCGCGGTCAGAATCACCGGACGGGAGCGCTGCACGGTGGCCTCGACCACGGCATCGAACGGCGCGAGTCCATCCTTCTCGTTTGTGCGTATCTGCCCGATCAGGATGAGCGTGTTGCGCATCAGGATCCCGGAAAGTGCGACCAGCCCGACCAGCGCGTTGATGCCGAACGGCTGCTGGAACAGCAGCAAGGTTGGAATGACCCCGATGAGGCCCAGCGGTGCCGTGGCGAACACCATCATCATCACGGAGATCGAGCGGACCTGGAAAATGATCGTGATCAGCGTGAGCACGAGCATGATCGGGAAGAGCGGCGCCAGTGCGCGATTTGCCTTGCCGGATTCCTCGATGGAACCGCCCTCCTCGATTCGGTAGCCCGAGGGCAGTTTAGCGATGATGGGCTGGAGTTCTTTCCACACGGCGGTGGACACGTCCGGCGGCTGCAAGCCCTCGGCAATGTCTCCACGCACAGTGATCGTCGGCATGCGATCGCGGCGACGCAGGATCGGGTCTTCCATGCGGATCTCCACTGTTCCGATCTGCGACAGCGGAATCCGTTGGCCCGCCGTTCCAACCAGCGTGAAATCGGCAATCTTGCTCGGATCGAGCCTCGCGTTTCCGGCAGAACGGGCAGTGATCTGCACCGAGCGGATGTCTTCGCGCACGTCCGTGACCGGGATGCCGCTCAACAGGAACTGAAGCTGTTGGGCCACATCGCTGGACGTCAAGCCGATGCTCTGGAGCCTGTCTTGATCGAGCGCAAAACGAAGCGTTGGCACGCGCTCGCCCCAATCGGCATTGACCGTTCTCATCTGGGGACTAGCCTGCATTACGGCACGCACCTGCTCTGCGATGTCGCGAAGCTTGCCGGGGTCGGGCCCCATCACACGGAAAGCCACAGGAAAGGGCGAATACGGACCGAACACCAGTTGAGTAACCCGCACCCGAGCCTCCGGCGCCAGACCGTCGGCCAACGCCTGACGCAGCCTGAATTTGAGGGCTTCGCGCGCCTCATCGCTAGGCGTCAATACGACGATCTTCGCGAACGAGGGATCGGGTAGCTCCGGTGCCATGGCGAGATAGAAGCGCGGGGAGCCCTGGCCGACGTAGGCGGTAACGATCTTGGCTTCCGGCTGCTTGGCGAGCCAAGCCTCGACCTTGGCGCTGGCGGCACTCGTCTGCTCGATGGACGTTCCATACGGCATTTGCACTTCGACCAGCACCTCGGGTCGATCGGAAGTCGGAAAGAACTGCTTCTTCACGACGCTCATGCCCAATACCGCGACAAGGAACGCAGCGACCACGCTGCCCGCGACCAGCCATTTGCGGCGAATCACATAACCGAGAAGCTGGCGAAAGCGGTTGTACCGCGGCGTGTCATAGATCGCCTCGTGCCCGCCTTCATGCTTCTTAATGTCCGGGAGCAGCTTCACTCCGAGGTAGGGCGTGAATACGACGGCAACGACCCAGGATGCGATGAGCGCGATGCCTACGATCCAGAACATGTTGCTGGTGTACTCGCCGGCGGTCGACTTGGCGAACCCGTTCGGCATGAAGCCGATCGCCGTCACGAGGGTCCCGGCGAGCATGGGTGCGGCGGTATGGCTCCACGCATAGGCCGCTGCGCCGATGCGGTCGTAGCCTTCCTCCATCTTCACGACCATCGTCTCGATGGCGATGATCGCGTCGTCGACCAGGAGCCCCAGCGCCAGGATCAACGAGCCGAGGGTGATCCGGTCGAAGTCCTTGCCGGTGGCTGCCATGACGATGAAGACCGCAGCCAGAGTCAGAGGAACCGCCGCGGCGACGACGATGCCGACTCGCCATCCCATGCTGAGAAAGCTCACCAGCATCACCACGCCGAGGGCGACGAAGAACTTGACCATGAACTCATCGACGGCGCCGCGAATATTGACGGACTGATCGGTGACCTTGGACAGAGTCATCCCGAGCGGCATCTCCGCGTTGATTGCCGCCGCTTCCCGCTCCAGTGCCTTGCCGAGGTCGAGGCCGTTCCACCCTTCACGCATGACCACGCCGAGCAGCAAGGCGGGCTCGCCGTTGTTGCGGATCAGGAAGGTGGCCGGGTCTTCGTAGCCGCGCTTCACTTCGGCGACGTCGGCGAGCTTCAGGGTGCGGCCTTGCGCGGCGATGGGGGTATTGCGGATGCCGTCCAGATCATCAAAAGCGCCGTCCAGCCTGAGGAAGATTTGGGGACCCTTGGCTTCGATCGATCCGCCGGGCGTCATCACGTTGCGGCTGTTGAGCGCGGCGAAGATTTCTTGAGGGGACACACCCAAGGTGGCGAGGCGGTCGTAGGAGAACTCGACGAAAATCCTTTCCGCCTGCTCGCCGATGATATTCACCTTCTTGACGCCCGGCACGTGAAGCAATCGCTGTCGCAAGGCCTCCGCTTCCCGGACGAGATGCCTTTGAGGCTCACCCTTCGCCTTCAGCGCGTACAGCGCAAAGGTCACGTCGGAATATTCGTCGTTCACCATGGGACCGATCACGCCACGCGGCAAGTGAAGGGCTTCGTCGCCGAGCTTCTTCCGCGCCTGATAGAACTCCTCGGGGACCTCGGCGGGTGGCGTGCTGTCGCGTAGGACCACCGTGGTGAACGCCAGGCCCGGGCGCGTAAAGGTCTCGGTTCGGTCATACCAGCGGAGCTCCTGCATCCGCTTCTCCAACTTTTCGGCGACCAATTCTTCCATCTCCTTTGCCGTAGCACCGGGCCACGCCGTGACGACGGTCATCTGCTTGATCGTGAAAGCCGGGTCTTCCGCGCGACCGAGCGTCAGGAAGGCCACGACGCCGGCGATGGAAATCGCGACGAGCAGGAACAAGGTGACCGAGCGCTCGCGTACGGCGAGGGCCGAGAGATTGAAGCCGCTCATGACGCTGCCCCGCCTTTGGCGGCCACGTCTGGTGCGGCATCGCCGCCCAGTCGCACGTGATCGCCTTCGTGCAGCAGATGCGCGCCGAGCGCAACCACGCGATCGCCCGCCTTGAGCTTGCCGACGACCGAAGCCGCTTCGTCGCTAAGGCTAGCGATTTGCACGGCACGCCACGTGACTCGAGGCGTTTCGCCTTCAAGCAGCCATACGCCTGGACCCTTGCCGGAATCGCAGATCGCGCCGATTGGCACCTGCAGCGCCGGGTCGGGCTGGCCGTCCGCGAGCTGGATGGCGATGGTCGAACCCAGCGGCGCGTCTGCCAGCCCGCCCTCCAGCACGTAGCGCGCCTCAAACGTTCGAGTCTGCCGGTTTGCGGCGTCCGACAACTGGCGAAGTTTCGCAGAGCCCGTTAGCCCGCTTCCATACAAGGTGGCCCGGCCGGTGGATCCGATCGCCGGGCGCAGAGTTTCGGGAAGCTCGATGACCGCCTCGCGACGTCCAGCATGCGCTACACGCACGACGACTTGACCCGCAGCGACAACCTGCCCGGGCTCCGCCAGCGTCTCGACCACCACACCGTCCGCATCCGCGAGCAGGACCGCGTAGCCCGTCTCGTTGCGGGCAACGTCGGCCTGGGCTTGGGCCGCATTGAGCTCCGCTCGTGCCGACTCAGCGGCAGCCTTGACCTTGTCGTAGGCCGATGCCGAAACCGCACCTGCGGACACCAGGTCGCGGTGTCGCGCCTCGTCGGCCGACGTCTGGAGCGCGCGCGCCCTGGCAGCGGCAACCGCCTCCTCTTGCGCGCGCGTGGCAAGCCTCAGGTCCGTGGGATCGATGCGCATGAGCGGCTGGCCGCGCTTGACCGTTTGCCCGGTATCAACCAGGCGTTCCAGAACCTTCCCGGGCACGCGGAACCCCAGGTCACTCTGCACACGCGCCGCGACGATACCGGTGAAGGAACGCTCCGCCCGGGTAGAGATCTTGACGGTCCCTACTTGCACCAGCGGGGCTTGCGTCCGCGGATCAGCTGCAGGAGTTGCGTCGCTGCAGGCTGCCAGGACAAAGGGCAGCAAACCGAGGATGGCAACGAAGGCGACACTACGACGCTGAAGCATGGAAACCTCCGGGAGTGCGTGAAGGCCTCCACTGTACAACTAGTGACTAATATTGTCAATAGTCACCGCAAAAACTAGGGAGCCAGGCTGCGCAGCACCAGGCTCGATAGTTGCGCCGGCGCCTCCTGGATAAGGGCGAGGTTGTGCTGGAGCAGGAGTGGATTCACATACGGGTGCACGACTAGATAGATTGCATGCACCGTCTCGTCCAGCGGTGTTTTGCGCTCGAACTCGCCGGTCTCCCGACCTTCTCGGACCACGTCCATCAGGATCTGCCTGATGCGGTCCGCGTAGGCGCGGGCAGACGGCCACCCCTCGCCAGCGGAGTGCGCGGCGATGTCGTGCAGCTTGCGATCGTTGAAGAACAAACTCACACCGGTCGCCGTTAAAGTCTTGAACATGCGACGGAATTTTTCAGTTGGCGTGCTCGCGCCAGCCACGGCCTCTTCGACCGCCGCGACTATTGCACTCAAGGTCTTGGAGCAGATGGCCTCGCCGATGGCCTCCTTGGAATCGAAGAACTTGTAGATGTAAGCCTTTGAGAAGCCGATCGCCTTGGCCAGGTCGGAGACCGTGGTCTTCTCGTAGCCGTAGCGACTGAAGTGCTCTTCGGCCGCCTTTACGATTTGCTCTCGAACATTGTGGTCGGCTGGGCCGCGCGACTGGGGCGCGGTAGATGTCATTTCATTCATATGCAAAACAATACCTCAGATATTTGGGCTTGACAACTAGTGACCTATATGGATAATAGTCACAATTTAGATTATAGTCAACTCTAGCTCAACTCCCAAGGGACTCTCATGCGCACCGACCTCCGCCCTCTGCCCCTCCTGCTGAGTTTCAGCCTATTGACGGGCTGCGCAGTCGGCCCCGACTACAGGTCGCCAGAGATTGACGTCTCGTCCCGCTTCCTTGGTCAGGAGGCCGTCGCCCACCGAGACGTCCAGACCAAGGCGGACCTCACTGCCTGGTGGGCCGGCTTCGACGATCCTCTACTGACGCGCTTCATCTCCCTGGCTCTCGACCAGAATCTGGACATCGCGCAGGCAGCCGCACGTGTCGCCCAATCGCGCGCCTCGTTGCGCCTAGCAGATGCGGCGCTGCTTCCGTCGGCCAATGTGAGCGCGACTGCTGCAAGAACCTACCAGTCGGTTGAAACCCCGCTGGGACAGCTGCTCACCGCCACGCGCGACTTCGACCGCAATGGCAGCTACTACGAGGCCAACGTCAGTGCAAGTTGGGAGGTCGACGTGTTCGGCGGGTTGCGTCGAGGGCGGGAAGCTGCACGCGCGGAGTATGAGGCATCCGAAGCCGGCGCGATTGCGATACGGCTGGCTGTGGCCGCGCAAACGGCAGATGTGTACGTCACGATCCGCGGCTTGCAGGCGCGCATGGCGATCGCCCGACAACAAGCGGAGACGCGCCGTGAGCTTCTTTCCACGGTCAAGCTTCAGTTCGAAAAGGGGATCGCCGCCGAGCTGCAGATGCGCCAAGCCGAGGGCTCGCTCGCCCAGGTCGAGGCGCAAATCCCCGTCCTGGAATCCGGGCTCGATGCGGCGATGAACGCGCTGGACGTGCTGCTCGCGGTGCAGCCGGGAACCTACCGCGCCGAACTGAGCGCGGAAGCATCTATTCCGGTCGCTCCCGGTCTCGCCGAAACCGGCACCCCGGCCGAGATGATTCGACGCCGACCAGATCTCATCGTGGCCGAGCGGCGCCTTGCCGCCGCCAGTGCGCGCATCGGTGTGGCGATTTCGGAGTACTACCCCAAGTTCTCACTCGGCGCGCTACTGGGCAGTGCCACCGCAATAGCGAGCGGCAACCTCTTCACCGGGGCTGCCAGCCAGGCCCTGGGCGTCCTCGGACTGCGCTGGCGCCTGTTCGACTTCGGCCGCATCGATGCGCAGGTCGCTGCCACGCGTGGCCAGGAGGCCGAAGCCCTGGCGGCCTACCGGCTGTCGGTGTTGCGGGCGACCGAGGATGTCGAGAACGCCTTCTCCGCCCTCGTCAAACGCGAGGCCCAGATCGGCATCCTGAGGCGGGGCGAATCTTCGTTCGCCCGGGCGCGCGAGAACTCGGTTGCCGCCTACAAGGGTGGCGTCGTCAGCCTGATCGAGGTGCTCGATGCCGACGGCAACCTGCTGCAGGCGCGCGACGCGAAGGCACAGGCGCAAACGGAGGCTGCGCGCGCCGCCATCGCCTCCTTCCGGGCCTTGGGGGGCGGATGGGATGCGCGGCATGCGAGCAGCGACCGCCTCTACAGCGACCTCTCCACTACCGACCGCAGGTAAGCAAAATGACCGCAACAGACAATTCATGGGTGCTCATCACGGGCGCATCGAGCGGCTTCGGCGAGGAGTTCGCCCGCCAATATGCCGAGCAAGGCCACTCTCTGGTCTTGGTGGCGCGCCGGCTGGACCGGCTTCAGGCACTCGCCGAGGCACTACACCGGCAGTACCGCATCGACGTCGTGGTGGAGCAGGTCGATCTCTCGGATGTTGCGGCAGTCGTCCAACTGCATCGGCGCCTCCGCGAGCAAGGCATTGCGATCGACATCCTGATCAACAACGCCGGTCATGGACTGCAAGGCCCGTTCGTGGATAGCCAGCTGGACGCGGCGCTGGGGATGGTGCAGCTGGATGTTGCGAGCCTGACCGCGGTCACCCACGTCTTTGCGCAAGACATGCGGGCGCGAGGACGCGGAAAGATCCTGCTGGTGGCCAGCCTCCTAGCCTACCAGGGCGTGCAGAACTTCGCCGTCTATTCAGCCGCCAAGGCCTACGTGTTGCGTCTAAGTGAAGCGCTTCATCGCGAACTCAAGCGCGATGGCGTCACGGTTACGGCGCTTTGCCCGGGCATGTCGAACACGGGGTTCGCCACCGCGGCGCAACAGAAGATGACGCCCGCGTTGAAGCTGTTGATGATGCAGCCGGCCCCCGTGGTGCGCGCCGGCATCCGCGCGTTGCAGGCCGGACGCATCAGCGTCGTGCCGGGCTGGGCCAACAAGGCCTCCGTGATCTTCATGTGGGCGACGCCACGCTGGCTGCACCAGGCGATTTTCTCACGCGTCATGAACGGATGAGCCGCTGCACCTGATCAAGCGCTGCACCGAGCGACGGCGCTATCCGAAGCATCAGGGTGGTGGCGTTCGCCGCCTCTCTCACCGGATGGAGCAACTGCATCTACGTGCGGTATCGCAAATTACCGGGTCGGCACGCGGACCGGCGGCTTCAGGCGTAGCTTCCTTGCCCGGCGCGCATAGCCCCGGTCGTCGAACGTCAGCAACTCGGAGCACGCATTGCTGGCGGCAAGATGCAGCGCGTCGGCAAAGTCGATTCCATTGCGACAATGGCTCAATGCTGCCTCGATCTCGTTGCGATCCTCGACGGTAACCCCAGGCAATGCGATGAGATGTGCCAGGCACTCGATTACTTTCTGTTCCGGTTGATCGGCCACATACCGCAGCACCCATTCGAGCTCGAGGATCACAGTCTTTGGAACGAACACGTCGCCCGCAGAAAGCACGCTAGCAGCAATGCGTCCCTGCGCCGCATCGTCGAGGAGATAGAAGCGCGCAAGGACGTTGGTGTCAACGGCGCGCACGCTTCGCTGCCCTCTTCATCGCCAGCCCGCCGTGCATCTTGTCTACCGAAATCCGCGGACCCTTGTAATCGAGAATCGCAGCCCCCTCCTCGATCCTCGACGAAACGTGCTTCTTGACCAGCTTCAGTCGCGCGCCACCGCCCGCGATGTCGAACTCGACCTTGCTGCCCGGCGTGATGCCTAAGGTGTCCCTGACCCTTTTCGGGATGGTGACCTGGCCCTTGCTCGTAACCGATACCGCCATAGAAAGCCTCGTGAGTAATACCGAGTAAGAATTGTACCAAAGGATTCGATGCAGAGTGAGCCTGCATGCCGTCGGATGTGGCTACCCGTATGCAAGGGCCCAACGTCGACGTATCGGTCCAGCGCAGTAGAGCGACGACCTGCGGATTAACAGTCCGTCGCTCAGAGGCGTGATTTTACTGTTTCGTCATTATCCAATCCGGCGTACGCCGGAATGATCAAAGCGAGAGGTCGCATGGCACAACGGCAATTGAGTAAGGCGCTGATCGACGACGCTCGCACGCACCTGTTGCGGCGCTGGGTCGACGACGAAATCATTGTGCGCTACGCCAACGTGCCCTCACGGCACAAGGGCCCCGCATCGGTTCGAGCCTTCATCGCCGACATGTTGGCGATGCCTGCGGCCGCTTTGCATAACCCGGACCTTGCAGGCACCGAAAAGCTGCTTGGCAAACCACCTTTCTGTCAGTTCGCCACCAGCCGCTTCGGCGACCTTCTCGCCGCCGAGCTGTGCATGAAGGGCAAGGTCATCTTGGTCGAGACACTGGCGCGGCAAGCCGTTTTTCTGCAATCGTTGCTCACGGTAATCGACGTGGACCTACGTTCTTATCCCGTCCGTGGCGGACTAGAGCAGCGGGCGCGATTTGACCTTATGGAGACGTTGGGGCTCTCGGTCAGTCAGTTCGATGAGTGGATCAGGCAGCCGGCGCAAGTGGTTGCACTGGCCGAGTGATTGTGGCCCGACGTGCGCGCCGCGTTTGCGCGGAAGCCGTTGCGCGAATTCTTCGTGCGCAAACGCCAGAACGGCTGGTTCTGCGACCCAGACTCTATTTTCGACTCTGGTTTGCCGAAGACAACCCGACGCGTAACGACCGCGCTCGGTGAGGTCACCGTTGATGCACAACGCTACAACACCGAGATCCCACGCTCTTCTTATGTCTACGAATGGCGATCGAAGTTATGCGATGCCGAAGGACAACGGTTGGCAGCGGCTTGGGGCACGGCCTACGTGCCGGTCAGAAAGAATTGCAGCGCCTACAACTTACTGTCCACCGCCGACGAAGTCTCCGATGCGCATATCATGCTGGTGCGCGCGCTGATCGACCAGCACCCCGACAGGTTCGCGGACGGGATTGCGAGCGGCTTGGCTTTTCTTACCCACTGGGAGCGTCATCCAGACGCGGCCAAAGGGGCCGGAGCGGAGGTTCTTGTCAACGGATTGGCGGCCCTCAAACAGTTAGTGTCCAAGATCACCTTGCTGGCGATTGATCTACAGCCCCCGGAGTTTCGCGACTGGGACCTCCCCAACGAGCCGCCAGAAGTTACCGCCGCTAAGCAAGAGTCACGGGAGCAAATCGCTGCGTTGATCGACACGTTGCGGCCAGAAGCCATCCTGGGCCCCACCGGCGAACGTTTCATGATTTTGCAGCGACACGATACTGAGGACGCCTATCATGCCCGGAATGTGTCAATGACTTTGAGACACCTGGTTCTCGGAATTTTATTGGCGTCCCCTAGGGGATTCGAACCCCTGTTACCGCCGTGAAAGGGCGATGTCCTAGGCCTCTAGACGAAGGGGACGGTAAGCGGGAATGACCGGGCTCGTGGAGGTAAGCGGGATCGAACCGCTGACCTCTTGCATGCCATGCAGGCCCGGATTCTATCAGGCACGACGGCTTGCGTGCGTTTCGCCTAAATCCTTCGGCGTTTCCGCGCCCTTGTCGATCAAAAGGTTACGGCGAGTTCTTCTCGGTGCATACCGAGGCGCGGCGGCCGGACCTCGCCGCGCGCATCCGGTGGGAGGGCGATCTCGGGCACCTCCAGCTCGCGGGGCTATCGCGGAGCATCGATGCCATCGGCGAGAGTCCCCTCGGCACGCGCACCAAGCACGTGAACGGGACCGGCGTGTCGTTCTCCGGCGCGTTCGACGTCTTCGGCGCGGATACGGTGCTGTTCCAGGCGGTGACCGGTAAAGGCGTCGGGCGCTATTTCAACGATCCGCTCAGCTCGACCGGCGTCGCGCTCGGGACCGACCGGCGGTTCGAGCTGGTGCGCAGCTCCGGCGCCACGCTGTACCATCGGCACAAATGGACGCCGGACTGGATGACCGTGGCCGGCGCGAGCACGCTCTGGATCGGCACGGACGGGTTCCGGCTGCCCGACGAGCTGAAGCGGGTAACGTACGCGTCGGTCAACCTCGTGCATCGCCTCACCCCGACGCTGATCGTCGGCGGGGAAGTGCTGTCCCTCCGCGACGAACGCGCGGGTGCAGCTCTCGGTGCGTTATCTGATCTTCTAGGGCGAAGGGCTGTACTGGCAACGAAGGAGCATGCATGTTACGCGCGCTTTTCGTCATCCTCGCGTTCGGCCTCCCGCTGGCAGGCTGCGTGGTCTACGAGCCGGTGCCGGTGCAAGTCCCCGGGCCGGCGAGCTTCGACCGCGCCTGGAGCGCGGCGCTGGGCGGGGTACAGGATGCGGGTATCCAGGTGACGTCGTCCGACCCTGCCACGGGACTCATCCGCGGCACCAAGGACGGAATCGACGTGACCGTGGTGGTCGCGCGCCAAGCCGACGGCAGCGTGCGCGTCCAGTTCGACGCCAAGGGGCCGACGCAGCGCGACCCGGGACTCGCCAACCGCTTCGCACAGGCGTACGACCGGCGCATGGGTCGCTGAGCGCGGGGAGCGACCCCGTCAGACCCGCTCCTTGACGAACTTGTACGGGTACTTCGGCTCCCGATAGCCGTGCGGCTTCTGCCGCTTCGGCAGCTTCACCTTGTCGCGCGGCGCGCTCTTGTAGGGGATCCTGCTCAGCAGGTGGCTGATGATGTTCAGCCGCGCGCGCCGCTTGTCGTCGCTGCGCGCGACGTACCACGGCGCGAAGTCGGTGTCGGTCGCCTTGAACATCTCGTCGCGCGCGCGCGAATAGTCGTACCAGCGGCTGTACGACTTCAGGTCCATCGGCGAGAGCTTCCAGACCTTGCGCCCGTCGTCGATGCGGGCCTTGAGCCGGCGGGTCTGCTCCTCCTCGCTCACCTCCAGCCAGTACTTGATGAGGATGACGCCCGAGTCCACGATCGTCTTCTCGACGAGCGGCAGGCCCTTCAGGAAGCGC
>Ga0187846_10001318_pt1 | contig 14046 bp, 12 predicted proteins | sample TC_taG_FD_161473 | JGI IMG/M metagenome (GOLD analysis project Ga0187846, IMG submission 161473) | Biofilm microbial communities from the roof of an iron ore cave, State of Minas Gerais, Brazil - TC_06 Biofilm (v2) | ecosystem: Environmental > Terrestrial > Deep subsurface > Cave > Wall biofilm...
GTAGGCTTTGCCGAATGACCAATGCGGATAGTGCGACGGCATTCCCGAGTATGCCATGTAGCCAAGCATGCCATTGTGATCGCAAATCTCGAATTCCTGCGGGAACCAGTCGAGGCCGAATTCCGCCGCCTTCTCTCGGATCCGCGTATCCCACTCAACCAGGTCGCTGACCTCGTAATTCGCCATTTTTCACCGATCCATTTCTATGCGAACCTCGCGGAGTCGTTTGCGCGCTTCGGCAGAAGCTGCCTCCGCTAGTGCCCTGTACTGCAGGCGCGGAGCCGAGTGCTTTATTCCTTGACGCGATCTTTGGACAAAAAGGTCTTGAAGGAGGGCCAGATGTCCTCTTTGCGCTCAATCAGCACCGCCTGAAAATTAGCCTCGTCCAGCCGCCGAAACACATTGAGCATCGACGATTCGTAGTAGCGCGAACCCAGCGGCTTGATCTCACCGTAGCCGAACAGATTGCAGATTTCCGCCAGCTCTTTAGCGGTTCTCAACGCTGCCGGGTTGTCGGAATCGAAGTTGTCACCATCGGAGCAGTGGAACGCGTAGATATTCCACAGTGACGGATGGTAACGTTCACTAATGATCTCAAGTGCCTTTTGATAGCCGGAAGAAATGAAAGTACCGCCCGACTCGCCCTTATGAAAAAATTCCTCCTCGGTCACCTCACTGGCTTCGGTATGATGACCGATGAATACAATCTCAACGTTGCGATAACGGGTCGCGATGAATTGGTAAAGCAGGAAGAAGAAACTGCGCGCCAGGTACTTCTTCATCGTGTCCATCGAACCGGAGGTATCCATGATGCAGATGACGACGGCGTTGGAATCCTCGCGGGTGTCGGTTTCGAGATGTTTGTACCGCAGGTCATCCTGATGGAACGGGAAGCGCCGCTTCGCGCCCGTTTGTAACGCTACGGCTGGTCCATACTCGGGCTCATCTTCCGGACCGGCGATTTCATTGTCGCCTGCTTCCTTGACTTGCCCAAGGTCCTGCCTGCGTCCAGTGGCCAGGGCCCTCATCACGCGCTGACGCGCGGTTCGCCGCTTATCTAGGCGTACCCGGATGCCGACGTGGCGATAACCCTTGCGTTTGGTGGAGCGATCGGACGGAATCTCGCGCAGCGCCCGCCGTTCGAGGTTGGGCAGTTCGAGATCCTCGAACATGATATCAATCAATTCCTCGAGCGAGACGTCGGTCTCGTAGTAATCGACGCCGGGGCGATCGCCCGCACGGCCGTCGCCCTTGCCCTGACCTTCCTTGCCGACCTTGCCGACGACCTGTCCCGGCCGCGCCTCGCCATCGCCCTGGCCCACGCCGGGACTGTTGTCTCCGTATATGAAGCGGTATTCCTTGATCCCGCGCAGCGGAACCTTGATTACCTTATCCTTGTTTTTACCGATAATTGACTCTTCAGCGATAATATCGGCGATATTCTCACGAATCGATTCGCGCACTTTCTCACGATGGCGCAAACGGTCGCCGGCAGACCGATCGGAACGCTCGGCATCAGACGGCCTGTATTCACGGAAGATGGTGTCATCGTTCATAAGCGCCTCCCCACCCCCTCAACATGATGATACTAGAGCGGGCCAGCCCAAACGACATGATCACCTAAGCCAGTATCCCGTGACAACGCCGACCATTCCGTATGCCCATTTCACGGTATCGCTTGGAAACTGCTGGGATAGAATGATGTACAACGACGAGGCCAAAAACAGAGAGACTCACCAATATGCGGATCCATGCGAATAACAGCTCAGGTGGACTGCGTTTGCTCAGTTGCTCCACGCACGCACCAGACCCCGCACTGCGCTAACGGCTCCCCGAGCGTGGGTGAAGAACCACGGCTCCCGTTCGGTGGATTTCATTGTTCCTCCCCTGAGGAGCCGTCGTTCCAGCGTCTCAGGCGTGTCCAAGAGCGCGTCCATTTTCCTGTATTTAGCCGAGTCTGGATATGGGCATTCACCCGCCGGATGGTCGCGATCGCAAATATGGTCATCAAGCAGCCTCAGATCCATACCATTGAAAAGGGGCACGTACAGACGCCGCAGGATTGGCAGAGCCTCCGCGAGTGTTCCACCTCAATCTTTCCAGAGATTATTCGCCGCGTATTTCAGCACAACGTCGACGCATGATTCGCAGTAGCCGTTTTCTAGCAGGTTCTTCACCATTGCGCCGTACTTTTCGCTCTGCTCCTCGTCGCGGGTGCGCGCCTTGGTAATAATGCGCGAGATGTCCCGCACCGAGGTCATCAGCTTCTTTTCGATCGCCTCTTTAAGCGGCTCGTAGCTCCGATAGCTGACCTTCTCACCGCGCCGCGATGAAGCCCAGAGGTAAGCGATTACCTCCTGGCGAAAACCGTCCGCGGCCGAACCGATAATCGCGATTTGTTCTTCGATCGATTTGAGGAAACCCTCGTCGGGCGGTAATTCCTCCTTGGTATTGCGGTCGCGTACTTTGGTCTTGTTGACGTAAGCCTCGGCGTGGTCGAGATAGTTCTGGAACAAGGACTCAGCTTGTTCCTGATAGGAGTAGACGAACGCGCGCGTAATCTCCTTTTCAAGCAAATCGAGGTATTCCTTATGCAGTGTATCCTGCAGGAATTCGAGATACTGCTTACGCGTATCGTCGGACAGGTCAGCCTCCTTAGTCATCGAGATCAACGCCTCGCGGACGTTGATCGGATTGATGCAGTTACCTGAGACATTGTCGGAGAGAGCGTTGTCGAGCGCCTTCATGATGAAGCGGGTCGATATCCCGCTCATCCCTTCACGTTTGGCGTCTTCCTTGAGCTCCTGCACGTCAATTTTTTTGGTGCGCCCCTTTTCGACCACCTCCTCGCCATTGTACAGCCGCAGTTTGGTCATGAGGTCGCACTTAGAAGTCGGTTCGAGCCGCGACAGAATCGCGAACATCGAAGCTAGTTCGAGCGTATGCGGCGCGACATGGGCGCGGAAATCGGAGTTGCGGATGATCTTCTGGTAAATCTTTACTTCTTCTGAAAGCCGCAGGTTGTATGGCACTTTGACCACCACGATGCGATCTAGAATTGCCTCGTTGGTGTGGTCAGCTTTGAATTTCTGCCATTCGGCCTCATTGGAATGGGCGAGGATGCAAGTGTCGACGTAGACCATCCCGTGCCGGCCAGGCGCCGGCATCACCTTCTCCTGGGTTGCCGTAATCATCGCGTGAAGATATTCGGTCTCGTTCTTGAACACTTCGATGAACTCGACCAGGCCCCGATTGCCGACGTTCAGTGCGCCATTTAGTTCGAGCACGCGCGGGTCGCCCTCCGAGTACTGGTCGAGCTTGGAAATGTCCTCCGAGCCAATCAGCACCGAAGTATCCTGGTTGTTTGGATCGACCGGTGGCACGACGCCGATGCCGATGCGGTTGCGTTTCGAGAAATTCCTGGTCTCCACGCAGACATCCTCGTAGCGCAGGGCATAAGTCTCCTTAAGCCGATACCTGCAAACAGGGCACAAGTCGCCTTCGATATGCACGCCCAGCATCTTTTCGAATTCGCGGCGCAAGTGGCGCGGGATCAAATGCAGGGGTTCCTCGTGCATGGGGCAGCCCTCGATCGCATAAACTGGATCGAGCTGCTCGAGCCCGCGTTGGACTCGTTCGACCAGCGAACTTTTGCCGGAACCGACCGGACCCATCAGATAGAGTACTTGACGGCTTTCCTCGCCTTTGAGGGAGGCGGAATGGAAATAACGGACTATTTGGGCAATTGTGCGTTCAATGCCGAAGAATTCGTCGGCGAAAAAGCTGTAAACCTTGATAGGCTCGTCTTTGTACAGGCGTTTCGTGCGGGGATCGTCGGTCTCGTGAATGCTCCGCAGCCCGCTGCGGATGATCATGTCGTAAATCCGGGCGTGCGACATTTTCGTAACGGTGGGGTCGCCTTTTACCAGCTCCAGGTAATCGAGCAGCGTGCCGTGCCATTGTTTGGCTTCACGAGCGGCGCGGTCCGCCTTGATTACCTGCTCAAACGTGCTCACTTCGGCCATCAGCTAACTCCTTGGTTAGACAAGCCTGTTTCACTTTTATGTGAAGTTGGAAGATAAAACAGGGTGGATGGACGTGCTATTGTTCAAGCGCATCCCGCACGTAGTATAACGCGTTTTCCCTTAACAAAGCAACCTAGCTTCTCAATGCGGTAGTGTGCAGGTGTCAACGTCACCTGTCGGTCAAAACCGCCCAATACCCACGCATGGAGACCCGAGCATCCACCACCAACCGTACGGCGAGTTCGCCACCTCCGGGCTCATCGGGCGACTACGCCGGCATTATCCAGCGAGAGTTTCCGGCACCGGCAGCGACTCTCCCAGTATCAACTTTCCTCGGTCATTCACGATCCGTGCCGCATAAACGCAGGGGTCATGTGCGAACGAAACCCACCATCCTTCGGCGATCGCGCGCTGCAGGTAATGAGCCTTCTGCTCCATCGTGCGAAGTGGGTCGAGGTCATAGGACTGATTCCAAGGGCCCCGCATATGTGAACGCGTCGGGACGATATCTGCCAAATGCATGAAGCACTGGCCCAACGAGTGCACTAGCGCGACCTGATGCTGCTCGGTATGGCCGCCGGTTACGACCGCGGTCACACCCGGAACGAGGTCGACATCACCGTCAATCAACTCCAGCATCCCAGTGACAGGTTCAAGGCATTCAGTGACATGCCGATAGGCAGCACGCAGCCGTTCATTCGTCGAATTTTTGGCAACTTCGACTTCGCCTCTTTGTGTAAAAATCCGGGCACTCGGAAAGGCGGCGGCGAAGCCACCCGCATTTTGCCGCCGGACGATTCCTCCGCAATGGTCGAAATGAAGATGGGATAACAGGAGGTGCGTTACATCGCCCGGCTCCATTCCCAATTGCTTGAGACCATCGATGAGCCAGCCGTCGCCGTGGTCAAAAATCTTGCGCTCGGCTTGGCTCAGCCGGTTGCCTATTCCCGTATCGACCACAATTGCTTGGCGACCTGAAAGAATCAGCGGACACACTAGATTAAGCCGGATACGGTTCCGGTCGTCCGCCGGATGTTCGCGTTGCCATAGCTCCCGGGGGACTACGCCAAACATGCACCCGCCGTCGTTGTGCCAGATGCCATCAGTGAGAAAAGCGACCGTAAACTCTCCGACCTGAATCTTTGGCGGTTGCTCCATCAACTCACTTCCCGCAATTCGCTAAACGGCGGCCAAACGAAACTCCGACATTGACCTTAAGAGTTTACACATCGAGGTGCATTTAAGTTCCCGAAAGCCACAATCCCAATCCCAACGCCACGATCCCTGCCCCCACGATGAGCCCATACGAGGCCACGATCGAGCGAACATGGACCTCGTCGAGTGACCCAGGGGCTCCCGGCGGCGGCTTTTCTTCAAGTATCTTCGCCGTACGCGCGGCAGCCCTTAATGCCAAAGCCATGACGGCGAGGAGACCAATTTTAGCCGCTATGATTACGACGAACTCGGTCGGTAGACCTCTGCCACGCGCCAGCACGGCAAAGAACAAATTGCCGATCCCGGTGACGGGAATTGCAATTGCCAGCGGTACACATAGCCGATTGATCTGCGGTGCTACCCTTGCCGCATATACGCATGCTTCGTTGGGTTCGCCGGCTAATGCTGCCAGGATGAACGTCGCGCAAGCGCCGACCCATACGACACCGCACAGGACGTGAACCCAAAGGATCACCGCTCTGATGGTCATTGAGCCATCAAGACTAGCGCGGCCGCCGGACTTCTTCACGTTATCATAGCCACACTGAAGGCACCTTCCCGATCTCCATCGTGGGCCGCGAACGTGCGCACAGTTTGCGCAGAAATGCTCTCAAAGCGCGGTTCGCGGGGACTGCCGCAGATCCGGCGCGTCGAGATCCGCTCATAGCTCGAAAAGGACAACGAGCGACCGGCCGACCACGAGTAGCTTCTGCGCGGGGCGCGGTCGCAGGACATCCACATCTCGCGCCAACGGGGCAGCGTTCGTGGCGCAACAGGCGTCGAACATTGAGAATTGGGCAACAGCTTCCGCCGCTAGGGATTAATCGCTCTGGAGGCTATCACTGGCAAATGTTGAGGGGCCGCCAACCATCAAGCGTTCGACTTGGACGTGTCCACCAGGAACGCAATTAATCTGTAACACCCAGCCTGCTTCTGAACTGGCGTAGAGCGGCGCTGGCGTCCCGCAATAGAACGCACGTGTACGGCCTTGAGAGACATCACCAAAAACGTGGATATGGCCCAGCGCGATATAGTCAAAGCCGCTCGCCTCGATTTCAGCCGGCGTTATCGGCGACGAGCGGTTCGTTTCAATTTCAGTGAAAAACCCGTGCGCAAGTCCGATATTCCACGCGTGCGGCACCGGTTCCGGCAGGCCTGCCAGCGGGCGATATTCCGGCGAATGCTCAACCATCGCTCTGCCCCAGACATGCGCCGCGAGCTCAGGAAATTCCAGTGAGACCCCCCCGGGGTCAAGGATCAGGTGCAGGTTTCGAGGCAACGAAGCCGGAGAAACAGCCGCATAGATTGAACGCTCATCATGCGCGTCATGATTGCCAGGGATCATCACAACCGGCATCATCGCGCGGGCAATCTGGCTCATGGCGAAGTCGAATGCTTCGCCACTAATACGGTTCGAATCGAACAAGTCGCCCACAATCAGGAGAAGGTCGGCGCAATTGCCATTCGCAACATCAATCACGCCGGCGAATGCGCGCCGCACGCTATCTCGGAAGAAATCGCCCCTGGATCCCGAACCGAACGTGTCGCTCTCGAGGTGAACGTCCGAGGTATGGATGAGCTTAAGCTCCCGCGAGGGGGTACGAGCCACAGTCATCTCCGTCTGGGTAGATGCCGCCGACGCGCTCTAAACACGTCCTAGACCGGATTGCTATAGTTACAATAATAGGTCTACTAAATCGCTTCAACCAAACACGCCTTGCGAGCCGCTGTCCCTGGGCGCTAATTTTCGTGTTTCCAATGAAAGAGGTCGTCACGTGATTGTTGTAATGAAAGCGCATGCTACTGAGGCCGACATCCAGAATGTCGCGCGGATGGTCGAAGAACTTGACTACCGTGCACACGTGATCTTTGGCGTCGAGCGAACTGTGATCGCTTGTGTCGGCGAGGAGCGTGGCGAAGCCCACTCGCTCCAGCATCTGGAATCGGTTTCAGGCGTTGACCGCGTGATGCCGGTACTCCACTCCTTCAAGCTCGCCAGTCGTGAGGTTCGGCCGGAGGGTTCAATAATCCGCGTCAACAACGCTTCCATCGGCGGCAAAAAGCTCGTTGTGATTGCGGGGCCCTGTGCAGTCGAGAGCCGCGAGCAAGTCGAGGGCGCGGCTGACGCAGTCGTGCGTTCAGGCGCACATCTGTTGCGCGGCGGAGCCTATAAACCACGCACATCCCCTTATTCGTTTCAGGGGATGGAAAACGAAGGTCTGTTGTTGCTGGAAAACGCAGGCCGCCGTTGCGGCTTGCCTGTTGTGACCGAGATTATGGACGCACACGACATCGACCTGGTCGCCGAGCATGCCGATATGCTCCAAGTTGGAGCACGAAACGCCCAGAATTTCTCCCTGTTGCGCCGCTTGGGCAAAATTCGCAAACCGATCCTGCTCAAACGTGGGATGTCGACCCGTATCGAGGAGTTCTTGATGGCCGCTGAGTATATCCTCTCGGAAGGTAACCCCAACGTTGTGCTATGCGAACGGGGCATCCGCACCTTCGAAACCGCGACCCGCAATACCCTCGACCTCAACGCAGTGCCGCTGCTTAAGCAGTGGACCCATCTGCCAGTAATTGTCGACCCTAGCCACGGCACAGGAATCTGGTCGCTGGTGACGCCGATGGCACTTGCGGCGGTCGCTGCGGGGGCTGATGGCTTGCTAATCGAGGTTCACCCACAGCCGACAAAAGCCTTGTCTGATGGGCCTCAGCAATTGAAACCCGAGACATTCGCTGAGTTGATGCGCACCCTGAAACCGGTCGCTCAGGCGGTCGGCCGCGATCTCTAAGTGGCACGGCTGAAACGTTGAGGTAGCAGTGCCGATCGAGCTGCCACAACAACGGGCAACCCCTTCTTTATCTCCCGTTGGTCAGGGGGAGAGCGGAAAAGCGGAAAATCCGCTCGTCAAGCCTGATCTGGAAATCCTTCTGCCTGACCGGGGAGGGGTTAGGGGGAGGGTTGTCTGCGAGACCCAGAATCCAGAGCGCGTTCCAGCCATTTCGGCTTCAGCCAGGCGAGTGCGCCGGAGGCTTCTCTCGGTCAACTCTTTGGGGTGTACATACGGCCCAAAACATAGCGCCGGATCAGCTTGAAACTGTTCTTAAGGATGAGGGGCCACCCGTGCGCGATCTTGCCTCCCCACACCCGAATAGACTGAGCAGCGAGCGAAAGTCGTGGCACTTTAAAGAAACTCAAGTTGAGCCTCGACCCGCGAATCATCTGCATGGACGACGATGTAGCCGCCGCCCTTGAACGGTCCGGCATTAATGATGGTAGTCGGGCCAATCACGTCGGTGGCGGCGGACTCGTGAATATGGCCGGAAATGCAGAGATCTGGCTTAGCCTCCTCGATAAAGCGTCGCGCGGCGGTGCTGCCGACCGCTTTGCCGCCAACTATACGGTCACATTTAGTTTCGAAGGGCGGCGTATGACAGACCATCAGGAGAGGGCGGCAATCCTGGACGGCCGCATGACCTCGTTTCAGCGTGTCGTAGATTTCGTCTTCCGTCAGTTCGGTGGGCGTGTTGAACGGAGTGATATTGGAGCCGCCGCAGCCGAAAATGCCAATCCTATTGACCACAACGCCTTTGCCATGAAGTGAAATCCCTTCCGCATCCAAAAAAGGCGTTACCTCACGGCGGTCGAGATTACCCGGCAGCGCGAGCACACGCGGACACGCCAGCCGAATGTCGTCGAGCACTTTGCGGGCGTCGCTAACACCGCCGAAGTTGGTCAGATCGCCGGAAACGATTATCAGGTCGGTATCGCGCAAGACCTTGCCCATTCGCGTGAGATTGCTTGTCGCCATATGCACATCGCCAAAGGAAACAATTTTCATCGGGTCACCGTAAATTGAACTGGCCTTTTTTAGTCGCCCACAACTGGTCGGTGCAAGATGTTTCTCGCGATTGCAATTAAAATGAGGATTTGGGCTTCATTCAAACGTGAGGCCATAGCAGATGCCGTTAGACAACTTCGCATTCGTGCTGTTCAAGCCCAAGTCGCCCGGCAACGTCGGCGCGGCAGCTCGCGTGCTCAAAAATATGGGCTTGCGCGATCTACGAATCGTAGGCGGGACGGACTTAGCGCCTCTCACGGCCGCGTCGGAAGAGCCCGACCCGCATCATCGCCATATTAGTGCCAAAACCATGGCAGTTCATGGTCGTGACATCTTAGCTGCTGCTGAGATTCATGGCGGACTTGATTCAGCGCTAGCAGATCGCACATTGGTGGTCGGGACGACCGCGCGGGCAGGGCTCTATCGTAGTGAGGCGAGGTCGATTCGCGAGGTATCGGCTGAGTTAGCGAGGCTGAGCGAGGCCAATCGGATTGCGCTCGTTTTCGGGCCCGAAGACTGCGGCCTGACCAACGAAGAACTCAAGTTATGCCAGCGCTTGGTCACGATTCCTACAGCTCCGGCGTATCCTTCGCTTAACCTCGCGCAGGCGGTGATGATCGTTGCTTACGAACTGATGTTGGCGGCGGGGGCCGCACGCGTACTCCCCCCGGCGCTGCAATGGGCCCGCAGTTCCGAAGTCGACGCGATGCTGGGGCGGATGGCAAAGGCGTTGATTGCTATTGGATTCTTGCCTGAAGATACTCCCGACCACATTATGTTTGCGCTTCGAGCTATTCTCGGGCGGGCGGGGCTGAGACCGCGCGAACTCGACATCCTTAATGGAATCGCCAGCCAGATCTCATGGTTCGCCGAAAGCGGGCACGAAACGATTGCGTTAAAGTGCGCTACGGGCAGGAAACTCAAATGAGGCCGATTCCGGCTAGTAGCCTAGCAAGCAATCGATAAGCAATAATGCAGGGAACCAGATGGCCGAGGTTATTCAAATACGGGACCTCCAGGCCGCGCGCGAACGCGCTCATCGGCGGGCCCGGGATTACCAGAGCATCGAACGCGCGTTGGCGCTGATGCGCGAGAATCTGACTTGGGCCGCGGAGCAGCTTCGCACGGCGCCCATCGATACACATGCCGAGCTACTCGGCCGGATCGAAAAGCTCGCCGTGACCATCCGTTACGGCATGCTGATGCTGGGTGAGCCTCGCGCGGCCGCCGCCGCAGATGGTTCCAACCGTCGCGGCTGAGCCCACCGCGATTCTTGCTTCTGATGCTTATGACAGATACGACATAGGTTCCAACTTCGCATTGGGCGGAGTTCAGGCAGGGTTGATCGCCGAAGCCGTGAGCGAAGTCCAAGGGTCGGGACCGCGACGAGATGTGCGTAAAAGATAATGCTCCCCGGTAGCTCAGTCGGTAGAGCAGACGGCTGTTAACCGTCGGGTCGCTGGTTCGAATCCGGCCCGGGGAGCCAGACTATGCGGCCTGTTTCCATCCAAACCGCAGATACCCAAAACAAAGGCATCAATGCGCGCGCCTCATGGCCCGCCGCAGGGTATTTCGATGCGAATCCGATCGCCAGGTTCTAAATAAGAAGCAGCCTTATTCAATTGAGAAATCTCCAACCGGCCGCCCGAACTCAGGCTAACCGATCGTTGACGATCTTTGACGCATGTCGCGCTCCGAATGTGCCTATTTCAGTGCCTGTTACGTTTTTAGGTACTATGTTATTTATAGAAACCTTAAAGTTCGCTCTAAGCCGGAGCGGCACGTTATTTGCGCCCATAGCGACACCTACATGCCTGTGACGGGAGAAAGCCGGTGGACCGCGTTCGTCAACTCTGGTCGCGACATGGTTGGCTACAGCCCGGAAAAGCAAATGGCTGAGTATGGGCTAATTGTCGCGCTGGTTGCGATCGTTGCAATCTCGGTTTGGGCGCTGCTGGGCTCGAACGTCAAGGCCACCATCGATTATATCGCTAGCTGCATCTGACCTGCGTATGGCTGGAGATAGTTCCGGGGGTATTAAATGACTCTGGCATCGGAATGGATATGGGGGGTTTACCCTGATTGCCGGTGCGAAAGTGATGGAGTTATAGATCGGCACGCCGATGTGCCATGAACGGCGAGGTCGTCAGCTGTCCAGACCTGGATTGTACGGATTGGCCCTCTCGTAGCTTGCGGAAGGCACGACCTATTTTACAGCGATGTGCTGGCAGAGGACACGACACAGTAGGCGATCTTCGTTCCAGAGACAAAGGCGTGGTTGTGATGAGATCGATGCTGCGAAGTCCAGACACGGAATCCTAGACTCTTGAAGATCCATGCTCGCGAAGTTCTGTTCCTGATGCCTGGGTAGCGAAAAGCGACACCCCAGTCTCTTTTGTTCCGTCTGATTCCGATTGTGACGAGCTTGTAGCTCCGCGAGGCATCTTGCAATCGCCATCAAATTGAGCACCCTCGATTACCACCAGCCTCGGCGTGTTGATCGTGCATCTAAGTCGCGCCGTGGGCAACAGTTCCAGACGCTCGCGCGCAACTATTTCGCCATTAACTTGACCACCGACTCTGAGCCTGTTGGCCGTTATGCGCGCCATGACAACAGCGGTCGGCGCAATTTCGATCTCATCGCCGGTGATCTCACCCTCGGCCTCGCCTTCAATTTTGGCCAGTTCCCGGAACTCGACCTTGCCGGAAATCCGAATTACCGTGCTGATAGAAGACGAGCTTGCTGCCTCAGGGTCTATCCTCATTATTGGAGGAGCCCCGTCCTGCTCTGCATTTTTTTCAACGCGCGCCTTCGCGGCGAGTTCTTCTGCCGGCTGCTGTTGTGGTTCCAGCCGTTCCTCTGGTTTACGGAGTGCAGGCGCAACAGCACTGCGCAGGCGCGCACTTAGGGAGATAGAGCGCCACGCACTAGAAACGATATTCGGGAGATTGCTTGCGCGCATGTTCGAATCTTGTGTCATAAGAAATCTTGTCGGCGGCCGACCCTGCCGTACCCAAGAGCTTTTTAAGCATCGCCGATCCCATCTACCTGGAGTGTTAAAGCCGGCTGGTCTGGGGGGCACCTAGAAGCAGGGACTAGGCGAGAGTACAGTCTCCTGAGAATACTCGGCGAAAACCAGCAGCCAACTTCACCATATCTCGCTTATAACGGCGCCGCCCGATCGTCCATACTATCGCTCCTTTGGTCGGCCAGTTTATCCACAGTCAGCTTTTGCTCTGCAGTTTGTAAGCCGGTGAGCTGGTCCCACGCAAAGCCGAAAGCGGCATGTTGGAGCTAGATACACAAACCGAGCGGCGAACACTCTATTACGATATTTGGAGACTGCCGCAGGCTTAGATCTATCCATCGTCGCGAGAATCGAGTTTCAGAGATGGGCGAAAGACGATTGCGTCAACCGCGCTACGCCGGCACGGGCAAGGAAGCCCGCGCTGTCGCCAGAGAATAAAGTATTCTCCTGGTGATATCTGAAACGAATGTGAGGCGCGTCTAATCAGGCACGGCTGGCGGCAGCCGCGCTCCGCCTAACCTGTCTGAAGCGAATTGCGGCGAGAGCCTCAAGTAAGCCGCTTCCGAACCGAAGTTCGCGGCTTCGTACTCCCTCTTTCAGCTCAATTTCTGATCCTCCCCGCTCTCGCGAAGACTCATACCAAGACACTCGATCAGTGCCAGGACTTCACGCTTTGTTAAGACTGCACCAAACTTTACGTACGTAGGCGCCCCGGTCTCGAATTCCACATCAAACCGGCCCTTTATCGCCGATGGCTTACAGTGGAAAGTTCGCCCTGTCGTTTTGTATTCCTCAGGATCACGTGCACTCATTTGTTGTGATCGTCTATTGTGTGCCACAAATAGAGAACTGTAGCTATGACCAGCGGTCGCGACAAGCCGAACACGCTCTTCAATAGATGGAGCAACACTGAGACCGAGCAGCGGGGTAGTGCTTGACATCGTTGTTCGACGGATGAGGACTGGGTTCGATGTGATTGTTATTGTCGTTGCGAAATATATGCGTCCCATCGTACGACTGATCGCAGTTCGAGGCGCTGCCACGAAGCTCGCAACATGCTCGCGAAATCTGCAACTGGTTCGCCAAGGATCTTCAAGGTCCGGGGGTTTCAGGTCATTTCCACGTTGTTGGCTACGAATTCGAGACGTATTGCGGTGATACCACGGCACCCGCAGGGCCTGAGTGTCGCCTTCCAGCGGGCGCGGTGCAATCGTGCACACTACAAAGCCGTCGGCCTCGAACGTCGCATGCGCACTGGGAGGAAGATGAACACCTTCGCTCATCAACGGACGGAAATCCTTCACATTCAGTTTGAAGACGGCATGAGTTCCTTTCCATCCAGCAACATCCAGAGGGCAGAAGTCATACAACACCGAGGTGTACTCATCGCGGCGCTCAACGCGCAACTCCCACTCTGGTTTTTGCTCGGTTATCACTTCAGGTTCCGGCGTCTCGATCACGTCGTAATCGAACGGCGCGTAGTGACCGACCCCAGCTCGCTCGGGAAAGCGAACAGGCATACGCGACTGAATAATCAAAGTGAAATTGTCAGTTGTCTGTGGGGATACCGAGGGGCCGCTGACGATGACGGCGGACGCACAACGGATCGAGATCGTGGGATACGCGAATCTGTGGGCTAAGAGGTAGTAAATTACTACAGAAGCAGTAAATGACTACGCTCTCCGCAGGGAGACGACGCGGAAGACTGTCCTAGTCCTTTGCACCGGCAATACCATTGCAGCTCAACGCTTGAGAACTGAGCCTGCGACTGCCGAGCCCGATTGCGGTCCGGTCATTGATAGCCGCCGTCCACGAGCCGACTTATTACTCGATTCCAGCCGGACTAGGCGGTCGATGGATTCGCGAGTGAAGCCCCAGTCGGAGCCGACCTTGAAAGCGCGCAGCGTGCCCCGCCGGAGCAGGCGATAGATG
>Ga0187846_10001319_pt1 | contig 14044 bp, 14 predicted proteins | sample TC_taG_FD_161473 | JGI IMG/M metagenome (GOLD analysis project Ga0187846, IMG submission 161473) | Biofilm microbial communities from the roof of an iron ore cave, State of Minas Gerais, Brazil - TC_06 Biofilm (v2) | ecosystem: Environmental > Terrestrial > Deep subsurface > Cave > Wall biofilm...
CCTGGGTGCTCCTCTTGTGCGCGATGTATTCCAGCTCGTCGGCCGCCGTCCACCGAGTGGAGATCCGTCAGTGCATAACTAAGGTGAAAATCTGCTCGGCCTACCGGCTTGCGTTCCTCGACCCGCGTCGAGCGTGAAGAGAGTCTGAGGGGTTCAAAACCAGTAATTCAATTTTATAGTAATATGAACTACTGGTTGGCCGACGATAAATTTAGCATCATCGAAAACGGGCTTTCTTAGTGTGCCGGGGTTATCGGAGAAGCCAAAGCCTTCTTTCGGCATCCCGAGCCAGTTCTGATTGAAGTCTCCATCCTGGTTTTCATCGTGAAATGCCACAATCGCGTAATTGCCATAGCTGACATTCTTAAAACGGCACGTGGCCTGCCCATTTTGAATCGGAACGGCAACGGTCATTCCCTTGTGGCTCCGGTCCGGAAATCTATCGGACGGCGTAAATAGCGTACAGATCACTTGCCCATGGTTGTTCCGCAACTTGACAATGTGCGCTTCGATCAGGCCGGTGTCGGCGCTTCCCGTCACCATCGAGTGGACTGCGACCGTCAAGGCGGCAATTAGGAGTGCGACGAAGTGCCATTTTCTCACCGTTATGACTTGGCGGCCTGACATCGGCTAACGCTCGGTCTCAAAAGTAGCGTAACCTCCAACTGCGGCCACGCGCTCTGCCGGGCGGCGCGAATCTCGTGGTATGAAGTGCGGTCATCCCGAGAGTTTGTGAGTTTATTGGGTTTTCGCGCGAAATCGCGGAAAATTGTGCAGCCGCCAGTCTTTAGCGACGGCGTTAACCGTGCGAATCGCCGTTGAGATTGAACAGTCGGCGCGCATTGTCGCCCATCACCTTGCGTGCGGTTTCGCGGTCGAGCGACTTGACCAACGCCAACAGCCCATCATTGTAAGTCTCGAAGCCTTCCACGTTGGGCGGCTGACGATGGTAATGAGACGGGCCATCGATCGATGCATCTGAGCCAAAAAGAATCCGGTCTGCACCTACGCCATCGATAAGCCGCCGCACCATTTGCCACCTGCACCAGGAAGTCTCCAAATACAGGTTGGGTTGTTCGAGCGCATGCTCCAATGCACGCAGCCGGCCTTCCTCCGGTCCGAGATAGGTGTGATAGAGGATGACCGGGGTTTCAGGATAACGTTCCGCCAAACGCCGGATATGATCCGGATCCGCATCACCCGGTGCGCTGTGACAGGCGACTGGGCAGCCGACGCGAGCGACTAGATCCATGTAACTGTCAAGCCGGGGATCGTCGGCGGGATAATCATCGACCGTCGGATGAAGCTTTAAGCCGACCGCACCATTGGCTAAGCGCCGTTTCACTTCGGCAATCGAGGTACCGCCTGGCCGTATCCAAACCAGTGGAAACAGATGGGCGGCGATCAGATCTACACGGTCGAGCGCTCGGTTGTCGATCCATGAACTTACTCCTGCGACAATGCCTGCCGACGCCATCGCCATGCCAAGGCTGCGAATACCCAGAGCGCCCAAACCTCCGCCGCTGACGTGCAGATGGGCGTCAAGCGCGTCAAACCCGATCCATAAACGGTAGTCGACCCCCCCATTATTGTCCCATTCGTCGCCGCACCCCACCACGCAATCCAGAGCTATGTGACCCGCAAGCCGGTCAATTTCTGCAACCGCCAATCCGGGTTCCACGGTTTCCATCCGAACTTCCTGGATGGGTTCCTGCCATCCGTCAAAGCCGTAATGGAGCCGCAAACTCGCTCCTTCAAGGTCGCCGCGATAGGCCAACCAACGCTGAGAGCTATCCGCTCCGCCGCCTAACCAGCTGATTCTTCCAGGGTTCACGTATTCCTCTCCTCCGAACCAGCCTTTTCCGCAAACTTGATGCCTCGCGAATCCAGGCTAGCCCCGCTCCGCCTCATGACCCGGTCGATCAACATCTGTACCGAGTCCTTCTTTTGGTTCGGTGACAACTTCTTCGGAATAGAGTTGCGAATAATGACGATCGCCGCCCTGGCAAATCTCGAAATAATAATGCAGCGCGTAGCGGCTCGACGGCCGGCCTTGAGAGTCTGAGATCGATAGCGGCAGTCTAAGCTCCTTCATTCGGAGCGACTCGTCGAGCAACGGCATATAGCGAGTTGCTCGCGCATTGTTCCAATCGGGCGCCTCGTCAACGGCTGTGAGGACATAATGGATACTGACTGCTTCGATATCGTCAGCGTAGTCGTGAAACCACTTCACGACACGATGAGAGCCCATATTGCTATCCACACTCATCTGCCCGAGCGGACCACCGATAGATGAGACGGCCTCGTACGGCGCCGCTCATAAAGTATGGACCACGTAACCCCAGTAATCTTCCCACCGCTCGGCCCGATTGGGAGTCCATAATCCGCCAACGTGCCATCGCTGGTGGACGCTCGCGCCTTTGGGCCCCCGGATGCGGCCGACGTAGCGGCGCGGTACCGGCAGTGCCCTCAGCATTTCAGACCGGATCCGCGAAAATTCCTCCATGTCGTCACAGCCGTAGAACTTGAACGAGCGGTATGGGCTGTCCTCGCCATAGCGTGTGATGAAATTGGCCTCCTCGGTGGGCTGATATTGCGGCGAATCCCAATCGTAGATACTCCAGTAGATGCACATGCCACCGAGATCGCCGCGGTAATCGACGTATTCGACTTCCTTACTCACAATTTCTTCGGTAAACAGTTGGCTCAGTTCGCGTTTGCCACCCCGGAAAATTTCAAAATAATGATGGAAGGCGTAGTTGTCGGTATATTTGCCCGTTTCAGGATCAAGCATCTCATAGGGCAACTTGATAATCTTGCGGCGTATCCCATCATCCGGCAGCTCAATGACCTCCTGGCGCGTTTGCCGCGCCTCCCCGGTTTCATCGATCGTGGTGCCTCCCATTCCCCTGACCAGTGTGCCGCCCCGGGGCATCGCGCGCGTTTCACGATGGGCGTCCCAGTTCGGCATCTGCGCCAGAGGGGTCCACGTATAATGGATGTTCACCAGCTCAATGCCGGGCGTGGTATCGACGAATGTTTTTTTCATGTAGAAGGAAAACATCGCAGTGCTCCGTTGTGCCGCTGATAACTCGCCGTCTCGTTGATTCGACCCCAGATCTGTTATCACGAATCACGCCCATCTGGCTAACCGGAAGTGCAGCCGAAAAAGCATGACCATTTTTAGAATGGTCTATGCCGACGTTGCCCAGATCACGTGAAAGGCCGACGGTTTGACAAACGCGCTTTGAAAATCGGCACTATGCTGCAAACTATCATCCGGCGAAATATCATCCACCCGTGCCGCTCCGGCCAGAAACTGACCTAACGATTGCAAGCGGAAAGACTGTTGCCGCCCCGCGTCTTTATTAATCACCACCAAGGCGCGTTCGCGCCTGTCGGGGGACCATTTGACGAAGGCGAAAACGCGAGGATTGTCGATCGTGGCCGTTTCGATCGGCCCTTCTGAGTTGAACACGCGACGCGAAGCTTTCAGCCGATTCACTCGCGCAATGTAACCGCTGATATCCCACTGCGGCTTTTCCCAATCTTCGGGCCGGGTCTCTACCACATCCAGGCGCCGGCCAAAACCATATTCGAAGCCAATCGGCATCATCACCCCGGTTGAGAACACAGCAGAGAAGCCATAACGCATCTTGACGGCCTCGCGTTCGCCCTTCAGCTCAGCGGCAAGGCGGGCGGTGTCATGTGATTCAGGAAAACTTATCGACGGAACCAGCGGCGCAGTCTGGCGGTATTGCTCGAGACACCACGGAGCTGCAAAGTCCCACCATTTCGAGCTGTTGAAAATGAAATCGAAGCCGCAACCCGCCAGCCGCACCGTCTCGGAGAATGGACAGCCGAGCGATTCCGCAAAAAAGACTGTATCCGAATGCGTTCGTTTCAGACGCCCAATCAACGTCCGCCAAAGTTCCGAAGGCAGCTTGTAGGCAGCGTCGCAGCGGAAGCCGCGGATTCCCATCTCTGCATAATGCTCTGCGAGCGCCGTCCAATAAGACCAAAGGCCGTCACGGTCTTTGCTATTGTCGATCTCGAACAGATCGCCCCAGGTGATTACTCGATTATCTTCGCGCGCGCTCGGATGGACTGGTTTGCCGTCGCGCCCGCGCTTGTACCACGTGGGGTGCAGCGCGAGCAGCGGCGAGTCGAATGCGGTGTGATTGATGACCAAGTCCATCATCACTCTCAGACCGAGACCCCGCGTGGTTTCGAGCATCTGACGGAATTGGCTCTCCGGCCGACCTGCGGAAGAGTCAATAAGCCGCTCATCAAATTGGTAGTAATCTGCGATTGAATAGAGACTGCGTGAGTACCCCGCCCTGTGGAATGGATTGAGAAAAACCCAATCGAACTCCATCGCGCGGGCCCGTTCCAGATGTTCCTTCCAGCGCGGAAATGCGCCGGCCAGAAGCGGAAACAGGTTGTAAATACGTGGTCCAGTCCGCGACGAATCAGACGTGGTCATCTTGTAGTCGTTCCCTTAGCAGGGTGTTGACAAACAGCGACTTCCGCATTCAACGGATAAGCATGCTCAACACCCGGCGCAAAAGCTGGCTGCCTTCCTTTTTGGATGCGCACCTTGCAGACTCGTTACCCTTCGGCTTCGCCCAGGACTTCGGCTCAGCGCTCGGCCTTCGGGCTCCCCTAGTTTTAGTTCTATCCCTCCGGGAGACATTACAGTGAGGGAGGCAGGCTGTGAAATCCTTTTTCAACAGCCCGCCAGGCTCCGCTGGCGCAACGTCGCAGACTGCTTGATGATCCGCACCGAGCTCGTCCGCGCTTCTCCCCGCCTGGTGCAAGCTCCTCATCTGCTCCGTCGCCGCGGCCGGCGTGGCGATGTTGCCGGGAGCCGCCCGCGGGGCGCTGCTGCCGCGCGCCGCCGACGGGGAGCCTTCCATAAGAAGACCAATAAATCCTTGAGATGGGCTCGCCAACTGGTCCAGTTATGGCCCCCGGGCAGTTCTTGGTAAAGAGTCGGCCAGCGCTTCTTCTTCAATAAGCCGATCAATCCTTCGTGCGCGGGGATGAAGTGGGGCTCGTATTTGCCGACGTCGAAATAAAAGCGGAAGCTTGCGCCCCTGGTGCTCTGCACCATTGCACCTAATTTTTGTTCTTCGATCATCAACGCACTCGATTGCCCGGCGACCAGTGAGAACAGATCTGGACGTGCAAGGGCCGTGTAGACTGAAATGAGCCCGCCGAGCGAGGCGCCCATGACGCCGCGCGCCTTGCGATCAGCTTGTATCCGATAACGTTCCTCAATTTCTGGCAGCAGCTCGTGGCACAAGAATTCCAAGTAGCGGTCATTGGCCCAATACTCTTCCATCCGGTTCACTGGATCGACCATGACCGTCACCAAACCTGGGATCTTGCCATTAGCGATCAGGTTGTCCAGCACATTTGCCATCTTCGCACGCTCGAGGTATTCGCCACCGTCGTGCACGTAAAGCGAACCAAAGCGCCGGGCCTGATTATCGTCGTACGCGGCTGGCACATAAACATAAACCCGCCGGGTATTGCCAAGGCGCTTGCTGCTGAATTCGAATTGCTCTACCCGTCCGTGGCGAATCTCGCTTACCCATTGCAATTCCGGTGGCTCATGAAAGTCCCCGACGATGAAATACGAATTGGAGTCGCTGAGTCCATTATCGACTCGGTTTGGGCAAAATGGGTCAAGCTGCCACTCACCATCCACAATAAACTTGTATTCAAGCCGAGCGGGTTCGCTCAATTGCAAGGTATGGAAGAAAAACCCGCTTGGGCCGAGCGGTATCATCGCGATAGCTTGTCCATCGCGGCCCCATTGATTGAACTCGCCAGTCAGCTCGACGTGCTTTGACTGCGGGCCGTAGTAGATGAAACTGACTTGCGGCCCTTCGATCATCGGCGTACCCAGAGTCTTCAAGATTTGCAGAAAACGCGACACCTCTTCGTTAAGTTGGGAACCCTCGGCCGCTTCAAGCCGGGCCTTCCAGGTCGGAAAAGTTGGAGCGGCTTCTTCGCGCGTGGTTGACATTAGAGTTCCCGCTTTAGGCTTCGTTTACAGGATGTGATGTTGAGCTGCACTCCCACCAGAGGGTGCAACTGTGTACCTACCGACTCCGACGGCCTGCTGTTCGGGATTCCCCTGGTTCCAGGCCGGGTTGAGTGAAGCCACCTCGTGGATGGAGGCGAACGGTCGATTTTGCGGGCCGTGAGGCTTTGGACGCGCAACTTTAACCGGTGCGGACATCAGATAACCGTCTCGTACAGTTGCCGCGAGTTCATCCCAATCAACGCTCACGTCCAGACGCACTCCTACCCATCCTTTAGCTCCGACATAAAGGGGGCTTGAAAAATCTCCTTGGCTTCGAACGGATGAGAGTCTCCCGCACGGTCGGCGGAGCCATCACCCACACGGCCAGTGACCGCTATGGTGGTGATTATTGTCAGTCATCGCGAAGATGTTGCCGCCGCTAACACGGAAAGTGCATTCGCCCCATGCTTCTTTTTGGGCAGCCCCGGGAAAGGCCAGGCAGATGTCGCGCAGCCGCTTAGTTAATTCGTTGGACTCTTCATGCATTCGTGGATGCGCCACCGTTTCTCTCCAACGGAGGAATGAGCTGTTGCGCTGGTTTGCAGAGAGTATGTGCTTCACCATATGAAAGGAATCAGACGATAGCGGGTGCGCTCGGTATATGCTCGGTAACCGTCGAGTTCCTGGCGCAGAAAACGCTCTTCAATCAGGATCCGAAGTGCAATCAAAGCAATCGGCACGCTCGCCAGTAGAGCCGCGGCATATGAACCCAGCCATAGGCAGCATCCGATAATGAACGGAACACCACCCGCATACATTGGATGGCGCACCTGCGAGTAGATGCCACTGTCGATGACTCGTTGATGCCGCTCATCCTGATACCTTACCACGCCAGTAGCGAAGGTATTCTCGTGCAACGCGAGTGCGATTACGGACCATCCGCCGGCGATGAGGCCGAGGCCGAGCAGCGACATCAACGCCCCGGGCTCAGCCAGGAGACGGAAGCGGAATACGTCGAGGGGTATAAACACAAATAGCGCGAAAAACGTAATCAGGAAAAGGTTCAGAACAATCTTGTCCACCAGCGGCTGACCTCTCTGGAGAGGTCCCTTCAGCCGTTCGTTAATCAGGCCCTCGTCGCCTCGGAGATAGAAGATGGTCACAGCCGTGCCCGCCACCATGCCACCGATAAACACCCACGCGCGCGGCCATGCTAGCGTCCCTGCCGGAAAGAACAGCAGGAGGCCGAAGATCACCGTCTGCATAACCACGGCATAAATTAATTTCAGCACGAACATCGCGTTATTATCTCGTTGAGAGCAATGGCCGTCGGCTCTGTTCGTTGCGACCGCGAACGCGAGAACGGAATTCAACGTGAGAAAAACTCAGCCCGGGGCGGGCCAATGTTGCGCGGCGCCCAGACCTTCAAGCGCGAGTCCGTAGCCGAGATTGTCGAGCATCAGGCGCTTGATCACCTGAGTCATGGCTACGCGCGCATATCTGACGGCGAGCGACGGCCGCGCTGCGATTTGCTCGGCCAGTTCCCAAGCGCGTGGTAATAGCCGGTCTAACGGTAGAACTTCGTTCACTACTCCAAGCTTTAATGCTTCCTGCGCTGAGAGCTTCTGGCCGGTCAGCAAAAATACCGTCCACGATTCGGCCCAAGCACCATCGGCCAAGCTACATGCACACCATCTCCAGGCACGGTCCCGTTGGGAAAATGAGCCGAGTCCCGGAAAGTTGCGTGCTCTGCAGCAAGGACGATGTCGCAGAGGATCGCAATTTCTGCGTGCCGGTGAGCCGGGCCATTAACAGCCGCAATCATCGGTACTTCGATACTGAGGTGATTCATCAGCAAATGCTTGCCTTCATTATAAACTCGGTCCCAGGCCGCGGACCCGATGTTGGCCGAGCCTTGCGGCGGAGGATTGGCGCAGAAAGACTCGCCGGTGCCGGTCAGAATGATCACTTTATTGTCGAAATCCCGCGCGATGTCGGCGAACAAAAAGGACAGGTCCTCGTGCGGTCCCAGCCCCCATTCCATCTCGCGGCCATTACTATGACAGGTTACCTGCAGAATCCCGTTGCGCCGCTCAATTTTCGCGTGCCGGTACTTGTTTGCATAATCGTCGAGTTTGATTGCCATGTTTGTCACCTCGGCGCGTAGCTTAGGAATCTGATCATCCTGCGTTAGTTAGGCCAGATTGCTCGTCCATTACCCGTTCGAAGGGCCACGGGCACGAGTCGCGCGGCTGCGGGTCAGATCTCCGTAAAAATCGGCCACTGACCTCGAGACGCGCCGCCTTATAAGCTTGCGCCAGAACCTCCGCAACGGAAGGCTTCAGCCCAGGGTTTTCGTCCAAGTGTTCACGGATTTCAAGTCGCTGCACAGCGACGGTCGTCCTCCAGCTACGGCCGCGCCGTTGAGGTTGAAGCTGCCATTTTATTAGATGCTCGAGCAGCACTTTTAGCCGGCTTCGAAGTTCGCGCCGTGCGGTTTTTGCCAAGCCCTCGACCTCGTCCGACAGGTTTTCCCAATCGAGGTCCTCCAATCGGTGCTCTTTGAGCGCACGGGCCTGTTGCAGCGCCCATCTGTAGTAGTCGCGCTCGTAAAGGCTCTGCTTATCATCAGTCAGTTCGGTATATGTTAGATCATTAGTCATTGCGATTACTTGTTTAGTGACTCATGCGGCCTTGCGGGCACGCCGGAGTTGTGGCGCTGTCAACAATTCATGCCATCGCCGCCAAAATGTCCTGATTTGCAGCTCGTCTGAGATCGACGGGTGCTGGCGCAGCATGCCCCGCGATATATCAGACCATTGAACCTCGCGATTGGCGAAGCCGCGCTGACAGGCTTCGAGCATTTCAACATCGTCCGGAGTAGCGAATCCGCCTGGTCCAAGGAAAGTAAGGAAATTATCCAAGCGCAGCCCCGAATCCTCCAGATCCTCCTCCGCTGGCCCCAGATTCCACGCATTCACTTCCATGTAATCTGGCGAGATTGGAAAAAACGTGCGGACCGTAATCGCCATGATATCGTTGATGATCAGGTTGGGGAAAATCAGTAGGTTGCGGCCGGTTTGTGCGATGCGGAAAGCACGTTCAGCACCGAAGCGTTCCTCCAGGCGGCGTTGCTTTTCCTCGATCCGCGCCTTAGCCAGTTCGCCGAAGCTGGGTACCCAGCGCGCAATGGGCCGGCCAAAGGGAGATAGATATTCGATCACCGCATGCCCATTTCCGAGGTCAAGCGCCTTCTGATGAGGGCTATCCAACCCGCCGCGAAGATCGACGCCGCTGTCGGTCAGGAACGTAAAATAGCGCTGATGAGTGGGCAGGCCATGATATCCGTCGATGCTGTTTTCGACCAGAAGCTTCCAGTTCGCGCGAATACTATAAGCCTGCGCACCCTCAGAGATCTTCATTCCAGTCTCTGACTGATCGCAGACCAAGTCCAGATACTCTTTGGCCCCAGCTAAATAGTCACTCAGCCCGGGGGCTGCGCGGTCGAAGCTGACGAAAATAAAGCCGCGGTAGCTATCCATTCGGGCCGGACGGCCAAGCGCAAGTTCCGCCCGGTCAAATGCGTCGCTATAGGAACTCTCCCCCGGGACGCCGATCAGATCACCGCGGCAATTGAACGTCCACGCATGATAGGGGCATTGAAAACTCCGGGCATTGCCGCGCGGCTGGCGGCATACCAGCGAGCCGCGATGGGTACAGGTGTTAAAGAGGACGCGGACAACGCCGTCGTCGCCGCGGACAAGGATCAAGGGTCGGCCGGCGACACGGCGCGAGCGGAAATCGCCGGCCTGAGAGATTTCCGATTCGTGGCCAGCGTAAATCCAGCATTTGCCGAAAACGCGCGCGAGTTCGCGGTCAAGATATTCGTTTTCGACGAAGGCCCGCCGATTGACGCGGAAAATGCCTGCCTTCTGATCATCGATGATCAGGTTGTCCAGCGCCGCATCCTTCATGTTTTCTCTCCTGAAGCTCATAGATCCCGATGGCGTTAAGCGCAGACGATGCGGGGTTGGCTTTCCAGCCGGTCCAGGCGACAGCCTGGAAAGGCTATCCCACAATCAGTCTAAGTGCGGGCTGTCTCCGCCGGATCCCATGCCCAATAACGCGCGACAGTGCCGGCGTCGACCCGCAGATCCATCCCGGTCATCATCTCCGACTCGTCGGAAGCGAGAAAGACTGCGGCGCGTCCGTAATGGCGTGGGCTTGGCAATTTCTGCATGGGCGTCCGTTTACGAAAAGGCTCGAAGCCGCGCTTAATGCCCTCCGCGAACGCCACCGTTCTCCCCCATCGAACAGAACGTTCAATTCCCTCAGACGGATCAGTCGCGGTGGGGGTCAAGCTATTAACACGAATTCCGTATGGCACCAGTTCCATCGCCACCGAGCGCGTGAAGTTGAGTAGACCGCATTTGCTAGTGCAGTACGCAACGTTATTCGGTTGCCCCTGATGTCCTGCGGTGGAGATTATGTTGATAATCGCACCTCCGCGCTTCTGCTCGATCATCGATTGCGCTACATACTTGGTAAACAGAAAGCTGCCGGTGAGAATGATGGCGATCTGCCGGTCCCACTCGTCGAGCCGCATATCGAGGACGCCTTTTTGATTGAAGATGGCAGCGCCGTTCACCAGGATATCGATGCCACCGTAGATTTCGCGCACCTGGGCAACAATGGACCGGACCTGGGCCTCATCGGTCACGTCGCAAGTGGCTGCGAGGGCACGGCCACCAGCCTGCTGAATGCCACGGGCACAATCGGCAGCGTTTTCCGCTTTGACGTCAACGCAAACAATCGCTCCGCCTTCGGCGGCCATCGCTTCGGCAATCCCGCCCCCGATATTCGCGCTGGTGCCGGTGATAACTGCCACTTTTCCATCCAGTTTCACGGGATGATACTCCGCCTTGTTTGACGAACGCGCCTTGGCCGGCCCCCACGACTAGAGCCCGCCGCAATGTTACTAGAGTCCCTCGCCGGTGCTTTAGTATGATTGAGCCCACCCGAGACTGCGGGCCACGCTTTTCCGGTGCCTCGCCCCTGCCCGTCCCCCTCCCGCTTTGTGGCGGGAGAGGCGAGGTGAGGGTGACCCGCGGCAGAGGGAAGGGTGAGGGTTCTGCGCCTACGCGATCAAAAAACACTTATTCGAGTTCAGCACCCAAGTCGTTATGAAATCGAGCTCTGCGGGCTTGCGATTGAGATAGGAAAGCGCACCGGCCAGGCACATCCAGTTAAGCACCTCCTGCTGTCCACTTTCTTCGATGGCCGACAGCGGGTAGTTCCTCCATACAGCGTAGTCGGCGGCTCGCAATGCGTCATAGAGCGCACGGTCTGCAGGAATATCGGGGTAGAGAAAATAGTTCTTGGCGGTCAGAAACGCATGCGACCAACTCGACGACGCCATCAGCACTACGCGCCAGTCGCTCTCTGACAGAACCTTGGCGGCAGCAGCGCCCAAATCGAACAGCCGCTGTGGTCGCGGCGACGGCGGATCCAATTGCGCTTCGGTCGGCGGATTCTTGAAAATCGGCAAGCCGCCCTTTTGCGCGACCACGCGCCGGCCGTAGCAATTTATCGCGAACGGCACCACCGGATGTGGAAAGCCCTTGCGCTCGTAGTCGAGATAGAGAATCGCGTTGCCGAAAGCATGGCCCAGCGGGTCATGGAGCGGCCGGTAGGCATATGCAGTATCGAACCCCGCGTCGAGCAGCCCGGCCGCCAGAAACTTCGCGGCGGCAGGATGCCCCGTTACATGGTATTTGTGTTCGGGTGCTTCGTTCCAGATGTTGCCGTCGGGCGGGCTGAAATCGACGCTGTCGTAAGCACACACGCAGTATGGCGGGATCACGTCCTCTTTGAAATTTTCGTATTGGTCATCACCCCAAATCAGCACGAAATCAGGTTTAAACTCATCGATCGCGGCGCGCTGGCGGCGAAACCATTGCAAGAGGTCGGCACGATGGCGTGCTGCGGCAGCGGTGGCGTGATCCTTCCCCCATTCTTCGCGCATCGGAGGCGGCCATCCCTCAGGGGTTCGTAAATGGGCCGGAAGACGAGGATTCTGCAGCATTCGGTCCATAATCATTGCCATATTCTCGTCGCGCCAGGCCAGCGGCGGATAATGAGTGAGGCCGATTGCGAGTATTTCACCCATCTCGCTTTCCTCCGTTCGGAATTTCGTAATGCCGCAACTCTATATACCAGAAGCAACGAAAACCGTAGACGCGGGTGAGGGACCATTATGAATGAGATCTGACGATTCCGTAGCCGTGCTGTCCGACCGCCGTCCTGCTCCTGCTCACGCACTCCGGCCCTGAAGGTTTGTTTCTCAAATGCGCGTAATGCTATGCGCACGACTATACGCGCTGTTCGTGCACCGAGTAGCTCGAGTAGACTTTACGGAGGTCCGTCACCTGGCGCTCCGCGCCGCCCTCTCCCGATCGATTGGGAGAGGGAACAATGCCTGGCCCTTCGACCTAAACCGAGCGTGAAGCGAGGCACTCCGACAACAGCTCCAGCGCTTTAGCGGCGAACGAGTGCATATTTGCCACTCGATCGGAGTTGCCGGTGCGAACTATCAACGCACGTTCGGTCGGCCCGGCTACGCCAATGCAGCTGGTGCCCGGGGGATCGCCGTAGCGGCTGCCAGTCGGGCCGGCCGCACCGACTTCGGAAATGGCCCAGGTAGTGGCGAAGCGCTGTCGGGCGCCTCGCGCCAGGACCAGCGCCAGCTCTTCGGTTAATCCGCGCAACCCGGCGAAGGCCGTGTCGGGCAGATCGAGCAGCGCGCGCCGCGATTGCAACGTATAAACAACTGCGCCGCCGAGGTAATAAGCGGAAGCGCCCGGAATCGCCAGCAGGGCCGATGAAATCAGACCGCCCGATGAGGACTCTGCGACGGCAATGGTCTCGCGCCGGTTCTTGAGCGCGTCGGCAATTTTCTCAGCTTGAGGAATTAGGTCTCGCATGTGCTACTGCTCCCTCGGGGTCGAATCGGCACACCCCGTCAGTTTCCGCGCTCAGGACTGCATCCCCTCCCTGACCCTCCCCCATGTCAAACAATGGGGGAGGGAAAAAGGACGCCGGATCAAATCAAGCCATACGCGCCGGCGACATTCTCGCCGAGGATGCCGCGGCGGCCGCCGTCGGTCATCGGCTTGACCATCTCGGCCAACTCTTCGAGATAGTTGCCGGGATGGTCGGGATGGGGATAATCGCTCGCCCAGAAAAATTTATCTTCGCCGATATGTGCCATCATCGCGGCGATCGTCCGTTCGTCAGGATCGGCCGAGATATAGCAGCGCTCCTTAAAGTAATACGAGGGCCTCTCCTTCAAGCGCACGGTCTGGGCAATTGTGGTGCCAGTGAAGATCGCGTCGGCACGATCGAGAAAATATCCGATCCATCCCGCGCCCGATTCCAACACTACCACCTTTAATCTCGGAAAACGATCGAAGACGCCTAGCTGGAAAAACGTTGCGAAGGCATGTTGCACGCCATGACCTGCGAACAGGCCGAAGTACCACGCGGCCCATCCAAACTTGTCATAGCGGTGAAACACACCCCAGGCTGGCGGCTCGATTGTCGGATGGATCGCCAGGGGCAGCCCACAGTCCTGCGCCGCCGCGAAGACGCGATCATGCGAGGCGTCGCCATGCGGCCGGCGTGTAATTGTGAACGGTGCCACGAATGCGCCTCTGCAGCCATCCCTGGCGGCGCGTTCAAGCTCGCGGGCTGCCTCGTCAGGATCACCGAGCGAGAGATGAGCGATCGGAACCAGCCGCCCTCCCGAGTCGCGGCAGAAATCTGCAATCCAGCGATTGTAAGCGCGGCAATAAGCTCCGGACAGATCCGGATCCATCGTCTCACATTCCCAAAGCAGTCCGAGAGTCGGATACAAAATCGCTTTAGCCATTCCCTCGCGGTCGAGCAGTTGGATGCGTTCGCGCATGTCCATCGTGCCGAATGCTGCGCCTTTGAGATAAGTGTCTT
>Ga0187846_10001320_pt1 | contig 14037 bp, 12 predicted proteins | sample TC_taG_FD_161473 | JGI IMG/M metagenome (GOLD analysis project Ga0187846, IMG submission 161473) | Biofilm microbial communities from the roof of an iron ore cave, State of Minas Gerais, Brazil - TC_06 Biofilm (v2) | ecosystem: Environmental > Terrestrial > Deep subsurface > Cave > Wall biofilm...
CTCGATCGGCGTGCATACACAGCCGCTCACCGAGGAGCCAGCCTCGACGCAGCCCGGCTCCATGCTCGGAATGACCACGGGCACGACCCAGCCGGCAACCAGAGTGGGCGACACGAAGCTGCCTGTGGATTCGCAGTTGGCCGCGAACACGCGCCCGTCGATGAGCGCGCAAAGCCAGGCGGCGGCCATGGCAGCAGTGTCGCGGGAGGAAGCAGCCAAGAAGATCAGCGGGATCGACTTCGGAGCCCTCGACTTCGATCTGGGCCCCACCAGGGTCGACACCGACGGCACGGCACCGCTCGCGCAGCCGCAGCAAGCGCCAGTGGCGCCCCGGCCTTCGAGCACGCAGGAAGCTCCTACCGTGCCTTCGATCGACCTGATGTTCGAAGCGCCCGGGCAGTCGCAGCGGAAGGGACCTTCGACGGCGGCCGGATCGGCGCCAATGCCGGAAATCGACCTGAACCTGCCGGCCGCGGGTGCGCGTCCGGCGCAGGCAGCGCCGTCGTCGCTGGAAGAGGCGCTGTCCCGGCCGACGCTGCTTGGTGCGGTCGGGGCGTTGCCCGAGGAGCACGCCACGCGCATGAGCTCCAATACGGACCAGGCCACGGTGCCGTTGATCGACTTCGACCTGTCGGGCGGCGAATCGACGCTGACCGGGCGGCGCACGGAGACGCAGGCGGGCACTCCGCTCGCCTCGCAGATGGCCACCAAGCTGGATCTTGCGCGGGGGTACATTGACCTGGGCGTGAAGGACGGCGCTCGCGAGTTGCTCGAAGAAGTGATGCGCGACGGCACGCGAGAACAGCGCCAGCAGGCCGTTGAACTGATCAAGATGGTCGAGGCCTGACGACCCGGCTCCGTGGCCGGGCCCAATGGCCTGGCCACTGGACCTCCTCGTGCGCATCGCCCTGGGCCTGGAGTACGACGGGTTTCGGTTCGCGGGCTGGCAGACGCAAAAGGACGGCTCAGGCATTCAAGACACCGTCGAAGCGGCGCTGGCTTCGTTTGTCGGGCAGCCGCTTGCGACCGTGTGTGCGGGGCGCACGGATGCCGGCGTGCACGCCAGCGGGCAAGTGGTCCACCTTGACAGCCCGGTGCCGCGCGATGAGCAGGCATGGGTTCGTGGCGTCAATCGATACCTTCCGGCGACCGTGGCGATCCGTTGGGCACGGCAGGTCCCGGACGACTTTCATGCACGTTTCAGCGCACGCAACCGCACGTACGAGTACTGGATCCTGAACGATCCGGTGCGTTCGCCGCTGCACGATGGGCGTGCCGCGTGGATATTCCAACCGCTGGATGCCGACGCGATGGGCGAGGCGGCGCAGCTGCTGGTCGGAACCCACGACTATTCGGCGTTCCGTTCCGCGGAGTGCCAGGCTGCTTCGCCGGTGCGCGAAGTGCGGCGGTTCGTCGTGGAGCGCAGTGGGCGCCTGGTGCGGATGAAGGTATCCGCAAATGCGTTCCTTCACCACATGGTGCGCAACATGGCCGGAACCCTCGTATACGTTGGGCTGGGGCGCCACCAGCCGCAGTGGGCGGCCGAAGTGCTCGCCCGGCGCGAGCGGGCCGCAGCCGCCCCCACGCTGGCTCCGTGCGGCCTGTACCTGACGCGGGTCGAGTACGATCGGGCGCTCGGCCTGCCGGATCTGCCCGACGCAGGCGCGCCGTGCGCACCGTGACGCGAACCAGGATCAAGATCTGTGGGATGACCCGCCCGGAGGATGTCGAAAGCGCTTGCCGCCTCGACGTGGACGCGGTCGGCTTCGTGTGCTACGAGCGCAGCCCAAGATACGTTCCGGCCGAACGGCTGCCCGCACTGGCGGCGGAACTGCCTCCGTTCGTCACGCCAGTGCTGCTGTTCGTGAACGCGCCATCGGGGGCGGTGGAAAGGGCGCTGGAGGCGGTTCCGCATGCGCTGCTGCAATTTCACGGGGACGAGTCCGAAGCCGATTGCGGTTGCTTCGGGCGCGCCTATGTACGCGCGGTTGCGATCGGCGACGGCACCGATTTGTTAGACTGGGAACGGCGCTATCCGAGCGCCTGCGCACTGTTGGCCGATGCTCCCAGTGCCGAGTTCGGGGGCAGCGGGAATCGCTTCGATTGGAACAGGCTGCCGGCGCTGCAGCGCCGTTCCCTGCCGTTGATCATGGCGGGAGGGCTGAGTGCCTCGAACGTAAGGTCGGCGATTCGCGCCGCGGCGCCGTACGGGGTCGACGTGAGCAGCGGCGTCGAGCAGGAGCGGGGGATCAAGAGCGAGGCCCTGATGCGCGAGTTCGTGGCAGCGGTACGCGCCGCCGATGCCGACTCTGCCGCGCTGGACGAGGATCACCAATGAAACCCTACGATCTGCCGGATGCGCAAGGGCATTTCGGTCCCTATGGAGGTGTTTTCGTCGCCGAAACGCTGATGCATGCGCTGGAGCGACTGCGGCTCGCATACGAGCAATGCCGCGGCGATCCGCAATTCCAGCAGGAACTGCAGACCGAACTGACCCACTACGTAGGCCGTCCGAGCCCGATTTACCATGCGCGCCGGTGGAGTCAGGAGTTGGGCGGGGCGCAGATCTACCTGAAGCGCGAGGACCTCAACCATACCGGTGCCCACAAGATCAACAACACGGTCGGGCAGGCTCTGCTGGCACGGAAAATGGGCAAGCGGCGCGTGATCGCCGAAACGGGCGCAGGCCAGCATGGGGTGGCTGCCGCCACCGTCGCGGCCCGCTACGCGATGCAGTGCGTCGTCTACATGGGGTCGGAGGACATGGGTCGACAGGCCGCCAATGTCTACCGAATGCGCCTGCTCGGTGCCGAGGTGGTGCCGGTCGAGAGCGGCTCGCGCACGCTGAAGGACGCCTTGAACGAGGCCCTGCGCGACTGGGTCACGCGTGTGGAAGACACCTTTTACATTATCGGCACGGTCGCCGGCCCGCATCCCTACCCGATGATGGTGCGCGACTTCAACTCCGTTGTCGGCCGTGAATGCCTGCAGCAGATGCCGCAGATCGCCGGTCGGCAGCCGGACTACATAATTGCGTGCGTCGGCGGTGGCAGCAACGCGATGGGAATCTTCTACGACTACATCGGACTGGAGCACGTCCGGCTGGTCGGGGTCGAAGCGGCCGGACACGGACTGGCGAGCGGCCAGCATGCGGCGAGCCTCCAATGCGGCCGGCCGGGGGTATTGCATGGGAACCGTACCTACCTGCTGCAGGACGAGCACGGCCAGATTCAGACGACCCACAGCGTCAGCGCGGGGCTGGATTATCCGGGCGTCGGTCCGGAACACGCCTGGTTGAAAGACACCGGACGCGCGCAATACGTGGGCGCGACCGACGCCGAGGCGCTGCAGGCGTTCCACGATTGCTGCCGCATCGAGGGCATCATTCCAGCCCTGGAATCGAGCCACGCGCTGGCATATGCGTCGCGCCTGGCCCCGACGCTGCCGAAGGACCAGATCGTGCTGGTCAATCTGAGCGGACGCGGCGACAAGGACCTTCACATCGTGGCGCAGGCAGGTGGGCTGGAGTTCTTCTGCCGGCCATCGTGCCGCGAGGCCAGTTTCGCCTACCTCGGAAAGCGTTGATGTCCCGCATCGGGGAGCGCTTTGCGACGCTGCGGGCCGCAGGTCGCACCGGCCTGATCCCCTACGTGATGGCTGGCGATCCATCCGGGAGCGCGGCCGTCGAACTGCTCCATGCACTTGCTCGGGCCGGGGCCGACGTGATCGAACTGGGTGTGCCTTTTTCCGATCCGATGGCCGACGGCCCCGTCATCCAAAAGGCTGCCGAGCGGGCGATCGGCCACGGTGTCGACCTGCAGCAGTGCCTGCGCTGGACCGCCGAGTTTCGCCGCGACGATGCCGTCACGCCGATCGTGCTGATGGGATATGCAAATCCGATCGAGCAGCTCGGCATCGGGCATTTCGTCGAACTGGCGGCGCAGTCGGGGGTGGACGGTGTGCTGGTGGTCGACTATCCGCCGGAGGAGAGCACGGAACTGGCCGGGCGCCTGCGCGAGCGGCGCATCGACCCGATCTTTCTGCTGGCTCCGACCTCGACGGAGCAGCGGGTCGGACAGATTGCGCAGATCGCCTCGGGTTACGTCTATTACGTCAGCCTGACCGGAATCACAGGAGCGGGACACCTGGACGTGGCGGCCGTGGCCGAGCGCATTCCGGCGATCCGTGCGCGCGTGCGCCTGCCGGTCGGGGTTGGTTTCGGAATCAAGGACGCGGCGAGCGCGCGGGCCATCGCACGCGTAGCCGATGCGGTCGTGATCGGCAGCCGCGTGATCGAGACGATGGAACAGGCCGGCGAAGCGGGGGCGGTGCGCGCGGCGGCCGGGTTCGTGGCTTCGATTCGCGCCGCCCTGGATCGGGTCGAAAAATGAGCTGGATCGACAAATTGCTTCCCCCCCGCATCAAGCAGGGTGCCTCGCGCAAGACCGTCCCGGAAGGGGTGTGGACCAAGTGCCCAGGATGCGAAGCCGTGCTGTACAGCGCGGAGCTGGAGCGCAGCTTGCAGGTGTGCCCGACCTGTTCGCACCATCTGCGCATCCGCACGCGCGAGCGCCTCGACTCGCTGCTGGACCCGGAGGGCCGCTACGAGATCGGCCAGGAGATCGTTCCGGTGGACACGCTGCGTTTCAAGGACAGCCGCAAGTATTCGGAACGGATCCAGGAAGCGATGCAAACGACCGGAGAGACCGACGCGATGGTCGTGATGGGTGGTGCAATCCGGACCATCCCGGTGGTCGTTGCCGCTTTCGAATTCGAATTCATGGCCGGCTCGATGGGATCGGTCGTGGGAGAGCGATTCGCGCGGGGGGCACAGGCGGCCCTGGAGCAGAAGGTGCCTTTCATCTGCATCACTGCCAGCGGCGGGGCGCGCATGCAGGAAGGCCTGCTCTCGCTGTTGCAAATGGCCAAGACCACCGCGATGGTGGCCAAACTGGCCGAGGCGCGGCTGCCCTGCGTGACGGTCTTGACCGACCCGACCACGGGAGGTGTGTCGGCCAGCTTTGCGTTCGTCAGCGACATCGTGATCGCGGAGCCAAAGGCCTTGATCGGATTCGCCGGCCCGCGCGTGATCGAGCAGACGGTCCGCGAGAAGCTGCCGGAGGGATTCCAGCGCGCCGAATTCCTACTGCAGCATGGAGCAATCGACCGGATCGTCGATCGCCGGGAGATGCGTGACGAGCTGGCTCGCCTGCTTGCTCTGCTGCTGCGTCAGCCCAGCGATGCGATTGCATAAGACCGCTGCTTAGTGGCCTAGTGACCGAACTCGACGCGTGGCTGCAGCGAATCGAACAGCTGCATCATCGACCCATCGAGATGGGCTTGGCGCGCGTGCGCCAGGTGGCCGACCGCTTGCCGCTGGAGTTGAAGTGCCCGGTTATCGTCGTGGCCGGCACGAACGGCAAAGGCTCGTCCTGCGCGATGCTGGACAGCATCCTGCGCGCAGCGGGCTATCGCGTCGGTCGCTACAGTTCCCCGCACCTGCTGCGCTTCAACGAGCGGGCTATGCTCGACGGCGCGCCAGCCGCCGACCAGGAACTGATCGAACAGTTCGAGGCGGTGGAGCGGGCGCGCGGCGAAGTCTCGCTCACGTATTTCGAGTTCACTACTCTCGCGGTGCTGCGGCTGTTCGCTTCGCGACGGCTCGACGCGGCGGTGCTGGAGATCGGCCTGGGCGGCCGGCTCGATGCGGTGAACCTGGTGGACGCAGACTGCGCGATCGTCACCGCGATCGGATTGGATCACGCTGACTTCCTCGGGTCGACCCGCGAGAGCGTCGCGTTCGAGAAAGCGCATGTGTATCGCGCCGGGCGTCCGGCGGTGTGCTCCGATCCGTCGCCGCCTGATTCGCTGCTGCAGTTCGGGCGGTCGATCGGCGCAGACCTGCGAATCCTTGGAATCGATTTCGACGCAGTCCCCGTAGCCCCGCTTGCGCCGCCGGGTGCCCCGGAGCAGCCGGTGCAGCAGTGGACCTACCGCGGGCGCTTGCAGCGGCGCGCGTCGTTGCCGGCGCCTGCCCTGCGGGGTCAGCACCAACTACGCAATGCCGCGGGGGTGCTGGCGGTGCTGGAGGCGCTCGAGACGGCCCTTCCGGTGAGTCAACAGGCAGTACGGGAGGGGCTGCTGCGGGTTCGGATTGATGCGCGCTTCCAGGTGTTGCCGGGGCGACCAGCGGTGATCCTCGACGTCGCCCACAATCCACAGGCGGCAGAGGCGCTGGCGCAGACGCTCGCTCAGCATCCGTGCCAGGGCAGCACGCATGCAGTATTCGCGATGTTGCGGGACAAGGACGCAGCCGGAGTCGCCGAACAGATGGCGCCACGCGTGCACAGCTGGTACCTCGCGCCCACCGGCGGACCCCGCGGAATGGACGCGAGCGCGCTGCTTTCGATTCTGCAGGGGACCACTGCCGCTTCGGAGAGCGGCAACCTCGCCTGCTTCGATTCGGTACGCGCGGCACTGTCGGCGGCTTGTTGCGCTGCAACGCCCGATGATAGAATTCTGGTGTTCGGTTCATTCGTCACGGTTGCAGACGCAATGCGCGCTTTGCGCGGGACATAGGAGCCTGGTCGGCAATGAAATGGGCGTTCTGGCGGCGCCGGAAGCCGCGCGCGACCAGGCAACGACCCAGCGAGGCGCCGAATCTGGCAGACACCGACACAGACGCCGACGAAGGCGATGGCGGAGTGAGTCGAGTCCGCGTGCGGCTGCGCCACCGCTTGATCGGCGCCGCTGCGCTGCTGCTGGGTACCGCGGTAGTGGTTCCGATGATTCTGGATCGGGCGCCGCGCCCGCTCCCCGACAACATCCCGATCGACATTCCGAGCGAACGCACGCCGTTTGCTCCGCGCCTGTCGCTTCCCGCGGACTCGGGGCGGGCGCCCGCGAATCAGGGCGGGACGGACCAGGCGGAACCGCCGAAACCTGCGGCCGGCGAGACGGTGCCTGCCAAAGCGGGCGCGACCGTGCCGGTACCTGCGCCTGCGCCCGAAAGCGGGGGCGCAGGAAGCGAGCACTCGGCCCCGCAAAAGTCCTCCCCTTCGCATGCCGAGGCGCGGCGCTGGTTCGTTCAGGCCGCTGCGCTGTCGAGCGAGGCGGCCGCGCAAAGGTTCTCCGAGCGGCTGTATGGGGCCGGCATGACGCCGGTCGTGGAGCGCGCCGAAGCCGCCGATGGCGTGCTGTATCGCGTGCGCCTCGGGCCGTTTGCCTCCCGCGATGCCGCGGTGCGGGTTCGGCGGCGCCTGCACGCGTTGGGTGTCGGCTCGAACGTGGTACGGATCGAGCAGGGCGAGCGGTGAATCCGTTCGATGCGTCGTTGCTGGCGATCGCACTGGTGTCGGTGCTGGCCGGGGCCATTCGTGGTTTCGTGAAGGAGGCGGCCGCTCTGGCCGGCTGGGTGCTGGCGGTCGTGCTCACGCTGAACTACGCGGTCGCGTTGGGACACCACATCCCGGCGCAGATCGGCTCCGATGGCGTTCGAACCGCGGCCGCGGCGATCCTGATCGTCCTGGTGTGCGTGCTCGCGGCGCACCTCGCCGGCCGTGCGCTGCGCGCCGCGGTGACAGCGGCGCACTTGGTGGGACCCGACCGGGCACTGGGCGCACTGCTCGGGGTCGGGCGGGCTGCGGCGGTGTGGCTTCTGGTCGCACTGATCGTGGTCCGCGTCGGTCTGTCCGAGCACGCGTTCTGGACGTCCTCGCGTCTGGCGCCCTCGCTCGAGGCCGCGCTACGATGGATATCGCCCGATCTGGCACCGTCGGCGCATCGGCCGGTGGTCGCGTTAGTAGTGGCATGTAGCATCCGATTCACCCGCGAATCGGGTGCTACATGCCACTAGGAGCCTGAACCTCATGTGCGGAATCGTCGGCGTCGTCTCATCGGCCCCGGTAAATCAGTTGCTGTACGACGCGCTGCTGCTGCTGCAGCACCGCGGCCAGGACGCTGCGGGAATCGCGACGGTGCATGGCAACCGCTTCCACATGTTCAAAGGTGCCGGCCAGGTGCGCGACGTGTTCCGCACCCGCAACATGCGCTCGCTGCCGGGCAAGTCCGGGATCGCCCAGGTGCGCTACCCGACCCAAGGCTCGGCCAGCGACTCGGAGGAGGCGCAACCGTTCTACGTGAACGCGCCGTTTGGCATCGCGCTCGCGCACAACGGCAACCTGACCAACACCGACACCCTGAAGGAGGAGATGTTCCGGCGCGATCGGCGCCACATCAACACCAATTCGGATTCCGAGGTTCTGCTGAACGTGCTGGCGCACGAGCTCGAGATCGCCAGCAACGGCCTGTCGCTGGATCCCGACGCGATCTTCGCCGCCGTATCCGCGCTGCACCGTCGCGCCAGCGGCTCGTACGCGGTCGTTGCCGAGATCGCCGGCTACGGGCTGCTCGCGTTTCGCGACCCCTTCGGCATACGGCCGCTTTGCTTCGGTGTACTGGAAACCGACCAGGGCACCGAGTATCTGGTTGCGTCCGAATCCGTGGCGCTCGAAGGACTGGGGTACCGGTTCGTGCGCGATGTGGCGCCGGGTGAGGCGGTCTTTGTCGATCTCGACGGCCGCTTTTTCAGCCGGCAATGCGCCGAACACCCGAGCCGCAATCCCTGCTTGTTCGAGTACGTGTATCTGGCGCGCCCGGACTCGCTGATCGACGGCATCTCGGTGTACGGTGCGCGCCTGCGCTTGGGCGAATACCTGGCGGCGCGCGTCGAGCGCGAACTGCGCTTGGGCGACATCGACGTAGTGATGCCGATCCCGGATTCGAGCCGCCCGGCGGCGATGCAGCTGGCCAACCGGCTCGGACTGAGTTACCGGGAGGGATTCATCAAGAACCGGTACATCGGGCGCACGTTCATCATGCCGGGACAGGCGGTGCGCAAGCGTTCGGTGCGTCAGAAGCTGAATGCGATCGGCGTCGAGTTCAAGGGCAAGAACGTGTTGCTGGTCGACGATTCGATCGTGCGCGGCACCACCAGCCAGGAGATCGTGCAGATGGCGCGCGAGGCCGGTGCCAACCGGGTCTACTTCGCTTCGTCGGCTCCCCCGGTGCGCTTCCCGAACGTGTACGGGATCGACATGCCGACTCGGGCCGAGTTGATCGCCGCTTCGCGCACCGATGAAGAGATCCAGCGCGTGATCGGCGCCGACGCCCTGATCTACCAGAATATCGCGGACCTGAAGAGCGCCGTGTGTGACGGTACGACGCACCTGGACGGATTCGAGGCGTCGTGCTTCGACGGCGTGTACATCACCGGCGACGTGACGCCGGCATACCTGGACCGGATCGAGCGCGCCCGCCTGGCTCCCCAGCTCACCGAGGGCGGCGGGTTGTCGCAGTTGAGCCTTGCGATCGAGTCGGCCGACTGAAGGTGCCCCGATGAGCCGCGACGATCCGCCACCGTCCGCGCAGACGCAGGCGATTCGCGCCGGTACCCTGCGCAGCCAGTTTCACGAGCACAGTGAAGCGCTGTTCCTGACCTCCAGCTTCCTGTTCGACGACGCCCAGCAGGCGGCGCGCAGGTTCGCGGGCCAGGAGGACGGCTACGTCTATTCCCGCTTCTCCAATCCAACGGTGCGGATGTTCGAGCAGCGGCTGGCCGCGCTCGAGGGCGGGGAGGACTGCCTGGCAACGGCCTCCGGGATGTCGGCGATCCTCACGCTGTGCCTGGCGCATTTGAAGGCGGGAGACCATGTCCTATGCGGATCCAACGTTTTCGGCGCGACGGTACAGCTGTTCTCGAGCGTGCTGGCGCGCTTCGGGATTGAGACGACCTACGTGTCCGGTTCCGATCCGGCCGCTTGGCGTTCGGCGGCGCGCCCCACGACGCGATTGATGTTCTGCGAAACGCCGTCGAACCCGCTGATGGAGGTCACCGATCTTCGGGCGTTCGCCACGACGGGGCGCGAGTTGGGTGCGCTGACGGTGGTTGACAACTGTTTCTGCACGCCCGCGCAGCAGCAGCCGCTGCAATTCGGCGTCGACCTTGTGATGCATACGGGTACCAAGTACCTGGACGGGCAGGGAAGGGTACTGGGGGGGGCTCTGGTGGGGCGTGCCGCCTTCGTGCGGGAGACGCTGCTGCCGGTGCTGCGGACGACCGGGCCCAGCTTGTCGCCGTTCAACGCGTGGGTGTTGCTCAAAGGGCTGGAGACGCTGCCGCTGCGCATCGATGCCCAGTCCAGGTCGGCCCTGCAGCTGGCGCGATGGCTGCAGTCGCACCCGGCGGTCGCGCGAGTCCAGTACAGCGGCCTGGAGTCGCACCCCCAACATGCTCTTGCGCGCAGCCAGCAGAGGGGCTTTGGGGCAGTCGTGGCATTCGAGTTGAAGACAGCCGAAGGCGAGGCCCGCCAGCGGGCCTGGCGCGTGATCAACGCCGTACGCCTGCTGTCGATCACGGCCAACCTGGGCGACACCCGCAGCACGATTACGCATCCGGCTACCACCACCCATGGGCGCTTGACTGCCGAGATGCGCCAGAAGGCGGGGATCAACGAGTCGTTGATCCGGATCGCGGTGGGCCTCGAGGACACCGAAGACCTGCGGCGCGACCTTGCACGTGCGCTCGAGGCCTAGATCGGGCTGTGCGTCGGGCAAGCCGCACAGCCATCGACCTTCTGGCGCCTCGCATTGGGTGCACTAGCGCATCGGAGGGATCGGTCGATGATGGTGCCTCCAGGTGCGACGGGTTAACCTGCGTTGGTTTGTGATGGACGGTCCGGCTTTGAAGCTCGCACTGCCTGAACGTGGGCAAAGTTTCCGACGACGTCAAGCTGGGTGACCTCGCCCGCCGCGCTGCCAGGGCCCTTACCAAGGCGGGGCTCGAGCACCGGATCGACATCTATCGCGACATCGAGGTAGACGACCCGGCAGTCCAGAAGATGCTGGGGCGACCGCATCGGGTTCGGGTGCGGATCCGGATCACCGCGCAAAGCCTTCTATTCGAGGATCGTCCGGGGTTGGCCGCCAACGACTCGGGCGAACACCTGCTTCCACGCAAAGGCAAACCCCGGGGATCGCTTTGAACGGCGGCTGCGCGCCGTTAGAATCTGCGCGCCCCCTGCTGGCGCCCCCCACAAGCAAGACCCCGATTCGCTTGGCCCGGCAGGCAACAGGAGACACGAAAGATGGATCGTTCGAGGCGCACCCTGGTAAAGGCGGCCGTTGCAGCGTCGACCGTCGCGTTGCCGTTCCGCGGAAGCTTCGGCGCGGAGCCGCGCGCACTGGCCATTTCCCATCAGTTTCCCGGTGGAACGATCGATGAGGGCGATTTCCGCGATCGCCTGTGCCGCAAGTTCGCCGCGGAGGTGGAGCGGCGCAGCGGGGGCGCTCTGAAGGGCACCGTCTACCCGAACTCATCGCTGATGAAGACCAACGCGCAGTTCGCCGCCATGCGAAAGGGCGCGCTCGATCTGTCGCTCGTCCCATTGTCGTACGCAGGCGGAGAGGTGCCGGAAACCGGCTTGGGCCTGATGCCCGGTGTCGTGACCTCGTACGAGCAGGGCGCCCGCTGGAAGACGGCGGAAATCGGCAAAGCGATGTCCGATCTGCTGCGCGACAAGGGCATCCTGGTGCTGAGCTGGATCTGGCAGGCAGGCGGGGTCGCCAGCCGCACCCGTCCGATCGTCGAGCCCGAGGACGCGAAAGGACTGAAGGTGCGTGGCGGAAGCCGCGAAATGGACATGGTGCTGAAGGCGGCCGGCTCTGCCGTGATGAACATCCCATCGGACGAGATCTACGCGAACATGCAGACCGGGGCGCTGGATGCCGCAATGACCTCCTCGACCAGCCTGATCTCGTTCCGACTGGAGGAGGTTGCCAAGCAGCTCACCACCGGTCGCGGCAAAGCGTACTGGTTCATGCTCGAGCCGCTGCTGATGTCGCGCAGCGTATTCGATTCGCTTCCGAAGCCCCACCAAAACCTGTTGGTGAACGTCGGCGCCGAGCTCGAGAAGTTCGCTCTCGAGGGAGCCAAGGCGGACGACCAGAAAGTGGCGACCACCTACGAGCGGGCCGGCGGCAAGGCGTACGACCTGTCGGCGGCGACGGTGGAGCGCTGGCGCGCGTTGGCGCGTGAGACGGCGTGGAAGGACTTCGCCGCCCGCTCCGACAGCTGCGCGCGCATGCTCAAGCTGGCCGAACAGACCCTCGCCTGATAAGCCACCGACTGGCGTGGGCATCCGGCCTCTGGTGCTTGCGCCGCTCGCGCGCGTATTGGGGTGGGTCAATCGCCTGTTCGCCGGCGTCTCGATGCTGGGGATGCTGGCTGCGGCCTGCATCCTCACCAGCAGCGTTGCGACGCGCTACTTTTTCAAGTTGCCGACCGACTGGCAGGATGAAGCGTCCATCTTCCTGCTGGTCGGGGCGACCTTCCTGAGCGGAGCGTACGTACAGGCGCAGCGCGGGCACATCGGCATCGGCTTGCTGGCCGGGCTGCTGCCGGCACGCTGGAATCGCGTGCGCGCCCGGCTGTGCGACGGCCTGAGCCTGCTGTTCTGCGGGTTCTTTGCGTGGAAGTCGTGGACCCTGTGGCTGGAAGCCTGGCGCGAAGGGACCACCACCGACTCGACCTGGGCTCCGCCGCTCTGGATTCCGTACGGATTGATGGCGGTCGGGATGACGGTTCTTACGGTACAGCTTGTCCTGCAGCTGGTGGGCACAGCGCCGCAGCAAGGCGAACACAAATGAGCGAAGCGAATGGCCCCCGCGCGTCAGCGCGAATCGTTCGGGTTTTTTGAAGCCTAACTTATGAGCGAAGCGAATGGCCCCCGCGCGTCAGCGCGAATCGTTCGGGTTTTTTGAAGCCTAACTTATGAGCGAAGCGAATGGCCCCCGCGCGTCAGCGCGAATCGTACGGGTCTTTTTAAGGGCTGACTGATGAGCACCGGTGCCGTGGGCACGGCCTACGGCGTGGTCACGCTGCTGATGATGTTCACGGGCATGCCGATCGCGTTCGCGCTCGGCGCCACCGCGATCGTGTTTATGTTGGCGCTGATGCCGGTAGCGGCACTCGACGTTGTCACCCAGAACGTATACGAGGAGCTGGCCAGCATCACGCTGCTGTCCATTCCGCTGTTCATCTTGAAAGGCGCGGCGATCGGCCGAACGCGTGCAGGCGCGGACCTGTATGGAGCAGTGCACGCCTGGATGCACCGGATTCCGGGCGGTCTCGGGATGGCCAACGTGTTCGCCTGTGCCCTGTTCGCGGCGATGGCGGGCTCCAGCCCCGCCACCTGCTCGGCAATCGGATCGATGGGTATCCCGGAGATGCGATCGCGCGGCTACTCCGGAGGATTCGCTTCCGGCATCATCGCTGCGGGCGGCACCCTCGGGATCCTGCTGCCGCCATCGATCACGATGATCATTTACGCGGTCGTCGCCGAGCAGTCGCTCGGGCGCCTCTTCCTGGCCGGGATCGGGCCGGCTTTGCTGCTGGTGAGCCTTTTCTGCGCCTATTGCGCGTGGCGCTTTCGGCTGGAATTCAAGCGTGCGCAGAAGGCAGAGCGAGGCGACGGCGCCTCCTCGGCGATCCTGCATTACGAGCCCGTCACGATGGCGCAACGCTTCGCGCTGCTGCCGCGGGTGCTTCCGTTCGTGCTGCTGCTGACCGGGGTGATGGTGGCGCTGTACGGCGGCCTGGCAACGCCGTCCGAGACCGCGGGCCTGGGCGCACTGCTGGCGCTGGCTCTGATCGGATTCATCTACAAAGTGTGGCGGCCGCGCCAGGTGGCTCCGATCCTGGCTGCGACGCTGCGCGAGTCGACGATGCTGATGTTCATCATCGGCATGTCGCTGCTGTACGCCTACGTGATGAGCTACCTGCAAATCAGCCAGTCGGCTGCGCTGTGGATCGTCGGATTGCACGCGTCGCGCTGGCTGTTGCTGACGCTGATCCTGCTGATGGTTGTCGTGCTGGGCTTCTTCCTGCCGCCCGTATCGATCATCCTGATGACCGCACCGGTGTTCCTTCCGCCGCTGCACGCGGCTGGCTTCGATCTGATCTGGTTCGGCGTCGTGATG
>Ga0187846_10001321_pt1 | contig 14033 bp, 15 predicted proteins | sample TC_taG_FD_161473 | JGI IMG/M metagenome (GOLD analysis project Ga0187846, IMG submission 161473) | Biofilm microbial communities from the roof of an iron ore cave, State of Minas Gerais, Brazil - TC_06 Biofilm (v2) | ecosystem: Environmental > Terrestrial > Deep subsurface > Cave > Wall biofilm...
GGTCATGACGCGGTCCGGCACCGGGGCGAGCAGGTCTTTCAGCTCGCGATAGATCGCGTCGTACTGGTAGGTCGCGATCTGGAAGTCATGGCCTCCGACGCGCGCATTGATCGCGGCTGCCTCGGACGCGGGGTCGGTCTGCTTGGCCTCCGTGGCCTTGGTCTCAGTCCCTTTGGTCTCCGCGCCCTTGGTCTGCGTGCGCCGCGCCGTATCCGGGTCAACGCTTGCGCTGATCCGAATCCAAGCGGTATCGGCATCGCGATAGCCGTCCAGGTCCAGCACCAGGCCGTCAAACGTGCGGAAACTGGCCCGGCTTGGATGTTCCGGGGGCGCAGCCGCGCTTTCCTTCACGTCCTGCGCGTTCAGACGCGCCAACGACGCAGCGATCGCGTCGACGGTGGCATTCGCCGGCTTGCGTCCGGGCGGCACGCCGTGCAGCGTCAGGTCGAGCGCGCCCGGCTGATCGCGCGCGATCGAATAGGCCGGGCCATCGGACGGGTGCACGGCGACCTGCTGAACGCGGTCGGCGGCCAGATCGAGCACATCGGTCTTGAGCCAACGGGTCGGCTGCGCGTCGGTCTGGATCAGCGGCTGAGCCAGCAGCGCTGCGGCCTCGCCCGGTATCCGCACGAAGCTGCCCCTTGGCCCGGCGTCCTTGCCCAGCAGCAGCGACCAGGTGCGTTGACCCGCCGTGATGTCGATCCGCGTGCTGTGCGACTGCGGCCCCGTCGCATCGTCGACTTCCAACTGCGCGTAGCGTGACGGATCGCGCGTTTTTTCCTCGACGGCATGCAGCGCCGACAGGTTGATCAGCAAGGATTTGAGCCGACCGACGTCAGCCGGGTAGCTGCGCTGCGCGACGAACCACGTGTTGTCGCGACGCTGCAGCGTCGTGACCGTACCGTCGCCGCGCGCGAGTCGCACCTCGCCGACCGCGTCGATCGATTCGGCCAGCGAAGCCAGCAGAGGCGAGCTCGAACCCGAGGGTCGCTCGGGGCGGTTGCGCGATGACACCCACACGGCCGCGGCGGCCACCAGCAGCGCCGCCAGCGCCAGCGGAGCCAGTCGTCGGGCATTCATGAATGTGCCGATCCCGCTGCAGGCAAAGGTGCCCGGCGGATGCGTCGAGCCACCCAGCCGATCAGCAGCGCCAGTAAAGCAAACCCGGCCGGCGCCAGCGCGATGTCGATCAGCTTGACCCGGCCGCCCAGCGTTTGTATGTCGCGATCCAGGCCCAGTTTCACGTCACGCAACTCCTTGCGAATCCGCAGCTTTTCCTTCTGGAACCGCTGCAGTTCACGCTCCTGGTCGGCCGTCAGAATCAGCGGCTGTGTCGCGCGCGAAGATCCCGACGAGTCGGGGCGACTGGATTGGAGGGCCTCGAGTTTCTGCTCCGTCAGGGCCAGCTGCGACTCCAGTTCCTTCTGCTCGGCGCGGAAGCGATCCTCGGCCGCGGTCCGCATCAGGTCGACCCGTTCGAACGGACGCATGAAGCTCGCCCGGCCGCGCACGCTGATCAGGTCGCTGCTGCCGGCCAGGTTGTCCAGCGCGTTCCAGACGAAATCCCCGTTGTTGGCCCAGGCTGATGCCGTCCGCTGGCCGAGAAAATTCTGCCAGCGCACCCACATGAAGTCCGCCAGCATGTCAGTGTCGGCCACCACAACGAGATTCAGAGGTTTGGCCGAGGTCGCCAACGGTGCCGGGCCCGCGTCTGGCGCTGCGCCCCCCGGAGGGCCGTTCGGAAAGGCCGTCTTCACCATTCCAGTCAGGCGGGCAGCTACCGTGTAGCGCTCGCCGGTTGGCTTGAAGCCGTCGCGCAGGCTGGCCGGGTCCGTCAGCATCGACAAGCGCTGCGCCGGTAAAGGTGCTGCGCGCGCGCTGGACTGTATCAGCGGCTCGAAGCGCACCCCGGAGTCCTTTTTCGGACGCAAGATGCCGGCGGTGTTCATCGTGATCTGCGTCAGTCCCGACGTGATCACGTCGCTCTGCGCCAGCGCCCCTCGCACGAAGCCGACGATGGCAATGTGCTGCTGCGGGGACTCATCCTGGCGATTCCTGACCGTCAAACCCTGCTCGAGGTCGCCCAACACCTCACCCGGGTCGAACGCGACGCCCCAGGACGACAGCAGCGGTTCCAGCGACGATGCACTCGGAGCGCCCGGAGGCATTCCGCGCCGTGCGCCGGCGTCCTGCTCGGCCAACGGGTCGACGAACACCAGCAGGTGGCCCCCGCGCAGCGCGTACTGATCGATCGCGTACAGCGCGGCCGGCGGCAGATCCTTCGGATGCACCAGCACCAGCACGTCCACATCGGGTTCGATCTGTGTCAGGCTTGGCGACAGGCTTCGCAGCGTGAACAGCTGCTGCGCCTGGCTGTAGACGAGCCAGGCCGGCTGGGGTTGTCCGACGCTGGGATCGAATCCGCCGGACATCGGGATCGACGACAGCCAGCCGACCACCGGCTTTTTCGGTTGCGACAGCTCAACCAGCAGCTTGGCAACGTCGTACTCCAGGAAAGGCTCCTTGCTCGGATCCAGGAACTCGATCGTGGCGCGACCGTCCGTGCTGTTGGTGCCGGCCAGTCCGAGGTACACCGAGGTGCCGGACCCGCCATCCAGCGACACCGGCCGGACCCCGAACTCGGCAGCGCGATCCTCTTCCTCGGAAAACGGCTGCGGATCGATCACGTGCAGGCTGATCCGGCCTTTGCTGCGGCTGGCGATTTCCTGCAGGAACTCGCGCACTCGTTGCCCGTAGATCCGGACCACCGGCACCTGCGCGGCCGCGCGTTCCGAGTAGAACAGGTACAGATTCAGCGGCTCGTCCAGCGTCTGCAGGATATGACGCGTGCCGGGCGTGAGCGTGTACAGGTGGTGTTCGGTCAGGTCCAGCCGGACACCGCGCAGCAGTCGATTGCCGATCACGGACAGGCCCACGAACAGAACGGCCAGCGCGATCAGCGCTCCCGAGCCAACCGTCAATCTGCGCCACGCCGGCCGCCACATGCGATGCGCCTCAATCCGATTTGTGAAGGTCGAGCAGCACCACGCTCGCCGCCAGGAAGCAGGCGATCGTCAGTGCGAAGAAAAAGACGTCGCGCAGGTCCACGACTCCCTTGGCGATCGCCTCGAAGTGGGTCAACAACGACAGCGAGGCTACCGCATCGACGACGCCCGGCGGTGCCCATCCGCGAAAGACGTCCAGCACCATCGGCAGTCCGGCCAGCAGCAGCGCGAAACAGGCCGCCACCCCCAGGATGAACGCCACCACCGCGTTGCGCGTCAGCGCCGACATGCAGGAGCCCACCGCCAGAAAAGCCCCCGCCATCAGGAAGCTGCCGAAGTAGCCGGTCAGTATCGCTCCATTGTCGGGATGGCCCAGATAGTCGGCCGTGATCCAGATCGGAAAGGTGAGCGCAAGAGCCAGCGCGGCGCAGGCCCAGGCGGCCAGGAACTTGCCGATCACGGCTTGCCACAGCGTGATCGGCTGCGTCATCAGCAGCTCGATGCTGCCGCTTCGGCGCTCGTCGGACCACAGGCGCATCGAGATGGCCGGTATCAGGAACAGGTACAGCCACGGGTGGAAAACGAAGAACGGTTCCAGGTCGGCCTGGCCGCGCTCGAAAAATCCGCCCAGATAGAACGTGAACCAGGCTGCCAGCACCAGGAAGATCAGGATGTACACGTAGGCCAGAGGCGTGGCGAAATACGCGGCCAGCTCACGCCGGAAGACGGCGCCGACGTTGTGCACAGCGGTCGCGGCCGACAGGCGGGGTTGCGGCAGAAGCGCGGAGCTCATTGACTCGTCATCGTCCTGAAGACCTCGTCCAGGCGGCCAGGCTCGACCCGCAACGACGTCACGTTGATGCCGGCCTGGGCGATACGGTCGCCCACCAGCGCCAGGATCGCCTCGCTGCCGGCCGGAAAGACGGTGAGCTGCCCGCCGCGGCCGTCGATCTCCACCGAGGCGACTTGCGGCAGCGACGAAAGCGCTTCGCGCGCCGCTTCCAGCTGGTCCGGACGCTCCAGCTGCAGCGATACCGCGTTGTGGTAGCGCGAGCGCGCTTCAAGGCCGGCCGGAGTGTCGTCGGCCACCAGGCGTCCGCGCGAGATCAGCATCGCCCGCGTGCAGACGGCATCGACCTCCTCCAGGATGTGGGTCGAAATGACGATGATCTTGTCGCGCGCCATCTCGTTGATCAGCGAGCGCACTTCGTGCTTCTGGTTCGGGTCCAGGCCGTCGGTCGGTTCGTCCAGGATCAGCACGGGGGGGTCGTGCACGATCGCCTGCGCCAGCCCGACCCGACGGCGGAATCCCTTGGACAGTGTCTCGATCGACTGGTGCAGCACCGGTCCGAGCGCCAGGCGCTCGATCACGGTATCCAGACGCGCGCGGCGCACGGCGCCGCGCAAGCCGCGCAGATCAGCGATGAATTCGAGAAACCCGCGCGCGCTCATTTCCCCGTAGGCCGGCGCCCCTTCGGGCAGGTAGCCGATGCAGGACCGGGCCGCGATCGGGTCGTCTTCCACGTCGTGTCCGAAAATCGACGCGCGACCGGACGATGGCGCAATGAAACCGGTCAGCATCCGCATCGTGGTCGTCTTGCCCGCCCCGTTCGGGCCGAGAAAGCCAAGCACCTCGCCGCCCTGCACCTCGAAGCTCAGGTCGTCGACCGCCTTCAGTGCGCCATAGCGCTTGCTCAGGTGCTCCGTCTTGATCATGTGCGGGTGCGAAAATTCCGGGGCGGAAAGATAATGATCTCGGGCGCTCTTGGCAAACCGCCTTGGGTCAGGGGAAGCTGTCAGCGGCCCAGTTCGTCCCGATGGAGCAACTGGCAGGGCTCGACCCGCCGCTGCACCGGCGTGCGAAAGATCGCGTCGAAGGCGGCGGCGGGGAACTCGTCATCCGAGTGGTCGCGTTCGACCAGCGCGATGCTGATCACGCGATCGCGCTCCTGCGCGGGAAGAAAGCGCGGCACGCCGATATCGCGGCGGACATGACCATTGCCAGTCAGAAGAATAACGCCGTGCTGCAAGTATGGACTGATCGAGCGAGCCAGGGTCGCGTCGCGCGCGATTTGCGCCCGCGCCAGCGCCGGCAGCATCTGGGGCGGCATCTGGTGGCAGTGACCTTCGTCGACGGCTTGCTGCTGCGCGAGCAGCAGCTCGGCCGGCAGCTCGTCCAGTCCCAGCTCGCGCTGCGCGGCCCCGTCGAACACCGCTCCGAAACCGTCCTTCGACACACGCATCGCATCGGCGCGCGACAGGTTGGCGGCAACAATCGGCAGCTGATACTGGAGCGCGAGCTCGAGGAACGGCCGATACAGCTTCCAGTTCCAGCGATGACCGCCCAGAGCGACCAGTTGGTCGACGGCGTCGGCCGGCGCTTGCGCAAGCACGCGGTCGATGTCCGGTTGCAACTGGCGATCGAACTGTTCGAAGGCCAGGGCCGGGCGCTGACCCGTCTTCAGCAACAGCGCGAGCGCCTGCGCGCGCACCGCGTGTTGCTCGGTGTTGTCGTGCACCTCGCCCAGCAGGACCACGGGCCGCTCGCGCATCTGCGCGGCCAGTGCCTGCGCCGTGAAACCCGCGTCGCGCGGACCCTCCGCGCAGCCGGTCAGCAGCAGCGCAACCAGCGCGCTTTGGCCCATTGCCACGCGATGCCGCATACTGATCCGCACCTGCACTCCGACGGTGAGTTTAATAACCCATGGACAAGGCGAGACTGGAGGCGTTCAGCGACGGCGTCATCGCTGTCATCATCACGATCATGGTGCTCGAGTTAAAAGTGCCACGCGGAGCACGCCTGCAGGAGCTGGTCGACCTGCTGCCCGTGTTCCTCAGCTATGTGCTCAGCTATCTGTATGTGGGAATCTACTGGAACAACCATCACCACATGTTGCACACGGTCAGACAGGTCAGCGGCGGGATCCTGTGGGCGAATCTGCATCTTCTATTCTGGCTGTCGCTGATACCGTTCACGACCGGGTGGATGGCCGCAAATCGCTTTGCCACGTGGCCGACCTTCGCCTATGGACTGGTGCTGCTGCTGGCGGCAATCGCGTACACGGTGTTGCAGACGTGCGTGATCCGCCGTCACGGGCCAGAATCGTTATTGGCCAGGGCGGTCGGAGCCGACCTGAAAGGAAAGCTTTCGCCCGCGCTCTATCTGATCGCGATCGCGCTGGGCTTCGTCGCTTCGTGGATGGCGCTCGCCGTCTACGTGCTGGTGGCGTTGATGTGGTTGATCCCGGACCGGCGCATCGAGCGGCTGTTCACCGCCCGCTCCGGCGAGTGAACCGCAGCCGGGGTGACCGCGGGCGCCCTGGCGGCGCCCGCGTTCATCGGATCAGCGCGCAGGCTCGTGCCGCACGAGGCGCTGCTGCACCCAGTTGTCGAGCAACGTCTTCTCGAAGCGCAGCGGATCGTCGGGCGAATAGGCGTTAAGCCGGTCGAGGTACGCCCGGTCGGAGATCGACTCCTCACCCTTGGCCAGGACCTGGTCGCCCCGCTTCAGCTGGTAGCGCAACGTGATGCTGGGCCAGGTCGCGAGGCTCGTCTGCCGGAGGCTGTTGCCGAACGGCCTGGTCGCCGTGTTCAGTGGCGGACTCCTGAGTGCCTCAGGCCAGCCCTGATCGCTGCCGACCAATCGGACATCCAGCACATCGACCTCGAGTGTCTGATCCGCGGGCAGTTTGCTCGCGGCCAGCCGTTCGATGTGCCGCGCGATCTCGGCGCGCTTGGCGGTGACGTCCTTCTGGTCACCGTGCTGGTTCAGGTCCGTGAAATGCTCCGGATCCACGAAGTTGACATTGGCGGTCGCGGCCTGCGCACCACCCGACAGCCCGAACACCAACGCACAACCCGCCAAAGCTCCGACCTTCCACATAGGTGACTCCACAAAACAATTTCCGGACGCTACTTTAGTACCCTGCCATTGACGGAGGTTCAAGAGGAATTACAAGGAATTACATGCGGTCGGCAGGGTCCTCAGGCGCCCGCCGCCGGTCCGGATCGCTGCACGACGCAGTCGCGTTCCTCGTATAAGCTCGACCGTGCGCCAGCTCGTCAACCAACAACCAGAAGCCCATCGTGGATATGGAGGGAGGCAAGTGAGCAGCATGCCCCTGAACCGGCGCGCGGCCGACCCGCACCCGCGGTCGCCCACCGCGGCCGAGTTCGCCGAGGCGATGCTGCAGGCGCTGGCCCGCCGTCCCCGCAGCATCGCTCCGAAGTTCTTCTACGACGAAGCCGGAAGTGCGCTGTTCGAACAGATCTGCGAACTGGATGAGTACTACCTGACCCGCGCCGAAACCTCGATCCTGCGAGCGCAAGCAGCCAGAATCGCCCAGCTCGCAGGCGAGCGGGCGGACCTGATCGAGTTTGGTGCGGGCAGCCCGGCGAAGGCGCGCATCCTGCTGGATGCGATGACCGCTCCCGCTCGCTACGTCCCGATCGACATTTCGATCGCGCATCTGCGCGACGCCTCGCCGTTGCTCCAGCGCGACTATCCCAGTCTGACCGTCGAGCCGCTAGCGGCGGATTTTTCGCGTCCGTTCGTGCTGCCGGCCGGCCGGATGGGCGCCGGGCGACGGCTGGCACTTTTTCTGGGCTCGACCATCGGGAACCTTTCGCTCGAGCAGACGCAGCGTTTTCTGGCCGGCGCCGCCCGGCAACTTGCAGGCGGCGCGCTGCTGGTCGGCGTGGACCTGGTGAAGGATCCCGATGTGCTGCACCGGGCTTACAACGATTCTGAGGGGATCACTGCCGCGTTCAACCGCAATGTACTGGTGCGAGCCAACCGCGAGCTCGGGGCCGACTTCGAGCCGGACTCGTTTCATCACTACGCGTTCTATGAACCCCGCGCGCAGCGCATCGAGATGCACCTGGTGAGCTCCCGGCGCCAGAGCGTGCACGTCTGCGGGCAGACGTTCGTATTCGAGGAAGGCGAGAGCCTGCATACCGAGAGCTCGCACAAATACACGATCGAGGGCTTTGGTGAGGTGGCGCGACACGCCGGCTTCGCGCCCGGGCCGGTCTGGTGCGATCCGGCGCGTCGATTCAGCGTGCACTGGCTCGCGGTGCCGCACGGCATGCGCCGCGCGGAACCGGCGCTATGACGGGACGATCTGGAACCACAAGTCCGCGCTGACCAGCAGCAACAACAGTGCGAAGGCGCGCTTCAGCGCCGCAACAGGCAGGCGATGCGCGAGGCTGGCGCCGAGCGGCGCGGTCGCGATCGCCGCCAATGAAACGGCCGGCACCGCGGGTACGAACACGTAACCGACGCAACCCGACGCGCATTGCGCCGGGTGCCCGACGAGCAGGTATCCGCTCAGCCCGGCGATCCCGAGCGGAAGCCCGAGCAGCGCGGCAGTTCCGATCGCGCGCGTCAGCGGAAGGTAGTGCGCCAGTAGCGGCACTGACAGGAGCCCGCCACCCACGCCGGCCAACGACGACACAAGGCCGATCGCGAGGCCGTTCCGACGCAGCATCGCCGGGCCGGGCCGCGCGCCGACTCGATCGACCCGGACGGCCACGGGCGCCTGGCTCAACAGCCGGCGCGCCGCCAGCAGGGCGAAGCCGATGAACACCGCCAGAGGCCAGCGGCCGCCCAAAGTGCTTGCTGCCAGGGTGCCGGCGAGGGCTCCGATCGCGATCGCCGGCGCAAACTGCCGGAACACGTGCCAATCGATCGAGCCCCGCACGGCATGTGCCCGCGCACTTGAAATCGAAGTCGGGATCACAATGGCCAGCGATGTTGCCATCGCCACCGGCACTGCATCGTCCGCGCCGATACCGAGCAGGCGTGAACCCAACATCAGCGCAGGCACCGTGATGGTGCCGCCGCCGATGCCGAACAGCCCGGCCACGAAACCCGAGCACATTCCGATGCACAGACACAGCGCCCAACCCATGGCGCCGGGCTACAGACGCTGCAGCAAGCGCCGAAAGCGCTCGGCCTGCGACACGTAGTGCAATGCGTTGGCGCGGATCATCGTGCGCTCGTGGTCCATCAATGCCCGTACCGGCCGCGCCGGACTTCCTCGCAACAGGATGCCCGGGTCGAAGTGTCGTCCCCCGGTCACGATCGAACCCGCAGCAACCAGCGTGTCGTCGCCGATGCGAACGCCGTCCATGACAACCGCACCCATCCCGATCAGGCAGCGATCGCCGATGCGGGCCCCGTGGATCGTTGCCAAGTGCCCGATCGACACCTGCACGCCGAGGACGACTTCGCCGTGCGGCAGACAATGGACCACGGCTCCGTCCTGCACGTTGCTCTGGGAACCGATCCGGATCGCGCCGTTATCGCCGCGAATGACCGCGCCGAACCACACACTGGCGTGCTCCGCCAGTTCAACGTCGCCGACCAGACAGGCACCGTCGGCGACATAGCACAGCGGGCTCAGCCGTGGGGAGGCCGCATCGAGCGCAAAGATGCGCCGGCCGCCGGGGACCGGCGTGCCGGCGCCCTCACTCGAGCGCGCACTTTGTGCCCGGTCCAGGGGGAGCGGCATCCCCAGCCGCAGCGCCGATCCGGCCAAGCCGTGCTTCAGCGTGAGTTTCATCACCGCTAGCGTGCCGCCGCGGTGCAATCCATTCCAGCCGAAGATTGCGCTCAGCGCCCGTCGGATGCGCAGGCGCGCGCCGGCGTCAATCGGCCTAGTTGTGGCCTGTTACAGGTCACTAATGGCTGGTCTGCGTCAGTGTCCGGATGACGCGATCCGCGTCAGCGCGCGTATCCAGCGCAATGTATGCGACGAACTGGGTGCCGATCACCGTGGCGCTGAATCCGCGCAGGTTGACGCCGGCTTCGGAGATCTTCTGCGTCAGGTCGGCCGCGAGGCCGGGGCGGTCGCGCCCCATGATCCGCACCGAATGGACTTTGTGCCCGACGTTGAAGCCGAACTGACCGGCCGCCGCAATCTCTGCGTCCCCCTGCAACGGCGTGACGAACACGACCCCGTTTCCGGGTTGATCCGGAGTCCGCCGCGCAATGACGCACTGCAGGTCGGCCCCCGCGTCCTTCAAGGCCCTCAGGGCCTCGGCAAGGCCGCCAGCGCGGTCGGGTATCGGTGCGGCCCAGACGTCCACGGCTTCCACAAAAAGACCCATAGCGAGAACCTCGGCTTCGATGAGCGACGTTCCGCCGAAGTCGTCAGCTTCGGCACCCAGCGGCAAGAAACCGGCCTTGCGCAGCGCAAGCAGCTTACAACGTCCACCGTCCAATGGGCTTTCGGCCTTCGTGCATGGAATCGTTCGAATAGACTGCGGTCGTTACGGCCAACACATGCCGGGATCCAGCGTCGCCCGATTTGACCGCTGCTGATCGTGAAAGGCGAAACGAAGACCCGCATGAAGCCAGCGACCGTGCGGCGCTCTACCGGAGCATTGCGTGCTCAGCCAAGACGCATTTCGGGCCGACTCGAGCCGAAGCATGGCAACGATCGCCACCTGGCCATGGCCGTCCTCGAGCAATTCCGGATGATCTTTCGTTCGGCGAAGAAACACTTCCAGTGGGTCCAGGAGCGCACCGGCGTCACCGGCTCCCAGTTATGGGTGCTGGCGGAACTGCAGCGCCGGCCGGGAATCCGCGTCACCGATCTGGCGCGCGCGATGGGGATACATCAATCGACCGCGAGCAACCTGATCGAACTGCTGGAGCGGCGCGGTTTGATCCAGCGCGATCGCTCCAGCAAGGATCAGCGCGTCGTGCACCTGTCGCTGACCCGTGCCGGGCGCGGCACGATCGGACGGGCGCCGCGGCCGCTCGAGGGCGTGCTGCCTGACGCGCTGCATTCGCTCGGGCGCGGCGACCTGCTCGAACTGCAACGGCGACTGGACAAGCTGGCACAGCGAATGAAAGTGCGCGACCGGGGCGGCAAGCGGATGCCGCTGGGCGACATGTAAAAAGAAGGGCGGCGTCCGTGATCGGAGGCCGCCCGGCTGCTGGGGGAACGAGGGTCGGTGTCCGCTACTTCCACTCGTGCACGAAGTCCGCGCGCCGGTTCTGCGACCAGCAGGATTCGTTATGACACACGGCGCGGGGTTTTTCCTTGCCGAAACTTATCGTTTCGATGCGACTGGCAGGTACGCCGAGCAGTACCAGCCGCTGCTTGACCGCATCGGCGCGACGCTGGCCCAAGGCCAGGTTGTATTCGCGGCTGCCGCGCTCGTCGCAGTTACCCTGGAGCGTCACGAAGTCGCTCGAATACGTCGTGGCCAGTTTGCCGTTGTCGGTGATGGCCGTGTTCTGGTCCGGCTTGATCGCGTACTTGTCGAAATCGAAGTAGACACTTCGGTCGGTCACCCCGGAAAGCATCCGTTCGAACGCCTGCTGCGGCGACTCGACCGGCACGGGCGGCGGCGGTGGTGGCGGCGGCGGTGGCGGTGGTGGAGGCGGCGGCTCGGCCGGCTTGACCTCGGGAGCTGGCGGCGGCGGAGCGGGAGGCGGTGTCGAGCAGGCGGCTGCTGTCAATGCGACGATTACGAAGAGCGCAGTGCGTTTCATGGGTCGAGTCGTTTTAGTAGAGGTTGGTAGAAACGAGCCGCGAAACATTTGCACAAATATATTACCACGCCGTCACCGCGGGCGGCCCGACAGACCGTCACGCTTGATCCCGTTGCCGATTACCGCGCCATTGGGATGACGCGACGACGGACGGTCAGACCGTCTGGTAGCCTTTGCCGCTGCGCAACCTGCGCCGCAGAGGGCGGACGTGCCGATCAGTGAATCCGACCCGCGCGTGTACTTCGCGGCCGAACGTACGCTGCTGGCCTGGCTGCGCACGGGCTTAACCGTGATGGCGTTCGGGTTTGTCATCGCTCGCTTCGGGTTGTTGCTGCAGGTACAAGCCCACGCCGTGGTGCAGCACGCCCAAGCCGGCGTTTCTGCCCTGATCGGGATCGCGCTGGTCGGCGCCGGCACGGCGATTGTCATTGCCGCGACCGTACAACACCGCAAATTCATCGCGACGCTGCCGCAAGTTGACCGTCCACTCAGTTACTCGGGAGGCGCGCTGATCCTGGCCAGCAGTGTGCTGATTGCGGTGGCCGGGATTGTCCTGATCGCGTACCTGGCGTTGGCCGCCGGCTAGGCCCTCGCTCTCAGGATCCGACGATCTCGAACTGAACGTCGACGTTGCCGCGCGTCGCATGAGAGTACGGGCAGATTTTCTCGTGGGCTTCTGCCGCCAGTGCGGACAGGTCCGCCTTCGCAAGGCTGCGATCCTCGACGCGCAGCTTCACCGCCAAGCCGAAGCCGCCCAGTTCGCGCGGTCCGATCGAGACCGCGCAGGTGATCTTGGCGCGGCTCGCATCCTTTTTCTGCTGCTTGGCGACGAAGTCCAGCGCGCCGCCGAAACAGGCGGCATAGCCGGCCGCGAACAGGTGCTCCGGCGTGGCGGTTCCCGGTCGGCCCGGCCCGCCCATTTCCTTTGGCAGCGACAGATCGGCTTTGACGACGCCATCGCTGGATTCGGTGTGGCCGTTGCGTCCGCCGATCGCGGTCGCAGTGGCGGTGTAAAGCGGCTTGATGCGATCCATCCGGTTCACCTCTCGATCCCAGGTCTCATTTGATGCTGCGCGCGGCCAGCCACGCAGTCAAGCCTCATCCGGGTGTGCTCCGTGGGATTTCACTAGACTTGTGTCATGGCAACTCGAAAGGTCTCCTCGCGCACAACCAAACCCTCCGTCAAGCGCGCCTCGCGCGGCCGGCTGGCGCCGCGCCAGCAAAAGCGTGGCCTTTCGGCGACTCAGATCGTGCTGGAGCGCGACGCGCCGGAAATCGCGGCGCTGGCACAGCAGGTCAATACGGCCGGCGGGGCCGCGATCGGTGCGTATCGGGAGCCGTTTTCGGGGCGACCGGTGCTGTTGGCGGCGCTTCCGCTGGAAGCGGTGCAGCCGACGCCGTTCCAGCGCGATCTGTCGCCGACCCACACTGAGCGGCTGGCGGCCAAAATCGAGGAGTCCGGATCGTTTCTGGACCCGCTGATCGTCGTGCGCGGCGACGACGGCAAGCTGTGGACACCCAACGGCCGGCATCGGCTGGCGGCCGCGAAGCTGCTGGGCTTACAACAGATCACGGCCCTGATATCGCCCGACGAGAGCCTTGCCTTTCGCATCCTCGCGCTGAACACTGAAAAGGCACACAACCTGAAGGACCGCGCGCTTGAAGTGATCCGAATGGCGCGCACGCTTGCAGTGCGTCACCCCCGCGCAAAAGAAACGCAGTTCGCCGCCGAGTTCGAGGCTCCCGAGTTGTTGACCCTCGGGATCGTCTACGAGCGCAACCCGCGCTTTGGTGGTGGCGCCTACAGCTCCCTGCTGAAAAAGGTCGACCGTTTCGGTGACCGGTCTTTGGTGGTCGGTCTGCGCGATCGTGAAGGCTATGCGGCGCGGATTGAGCAGATCGATGCCCACGTGAGCCGCATCGTCGCCGCCTTGCAGGCACGAGGCCTGAAGTCGCCGTACCTGCGCAACTACGTGGTGGCGCGGATCAATCCGGTGCGTTTCCAGCGCGCCAAAAAGGGCCAGACCGAGCCGGCGATGCCGATCGCCCAGGCTTTAACGAGGATGGCTGCGGCCGCCGCGAAATTCAAGCTCGAATCGGTTTCAGCGGCCGAGGTCGCGCTGGTCGCCGCTGCCTCCGGCGATCCTCAATAGTGCGGTTCCCAGTCCATCAGCTCCAGGCGGTTGACGACCTGCTGGACTCCAGGGACGGACTGGCTGTCGCGCACGGCTGATTTGGATTCTTCCACTGTGACGACCCAGCCGGTCAGCCAGACCACGCCGTGCCTGGCCTGGACATCGATGTGAGCGGCGTACAGATCCGCGTCCGCCTGCAGTGCAGTGTGCACTTGAGCCTCCACCGTGCGGTCGGCGGTCCGCTCCTGCTCGGTCCGCGGGTCCGGTATCGAGCAACCGGCCGCGACGATCATCGTCGCCGCCGCGATGCCCGCTCGGAGTAGGCCGAGCCGCTGCGCTGAGCCTCGTCCGCCCAATGCAGCCTCGGCGCGATTCATCGGTTCA
>Ga0187846_10001322_pt1 | contig 14029 bp, 13 predicted proteins | sample TC_taG_FD_161473 | JGI IMG/M metagenome (GOLD analysis project Ga0187846, IMG submission 161473) | Biofilm microbial communities from the roof of an iron ore cave, State of Minas Gerais, Brazil - TC_06 Biofilm (v2) | ecosystem: Environmental > Terrestrial > Deep subsurface > Cave > Wall biofilm...
GCACCGGCCTTTAACGAAGAGTGCAAAAAACACGTGTGGCAGAAGAGCCTGCGGTTGCTTTGCGCCGGCAACTTCCAGCGGCTGCGAACGTTCGATCACCAGTCGGAACGCGAGTTCGTCGTCGATCTACGCGCTTTCCTTCTGGAAGCTGTTGCCTGCCAGTTGGACGCGGCCGCTGACAACGAGGAGGCTCCACCGCCTGCGCCCCACACAGTGAAGGGCCTGCTGAAGGGGCTACCGCTGATTCATCAGCTGGTGTTGTTTCTGAAGCTGGCGGGGTATTCGGATAGTACGCTGGAAGGGATCCTGAGGATCACTCCCACCGTGGCACAGAGCGGTCTGGAACGACTGCAACGGGAGTACGCAGCTACTCTGAAGCGGGAACACGATGGAGGCCTATGGCCCGCCGCATGGATGAGTTTACTGCGGTTTGCCTGGGCCGAAGGGACGGAGGCCTGCCCACCCTTGCGCCAGTTTGTCCGCGTTTTGGATGGGCAGACGGGTTGGAACCAGAAGGAATCCGTAGAGAAGCATGCGGTGGAGTGCTTGCACTGCCTCGAGCGTTGGGCGGCACTACAGGAAGTCATCCACTGGCTGCGGGAAGCGGTGGCGTTACCCGCTGACAATGTGGATGTTTTCCTCTCTGGCGTTCCCCTTAACGTCGAGTCCGAAGCCAAGACGTCGCTTTTGAAACGGATGTTCGGTTAGAATCCAAGACAGGGTTCGAGAGAAACCAGGGATTAGGGATGAATTTTGCGCAACGGCCGGCATCAGATTGCTCGGCAGGAGTAGGTATGTTCCTGCGTACCTTCCGTGCGGACGACCTCGAGGCTCTCTATCGAATCGATCAAGCGTGCTTCGCGCCGTGTGTTTCGTATTCCCGCCAGGAGCTCGCGACCTTTATAACTCGTCGCAGCTCGCAGACCTGGGTTGCAATGGCAGGCGACCAAGTGATTGGGTTCCTGGTTGCGGATCGGGCGCCACAACGTGCCGGACATATCATCACGATTGATGTTACAGAGCACTGGCGGCGCCGCGACGTCGGGACGGCACTCATGGATGCCGCCGAAGACTGGGCCCGGCTCGAGAAGTTGCGGTTTGTTTATCTCGAGACGGCCGAGGGCAATCTGGCCGCGCAAGCCTTTTACGAAAAACGCGGATACGTGAAGCTCAAACGGATGGCGCGTTACTACTCGAACGGTGCGGCTGCCTGGGTCATGGCCAAAGTACTGGCGTGATCGATTAGCCTAACAGAACGATGGCCACTTTCGAGCTCCATAATTTCGGATGCCGGGCAAGCCAGGCGGACGGCGCGGCGCTCAAAAGCCAGCTTTTGCAAGCTGGCTTAGGGGAAGGGGGCGGAGCGGATAACACCGACGTCGCTGTCCTCAACACGTGCACCGTCACCGCCGCTGCAGACGCCGAGGTGCGTCAAGTCATTCGGCGTATCCATCGGCAGAATCCCCAATGTCGCATTCTGGTTACCGGCTGCTACGCGCAACGCGCCCCTGAAGAGATCGCCAGGCTCGAGGGAGTCTCCTGGGTGGTGGGAAACTCACACAAGCATCTCGTGGCTGATCTGCTCCGCGAAGGCATGGAAGAAGCCCGATGCCAGCGGTCAGGTGTCGCACCCGGGCTCGTCCAGATCGGTGAAGTTGGCTCTCAGACCTCCGCCGAAGTGCGCGTCGCTGAAATAGGCGCAGAGTTTCACTTCGCACCGGTGTTCCCTGACGATCGTACTCGACCGACGCTCAAGGTACAGGATGGGTGCAATGCCCGATGTTCGTTCTGCATCATCCCCGCGGTGCGAGGGCGCAGCCGCAGTCTTCCCCCCGCGGAGGCCATCCAAGAGGTACAGCGCCTCGAGCGGCAAGGTTACAAGGAAATCGTCCTTTCCGGCATCAATCTGGGAAGCTACGGGCGCGACATGGGGCGGGGCATCGACTTTCTGGGCCTGCTAGAGCGGATTCTCTCCGAAACCTCCATTCCGCGCGTTCGCATCAGTTCGACTGAACCGATGGACGTCGGTCCGCCGTTGATACGTCTGATGGCGAGCGACGTCCGCCTGGCACAACACTTCCACGTTCCGTTGCAAAGCGGCTGCGACCGGATTCTACGCCGGATGAACCGTCGCTATTGGGCTGCTCAATATGCGGAGCGCATCCTGGCGATTCGCGAGCAGATTCCCCAGTGTGGCATCGGCGCCGACGTCATGGTGGGATTTCCTGGTGAGACGGATGCGGACCACGCCGCCAGTGTGAAATTCATCCAATCCCTGCCCTTCACTTACCTCCACATCTTCCCTTTTTCAGCGCGACCCGGCACATCCGCTGCGGCCGAACGCGATCAGGTGAACGGACAATTGAGCCGCAGAAGAAGCCAGGAAATCCGCGCCGTTATTCGCTCCAAGCGCCAGGCGTTCCTGGCAGCTCAGGTGGGACGCACGCTCTCGGCACTGACATTGGATGAAACGCAGGAAGGCGGTCGCGTAGCACTCAGCAGCAACTACCTTAAGATTGCCCTGCCCGCGTCCCCGATTGTGCCCAATACCCTCGTCGACGTCCGCGTCGGACGCGCTCACGAAGGGCTTCTCTACGGCTGCGAGGCTTTTGCCGTCCAGTCGTTACATGAAGGTTCGTCGTTTGAAAGCCTTCACATCGGCCGCGCCTAACTCGAACCACTCACCCCCCTTCCGTTTCGCAGCAAACCGTCCATGCCAGTACGCTTCAATCCCTGCTGGGTCGTCGGTCTTGATCTTGTGAACTGCACTCGGTGGATCAGGCAGCAGAATGCCAAGCTCGTATCACGACGACCCACAGCGTTTGAGCGACCGATCTTGTAATGCTTGCCCGACTTCATCAGATACACGAAACCGAATGCAGGCTCCGCACCCTTGCCGTCAGTCACAGGTCGTTCATTGTTGCTAGGAGTTACGACTGCGCAGATCGTCGCCACGTCGTCGTACCCCGCGTTCGATTCGCAGTAGGCACGCAGTTTTGCAACAAGCTCGTGCTTCAAGCCGAATCGGGCAAAGGTTTTGAGGTTCGGGAAGGTTGGGTCTTGCGCACCCTTCAAGCGTATCTCGGCAGCAACTGGGAAGTGACCGAGTTCGCGTATTAGCGCGATGAGGTTGTCAAGTAGCACGCTGTCGTCGATGGCCCCTTGCTTCTGGTTAGGTTGAAACCCTGCTTCGCGCACGGCATCACTCCATCTAACCCAGAACCTGCCGCGCCAATCAGACTTTCTGATGCCAGTTTCCTTTAGGAGCCTGCCGACACCAAGAGGCACACCGCCATTGTTTTGTGCGGTCCGCCGAATCTCGTCGATGATGTGTTCCTTCGTCACCGTGTGTCAGAAATCTCCGTTTTACAACGGTCAGGAAGCCTACCTGCCGACCTACTCTTCCATCGATGACCGCCTTCGATAACACGCAAGGACTTGAGTTGCTGCCGTCCGAATCGCACACGCCTCGTGCCGTGGCCCCTGACTACAGAGCCTTCCTTTTGCGCAGTTGGGACCGGGAGCGAATGTCCTTGCGTAGCCAGTCGTTCACTACGGCTGCGATGCTCGCGTCACTCTTCTTGGCTCGCTCACGCACGAACTCGGCAACGTCGGGCTCCAAGTAAACCGGTATGTTCAGCTCGGCCCCTGGGCGGTAGAACTTCCCGCGTTCCCCCTTTGAGAAATCATATTCCTTCTTCATCGCTCAATCCTTTGCACTGCCTCGTTTCGCGCTTGGTGGCTTTTCGCGCCGATATGATACGTACCTTCCATTCATCGGCCGAGATCTCGGAAATGTGTGCACAAGAACCAGGACTCTTCCCTGGCTGTCCCGCCCGATGGTCACCCATCGCTCTTCGGCTTGACTGTGCTCTTCGTCGAAGACAGAGACCGCCAAGGGATCCAGGAAGAGTTCGGCAGCACGCTCGAAGGTGATCCGGTGCTTTCGTAGATTCTCCTTCGCCTTCGCAGGGTCCCACTCGAAAGTGTACCGCAACTAACACCCACTATAGAGACGCGCTACCGAAGCGATTCATCCACCTCGTGCATCCAATCGGGACGCTTCAGGACCTCGCGCGGCCGGGAGCCGTCCGGGGCGCTGATGATGCCGTCTTTCTCCATCAGATCGAGCAAGCGAGCGGCGCGACCGTAGCCCAGGCGCAGGCGGCGCTGCAGCAGCGAGGTGGAAGCTTTACCGGATTCGACAACCAGCCTGACGGCTTCTTCATACACGGCATCCAGCTCGGAAGCCTCCTCCTCGTCCATCTCCGGTTCTCCCTCATTATCCGGCTCCAGAAATTCTTCGTTGTACTGCGGTTCCGACTGAGATTTCCACCAGTCGACCACCTTGTTAATCTCCTTTTCGGTGACCAGCGGTCCGTGCATGCGGAGTAGGCGGGCGCTGGCAGGGGGCAGGAACAGCATGTCGCCGCGGCCGAGAAGCGCCTCGGCGCCATTGGCATCCAGGATGGTGCGTGAGTCCACCTTGGAAGCTACGCGAAAGGAGATACGCGCCGGAAGGTTTGCCTTGATCAGCCCGGTAATGACATCGACAGACGGGCGCTGGGTGGCGAGGATGAGGTGGATTCCAACGGCGCGCGCCATTTGCGCCAAGCGGGTCACCGATTCTTCCACGCTTTGCGGTTCGACCATCATCAAGTCCGCCAGTTCGTCGATCACGATCACCAGATAGGGTAGTGGCCTTTCCTGCTCTCCGCCGGCGTCGAAAAGGTTCAGGGTAGATTCGGTCTCAAAGATCTTGTTGTACTGCTCGATGTTACGAACACCGTGCTCGGCGAGCTTCTTGAGGCGCTCCTCCATCTCCTCCGTTGCCCGGCGCAAGACGTTAGCGGCTACCTTAGCTTCGGTGACGATGGGTGTGTACAGGTGAGGAATCCCCTCGTAGAGGTTAAGCTCCAGTCTCTTGGGATCGATCATAATGAACTTCACTTCGTCGGGAGTTGATTTGTAGAGGATCGACACAATCATCGAGTTGATGCCCACGCTCTTGCCCGATCCCGTCGAGCCGGCGATCAGCAAATGAGGCATCTGGCTGAGGTCTCCCACTTTCATTTTGCCGGTAATATCCTTACCCAGGCAAAGGGTGAGCTTCGACGGAGAGGCGCCGAACTCGCTGGATTCAATCAACTCCCGAAGGTGGATGATCTCGCGGTGGAGGTTCGGGACTTCAATGCCCACAGTGGACTTCCCGGGGATGCGCTCAATCAGGATCGATTCCGCCTTCATCGCCAGGCAGAGATCGTCTACCAGGTTGGTGATGCGGCTATACTTGATCCCCGCTTCCGGCTTGAACTCGAAGGTGGTGACCACCGGCCCCGGGTGAATCTGGGTTACGGTGCCCATCACCCCGAACTCGGCGAATTTATCCACCAGTCGCGCCGCCCGTTCCTTAAGCTCTTCTTCGTCGATGCCTTGCCCTTCATCAGGAGCGCGCAAAAGGGGCGGGTTGGGCAGCCTGTAAGCGAGTGTAGTGCGACCGACGATCTTGGGAGAAGGTGCGGGAGGGTGTTCCGCCGCGTCTCCTTCCAACCCCAGTCCCTGCACCACGGGAACGGGTACAGGCTTCAGCCGACGCTCCGGCTCTGTATTGAGTTTGAGCGAGATCAAGGGTTCTGATTCTCGCGGCTTCGCTTCTGGTTTGTCGGGCGGCACAGCCTTGGCGACGATCTTCGGCGTGGCAATAGGCTCCTTGCCCAGGGCGCGCTCACGTTCCATTTTCTTCCGTAAGCGCTCTCGTACCCGCGCCTGCCGGCGATCCATCCATTTTCTTCGCGCTGCCACAAAGGACCCGAAGCGAGCTTTAAGGAAGCTGGCGGCGGCAGCGAAAGAGAAGCGGGTGACCAGGAACAGTGAGGTCAGCAAGGCCGTGCCAGTAACAATCGCAGCACCGACGCGGTTGAACGTGCGCACCAAACCTGCTCCCAGTAGGTAACCCAACAAGCCGCTGCCGTGAAGCAGACCGTTGACCGGCGGAGTAAAGGGAAGAAGGTCTAACAGAGCGGCGAGGGAGCTGGCAAGCAGCACTGCGCCCAAAGCTTTGGCCCCAGGGGCATCGAAAGGCCGTACCAAGAGCAGTCGCACACCAACGATGAACAGCAGCGTAGGCACCAGGTAAGCAACCCAGCCAAGCGTCTGATAGAGGATATCGGCTAGATAAGATCCCACTGGCCCGATCCAGTTGTGAATCGCCGGCCAGGTTGCGGCGGAGCTGTTAAAGGATGGATCGAGTGGTTGGTAGGAGGCGAGGCTCAGCAGAATGAGCAGGCCCAGCATACTCAACAGAAACCCCGTGAGCTCGGAACAGCGCCGGGCGTCGAACAGCCCTGCCTTGGGCTTGGGATCTCGCTGCTTCGACGGTATGCTGCGGGACTGGGTTGCCATCGCGCACCTCTTCCAGGGCAGGTGCCAGCTTCTAGGTGTTGGGTGCTACGTGTTGCAGCCTCTCGATATTCGGTCAATTACAAAAGGCCTTCACCTGACACCTGGAACCTAGTTATCAATGATGCGCAAGCCATCCCAGGCCCCATACTACCACGCCCAACGCCAGCCGGTAAACCTAAGCTTTTAAGATCCCATGCGTCCAGATATAGACGACCAGTACTGCCGCGCCCAACGCCAGCCGGTAAACAATGAAAGGCTTGAAGGTACGGCGCTCGAGATAGCGGATGAACCAGGCAATCACGGCGTAGCCGACGAGGCTGGATACTACTATACCCACGACGAACGGCAGCCTCATCTCCGGCGCCAATCCCTCGTGGCGAATCTCCACGAGCTTCTTGAGCGCCGCGCCGGCGATGATGGGCGTCGACAGCAGAAAGGAGAAGCGCGCCGACGTCTCGCGCGTCATGCGGCGAAAGAGCCCGGTCGACATGGTGATTCCGGATCGCGAAACACCGGGAATCACAGCCACGGCTTGGGAAACACCTACGAAGATGGAATCCAATAGCGTCACTTGGCCCAGAGTTTCATCGCGCTGGCTGACGCGCTCGGCCGCCCACATGAACAACGCGACGAGAATCAAGGCAGCGCCCACGACCATCGGTTGACGGAGCGTTTTCTCCGCTGCACGCTCGAACTTGTAACCCGCCAGACCGGCGGGAATGGTGCCGATGACCAGGTACCAGAAGAGCCGCCGATTCTCACTCTTCGGGTTGCCGGCACCGCTAAATCCGGCGGCGGCAGAAAGCATCTCCACCCACATGCGCCAGAAGTAGAGCAGGACCGCAAAGAGCGTGCCGGCATGCAGAGCCACGTCAAAGGTCAGCCCCGGGTCTCTCCACCCCAACAACCAGGGAAAGAGATCTAGGTGTGCGGTGCTTGAAACGGGCAGGAATTCCGTCAAGCCTTGAACCACTGCCAGTACGATAGCCTGATATAGGGGCACGTAATCTCCGATTTTAGATTTTGGATTTTGGATCCGCCGCACTAAGCGGTGGTGCAGACTAGTCGCTCTCTCAAAAGTCAGCCAGTCCTGTCATTTTGAGGAAGCAAAGTCGGGTAGCGCAGACTTTCGCTTCTCAGAAAGTCTGCGGCTTGTCGTGCGAGGAACTCTGTGCTACCCCACTTCACCAGTGGATAGCGGATTCGGAGTTACCTCTTGGATCCACGGCCTTCGGGTCGACAGCATCACAAGCCGCAGAGTTTCAGAGACGGAAACTCTGCGCTACCCCGCTAAACCTCGAGCACCACCGGCAGCACCATCGGCCGCTTCCCCGTTTCCTCGTCAAAGTGCTTGCGCAAGGCGCTGCGAATCTTGTCCTTGATCATTCCCCAGTCGCCGACTTCTTCGAGGTTCGATCTTTCGATGGTACCCAAAATCACTTCGCGCGCGCTTTCCACCAGGTCGGGGGCTTCGTCGAGCGGCACAAACCCGCGGGAAACGATTTCCGGCTGCGCCTCGATTTGCCCCGTGTGCTTGTTGATGGCGAGAATGGGAATGACGAACCCCTCCTCGGAAATGCGCCGACGCTCCTTCAGAATGACATCGCCTACCTCATCCAGCGTTCCGACGTCGATACACACCCGGCCCACGGTTACCTTACCAGCGCGTCGCGCTCCCTGTTCATCGAACTCCAGCACATCGCCGCTCTCCAGCAGAAACGCCTCGCCCGAAACTGCCGCTAGTTCTTTGGCCATTTCCAGGTGGCGGAAGAGTTGGCGATAGTCGCCGTGAATAGGCACGAAGTATTTGGGCCGCACCAGATTCAGCATCAGCCGCAGTTCCTCAACGCTGCCGTGACCGGAAACATGCACCGGCGGCTGGCTGCCGTCGCTGTAGTGGACGTGGGCGCCGCGGCGGTAAAGGTGGTCCATCATGCGGAAGATCGACTTCTCGTTGCCGGGAATGATGCGCGCTGAAATCACCACCTCGTCGCCCGGCTCGACGCCCACCCAGCGATGGTCGTCGACGGCGATCCGCGCTAGCGCCGACATGGGCTCGCCCTGGCTGCCCGCCACGACCAGGGCCACCTGGTTACGCGGCAGCTTGCGAATGTCCTGCGGCTGGATAAGCAGCCCCTCGGGAACGCGCAGGCGTCCCATGTGCAGGGCGATCTCGGAGTTCTGAAACATGCTGCGACCGATGAAGCACAGCCGCCGGCCGTGCTCCTGCGCCAAGTCAGTGACAATCTGCATGCGGTGCAGCGAAGTCGCGAAGCAGGAGATCAAGACTCGTCCTTTGGCGTCGGCCATGATCTCGGAAAAGCGCTCGCGCACTGCCCGCTCGGAGGGCGTCATACCCGGTCGTTCCACGTTGGTGGAATCGGAAAAAAGCGCCAGCACGCCCTTGCGGCCGTAGTCGGCCAGCGTGTGCAGGTCGCTCACCCTCTGGTCCGTAGGTGTGGGGTCAAACTTGAAGTCGCCGGTGTGAATAATGGTGCCGACCGGCGTCGAGAGCGCCAGGGCTCCGGCATCGATGATGCTGTGGGTAAGGTGGATAAACTCCACATGGAAGGGTCCTGCGTCGAAGGGCGCTCCAGGCCGCATGTCACAGAGGGTCACGTGCTCGGCCATCCCGTGCTCTTCCAGCTTGGCCTGGACCAGGGCCAGAGTGAAGGGCGTTCCATAGACAGGTGCGTCGATTTCGTCCAGGACGTAGGGGAGGGCGCCGATGTGGTCCTCGTGGCCATGGGTGAGTAGGATGGCCCGGATGCGGTCGCGTTTTTCGCGCAGATACGTGATATCCGGGATGACGATGTCCACCCCCAGCAGTTCGGCGTCGGGGAAGATGACGCCGCAGTCCACGACCACCAGGTCCTCGCCATACTCGAAGACCATCATATTCATTCCAAACTCCCCCAGACCTCCCAGGGGAATAGCTCTTAACTTACCGTTTATGGATGGAATGCCCGGCCTCCTCGAAAGTCTCTCATACTAGCATAATCGCAACATTTGGCTTTGTTTTGTCCGTTTCCGAACACCTTGCTTGTCTTTTCAATAAGTTGACGGCCTTGTTCGCTAGAAATTGAGAAAACTATTTTTGTCCTGCCCGATTCCCAGCCCCAAGTTCGTCACCGGCGGTAGCGCCGACTTCGTGAGCGAGTCTTATTGAGAATGAAAGCCTGTCGGGCTGAGGCCGGCGCCAGGCCGAGCGCGCTGGCCACTTATTTCGTGGACACTACAAAAGGTTCCTTCTTCATCCAATGTAGCCTAGGGTGGAAAAATGGACCCTTGCTAATACTCTAGGCTCACAGCCTAGCGTACATCCGTACGCTTGTCAAGGGGAAATGTAGCCGTGGTAACCGTGGTGCCGCGGATTTGTGGGGCCGGACGAGAAAGCCCGCAAGGTTAAGGAGAAGGCGATGCCGGATCAGCTCTCTCGTTCGGACAGTGATTCCTGAAAGGCGTCGACCGCCTCGGCGGCATGTTTGGCCTTCTGTTCTAGCCAAGAGAGTATCAGGTTTAGCTTTCGCCAATTCCAGCCGGAGCTTTCGTTCGTGATCGAGCCGTGTCCTTTCTTCCCTGCGATCTTCTGCGCAGATCCCTGTTGCGTCACATCCCCGGTCGTCATTATACAGCCTTTGCCTCGGCATTTCTAAGAGTGGGCGTGGCCCTTAACGCGACATCGTAGCGGAGGATCCGATGCAAGTTTCCGCTCGGCCGCGTCAACGTCAGTTTCGTCGCCGATCCGATAACCAGGCGACAAGGGCCCAGCTACCTCGCATCGAGGAAGCGGCTGGCTCCGGCTTTGTCGTGAAGATCAGCACGTTCGGTATGACGAAACACCTGCCGGCCACCACTCACGGTTTTGGACTCGCCGCGGCCTGCGGACCACGCGAGGCAGCCTGTACTGCTTACGTTTTCTACGGCCCAACCCGACACCTTTCTCCTAGAGCCGACGTCGACCCTCGGTGGTTCTGGGTCGCCAAACGAGATACAATCGGACTTCCGATCGTAACCTCGCGGTCAGAGGAAGGAGAACTCGTATGAAGCCGCGTCGAAGAACGGTTAGTGCTTTGGGGCTTCTCGTAGTGGTGGCGCTTACCGCTTCCTGCCAAAAATCCTTACACCAGGAAACGGAGCGGTATGTCTTTGTCACCGTCAATATCAATTTGCCTTACTGGCAGGAAGCCCATGCGGGTTTCAAGGATGCCGCGCAGACGATAGATGTTAAGGCGGATTTTACCGGGCCCGCCACTTATTCGCCGGAGGAGGAACTCAAGGCGTTCCAAAATGCGGTGGCCGCGCGGCCAGCGGGAATACTGGTGTCACCCGCACGAGCAAAGCTCTTCCAAGACGCGATCGACTCTGCCATTGGCGCTGGGATCCCGGTGATCTGCATCGATTCTGACTCTCCTGAGTCGCGACGCATCCTATTCATTGGCACGGATAACTATCGCGCCGGAGTGGAAAGCGCGCACCGCATGGCGAGCCTGCTCCACGGGAGCGGGCGCGTCCTGTTGATTACGATCCTGGCCCAATTCAACTTGAACGAAAGGCTTCGCGGTGTCTTGGAGACGTTTGGGCAGCAACCCATGGAGATCACCGAGGTTGTCGACGACGAGGGTGACCCCGGCAAGGCCGAGGCCGAGACCTCGGCGATCCTCGAGCGCAAGGAAAAGATTGATGGAATTCTTTGTCTGGAGGCGTCAGGAGGGACGGGCGCAGCGAAAGTCGTGGAGCGGCTGGCTCTATCGGGAAAAATTCCGATTGTCGCCATGGACAAAGACCCGGACACTTTGGACTGGATCAAGAAAGGCGTGATCTCGGCCACCGTTGCCCAGAAGCCCTACGCCATGAGTTATTATGGCCTGAAATTCCTGGACGATCTTCACCACAACATTGTCCACCAGTTCAGCGACTGGCGCACCGCGCCCGCGTCGCCGCTGCCCACGCGGGTTGACACCGGCACGGCAGTGCTCGATAAAAACAATGTTGAAGCCTTTCAGTCGGCATTGGTAGCCGAGCGCCAGCGGCGGTGAGCTGATCCTTGACGCGTGGTCGTCTTTGTACCCATGAACCGATTACAATAAACAAGTGAACGATTCACAAGTGAGACTGCGGAACCTATCTTTAGCCAGCCAATCTATGACCACGCCCGGCAGACAAAGCCTCGTTCGGTTGTTGGCCGTCGATCTGGACGGGACCTTGCTCAATAGCAAGTCGGAAGTATCTTCTGTAAACCGTGAAGCCTTGGTTGCTGCTGTTGAACGAGGCGTCCAGGTAGTTATCGTCACAGGACGCCGGTTCCATTCCGCCATGCAGTTCGTCAGGCAAGTTCCCTCTCCGGTCACCCTGATCTCCTCCAACGGCGCGCGCATTACAGACTCTTGCGGCGAAGTGTATCATCGTAACTTCCTTCCCGGCCAGGTTGCATGTCAAATCCTCGGCGTCGCCCGTGATTACAGGCCTTATGCGGTCGCGATGTTTGACATACCTGGTCGCGGACAGGTAACGATGCAGAACAATGCGGTTGCCGAGGGTCCCCTGAGTTGGTACCTGAGAAGCAGCCCGGATTCCCTCGCCCAGGTGCCGGACCTTGAGGAAGCTATTACGTCGGACCCAGTCGTGGTTATGTTCGGCGGACCTCCAGAGCGCATCGAGCCGCTGGAGCCGCTGCTGCGCGATTCCTCCGCGGCTGCCTCGGTCCACCTGACGTGGACAAAGTACCCCGCTCGCAACATCTTCATTCTTGACGTGATGAACCTCGGTTGCTCGAAGGGTGCGGCGCTATCTGTGTGGGCCACCCGATGCGGCGTCCAAGCCGGCGAGGTCATGGCCATCGGCGACAATGAAAACGATCTCGAGATGCTGCGCTTTGCCGGCCGCCCGGTGGTGATGGGGAATTGCACCGCCGGGATGGACGGCAACGGATGGCCTGTTACCTTGTCCAACGACGAGGACGGCGTCGCAGAGGCTATTGGACGGTACATCGTCGGATAGAACTGCGCGATCGCTGGCCTCACGGCACGAACAGCAATGGGTGAAGCGCGCTGTCAAGCAGTCATCATCATGGAGTTTGGCCCTTCATCGTGGTAGTCTGCTGCCGTGCAGTTCGCATGGGACCCGAGGCGCAGCGGAACCTTACAAAGCACGGAGTCTCGTTCGATGAGGCAGCGAGTGTGTTTGGTGATCCGTTGGCGGTCACGATTGATGATCCAGACCATTCTCGCGAGGAACGGAGATTCCTGACGACCGGTGTCTCTAAAGCCAGCGTCTGGTCGTCATCGCTCACACGGACAGGAACGAGGGCGTGAGGATCATCAGCGCACGAGAGGCGACACGTGGAGAAAGGAAACAGTATGAGTCCGGAGAATAATCGCGCCGAAGAAAACGAGATGAGGCCGGAATACGATTTTCGGAGCGGCGTCCGAGGGAAATACTACAAACAATACATGGAGGGGACGAACGTCGTGTTGCTTGACCCTGATGTGGCCTCGGTGTTCCGTGACTCCGAATCCGTTAACCAGGCGCTGCGAGTCTTGATCAAGACAGCAGGCCAACTCAAGGGGGTTAGCTCATAGGAGGCCGAGTCAAGCTAGCAGCCTTCACACATGGCTGACCCGCGGAGCTAGGTGTTATCACAGGTGACAGATACTATTGTTGTATGATTTCCACTCCTGCTGGTGGAACAAAGTGGAAGATTGAGGGCGACAAGTCTACGTTGCGCTGAATATGGGTGAAGGTAAACTCCATTGTGCTGTTGTCGGCGTAAAATACGACGAGCCTCCGGATGTCCATCTGCGGACTGAGCTCGATGAGGACCTCGCGGTATTCGTCTTCGAATCCCTGCTTCGGATACCCACGCAGTACCCGGTTTCCGACGTCGGCATGAAGCGCCTGATCTGCAAACTCGACTTTGGAAAAGACCTTGCGCAAGCTGAGGCGCGAAAGCAACACGCCCAAAGGTGTTCGAAAATCCTCGGTGGCTTTCGCCCTGGACCGCGTAACCTGCTTCTCCCCAGGGATGTAGAGCGAAACCTCCTTGCCATCGGAAACAAACAGCTTGGCCTCCGGCTCGCGATAATCCCAGCGCATCCTTCCACCGTTCGCCAGGCTGACCGTGCCTGACTCAATCCTGGTTCGGCCGCCGGAGGTGTAAGTTTGCGTGAAGTCCGCGCGCAAAGTGTTCACCCCGTGGTAACTCGACTCGAAAGCGTGGACGTAGTCCTCTACGGAAACGTTCATCGGCCCGCCGTCGACCGACAGTGGGCAGGCCAACGCCACACCGAGCAGGGCGAGGTAAAGCAGGATCTTTCGCGTGCAAAGCTGTAATAAAGTCAAGGGCGGCACCACAGAGGCGCAGAGACACAGAGGAATAAAGGCAGAAATCAGAAAGCAGAAAGGGTTGGAGGAGGTTTTTCTGCCTTCTAGTTTCTGACTTCTCTGTGGTTCAAAAGGGTTGCTTGACGGCACTCCTTAACTGCCGCAAAGCCGCCAGAGCTTCCCGGTTGCCGGGGTCGGTCTTGAGCCCCTCCTCATATTCTCTCCTGGCTAGGGAGTTTCGACCAGAGGCAGCGTAGTGTGCCGCCAGCCCAAAATGGCCGTGGCTATCAAAGGACTCGAGTGA
>Ga0187846_10001323_pt1 | contig 14020 bp, 12 predicted proteins | sample TC_taG_FD_161473 | JGI IMG/M metagenome (GOLD analysis project Ga0187846, IMG submission 161473) | Biofilm microbial communities from the roof of an iron ore cave, State of Minas Gerais, Brazil - TC_06 Biofilm (v2) | ecosystem: Environmental > Terrestrial > Deep subsurface > Cave > Wall biofilm...
AATCTACAATGACGTTCTCCTCGCCGTCGAACATGCCCTCTTCAAAGGGCTGCCGCGCCCGGTGGGTCATCCCCGTGAAGCGGAACTCCGCCTCGGGCGCAATGCACTCGCGGAAGAAGCGGCAAAACACCGCCGCCGAAGCCGCGCCGTCGAAACAGCGGTCATGAAAAAACAAATGAACCTGTACCGGCTTGCTCACTCCCCTAGCCCTTTCCCCTTCCCCACTTGCCACAATTTCGGAGACAAAGCCATCCAAGATGGCCGGGAGCGAAAGGAATGTCAAGGCGAAAACGGCGCTTCGGAGAAGCCATTGCCTCGAAATGGAAATCCCCCGTTGATTCCGCTAGAATCACCGAGGACGCCCGGGCACATTTCCACGGCGCATAACGCATGACGACAGACAAATCCGTTGAACAACGCATGACGCGGCCTCTCCGCGACGTAGATCCGGAAATCGCCGAAGCTCTTTGGGAGGAAGCCCGCCGCCAGGCTACGGGCCTCGAACTGATTCCCTCGGAAAATTTTGTTTCCGAAGCGGTGCTGGAAGCCATGGGATCGGTCCTCACGAACAAGTATGCGGAGGGCTATCCGGGCAAGCGCTACTACGGCGGCTGCGAATTCGCGGACCGCGCCGAACAATTGGCCATTGACCGCGCCAAGGCGCTCTTCGGGGCCGAACACGCCAACGTGCAGGCGCATTCCGGAACGCAGGCCAACGTGTCAGTGTATATGGCCGCGCTTCAGGTGGGCGACACGGTCCTCGGCATGAACCTGGCGCACGGGGGCCATTTGACGCACGGCCACCCGCTCAATTTTTCCGGGAAGATGTACAAGTTCGTTCCCTATGGTGTGCGCAAGGACACCGAAACCATAGACTACGACGAGCTGGATCGGCTCGCGCGCGAACACAAGCCGAAAATGATTGTCGCGGGCGCCAGCGCGTATTCGCGCTTCTTCGATTTCCCTCGTCTGGCGGAAATTGCGCACGCGGTCAATGCCCTGCTGTTCGTGGACATGGCGCACATTGCGGGGTTGGTGGCCGCGGGCGTGCATCCGAGCCCCGTGCCGCACGCCGATTTCGTTTCCACGACCACGCACAAAACCCTGCGCGGGCCGCGCGGCGGACTGGTCCTTTGCAAGCAGCAGTACGCCAAGGAGCTTGACCGCATCACTTTCCCCGGGACGCAGGGCGGGCCGCTGATGCACATCATCGCTGCTAAGGCGGTCTGCCTGAAAGAAGCGGCGCAGCCGGAGTTCCGCGAATACGCCAAACAAATCGTCGCGAATGCCAGCAAGCTCGCGGCCGAAATTGCCAAGGCCGGCTTCCGGATCGTCAGCGGCGGCACCGACAATCACTTATTTTTGATCGATCTCTACTCCCGGGGCCTTACGGGAAAGGAAGTGCAGCCGGCGCTCGACCGGGCGGGAATCACGGTTAACAAAAATTCGATCCCCTTTGACCCCACGCCGCCGATGACCGCCGGCGGCATCCGCCTGGGGACGCCGGCCATTACGACGCGCGGGATGCGCGAACCGGAGATGGAGCGCATCGCCGCCTGGATTGCCGAAGTGCTCTCGCACTTGGGCGACGCGGAGCGCGAGCGCCGGATCCGCTCCGAAGTCGCGGAATTTGCCATGCAGTTCCCGCTCTACACGCGCCGCTGGCTCGCCGAACCGGCCCTCACCGGGAGCCGCGGCGGCGCCCGCTGAACGACAACGCTGATGCGTGTGGCGATTGATATCCGCCGCGCCGGGGACTTCGGCCTCGGCACCTACATCCGCAATATCGTGAACCAACTCGCGCGGGCCGATGACAACACGCTGTATCTGTTAATCGGCCAGGAGCGGCACCTCCGCCAATTCGATGAGCTACCCAAAAATTTCAAACTCCTGCCGTATCCGGCCGAGCCGGGCTCCTTCCGCACGCACCTGCATCTTCCCTTTCTGCTGCGCCAAAAACGAGTGGATATCTTGCACATGCCCTGGTTTTATGCGCCGGCGGTGGTGCCCTCGCGCCTGGTGTTGACCGTCCACGACCTTACGGATGTGCTAGCGCCCCCGATCGGAGCGACGCCTCTGGTGCAGGCGGGCCGGCTGTTTTTTGCGCGGCGTGCGCTGCGGCGCGCAGACCGGATTCTTGCCGTGTCGCACTCCTCCAAGCGGGAGCTTGCTCGGGTTTTCGGCGTCCCGGAAGAAAAAATCGAGGTGGTGTACAACGCGGTCGATGAGCGATTCTTGCGTGAGCCCATGCCCAACGACGCTGCCCGCATCTTGGAGCGCCACGCCGTCACCGATCCCTTCGTCCTGTACGCGGGCAACATCAAGCCGCAGAAAAACTTGACGCGGCTGATTGAAGCGTTTGCCGTGGCCAAATCCGAGCTCGGCGACCACCCGGAATATGCGCGTTTGAAGCTGCTGCTGATCGGTGACGCCGCCGAAGAGCACTCCGACCTGCGCCGCGCGGTGTTGCGCTCGCGGCTGCAAGGAGAAGTGCGCTTTCTTGGATTTGTGCCGCAGCCGGTGCTGCGCGTGTTTTATACGCATGCGCGGGCGTTTTTGTTCCCTTCCCTCTACGAAGGCTTCGGCCTCCCGCCGCTCGAAGCCATGGCCCACGGGACGCCTGTGCTGACCTCGAGCGTGTCGTCGTTGCCGGAGGTGTTTGCGGATGCGGCGCTGTTGGTGAACCCGGAAAACGTCTTCGACATCGCCCGCGGCATTCGCCAGATTCTCACCGAAGCGGCCACGCGCGAGTCGCTGGTGCGGCGCGGCCTCGAACTCGTGCAGCGCTACTCGTGGGAACGTTCGGCCGAGCAGGTCCGCGAAGTGTACAACGCGGTGATGGCCCGCTCCCCGGAAAAGGAGCATTCCTAGCGCCACGCAATCTCGATGAGGCACGGCATTTGGCGCTCCGCGATCGATGTTCTTGATTCTTGATCCTGCTTGTTAAAGCGCCAGTCTCCGTGCCGGGAGGGGTGCGGAAACGTGTCACTCCGTTGGGCGACGGCGAAGTCGTCGCCTGGCTGTTTGTGGTTTGTCGTCGGGTTCACTCTGGTCTTGCTGGGAGGGTTGTTGTGAGCCGGCAGTGTCGCCCGAGGCCGGCTGCGCATCAGCTTGCGTAGCTTGCTCTCGTGGCTGCCTCCCATTCACTGGGATCGTCAGGTCTTCGGGCGCCGCGAATTGAGCCACGCTGATCAGCCGAACGCGCGGCTTCTCCTGTTCGCCGGTGAGCATGATCTGCTCTCCCAGCCACAGCGTATTTTCGTTGGTCAAGAAGTTAGCGGGAATCCCTCCGCCAGTCGAGCCCAGAACGACAGAAAATCGCCCTCGGGGATCCGCACTGACGTTCTGCACCTCTTGCCACAGCGGCGTGACATCGTCGTGTTGTTCGTAAATCGCGAATAGGACGCCCACAACGCCGGCGGGAGGCTTCCCCTCATGGTCCACAAGCAACCCACTGACCTTTAAAAGACGGGGACGCTCCGTGTCGCTCTTCTGGGTTGATTGCTGATTGGCCGCCGCGGCCTCTTTTTGCGGCGTCCCCGATCCCAATTCCGCGCAACCCGAGCAGTAAGGGATCACGGCTAGGCAAGTGAGCGCAAGCAGTTCCATCCCGCGGCGGACCATACCAACCCCTTCAAAGATTACCACCTGCCACAGCCGGCGCATGCAGGCCTTAGGAATGGCGCAGCAAGCCGCGCCATTCCCGCGGCCAATTACTCAGCCAAGTTAACAGGCGGGGGCAGAACCCGTGCTGGTACCACAATGGTTGTTCAAATATGTGTTCCCGCTAGGCGGACCTGTATGGTCGGTGATATCGAACAGTTCGTTCCCCGCCATTCGGTTATTGACCAAGGTAGATCCGGGAGAGGTTGAGCTCAGCTCGATCCCGTAGTCCTCGTTCCGATCCGCGGTATTCCCCGAAATCACGAGGGCCGCCGAATTATTCAAATACAGGCCGTCATTTCCATTGTCAATTAATGTGTTCCCGCCGATAAGCACCGAGGCGGCGTGGTTCAGGTAAATACCATTGGCTCCGTTTCCTTCTGCCGTATTATATTCGATGGCCGCATTCAGGCCGCTAGTACTAATCTCGACACCATTGGCCCCGTTATTCTGAAGGTCGTTGTCGAAGATCAGGTCCAGAGGCGTGCTGAAGTCGAAAATGCCATCATTGGTGTTTTTCGTGATTTCGTTGTCGATTACGGAATTGCCGCCAGTCGAGGGGTTGAAACTAATGCCGTTACCGTTGCCCCAGAGTCTATTCCCGGCAATAACCTCCAGGCCGTAGGTCGCTTCAACGGTGATGCCGCTGGCACAGCCCGTGATTTCGAACCCCTGGATCGTGACGCTGTTGGCGTGCAAGTCGAAGCCCGACAAGGCCGGGTTCGAGCATGTGAGCTTTACCCCCTCGCCGTCCACAATTTGCAGGCCGTCAAGCGTGTTGAACGGAGGAGCGCCGTGCATGTTTGCGTCATTCACATTGACGTTTTCGACGTAATTGCCTTTGCACACCTTAATGGTATATCCGCCGCCGGCGTTGTCGACAGCAGCTTGAATTGTCCCGAAGGTGGGCAGGCGCTTAGGACCGCAGTTCACATAATTGGTGGGGTGCAGCGGCGCGTCGGCTGAAGCCTGCGGAGCGAAGACCACGATCAAGAGCAGCACTGCTAAAGCAACGCCGAAACTCAGGCATTTGTTCATTGTATTCTCCTCAGTCTGAAATTTGAGCTACTAGTTTGATTGAGCGCCAACTTCCCAGACGAGCCCGTAACCTGGCTAGCAGTCTTGCACTAGGACTTGGATGTTCGCTCAGGACGATGATACTTAAATGTGTATATTAATAATAAGTAAACAGAATATTTACGATTGATGAAATTAATGAAAATTACTAATTCCTTCGCGACCTCCGCCTCTCCGGAAAGTGGGGCGCATCTTTGCTTTGATCGTATGGATGCGTCAAGTTACAATTCTTCTAGTACGGCTAGTACGTACAGGACTAGACCAAATGCGCAAAGTTTTGCAATTCCGGCTGGGGATTCCGGAGTGGAATTCTCTAGTTCAATCGCAATTTCAGATTTCAACTCGATCGTTGCCAAGGACCCTGCGCTGGCTGCCCATTCACTGTGAGCCCGGTTCCGGGACAATAATCTCGAGTTCTCGGACGACGCGCCCGCGGACGGAGAAGGCGCGCACAGGCTTCGGGGCCCCGTGCTGCGGGGAAATGATGAAGTAGGCCAATTCCGGATAGAACGCCCGTTCGATGTCGCGCGCCGAAGGCACGTTTTCGCTTGCCGGATGGGAGTGGTAAATGCCTAGGTGCTCGATCTGTTGTTCGCGCATCCGCCGGAAAAACGAAAAGAGTTCGCGCGGGGCAATTTCGTAGGCAGCCGGGCTGGCGAGAGCGTTTTCAGCTGGAAAAATCGAAGTGATCAGGCCGCTGCGCCCGGCCAGCAGGCCGCAGCACTCCATCCCGGGCTGGCTGCGCGCGTGCCGGACCATCCCATCGAGAATGTGCCCGAGGACTCGAACTGCGGGGGCCATCCACGCGAGTGTACCCCACTTCCTCGCTGGCCGAAGGCGTCCCGCTAGGCCTTTTGCGCGGCGCGGCGAAGGAACGTAGGGACGTCGAGGTCGTTCGCCGCGGCCGGCGCGCTCTCCCGGTGAATCGTCTCGCTGATCGCCGGATGCGCCGGGTGATCCAAAGTCTCCTGCGAGACCACCGCAGCGGGCTGCTCTTCCCGCGCGGCTTTCCAAGTCTTCGGCAAGTACGACGGCTTTTGGTGAACCGTCTTGCGGGCAGTTTCGCGGAATCCCGCAGCGATCACGGTAATCTTCACTTGCTCCTTCATGTTGTCGTCCATCACGGCGCCGAAAATGATGTTGGCGTTTTCATGCGCCGCTTTCTGGATGACCGAAGATGCTTCGTGAACTTCGTGCAGCGTGAGGCTCGACGAGCCGCAAACGTTAATCAAGATTCCCTGCGCGCCCTGAATCGAGTTGTCCTCCAGCAGCGGGCTGCTAATCGCCCGGTTGGCCGCATCCACCGCGCGGTTCGAGCCCGCCGCGACGGCCGTGCCCATCACCGCGTATCCCTGCCCTTGCATGATGGTCTTCACGTCGGCAAAGTCGCGATTGATGATCCCGGGAATGGTGATGATGTCGCTGATGCCCTGCACGGCCTGCCGGAGAATATCGTCGGCGATGCGGAACGCCTCGAAGAAGCTGGTGCCGCGCTCGACTGTATCCATCAGCCTCTCATTGGGGATGACAATGACTGTGTCCACGCAGCCGACCAATTCGGAAAGCGCCTGCTCGGCCTGCGTCATGCGGCGCTTGCCTTCGAAGGCAAACGGCTTGGTGACCACGGCGACCGTCAGCGCGCCCAACTCGCTGGCAAGCGAAGCCACGACGGGCGCCGCGCCGCTGCCCGTGCCTCCGCCGAGCCCGCTGGTGAGGAACACCATGTCCGAGCCCTCGAGCGCCTCGATGATTTTGTCCGTATCTTCGAGCGCAGCCTTCCGGCCGATCTCAGGGTTGGCGCCGGCGCCGAGCCCTTTGGTGAGCTTGGCGCCGAGCTGCAGCTTCATGGGCGCTTGCGAAAGCTTCAGCGCCTGCAAGTCCGTGTTCGCCGCGATAAATTCGACGCCTTCCAGCTTGGCGCGAATCATGCGGTTGACGGCGTTGCATCCCCCGCCGCCGACGCCGATCACTTTGATCTTCGCGCCTTGCTGGTTCTCCTCGCTGAACGAAATCCGAATTCCTGCGTCCTTCGCCGTCATTATTACCTCCCTCCGATGAGTCCTGCTCGCGCCGGAACCGGGCGGTTAGGCACCGGCGAACATGCTCTTGATCTTCGCCACAATCGTTGTGGGCCGCGGTGGCGCCTGCCGCCGGGCGCGCGCGCCGTACAGCAGCAAGCCGGCCGCTGTGGAGTACTCAGGCTGGGAAAGTTCTTCCGGCATTCCTTCCAGTCCCCGGGGCGCGGCCAGGCGCACGGGCAGCTCAAACATGCGCTCGGCTAGCTCGGGCAAGCCCCTCAGGCGCGCTCCGCCTCCGGACAGCACCAGTCCGGCTGGAATCGCGCCGGCATAGCCGCTGCGTTGCAATTCATCCTGAACCAGAGCAAGCAACTCTTGAGCGCGCGCCTCGATAATTTCATTCAACTGCCGGGTAAAGACCGTGCGCGGCGGGCGGTCGCCGACGCTGGCGATCTCGATCGCCTGATCCTCCTCCAGCGGATTGTGATATGCGGAGGTATAGGCGCGCTTGATTTTTTCTGCCTCCGGAATCGGCGTGCGCAATCCGACGGCGAGATCGTTCGTGAAGTGGTCGCCGCCGACAGGAAACGCCCCGGCGTGGCGCAGCATGCCGTTGTGGAAGACGACCAACTCTGTGGTGCCGCCGCCAATCTCCAGCAGGCAGCAGCCGAGATCCCGCTCATCTTGCGTCAGCGCGGCCTCGGCGGAGGCCAGCGGCTCGAGCACCGTATCGGCCACCTCGACCCCCGCCTGATTCACCGCGATGACCAAATTCTGCATCGCGGACGCCGAGGAAGTCACCAGCTGCACGTTGACTTCGAGCCGCTGGCCGACCATGCCGAGGGGATCGCGAATGTTGTCTTGGGCATCGAGGAAAAACTCCTGCGGGAGGACGTGCAGCACGACGGAGTCCTCGGGCAGCGTGACGTTTCGCGCCGCATCCACAGCGCGGCGCACGTCTTCGCGCTCGACGTCTCGCGGCCGGTGGCCCAAAGTAATCCCGCCACGGCTAGCGATTCCTTGAATGTGGCTCCCGGCCACGCCCACCACGGCGCGCTCGACCGGTACGCCCGCGCCGCTCTCGGCCCCTTCAATGGCTCGGCGAACGGAGGCTGCCGTGGCGCCGAGGTTGGCAATCAGTCCCTTACGGGTGCCCCTGGACTCGGCCGCGCCCATGGACACAAACTTCACTCCGGCCTCGTCCACTTCCCCGATGATGGCGCAGGTTTTGGTGCTGCCCACATCCAGAGCCACCAACTGCCTGTCTTTCTTCGTCAACCCGCCGCTCCTTTGCGTTATTCGCCAGCCCCCGATGACGCCGCTCGGCGCTTCGCGTTGCGCGCGATCACGGTGATTTTCTCACAGCCCCTGCCGGGCGCAGCGCCCCCTGAGCCGGCGCCGCGGCCATCGCACTCCCCCCGGGATTTACCACCACTTGATTGGCAAACCGCAAGTCCACCGAATCCACATGGCCCGCGTTTGCTCTCCACTGGCCGATATTTTCGATCAGCAGTTGGTACCGAGCGCCGAAATTGGAGTCACCGAAATGGACCAGCACGGTCAAAGCGGAATCCGGGGCAGCACCTAGCCCTGTGAGCGTGGCGGCTACGTCGGCCGCGTCGGAAAGGTCCGCTTCGCTCACATGATCGTCCGCGCCGGGACTCACAGTCTCAATATCCTTCATAAATTGAGCGAACAGCTTCATGCGCTGCGCGCGCGCGTCGAGCGGCGTGGATTGGCCGATGCCGCTCACTACCGGAAAATGAAAATTGGCCCCCAGCGGCCGCGCCAGAATTACGCCGGAAGCATCCGCGAGAGCAAGTTCGTTGCCGGCGCGCAAAAAAGCGAGCGGCGTCCGCTCGGTGATCTCTACGCGGATGTGGTCGGGCAGCACACGCTGTACCCGGGCTTTCCCGACCCAAGGGAGTGATTCCAGAGCTGCGCTGCGCGTCTGGAGTGGAACTCGAAGGATGCTTCGGCCCAGGTCCGCCGCGAATTTTTCCACCACTGCGTCACGCGGCGCGAATCGGATTCCCTCGATCTCAATCTGATCCGCGCGGGTTAGCATGACGCTTGGCGAATAGAGCAGGAATCGCCCGCCGGTATAAATCAGCAAGCCCGCTGCCAACAGAGCCGTCATCGCTAATAGTATGCGGCGGTACAACGGCCAGGCTTTCCGTCCGACTTTCTGGTTTCGGATACCGGCCAGTTTCTGCCGCCGGAGGTATTTGGGCTCTTCTTCGGCGAGCGCGTCGGCGGGCAGAAATTCGGGTTCGGCGCTCATGGTTCTTTCCACACGATGACTTCCTCTTCCAACTCCACGCCGTAGCGTTCTCGCACGCGGCCCCGCACGTACTCGATCAGGGAAAGCATATCCTTGGCGGTGGCGTTCCCCGCGTTGACGAAAAAATTGGCGTGGCGGTCGCTGACGCGGGCATCCCCGACCGAATAACCCTTGAGGCCGAGCTCGTCTATCATGCGGCCAGCGGATCCACCGGGGGGATTCTTGAAGATACAGCCCGCGCTTCTCTGGTTGAGCGGCTGGCTGGCGCGCCGCTTCTCATTGCAGATGCGAATACCGTCGAGGATTTCCCGATACGGTTTGGAGGGCAGCTCCAGGCGCACCGCAAGCATAATATCATCAGGCGCAAATGAAGTGTGCCGGTATTCAAAATTAATTTGCGCGCCGCGGAGGATTTCGATTTGTCCCGTCGCGCCGCGGTAAACCTTGACTTCGCGGACGTGGGTTCCAATCTGGGTGCCGTAAGCGCCCGCGTTCATCCGCAGCGCTCCGCCCACAGTTCCCGGCACGCCAATCAAGCCCTCCATCCCGCCGAGATCGTGCTTGGCGCAGGTCGTGACCATGCGGCCCAGATCGGCGGCGCAGTCCACATCGACGTAGTTGCCATCAAAACGGACGTCCGGGTCCTGGCGCGCAAGCTGCAAGACCACCCAGGGCAACTCGCCGTCCGGAAGGAGCACGTTCGTGCCTCCACCTAGGAACCTGTACGGGACACGAGCCCCTCTTAGCAAACCGACCAATTCGGGCAGAGCATCGTGGCGGTGGATCACCAGAAAGTCCGAGGTTCCGCCGATTCCCAACGAGGTTTCCTTTGCCAGAGACACCCCCGGCCTGACCTCCACGCCGAGAGCCGTCATTGCCGCAACTAAATTGGAGTCACTAATGTGCATGACGCATCGACACCTTTGCCCCTATCAGAATGGCCAGCTCGCCCGGCGCGCGGCTCACGTTACCTGCTCCGATCGTCAGCACCGCATCACCCGGGCGCGCCACGCGCAAGATTTCCTCAATGCCTTCCTGCATGGATTGGTGGAAGGCCACATTCCGATGACCCGCGGCCCGAATCGCATCCGCCAGCGCCTGGCCTGTAATGCCGGCAATGGGCGCCTCGTTCGCGGCGTAAATATCCGTCACCACGACCATGTCCGCCTGGTTGAAGGCGGTGCAAAACTCGTCCCAGAGGTGCTTCGTTCGCGAGTAACGGTGGGGCTGAAAGAGCACCAGGATGCGCTCAAACTGGCAGCCGCGCGCTGCGGTCAAGGTCGCGCGAATCTCCGACGGGTGGTGCCCGTAATCATCCACCAGCGTAATCCCGTTGATGACGCCCTTGACGTCGAACCGGCGGCTCACTCCGGCGAACTCCTCGAGCCCTGCTCGGATCAGCTCACTCGGCACGTTCAGATAGAGGCCCACGGCCGCGGCAGCCGCCGCATTCCGCACGTTGTGGACTCCCGGCGGCCCGTTCAGATGAAACCGGCCGAGGTCATCGCCGCGAAAGGTCAGGCGGAAGGAGCTTTCCAGGTGGTTCAGCTCGATCCCGCCGATCACCAGGTCGGCTTGGTTCGATGTGCCGTAGGTGATCACCGGGCGCTTCACGTTTGGAATGATGGTCTGGACATTCGGCTCATCCAGGCAAAGCACCGCGGCGCCGTAGAAGGGCACGCGATTCACAAACTGAGTGAAGGCCTCCTGGATTTCCGCGAGCGATTGATAGGTGTCCAGATGCTCCCGGTCGATCGTCGTGACCACGGCAACGACCGGAGCAAGCAGCAAAAAGGTGCGGTCGCTTTCGTCGGCTTCCACCACCATGTATTCGCCGCGACCCAGCCGCGCGGTCGCGCCGACGTGATTTACCCGGCCGCCCACCACGAATGTGGGATCCAGCCCTGCCGCCGCCAATACGGACGCGGTCATCGAAGTCGTGGTCGTTTTTCCGTGCGCCCCGGCCACCGCAATGCCGTGCTTCAATCGCATCAGCTCCGCGAGCATCTCCGCGCGCGGGATGACTGGAATTTTCAACCGCGTGGCCTCGGCGATTTCCGGGTTCCCCTGCGGAATCGCAGAAGAGACCACCACGACGTGCGCGCCGTGGACCTGCTCGGCTCGATGCCCTTCGAAAATTTGCGCTCCCGCGTTTTGCAACCGGTCCGTAATCGCAGAGGTTTTCAAGTCGGAGCCGGAGACCGAATAGCCCAGAGTCAGCAGAACTTCGGCGATGCCGCTCATGCCGATCCCGCCGATTCCCACCAGGTGAATCCGGTTGAAGTTGTGAAAGGTAACCATCATGCACCCGCCGCCTTTTCAATCAACCGCACGATGTCCCGGGCGGCCTCGGGCTTGGCCAGCCGGCGCGCTTGGGCGGCCATCGCCTGCAATTCGTCCGGCCGGTCGAGCAACGAAAAGATTTCCTGCGTCAGACGTTCCGCGGTGAGCTGGGTTTCCGGGATCAGCCGCGCTGCGCCCGCGCGCTGCATCTCTTGCGCGTTCCGCAACTGGTGGCTGTCGGTCGAAGCGCCAAAGGGGATAAAAAGGGCGGCGCGTCCTGCCGCTGCGACTTCCGCGGCGGTGATTGCGCCCGCCCGGCAGATGATCAGGTCCGCCGGGGCAAAGCGCTCCGCCATATTCTTGATGAAGGGGAGCACCTCCGCGTTGAGTTCACTGCGCGCATAGGCTTCGCGCACCGCATTATAGTCGCGCTCGCCGGTCTGATGGACGACCGAGATGCGGGTCTTGTTCGCAGCCAGCAACCCCGCGGCAGCCATGAAGGTGCGATTGATGATCTGCGCGCCTTGGCTGCCGCCGGTGATGAGCAAATGAAATGGCTCAGCCGGCGTGCGTGACGGAATCGCAAAGAATTCGGGCCGCACAGGAATGCCCGTCAGCGTCGCTTTGCTCCCCCAGCCGCGAGTGGGCGCCTCGTAGGCCGTGGCGATGCGATCCACTGCGCCGGCGAGCACTCGATTGGTGAATCCCGGCGCAGCGTTCGGCTCGAAAATGACGGTGGGCGTCCCCGTCAGCGCAGCGGCCAGCATCATGGGACCAGCGGCATATCCACCCACGCCCAAAGCAGCGGCAAACCGGTGGCGCTGAAGAATGGCGAAGGAATCCCACATCGACGGGAGCAGCATCGCCGCGTTGCGCACGAGCCGCATGCCGCCGATTCCTTTCAGCCCGGCCGAGCGAATCGTTTCCAGCGCAAACCCCGCCTCCGGCACCAACCGGGCCTCAATTCCGCGAGCCGTTCCGACAAACACAACGTTCCTTTCCGCGCCCTGCGAGATCCATTCACGGGCGATAGCTAGCGCCGGAAAAACGTGCCCGCCCGTCCCGCCTCCAGCAATCAGGAGTTTCAAAGCCCTCCGCGCCGCTTCCGCCACGCGGCGCTCAAATTCCTGCGCACCGCGTCAATCGGCGTGCTGGCTGATGTTCAACAGCACCCCCGTCGCCAGCAGCATCACCAGCAAGCTGGACCCGCCATAGCTGACGAACGGCAGCGGAATCCCTTTTGTGGGCATCATCCCGAGCACAACGCCCAAGTTGATCAGCGCCTGGCTCAGAACCATCACGGTGATCCCCAAAGCGGCGAAGCGGCCAAAGTCGTCCGGGGCGTTGAACGCGGAGCGCAGGCCGCGCCAGCCGTAAATCCCAAACAACGCCAGCACGAGCGCCCCGCCGATGAAGCCCAGCTCCTCGCACAACACAGCGAAAACAAAATCCGTGTGGGCCTCCGGCAGATAAAAAAGCTTCTGCTTCCCTTCCATCAAGCCGACGCCGGTAAAGCCGCCCGAGCCCACCGCGATCAGCGATTGCAGCAGTTGGAAGCCGCGGCCTTGCGGGTCGGCCGTGGGATGCAAAAACGCAAGCACGCGCTCGTAGCGGTAGGCGACGCGCACGATCAACGCATACACGACCGGCGCGGCTGTGAAGGCCGCAAACGCGAGATAACGCCCATCGAGCCCGGCGACGTACAGCATGGCGACGGCAATCAGAAAAATTTCCACGGCCGTGCCTAAGTCCGGTTCCAGCACGACCAAGCCGACCAGCAAGAGGACGGGGCCCATTGCGGGCAGGATCGTGCGTTTCCAATTGTTCACCCCGAAGCTGTGCGGGCGGCGCCGCCTCTCCAAAAACCACGCCAAATAGAAAATCACCGCAACCTTGGCAAGCTCGGAGGGCTGCAAACTGGCCGCGCCCAGCCGGATCCAGCGGTGCGTCGCGTGCGATTGACTCAGGAAAAAAACGCACAGGAGCAAGGCAACAACAACGAAAATTCCGGTAAAGATGAACTGGGGACGCCGCAGCTTCCGGTAGTCGGCGTTCATCAACGCCATCATTCCCCCAAGCCCCAAGACGGCCCAAAGAAGCTGGCGAAGAAGAAAGTGATAGCCGTTGCCGAATTGGTCGCGCGCGGTAACCGCCGAGGCGCTGAAGACCATCACTGCGCCTAACAGGCAAAGCACGAGCGTGGCGCAAAAAAGCCAGCGATCGGTTTCGAGGGGACGCGGCATTTTCAGGGCCTTCTGGCGGGCTCACTCGCCCCGGTTTTCTCGGCAATGCCGCGGACGAGTTGCTTATACACACGCCCGCGATGCTCATAGCTCTCAAATTGGTCGAAGCTGGCGCAGGCGGGCGCCAGCAGCACGGTGTCGCCGGGACGCGCGTGTTGCGCGGCAACTTCCACCGCGCGAGCCATCATCCCCGCCCGCTCGACCGGCACAATCCCGCCGAGTTGCGATTCGATTTTGTCGGCGGCGGCGCCGATCAGCACCACTTCCCGGGCGTGCTGCCGCAAAGCCTTGCGTAGCACGGTGAAGTCGCTGCCCTTGTCTTTTCCACCCAGGATCACGATCAGGTTCCCCGAAAAGGCGTCGATGGCCTTCAGCGCCGCGTCCACATTGGTGGCTTTCGAGTCGTTGAAATATTCCACGCCGGAAACTGTAGCGACGAATTCCAGGCGGTG
>Ga0187846_10001324_pt1 | contig 14017 bp, 25 predicted proteins | sample TC_taG_FD_161473 | JGI IMG/M metagenome (GOLD analysis project Ga0187846, IMG submission 161473) | Biofilm microbial communities from the roof of an iron ore cave, State of Minas Gerais, Brazil - TC_06 Biofilm (v2) | ecosystem: Environmental > Terrestrial > Deep subsurface > Cave > Wall biofilm...
TGCAAGGGTATAAAAATGGCGTACGAATCACCGGACTTGCGATAGCGGCCAACCCACTCATGGCGGCTTAGATCGCGCGGGCCTTGTCTCGGACTCATCTAGATCACCCTACCTTGTCTATTCTTTTACGCCTGGAGAATGCGAGTGTGCGTGAACGCGGATACGCTCAAACTTGGCGCGCACGCATAGAAAGAGATTGCCGCAGTATACACACTGAAAAATCGGCTCGGTACCCATCGCGGCGGAAGTGTGGCGCAATTGGCCGTTGCATTCGGGGCAGCGAAAAACGCCCGTGCTTGGGTTAGGTGAAACCCTCTTCGCCATGAGCACCTGTTCTATGTGGGGCGCATCGGGCCGAAACAGCACAGACGCGCCACGCGTGGCAGAGTGGCGGGAAAAGTATAATCCACAACCGCTACTACTGCTTTTTATTCCTAAAGATTATAAAATAAGAAATATAAAGCAGTAGTAAGTGCTGTGGAAAAACTGGCCTTGGCGGCGGCGGGGCGAATACTCCTGTCTATAGCATAGACATTGCCTAGAGTCGACTTTCGCGTAACACTCCACGAACTACGAAGCTACCCCATGTTACGAGAATATACGCCTGTGGAAAACCATCACTTTCCTGTTGACGACCTGTGGAAATAAGTGCAAATCTCGGAACGGTGTGTAGACGCTATCCACAGGCGTCCACAGAAACGCTGGGGTTTTCCTCAGCAATTCCACAGAGGGGGGAATATGCACGGAATAACGGCAGTGGCAACCCTGGCGGTTTTGTGGCTCGTAAAGTGGGGCTGGCTATTCGCGTTTGGGTTGGTAATTAAGTCACCAGCCGACGCAGCAGCGAAGTGGGGCACCCGCTCGTCTGCGGCACAGGCGACCTACACGGCGGGCGTGGCGGCCACGCAAAAAGATCAGGCCACGCTTGCAGCGAACGCAGAACCACAGTGGGCGCAGGCAGTGGCGGCGGCTGCGGCGGCCCATAAGTTTTCCGCTCGCATCCTCAAGGCGGGCACGGCCAAATGGAAGGCAGGCGTAGCGGCGCTCGGAGGCCAACGTTACCAGCAAGGCGTTACTGCGCCAAACGCACAGGCCAATTACACGGCTGGCGTCACGCCCATATTCGCCGCGCTGGCCTCGTTGCAACTACCAGCCCGGAACGTCAAGGGCAGCAATAACAACCTCGTTGATTTGGTTGTGAACGCGGAAATGGCCGCTGCAAAGGCTCGCACGTAGCCAGCGCGAAAGCGCATGGAGTCTGTAAGTGCAAGTGATTTGTCCACGTTGCGGTCAGGCCCTTGCGATGGTGGAAGCACTATATCCAGCCAGTGTGGCATTTGACTGCGGGGTGTGTGGACGTAACTTTGGCGTGCGACTGATACCCGCCCCGAATGTAGCACCAGAAGAGGCACAGGGCACGCCAGGCCATCAAGGGGAAGCGAAGACGTAGCACCACATAGGGGGATGCGATGCCGCCAGCAATCGACACAGTTAGTTTTACCGTGACAGCCGCCGCCGTGGCCGGCTCAGCTATGGCCGCCGTGGCCGGAGATAGCGCCTCGTTGCGGCAGTGCAACACGCCGCCCGGGGGTGTGGCGGCGAGCCTGTTAAATGCGTGGTGCGACACAGACTCTAACGGCTGGGTACAGGTCACATCCCCGAAATTGACGGATGCGACGCGCGGCCTTCGTTTCCGTACATCTACACACGCTGTCTCACCCTTCCTTTTGCGCAACTCGTTACAGCCCCTCTATCCGGTAGATGTTCTCTCGCCCACGCTCTCATCCGTTGCGGGGGCTGGCAAGATCGACAATCTCACCTTGCTCGTCTACTACTACGACCTGCTCGGCTCGGCGGCTCGTTTCGTTGACCCTGGCACGGTTGACAAAAACAGCAAGGAAGTGATGACGGTGGAGACGATCTTGACGCCCGCCAGTGGCAGCACGTACGCGAACGCGCAAGCACTAAACGCGCAAAGCGATTTAGGCAAGGCCGGCAGCGATTACGCCCTCATCGGCTACGTGGCGTCTTCGGCTGCTTCCGGCACAACGATTACCTGGCGCGGCGCAGACAGCGGGAACTATCGCGTGAGTGGGCCGTGCACAGTGGGTAACTCCGAGTACACAGCCTCATGGTTCTATGACCTGAGCGACTATAACTCCCTGCCCATGATTCCCGTGTTCAACTATAACAACAAGGCGGGCATATTTATTGAGCTTCTGTCGAATGATCTACTCACGGTGGTTAACGTGACTTCGATTTTCGCCCGCTTGACCTAGGCGGAACACGATCAAATCTCGTCCGGCCCGATAGGGCCGGAAGGCTAAATGGGGCGGGCTGACAACGGCCCGCCCTTTTGGCTGTAAAGGGGGAGCACAATGGGCACCACGCCATTTAGTACACACGGTGCGGAATCACTGGCGCACGCCACGGCAGCAGAACTCCAACCAGGTAAGGGAAACGCGGAACTCGCGCAACCCTGGCGCAAGATCATATTCGAGACACATAATGTACAGCCCCCCTCTCCGCTATACCTGGGCACCGAAGACATACTCTTTATGCAGGTCTTCGCGCCAACAATCGCCGTGCCATTTTCGCTTAATTTCGAGATCCGTTGGCTTGACCCCACTGATGGCGTGAAGACCATTCGGCGAACTATCATTGTCAGCGCAACCAAAGTCAACCAACCGTATATTTTGGGTGAGGGATTCCTACTCTCTATTTCTGCCTCGCTTGTGGGCGCGGCCACGGCTGCCAGGGGGCAAGTATTCTGCCAGGCGTTCATCGTTCGTAATCTACTCACCGATCCGCTTGTAACATGGTCACTGCTCTCCGACTATGTGAGCACGAACTTTCACCCGACATGGCCAGGCGGGATCTATAAAAGCCCACTCGAGGGGCCGGGATACTTGCACGTAGTGAATACGGCTGCCCCAGGGGCGGGCAGCGGCTTTGTCATAGTGGTGCCCGCAGGCGTACGCTGGAGACTCCAATCGCTAGTGTTCAGCCTCACAACGGCTGTGGCCGTGGCCAACCGAAACGTTAATCTACTGCTTAGCCCCGATGGCTCGAATACCTTGTACTTTGTAAGTGCGCTGGCAAGCCAGGCGGCGAGCCTGTCAGTCATCTACTCGGCGGCTGCAATCAGCCCATACACGGAAGCGCAAACGAATCTAGCTGTGCTCCCCTTGCCACTAAATTATGTGCTCCTGGCTGGGGCGAGCCTCACAATCAACGCGCAAAACCTACAGGCCGCAGACCAGTTTAGCCAGAGTTTTATTGATGTTGAAGAATGGGCGGACGTGTAAGGGGGCGTGACGTGGCGAGCCAGGTACTCAATTTCGTGGGTGGCAACGTCCTCTCGGGCGTCAAGGGCATCATAGACGAATTCCACCTTGACCCCGCGAAGGCCGCAGAGCTAACGGGCAAGCTACAGGACAGCATCACTCAACAAGTGATGGCGGCTGCGGACATTATCAAGGCCGAAGCGCAAAGCCAGTCCTGGCTACCCCGCAACGTGAGGCCCTTGTGCCTGCTCGTTTGGGCGCTACTCATCACCGTGAATCAAATTGTCCCAACGATTGCGAAGCTATGGATACCAACGCTTCAGCCGATCCCGCTTGACCCGTGGGTGTACAAGCTCACCGCGCTGGGGTTTTCCGGGTATGTGGCGGCCCGCACCTACGAGAAGAAAACAGGCTCGGACAATTAACTTTCGATGCCACATCAGCTAGAGATCGTCATAGCTATCTTGGGGGCCGCCGCCGTTGTGATACAAACGCTTGGCCTAATAATCCTCGCTGACCTACGCTACCGCATCGTGCGTTTGGAGAACTACATCTTCAAAGTTGGCGAGTGAACGCGAGGGTCTAGACTGTGTGGCTAATCGAGTTTCTCCGATGGGCTTTTGGCGCAGGCGGGGCGACCAAAGAAAGCGAAGACGACGAAGACTTAGAGGACGAAGAGGACGACGAAGACGAAGAGAACTTCTGAACTGGGGAAGGCCCCGCCATGCCCGCACCATTAGGCGTAAAACCACTTAGCATTGCCCCGCCGCAATTCGTGACCTCGCCCACCTATGTAGATCTGCTCAACGAAACACTAGGCGACACGGCTGCGGCCTTCGCCAACATAGACTCGATCATCACCGCGCTACAGGTGGAGTCTGCGGCCTTCGAGGCAGACGTGCTCACCATGGATGCCGACATAGCCGCGTTTGAGGCCCTCATGGGCTTGCTGGACATTGGCCTGCCAGACCAGGGCAGCGCGCCGCCCATCGACCCCAGCCTAAGCTATCCGATGGTGGACGCCTACGTGACCACGCAGCGGGACTCATTCAATGCCCTAGCGGGCGCGTTCACAGACCCAGGCGCGGTGCCACTGGTGCTCCCGAATGGCGGCGAGTCTGTAACGCTTGGGCTGCCCCCGGCACAGGGCGGCTCGCCATTCGCGGGCGACCCGCCGTATACGCTACAGTTTTTCCTATCTGGCGTGCTCGCTTTCGCCACGCAACTAGTGGTAACGGCAGCGTCCGGGCCTAACCCACCATTCACGGGCACGGTACAAGCCACAACGGCCAACGGGCCAGCGGGCGCGAACCAGAACGCGCTGAACATCTCCGTCAACCCCGCAAGCGTGGGCAGCTTTACGCTGACGGTGACCATGACTGCGGTTGTGGTAGTGGGCGGGGCGGCTTCTCACGCCACGATCACGCAACCAGTGGTGGTAAACGTGGTGCCACAGCCGCCGCCGCCGCCCATTGGCCCGCCACCGCCAGTGCCACTGCCGACCTATGTAATTCCAGTGACGCGGGCCGTGGCCGTGAGCAAGGGCGTAGTGAGTGTGGTAGTGGCGCGGCAGACGTTACCAGACCCGCCATTTCAGAGTTTCGTAATCACGGGATTCCTGCAATCGCGCACACTGGTACAGGTGAATGGAAACCTTACCATTGACCCAAACGTGGCGAGCCACGGTAACTATAGCGGCGACTGCATCGTCCAAGTGAATTACAGTGATGGCACGAATACGCAGATTGTACTTCCGTTTACGGTGACGGTTTAGATGGCCGACACACCAGGCTCGGGCTTACCCATTGTAGGCATCGTAATCAGTGTGCTGGAAAGCCTCTTTGGCACATCCACTGACACTCAAGGGGAGATTGTCGGCCTACAGACGGCGGCCACGAACGAATGGGCGAACCAGCTAACCGTCGCACAGTGGGCGTGGGGCGTGCTCAGCGAAATAGGGAGCATCATCAAGAGCATCGGCCTAGCAATCGCCCTGGCCCTGTACCACCTGTGGATTGACTACCTAAAGCCAATTCTGGACAGGCTGCTAAAGTGGCTCAAGTGGCTACACGATCACCTGAATAAAATCCTGAAGCCCATCGACGGCATCATTAAGAAAATCCGCGATTGGTACGTGAGGCACATACTGAAGTGGCAGCTACTCGCCGTAAACATCCTCTCTGCCCTGCGGCTGTTCCTATCGCTGCTCAGCCTGTTGGACGTGAAGTGGGCGAAGAAACTCGACGCGGACTTGGCCAAGATTCAAGCGTACGTCACTCAAAGCATTGTGGACATAACTACACCCTTGAATCAGGCGTTGGGAATTCTCGGCCTGGCCATTAACCCCGGCATGGTGTTTAACCCCGTGGTAATGTCCTCTAGCCTGTGGGCGTCACTGACTGATGTTAAGAGTGTGGCTGGCTTCGGAAGTCAGAGGCCGCTCTATGCAAGCGAAGCACAGCAAGAACAGCAACAGAAGCAGGCAGTGTACGGGACTCGGGCGCTGAGCACCACAGGGCCGGATGGCAGTATAGTCTATGACCCTGCCCTTAAGGTGGTGGACGATGCGGTCACACAGCAAATGCAGACCGAAGGCGTTGGGCCTTAACGGCGCTGCTATCGACCAAACATGGAATTCGATACGCGCTTGTGATGGCGATACTCTTCGTAGCTTCCTGAATTGTCGCCTACTAATGGCTCTCGATGCGCGGCGGGATGGTAGGCGCGGTGGGCAAGTAGCAAGATGGCCGCCACGGTCCAGAATGGGGCCGCGAACATGACCGAACTAAACAGCCAAGCGAGCAGCTTCGGCAGAATCCCGTGCGTTGCGGGCGTGGACGTGACGGCTACGAGGAACACCATGAACGGCATCACGGACACAGCGAAGAGAATATAGGCCAGGACTTTGAGCATTGGTTTGTGTCTCCTTAGGATTGGAGTGTAGCACACCATGAGCAATGGCACACCAACCCCGGTATGGGTGCCGCGCAACCCGGACGGCACCTGTCCCGCTGGCTACACTCCAGACGATCCAACTAACGGTTGCTTCCTAACCCAGCCAATCGTATCGAATCCATCCGGATTCTCACTGCCTGAAGTAGACCCTGCTAACGCCGGACAACTGACTGGTCTCGGGCTGCAGAACAGCACGATTGCGGAACGCTTTGCCCTGGCGTGGTGGCACACGGCCCGCCGCATCACCAAACCCGGCAACCCCATCACGGCGCCCCCGCCGCCGCCTAGCGGCTCGTGGTGGGGCGACATGTGGGTATGGGGTGTAAGCGAGATCGTCAACTTTTACGATTGGACAATCAGCGTGGGCGTGAACTTTATCGGTGGCAGCGCCACGCGAAACATCCCTGGCTTCTGGCAACTCATCGGCGCGTTAATCTCCGACCTGCTAGGCGTCACGCTGGACGGCGCGACGCTCTACAACCAACTCCAGTCTAGGGGCACACTAGCGGCCATGCAGGGAGTGGGAGCTTCGCTCGTAAACTTGCTCATTGGCGAATTCACTGGCACGGCATCTGGCACGGGCGGTCAGGTGACGTTCAGCACGGCGGTCAACCCGGATACCAACCTGCCCGCAGCTACGCTGACCCCAGCGGGGGGCGTACTGGCTGCACAGGCGCTTATGGGGTTTGTGCTTAGCTCTGCAGTGAGGCAGGGGAACGTCGAGGCAGTGGGCGCAGAACTCGGCATTTTAGGGGGCCATGTAGAGAAGTTTTCAGAGGCCATGCGCACGAACCTAGGCATAGGCCGAATGCTTAGGTTCGCGCTGCGGCCAATATTTCAAGACCTGGTAGCTACCCCGATGCGCTGGGCCATCTATAAACAATATCTGCCCACCCTATTGAATGCGGCAGAGGCCGTGCGCGGCTGGCTTGCGCAAGACCTGACAGACGCGGACCTGGCGGAGCTCATGGCGCGTGCGGGCTACGCCCCCAAGTATGCGCTGGCGCTCCGGAACCAGCACACCCTTAACCCGCCCGTTGGTGAATTACTCACCCTGCGTGCATCGGGCACGTTTGGCGATGCTGCTTTCGGTTTAGCGATGGGGCGCCACGGGTACTCGCCAAGCAACCTCGACATGCTCACTAAGGCGAGCGACCTAGGCCCGGCGCGGCGCGTTAGCCTGGCACTCGCGGAGCACTACCTACTCGAATTCGGGAAGGGAGCGATTACGGCAGCCGATTTTACCGGATTCATCGACCAACTTAAACGCACGGGATGGCTTCTCACGACCGGCGAAGTACAGAGCATTGAGGGCATGGCTCAGGCCCTCGTAATCACGAAGAAGATTCGCCCGCGGCACCTGTTTATAGCGCAGCTGACCACGGCTTACATAGACGGAGTGCTCACACTTGGGGAATTCCAGCAGCATCTCGTAGACGCTGGATTCCAGCCCGATGATGTGCTCGTAGAAACCGAAGTGCTCCTAATCAAAGCAAAGGCAGCCGCAGACGCAGCGGCGGCCAAGGCGGCGAAGATTGCAGCTAAGAATAACCCGCCCGCCACTACCAACCCGCCCGCCACTGGCTAGGGAAACCTGGTCCACGAGCTAGTCCTAGTACCTTCCCTACTATCGGAGGACGCCAAAACTGGATTGGCACTGCCCCGCCAGCCGATTTTCGTCCAGGTATCACGCTGTAGGCATCGTTCTTGCCACTTCCCAGCCTCGTGGCGCGATTTTACGTGCCGGGTTGGTATGCCAGGCCCACCCGCCAGGCACTTTTGGCTAACCTACTGAGTCTGCTGGATTTGGGCGGGAAGAAAATTTCGATGAAAAATCGCTTGGATCTCTTACAAGACGGCAAAAGCGTGGCCGCTCGCGTTCGGCCTCTATTATCAGCAAGTTACGGACGGTAAAATATATTTGACAGGATCCTCGAGGAAAAACAAGGGCCTGGCTTTAGTATAGCCAGTGCATAGGGGGCAAATCGATCTCGAAATCGAATGGCGCGACTGGCTTCAAACTGTCGAACGCAACAATGAATTCATGACAAACCGCGGGCAGGATAACGATACTGCCATCGCACATGGCATAAGAATAAAAAACCGACCAAACACTAGCCGTTGCCCGTGCCATTGCACGGGCCACCGGGCAAAGCAACAACTTAAGCGGGATCCCCTTTGCTATGTCCGACGCAGTTACGTGTACAGTTACGCGCATGGGCACTCCTATCCTTTGCGGAAAGTGGGCGACAGGGAAGAAAAATCAACGGACACAGGGTCAACGAAAATACCCGCTCGATTGGTAGCCGCGATGATCGTTTGCGAGTACGAAGCACACGCGATGATAAGGCGCGGCTGGGGGTTTCGCGGGAATTCGGCCATCCAAAGATGGAAGTAGGTTGACAGTTGCGTTACGGCGCCCGTGGCCGCCCGCCGTTTGAATTCTACTAGGGTAGCTTGCGCCCCCGTTGAAGTGGCGTACACATCCACGGGGTTGAACGTGGCATCCGGAGACTTGAACACGCCTATACCTTTCCAGCACACCGCGTCAATGCGTAGCTTGCTATTCGCTACGGCTGCGGCACGCGCCGCAGCTGAGAAGTTTGGGCCAGGATCATCGCCCACACCAATGCGCACGTTATAGTCAAAGGCTTCGTACTCGGCCTCATGGATGGCGAGCCAGGCCCGTGCTACAAGTGTTTCCTCTGGCAGTAGGCCAGGGAAACGTATCCGCTCGGACTCGAATCGTTGCGCAATGCCCGTATTAGCGCTCATTATCGTTGCCACCCCAAAATATAGCGATGTACACGAAGGCAGCGAACATGACCACGCCCACAATAACCCAGCCCGCCAGTGTGTCGTGTGCGCTCACGCCGGGCCGCCGTCTGACCCAAAGCCCCACACGTCATACCCTGTCATGTAGACGGCTCGGTATTGCGCCTGGCTAATCTTTAGACCCACCGTGCGCGCCCAGCCTTGCAGTATCTCCCGCTTCCATGAACCGATGCCCACCGTTTGCTTGAGTAGGTTCATGACTTCTCCCAGCTTTTCGGGGTACATCATCGCTTCCGGTATTACGCCTGTCGGGCTAAGCATTGGGCGTCACATTGCCACTCATGGCAGCTATACAAATAGGGCACAGCCGCCCACGCGACCCTGTGCTATTAGACCCGCGTGGGCGTTGACGTCTTCCCGTTCGACAGGCTTTTAACTTCCGTTCATAGTCTCGCCCGCATCCCGGCCACGTTCGAGCGACTGTAAACGTAACCCCAGCGCCAACGGCAGCAGCGATTAACTTCGAGCCGGATTGCCCCAGCCTGTGCTGCTCAACGCGGGCTTCTATGTCCTCGGCATACCCCAAGTAGTGCCGGGCGTGCTTGTACGGCAAGGAAAAGTGGAGCAGGTACACACCGCTAGCCATTAGCCTTCTCGTATCTCTCGGAGTGTAGTTTAGCAGAATTGAATAAGGCAGGCGCTTCGCTCTCGTAATAGCTAAGCGGGCGCAGCAGCGGGCGCGGCTTATGCCTGTGGCACGAACAGCACACGCCGTCCTGCCCTTGTTTCCTGCACCGGCAGTTAGCACCGCATATCGGGCACGCCACGCTGCCTCCTAGCTCGCGCCGCAGACCGTGGTTTCGGTCAAGGCGGGCCGTGATGCGGGTTTACGGTTGCGCTTGCGCTTGGGCTGGCCGCCACTCTCTTCCATTAGGACGTAGACAGCTTCCACCTTTTCTCCTGCCAGATCTGGCGCGATGCGTTTGACCTGCGCGACCCACTCCTGAATCTTATGGCCAAACTGGCCCACGTCTGTAAACAGTTCGACCTCGCGGGAAGTGTTTATCTTGATCCCCGTGTTAAGCGTTATCTGTAGTGTTGCCTTCATTCTTCTCCTCCTTGTTTTCGTTTAGTCCACACAGCCTCAAAAGGTTTCTTACGTGAGCATCACGCATCCGCTCGCATCTCTCGCGGTGCGCGGGTAAATCGAAGGCCGCCGCCTGGCGTACCCACGATATGACCCACTCAGCCTCGCAGATAATCTGTTCCATGCGTGCTTGTGTCATGCTATTCATTGGGCCAGCCTTCGGGCGGCGCGGGCGCGGACGGCTGTAGCTTCTGGTACTCTTCGGCAACCACGCGACAGGCCGCCGCCGTTAGCTCAATCGCGTGTAGCAGCATCCGCAGCCTCAAGTATAGGTCTTCACGGCCACGGCCGGTCTGCACCTGGCCGATCTGTACGAGCACGGCCTCGCGGGCTAGGGCTAGTTGGCCTGGCAGGGACGCCAATGTGAGGGATTGATAAATCATGGATCACCTCAGCGGGCCACGCGGCACCAAGACGCTGGGCATGTTACGCATTCGCTCGGCAAGGCGATTCTCTGCATCCGTGCGAAGCAATTCGCGTTTCGCCCAGTCAAGCATTCCCAGCACCACGGCCAGGATAAGCGCGCCGCCATCTATGTCCGCGTGGTCCGTGACCACGTTGTCACCAATGGTAATTTCGTAGTTGATCTCTTCGGCTTCTGGTTTGATGGGGTCCGCCATGCGCCCGCCTACCCTTGCGTTTCCACGTGAAGATGGGGCCCGGCTACAAGGTTGGTTTCATCGAAGAGACACAGCCCGAATTGAGCGGCCAGCTTGCGGCAGATCAACAAGAAAATGGGTTGGTCTTCTGGTGCCTTGTCTTCTATGCGAACATCCACCGCGTGCCCGCTCTTGTGCTTACTGCTCGCCACGTGAAGCGAATCTATGCCCGAAGTGACCACTACGGGCAGGCCGAATACCACGGGGTGTATCGAGCCTAGCCGTTCAAGAAACAGGTACAGCGGGTACACCACGCCATCAAGGCGAACGTCTTCGTCTTTCGCTTGCACACCGTGGGGCATTACCCACGGCCTAACGGGATTCTGGTCTATCTCCTGTGCTGACATTCTCCCTCACTTTCTGTTCAGCTTCGACGCGGGCTGCGGCTGCCCTCGCGGCCTTATACCATTCACTCTGCATTAGGCCAGGGCGGCCCGGCGCTCGCATCCTGCCAGCCAAGATGGCCGCCCCGCCGATCAGCCACGCGAGAAAACAAACATCAGTGGCAGCGGCGATGCCAGGTTGCCACAAGTGGTGTCTGACTATCTCGTAGCCAAGCCCCACCGTGCCCGCAAGCCAGATAAATAAACCGATCACGGTATGCGACTCCGCAAGCGTTCTTCTGAGGCTAGGAATTTAGCTTCCATCGTATGAAGGGCGGCCTTCCACGTGGGAGCGATATGCCAGCGATACACCGCCCACGTGGCCGCCCCGCCAAGCACGATGCCGGAACAGAACGCAATTAGAGTAGTGTGCATGGCTAGGTTTTGGTCACCTGTGACCCGTGAATCACGGGGATGGAGTACACCTTGCCATCTTCACCGTGGGGGAGCACCGTGACTGCCGAAAGCATAACATCTGTGCCCGTCTGTACCATGCTGGTTATCCTTGCCAGGACGTCCACTTCGTCGCCCACTGCTAACACGTTACCTTGTGCGTCTTTTGCTTCCATTAGTTTATCCTTTCCTTTTCAGGTTGGACATCTACACCTAAACCCACCTGTGCCACAAGCCCAGCCGTGATAAATAAAGCGTACATGGTAGTGGCTGAGTCAAGGTCGTGTATAACCTCGCGGAGTCTTATGACTATTGCCATTACGGCATCGAGAATCTTTTCCTCGTCTCCGTACTGCTCGTACATGGCATCGCGTGCAGAACGCGCACCGGCGATAACCAACTTTTCTAGCTGAAATGCGTCATAGTGTTTAGCCAATGGGCGGCGCTCCATTCTCGATCTTGAACCAATGAATTACGCCATTAGGAGCAATGTGCTCCTCAAAGACCACGCCACGCACTGTGGCCCAGCGCTTAATCGTCACGCCATCGGGCAGTAGTGGCGGCTGCGTCTCAATGAGAATCAGTCTCGCCCGTGGGCGGCTGTGTACATGGCGTCTCTGTACGCTCGGCATGGCGCGGCCACTCCTGATCTAAAACGAACTCGAACACACTCCGCCCTTCGTACTCAAAATGGCGATGCGAGCGATGGTCGCGGAAGAACTGCTTTAGCTCATGCTCCATCACGGCACGACTCGCTTGCGGGACACCAACCCAAAACGAGCAGTGATCTATGAGGCAATCCAACCGGGCACCGCTCGCCTTTATTGTTATTCGGGCGAGCTTTTCCCCAGGCTTAATGTAGTGCACGTCTTTAACAGCTTCGCCCAGTTGTTTCGCTCGAGATGGACTCATCAGCCGCATGACTATTACCCGCCCGAATTCGCCTTTATGGCCGCCTTGATGGCTACCAATTCATCGTTGTGGATGTATACGCCCACAAGTTGCGATTGTCTATCTCTTTCGCCACAGAAGGCACACATATTTTGTACCTCAGGATACCCACCAGGTGGCATAGGCTCGGAAGGGGGCAAGATGGACACTACTGACACGCCCGCGACCATGCGCCACTGCGCGAGCCAGCTTTCGGCTTGCGCGATGGAACAGCCGCCAGCGATGGCTCGATCTAGGAAACTGGCGCGGTATGCGTCTGCCGAAGCTATGGCATTCTGTAGGGCGTCGCCCGTTAGTTTTTCGCCGTGCATACCAGGCGCGGGGTAGCGAATGCGGTTAAGGATGAGGGCCACGCCCGCACCGATCTGCTTTCGATGGACGGCCAGAGCAATCTCTTTGTCTCCCTCGACCAGCGCTATCAAGCGGTATATCGTGCCTAGCTTTTTGCCGCAGCGGCGCACCAATTCGTCTTCCGTCATGCCCGGCTCATCCTTGATGCGGCGGAATAGCTCGGCCTCTTCTATGGCGCTGGGTTCTTCGCGTATCAGGTTCTCCGTGCCCATAAGCGAAGGGTAGGCCGCATCATCGGGCGAGTACAACGTGACCGGCACATGAGCCAGGCCGAGCGCGCGGGCCGCTAGTAGCCGCCGATGCCCTGCGCGTACCTCGAAATAATCCAGGCCAGCAAGTATGTGCTCCCGATATAGTTTGTACTCTTCGGGGAATTCGTCGCAGCGCGCCAGTGTGGGTCGAATCACCCACAGGCGCGACAGAATGCCGTAGCGCCGCACAGAGTCTATAAGCTCATCTAGCTTTTCGTCGTCCATCTCAAAACGCATGGCGTCGGGCGGCTCAATGAGGCTACTCAGTGACGCGATAATGTCTTGAGACATCCGGCCAACCTTTCGAGTCTTTTAACGTCAAACAATTCGCGTGGTGTGCGGCCCTGAATAAATTGGCCGCGAACCATCGTGAAACATAGCCAGCACTGCTCGCACTGCCAACTGGCGCGCCATTTAACCGTACAGCTAAACTCCGACAGAGGCCCGCCGCAGCGGGGGCAGTGAAAAATGCCGACACTAACCGCCGTCTGCAACCTTCATCCCAGCCGGGCCGTGCTCTTTGCTCACAATCATGCTGGCCTCGACGCGCTTTATCATGATGCGGCCTTCGGACTCAATCACTGCCAGGTAATCGCCTGGCCGCCAGCCTAGAATTTGACGTAACTGCAAGGGTATAAAAATGGCGTACGAATCACCGGACTTGCGATAGCGGCCAACCCACTCATGGCGGCTTAGATCGCGCGGGCCTTGTCTCGGACTCATCTAGATCACCCTCCATTGTCTATTCTTTTACGCCTGGAGAATGCGAGTGTGCGTGAACGCGGATACGCTCAAACTTGGCGCGCACGCATAGAAAGAGATTGCCGCAGTATACACACTGAAAAATCGGCTCGGTACCCATCGC
>Ga0187846_10001325_pt1 | contig 14017 bp, 14 predicted proteins | sample TC_taG_FD_161473 | JGI IMG/M metagenome (GOLD analysis project Ga0187846, IMG submission 161473) | Biofilm microbial communities from the roof of an iron ore cave, State of Minas Gerais, Brazil - TC_06 Biofilm (v2) | ecosystem: Environmental > Terrestrial > Deep subsurface > Cave > Wall biofilm...
TCAGGTAAAGATCCTGAAGTACGACAAGGACAAGCAGCGCGTGTCACTGGGCTTCAAGCAGCTGACGCCCGACCCCTGGCTCGATGCCGAGCATCGTTATCCCGTGGGAGCGCACGTTTCCGGCCGCGTGATCAGTGTGACTGACTACGGCGCGTTCATTGAACTCGAACAGGGCATCGAAGGCCTAGTTCACGTCAGCGAGATGACGTGGTCCAAGCGCATGAAGCACCCTTCGAAGCTGGTCAACGTGGGCGATCAGGTGGAGTGCGTTGTGCTCAATGTGAATCCCGCGGAACGCCGCATTTCACTGGGCATGCGCCAGCTGGCAGCCAATCCCTGGGACTCGCTGCACGACAAGTATCCCGTCGGCTTGACGGTGGAAGGGCGCGTGCGCAATCTCACCGACTTCGGCGCCTTCATCGAAATCGAGGATGGCATCGACGGACTGGTGCACGTCAGCAACCTGAGCTGGACCAAGCGGGTGAAGCATCCTTCGGAAGTGCTGAAGAAAGGCGACCGCGTGAAGGCCGTGGTGCTGGCGATCGAACCGGACAAGCGCCGCCTGTCGCTTGGCGTGAAGCAGCTGCAGCCGGATGTGTGGGATTCGTTCTTCGAGACGCACCACATCGGCGACGTGATTCACGGGAAAGTGCTGCGGATCGCGGCGTTTGGCGCGTTCGTCGAAATTGCCGAGGGCGTCGAGGGCCTGTGCCACAAGTCGGAAGCGGTTGACGGCAACGGCCAGCCCATGCACGTGGAGCCGGGCATGGAGCATGATTTCAAGATCATCAAGATGAGCCCGGAGGAGAAGAAAGTCGGACTCAGCATCCGCGCCGTGGGCGAGGAAGCGTCGCGCTCGGAAGTCGAAGCCTACAAGCAGCCGGTGTCGAGCACGAGTTCGACCATCGGCGAGCTGATCTCGTGGAAGCGCGCCAGCAACGAAGGGAATTAGAATTATTTCTTTGGCCGGTTGTCAGCCGCCCCTGCGGGGCGGCTTTGTTCTAAAAAGCTTGGATGTGACCGCGAGCACTTTACATGACGGTCGGATTAGGCATCCCAATGCGAGAAACGTTAGAATCGGGAGAAAACACACGACCTTCTCATGGCTGGACCCACACTCTCGAATGAAATTAGCTCGTTCGAGTCATTGTCAAAACTTTTTGCGGCTGCCCTGGGTTTCTTATATTTATTTGGATTCATCATTGTCGCTTCTGACCTCTCTCGATATGGCGTTTCAAGTTTTTCAGTGCTGCAATTGCAATACCTCATAGCTGGGATTTGGGCACTCGGACCTCCTGTGCTATATGCTTCCCTCTTGTTTGTGGAGCATCGGTTTTCGGAACGAGCGGCGCCTGAAATCGAAGGGAAATTCAACTGGTGGCGTCTCGGAATCTCCTCGCTCACAGGGGCAGTACCTTCCAGCGTTCTCTTTTGCCTGCTGGCCGCTATTCCTAACGTCTGGGAGAGCCTGACCTTGGGAATGGGTATACGGCTCTACTTATTTTTCTTCGGCATGGTTTCTTGTGCTCAACTTTTTTGGATTGCCCGAGGAACTGAAGCAGTTAAGGAAAGATGGTGGTTAAACCGTACCCACGCAGCACCTTTTTACGCTGCCACGCTTCTCATAATTGTCCTCTGGTACGTGCTTTGGTTTTCAGTTCGGATATATCCTTTGATTCCATTTTCCTTAGGTGGTGGGAAGCCATTGACTGTGGTGTTTTTTGAGGGGGAGAAGAAAATGCCAGACGAGATCCTTAAGACCAGTCCGTCAGCAAAACGCTCGATTCCCTACAAGCTGCTCCTTGCCACCGATAAATATCTTGTAGTGGTTTCGCCCTCCGATAAGGAGCGTTCTGTTGAGATTAGCCGAGATTCCGTCGCGTGTATGGTCGTTATAGCAGCGAATTAGTGACGATCCTGTCTGCCTTCGCAGTTTTGCCCCCGCACTCGCCCTGTTCTAGAATCATTCCTTTGCCCAATCTCATCTGTTCCCTCTGAGGAGCACCACTTTGCCTGAAACCACCTACGATGTGGCCATCATCGGCAGCGGGCCTGCCGGATACACCGCCGCCATCCGCGCCGGCCAATGGGGCCTGAAAACCGCGCTCATTGAAAAAGACGGATTCCTCGGCGGCACCTGCCTGCACGTGGGCTGCATCCCGACGAAAGCGCTGCTGTTCAACGCCGAACTTTGGGATCATCTCAAAGACGCGAAGGAATTCGGCATCGAAGGGGTTGACGCGCGCAAGCTGAACTGGGGCGCGGTGCAGGAGCGCAAGAGTAAGATCGTCGCAAAACACGCCAAGGGCCTCGAATTTCTGATGAAGAAGAACAAGGTCGAGACCATCAAAGGCTACGGCAAGCTGACCGGGCCAGCGCAAAACGGAGTGTTCACCCTCGAACTCGTGAACGACAACAAGGCCGGCCACCTCAAAACCAAGAACGTGATTCTCGCTACCGGATCCGAAGCGCGCATGTTGCCCGGTCTCGAAGCGAGCGACCGCATTCTCACGAACATTGAGATTCTCAGCCTGAAGGAGATTCCAAAATCGCTGGTGATTGTCGGCGCGGGCGCGGTGGGCGTGGAGTTCGCGTCGATATACCGCTCGTTCGACACGGACGTGACGATGATTGAAATGCTGCCGCGGCTCGTTCCCGTGGAAGACGAGGAAGTCTCCAAGGAGCTGGCGCGCGTGTTCCGCAAGCGCGGCATCAACTTCCACACCAGCGCGAAGGTCGACAAGGTGGACAAGACGAAGGCGGGCGTCGCGGTCACCATCACGGTCGAAGGCAAACAACAAAAGATCGAAGCCGAGAAGATTCTGATCGCGGTGGGCCGCAAGCCGCGCACCGCGAACCTCGGCCTGGAGCGCACGAAAATCAAACCCGACCGGGAATTCATCAAAACCGATTCCTGGATGCAGACCTCCGAGCCGGGTATCTATGCGGTCGGCGACATCGTGCTGGGAACGCCGCAACTGGCACACGTCGGAGCGATGGAAGCGATCGTGGCGGTGGCGAAGATCGCCGGCAAGCCGGGCAAGCCGATCAACCCCGAGCACATTCCCGGCGCGACCTATTGCCATCCGGAAATCGGCAGCGTCGGCCTGACCGAGGTTCGCGCGCGCGAGGCGGGATACAACGTGAAGATCGGGAAGTTCCCGTTCACCGCGAATTCGCGCGCATCGATCGTCGGCCAGCACGAAGGTTTCATCAAGATCGTCAGCGACGCCGACTATGGCGAGATTCTCGGCGTGCACATCATCGGCCCGCAGGCCACCGAGCTGATCGCCGAAGCTGTCGCGGCCATGGAACTGGAAGCGACGGTCGAAGACCTGATGTGGACGATTCACGCGCATCCAACGCTGGCCGAAGCCATGCTGGATGCGTCGAACAGCGTGTACGGAGTGGCAATTAACGCATGAACGTGGTTGTGAGTACTGAGGATTCGAGTGGGAAGGAAATGGGGTGCCCCACGTCTCGCCGATTTTGCGAGACGTGGGAACACTAGACGCGGGAACAGCGGATGTAAATTACAGATGAAATGTTTCACGCCGTTCGCGCTTTCCTGGTGCCCTTCGTGTCCTCTGTGATGAAGAATTTGCTTTTAATCCGCGCAAAAGCGCGCTAGTCCACGGCGATAAGACTTTGATCTCCATCGTCCAACTCGGCACCATCGACTACGCCACCGGCTTGAAGCTGCAGCAGCAGCTGGTCGCCCTGCGCAAAGAAGACAAGATCGGTGACGTTCTCCTCCTGCTCGAACACAAACCGGTGATCACGCTGGGGCGCAACGCGAGAACCGCGAATGTGGTGGCCTCGACCGAACTCCTTGCCCAGCGCGGCGTTGAGCTGTTCGAATGCGATCGCGGCGGCGACGTGACTTTCCACGGGCCCGGCCAGATTGTCGGCTACCCCATCTTCGACCTGCGCGGCTTCCCGCGTCGCGCCGACGACGATCCGTCCAACGACTTGTCATCCCGAGCGGAAGAAAACGATTCGCAGAATCGTTCTTCGCAGTCGAGGGACCTGGCGTTTACCCGCAGACATCTCGGCGCTGTTGACTTCGTTCGCCGCCTGGAAGAAGTCCTCATGCGCACCTGCGCCGACTTCGCCATTCCAACCAGGCGCATCCCCGGCCTCACCGGCGTGTGGACCGATCCTGCTGCAGATTTGAAAGGGCGCGACTTCAGTCGCGCCGAAAGCGGCAGGAAGGGAGCGGCTTCAGCCGCTGAGGGAAGAGAATCCAAGCTCGCCGCCATCGGAATCCACATCTCGCGCTTCGTCACCTCCCACGGCTTCGCACTCAATGTCAACACCGACCTCAGCTACTTCAACCTCATCGTCCCCTGCGGCATCACGTCAAAGCCGGTGACTTCGATGCAGCGCGAACTCGGCCGCGAGCTGGATCTCACCGCCGTCGCCGAATCCATCTCCCGCAACTTCGGCGTCACCTTTCAATCCCAGATTCTCTGGGTGGACACGCTCGAAGCACTTCTGGGGCGGGCGGTGGGTGTGCCGATGAAAATGCCCAGAGAGCTTCGTCAGATCCATAAAGAAGACGACACGACTTGGGCGTAGTTTGCGTGGCGCGGCACCCTCGCCGGCGCAAGGCTTCCACCAAGGCTAGCCCTCCGCGCCCCACTCGCGATACCATCAATACATCGCGCTGTCCGCGCCGCCTTACATGGGGAACAACAAAAAAAAGAAGTCCAAAGCAAGCTCGAACGGAAACCGTCCACGCAATGGCGCGTCTGGGTCGAAATCCCCACTTCTCGCAAGAGTGGCGAGAAATGGGGCACCCGCGACCAACTCCGACCTTCGCACCTACTCCATTCCCGACACGCGCCTCGAGCGCCCGAACCTCACCGTCCGCCAGGTCACAGAAAGAGGCAAGCACGGCGCCGAGCATGTCCGTTACGAAGTGGAAGGCGATCTAAACGCGCCCGTCCCGCCCATCCGCGACTCCAAATATCTCTCCCGGCAGCAAGCCGTCGAAATCTACCGCTACATGCTGCTCAACCGCAAAATGGAGATCGCCCTCGAAAACCTCTACAAGCAAGGCAAAGTCGTCGGCGGCGTCTACTTCGGACTGGGCCAGGAAGCCTGCTCCTGCGCCTCCGCGTACGCGCTCGACAAAGACGACTGGTTCGCGCCCATGATTCGCAACCAGGGATCGCTGCTGGTCCGCGGATTCGGCGCCAGCGACACCATGATGCAGTACATGGCCAAGGCCGACTCGCCCACCAAGGGCCGCGACGGCACCTCGCACTTCGGCGACATCGAAAAGCGCAATATGGTCTCGCCCATCTCGATGCTCGGCGATCTCATCCCGGTGATGGCCGGCGTCGCGCTCGGCGCGCGCCTGCAAGGACGCAACCTCGCCGTCATGACCTACATCGGCGATGGCGGCCAGTCCACCGGTGTCACCTACGAAGGCATCAACTTTGCCGCCGTGCAGAATCTCGGCCTCGTGCTGGTCGTCGAGTCGAATCTCTGGGCCTACTCCACGCCGTCGGAGTTGCAGTACCGCTGTAAAGACCTCGCCGACCGCGCCATTGGATACGGCATTCCCGCGGTGATCGTCGACGGCACCGACGCCTGCCAGGTTTACGACGCCGCCCACGAAGCTGTCGAGCGCGCGCAGCGCGGCGAAGGCCCCACCCTGATCGAGGCCAAGATGATGCGCATGAAAGGCCACGCCATCCACGACGCCGCCGGCTACGTGCCGAAGGAAATGTTCGACTTCTGGAAAAAGCGCGACCCGATCGCAAGATTCGAGAATTATCTGGTGCGTGAGAAAAAATGGCTATCAGGCAAAGAGAATGCTGATCTGATCGCGGACGTGGAGCGCGTTATCGAGGAAGAACGTGAGATCGCGGTGAACTCTCCGATGCCGACGCCGGAATCGGCTGAAGGGGGAGTGTTCTGTGAGAACGGCTGTCATGAGATCAAACCAAAATACGGTGTGCCGAAAGTGAAGAAGGGAACCGCGGCCTACAGAGAGACCGCAGCTGCGGTGCACTTGAAGTAATGACTTCGTTCCGCATCAGTAAACGCCAACCTGTGAATTTCCTTGTGACATACATCACACCCATGCAATTCACTCTTGTGCGATGCTTGCCTCTCATTGTCATCCCGAGCGAGGATTTTGCTTCGCAACAGCGAAGCAAAACCACAGTCGAGGGACCTTGCGCTTCGCCCTGGGAGCTAGCCCATGCGCGACGAGTACATCTACTACGTCTACATCATGCAAAGCGCCTCGCGCCGTGCTCTCTACATCGGCTTGACCAACAATCTCGGCAAGCGCGTCTGGCAGCACAAAAACCACCACTATGAAAGTTTCACCGACGACTACAATTGCAACCGTCTCGTATACTGGGAAAGCTTCGACAATGTAGCGAACGCAATCGATCGCGAGAAGCAACTCAAGCGTTGGCGCCGCTCAAAGAAGATGTGGCTGATCGAAAGAAAGAATCCGGGCTGGAAAGATTTGGCAGCCAATTGGTACCCGGCAGAAGCACAAGGTCCCTCGACTGCGGTGCTCGTTCACTCCGTGAACGAGCATCCTCGCTCGGGATGACATAACTTGGTTCGTCATGAAACTTCGAAGTTTGTAATTACATTGTCATCCCGAGCGGAAGAGAACGATTCGAAGAATCGTCCTCTGAAGTCGAGGAACCTTGTGTTTCAACGCCGGTAGATCTTGAAACTCCAAACCTATGCTCCTTACCTACCTCGAAGCCATCCGCCGGACAACAGTTCGATGCCGAGCCGCATCGATAGAAGCAGAATGAAAGAAATCGTCCTCGCCGTCACCGCGGTCGCGTGCGCTCAAACCGGAGTCGCACAGGAAGTCGCGTATCTCGATCTCACAGACGTCAGCCCTCGCACCGAACTCCGCCATCCGCCTGCCCCACCCCCGAAATGCACCTCCGATCACATTTGTACTGGCGGAGGTTCCGGCTCTGTCAGCATTGGTTGCGGCGGGGACACTGACGAAATGCATGCTCTCCGAACCAGCCTCATGTGGCTGGATCGGATTGAATACCTAGACAGCAACCGCGCTCAAATTGAAGTTCAGATTCAGAACGTAGGCGAGCTTCCGATCGAAATCCCATGGTCACCTAACCTTTCCGATCTTCAACCCTCTGACGAAACGGCCAAGTTCCAAGCCGACCAATTGCTGATTGGTCTCTTTCTACGCTGGGGCGACGGCTACTCGGAATCGCTGGGATGGATATATCTGTACGGAACTGCAGGGCAGAAGGATACAATGTTAACCTTACTCCCGGGCGAGTGGGCGCGAATTCGTGGCCCCATCGATATCAAACTTGAACACGCTGACGGGTTCGCTCTCTCGCAGCCTCGCAACAATCAGAAAGCAACAGCGGAATTCCTACTCCAACGGGTCGAGTACACACCTGTCGCTGGCGGAGTCGGATTAAACATCGGAAATTTAGATCCACGTCACGTTCCCGGCAACGAAATGGCGATTCGCGTGGTTCCATCAAGTTCAAGATCCAAACCTTGAATTTGCGACCTTGAAACCTTGAAACCTGACTCTATGCTCCTCACCTACCTCGAAGCCATCCGCCAGGGAATCTGGGAAGAAATGGAACGCGACCCGACCGTCTTCTGCTTGGGCGAAGACATCGGCATTTACGGTGGCGCGTTCAAAGTCACCGACGGATTCATCGACCGTTTCGGCCCCGAGCGCGTCATCGACACGCCCATCGCCGAATCTGCCATCGTGGGCGCGGCCTTCGGCGCGTCGCTCACCGGCATGCGCCCCGTCGCCGAATTTCAGTTCATGGACTTCATCGGCTGTGCCTTCAACCAGATCTCCAACATGGTCGCCAAGACGCACTATCTCTGGGGAGCTCCCGCGCCGCTCGTTCTCCGTGGTCCCAGCGGCGGATATGTCCATGGTGGCCCCTTCCACTCACAGAATCCCGAGATGTGGTTCGTCCACAATCCCGGCCTCAAAGTCATCTGCCCGGCCACGCCCTACGACGCCAAAGGCCTGATCAAAGCGGCCATTCGCGACAACAACCCCTGTGTCTTCTTCGAGCACAAATATCTCTACCGCCGCATCAAAGGCGAAGTCCCCGCGGAAGATTACGTAGTCCCGATCGGCAAAGCGAACATTGTCCGCGAAGGCCGCGACCTGAGCGTGATCACCTACGCCGCCATGGTCCACACCGCGCTCGAAGCCGCGGAGATTCTTAGTAAGGAGGGAGTAGAGATCGAGATTCTCGACCTGCGCACCGTCTCGCCGCTCGACCGCGACGCCATCGCGCAGACGGTTAAGAAGACGAACAAAGTTATCATCCTGCACGAGCACTCCCGCACCGGAGGCCTGGCGGGAGAAATCGCCGCGATCATCAACGAGGAGGTATTCGACGACCTCGATGGCCCCATCGTCCGCATCGCCGGCCTCGACTCCGCCATCCCGTTCTCGCCGCCGCAGGAGCATCACTATCTGCCGAAGGTTGAAGACGTCGTCCGCGAGGCGCGCAGATTGAAAGCGTATTAAAGGTGGAAGAGCGGCCCTTCAGGGCCGCGAAAAGCACCCACAGCAAATTGGGGCCGACTGGAGCCGATGTAGAATCGCGTTGATGACCGCAAAGACGTCGTGGATTTGTCGCAATTCCTCAGGTACGGAGCACGTCTTGGAGCGTCGGCAGCAATCACACTGGCTGGGACCGCCGTGCTCGCTTGGATCCTTAGCCGGGTGCGCCAATTCCATATTCGATGACTCGAGATGCGCGAGCCCAACTGGCGCCCCACCCCACGCATCTGCCACAATATCCCCTTTGGAGGACTCATGGGCAAGTTCATCTACGGCGTAATCTTTACCGTGCTCATCATCATCGTCGGCGGATTCGGTTTCGCCATGCTCGGGTTTTTCCCCACCAACGCGAACGTCACTCCGCCTCGCATCGAGCATCGCATCGCCAACACCGCGCTCGACGCATCCATGGAGCGCTACGCCCCGCGCGTCACCAATCCCCTGCCGCCCACCGATCAGAATCTCGAGGACGGCATGAAGCTCTACACCATGAATTGCGCGCTCTGCCACGGCAGTCTCGATCGCAAGCCCTCATCTCTGGCCAATTCTTTCTATCCTCCGCCGCCAAAACTTGTCACCGACCCGCCCGACGATCCCGAATGGCACATCTACTACGCCATCCGCACCGGCATCCGCTACACCGGCATGCCCGCGTGGGAGAAGACGCTGAGCGATCAGGATATCTGGAAGATCACCGGCTTGCTCTCGCACATGGAAAAGCTTCCGCCCGCCGTGCAGGATTACTTGAAAGCGAACTTCTCCGCAGCCCCGCCAGTAGTCGAGGAAAAGAAGGACGAGAAGCCAGCCGAAAAGAAGTCAGCCAAAGAAACACACGACCACCACTAAGCCACGCACCGCGCTTTGATGGATCGAGGCCGCGCCGCCGTCGTGCCGAATTGGCTCTGCCGAAGGTCCGTGGGTGAGCTGACTGCCGACCGCGCCCACCCGCTATAATACCCATTTGCTCCCGGCGCGCTGCGCCAACCGTGAGCCTCATGGAAGGAAATCATGCCGACTGACATCATCATGCCCCAGATGGGCGAGTCCATCGTCGAGGGCACTATCACCAAGTGGCTGAAGAAGCCCGGCGACAAGGTTCAGCGCGACGAACCCCTGTTCGAAATCTCCACTGACAAGGTCGACGCCGAAATCCCGGCGCCCGCGTCCGGAGTCCTGCAGGAAATCAAAGTCACCGAAGGCACGACTGTCGGCGTGAACACGGTGGTCGGCACCATCGCGGTCGACGGTGAATCCGCCGCCGCGCCCGCCAAGCCCGCCCCGGCTCCTGCGCCGGCTGCACCAAAAGAAGAGAAGAAAGCTGCGCCCGCTCCCGCGCCTGCACCCGCCACACCTCAGCCCGCCGCCCAGGAAGACGAGGAAGCCCGCTCTTCCCCGCTCGTCCGCAAGATCGCGCGCGAGCATGGCGTCAGCCTTTCGCAACTCTCCGGCACCGGACTCGGCGGCCGCATCACCAAGCAGGATATCCTCGCGTTCATCGATCGCCAATCGTCGGCGCCCGCTGCCGCTCCGTCGGCTCCCGCGGCCCAGGCCGCAACCCCGGCGCCGGCCCCGAAGCCCGCGCCATATCCCGGCGACCTCGTCCCCTTGACGCAGATGCGCAAGATCATCGCCCAGCGCATGATCGAGTCGCGCCGCACCAGCGCTCACGTCCACTGCATGTACGAAGTGGATCTCAGCCGCGTCGTCAACCTGCGCAACAGGCACAAAGCCGGATTCGAGCAGCGCCACGGCGTCCGCCTCACCTTCATGCCGTTCTTCGTGCGCGCCGCCATCATCGCGCTGCAGCAGTGGCCGATCTGCAACGCCTCGCTCGAAGGCGACAACATCCGTTACCACCGCAACATCAACATGGGCATCGCCGTCGCTCTCGACTGGGGACTCATCGTTCCCGTCCTTAAGAACGCCGGCGATCTCAACTTCCTCGGCCTGCAGCGCGGCATCACCGACCTTGGCGAGCGCGCCCGCATCAAGAAACTCAAGCCCGAAGATGTCGAAGGCTCCACCTTCACGGTCACCAATCCCGGACAGTTCGGCGCTGTCTTCGGCCTGCCCATCATCAATCAGCCGAACTCGGCGATCATGGGCGTCGGCGGCATCACGAAGATGCCGCTGGTCATCACCGACAAAGACGGCAACGACTCCATCGCTATCCGCTCCGTCGTGCACCTCACGCTCGGCTACGACCACCGCCTCATCGATGGCGCCGTCGCCGACCAGTTCATGGCCCAGGTGAAGAAGAATCTGGAAGGCTGGAGCGAAGAAGTCGGATAAGACTCTTCAGCCCTTTGTCATCCTGTGCGAAGGGAATGGTTCGCGATTGCGAAGCATTTCTGAAGTCGAAGGACCTTGCGTTACCTGCCAGTAAAACGGACGATTCGAGGCCATTTCGAATCAACAACTCTCACGCCTGACCGCTGACCGCCGCCGGCTGCCCTCCGCCCTTCGCCCACGTCGACGCATTCAGACATTCCACCGTTCCATCGATGATCTTCGATATACCGTCTTTGAATTTCTCCGGATCGATGATCTCCCGGTTCGCCACGGCATCGACCGTGGCCAGCGCGTTCTCCAGAAACGACATCGCGGCATCCTTCTTCTGCGCTCCCGACTTATTTCCGAAAAGCCCCTCGATGCCGTTGACCAGCGCCGGCACAAACGCAATCCCCTTCAATAACTGATCGACAAAATTCATATTCCTCATCCGCCTCTCGTAACCTCTCGAATCAAAAGACAAGCCCGCGGCTCCGAGCTCTCAGCTCGTAGCTCCTATCTCACTTCAACCAATGTCCGTGCAGGGCAATCGCCGCGCTGATGAAAACCGCGATCCCCGCGTTGACGAATCGTTCAATCACCGTCCGGCGGACATCGCTTCTCTCCAGCGCAACGATTCTGTCCTCCGCCATCTGCATCCTCCCCGGCTGTCCGTTGCCTGCCAGCATGTCCATCTTCGCTTCCAGCCGCCCCAGCTTGGCGAGCACTTCGCGCTCGAAGTCGCCCTCCATCAGCCGAAATGCCGCGATTTCCCTCTCCCCACCCATTGCGCTCATTTCTTCTCCCGATCCCCTTCTCCCGGTCCCTGATGGCCATCCTCTGCTACTGCATGCTTGCCTCTGGCATCGTGCAACGCGATCAAATGCTTGATCTCATCCTGCCCCTGGTGCAACTCGCCCAGCTCGACCTCGGTGCGTATGCGCCCCTCGGTGTTGGCTGATGCCACCCGCTCAAGAGTTGTCACCCTCGCTTTCGTCGACTCGATTTCGCTGTCCTGTCGCGCGGTATTCCGCGCATCCTGCAGTACGTAACCCGTGACGGAAAGGGCCACCGCTCCAATAGCGACCAGAGTTCGGCTGTCGAACTTCAGCAGCCTCTGCTCCTTCGCCGCCTTCAGTTCGCTCAACGACGTCCGAAATGACTCGGCCACTTCCTGCGTCTCGGCCAGCTTGCTCAGCACTTCGAGCTGGAAATCTTTGGTGGTGTAGGCGGCAGGCCTCTCCGCGCCGGTGCGATGCCGCTGCCTCTCCTGGAGTCCGTCCTCGCTCATAGCGGATAATCAAGGTGCAGCGCCGCCGAATAGCGCGAGTAGCGCGGCGGCGACGAGTTGTCGTAGAGCCGCAGGAAATAGTTCTGCGTTCTCGCCAGCCGGGGCAGCGTGAACGCCTGCGTCGCGAATCGCCCCAGCAGATTCCGATCATTCGCCTGTCCCCATCCGTAATCGTGAACCCGCACCTCCGAGTTATAGATCTTGATATCCCCCGGCCCCGGCGCGCTCTCGTTCACGTAAAATCCCAGCGGCTGTGTGCCTTGCGGGATCATCGAGTCCGCTTCCATGTTCGCCAACACCAGGTGGTCGCTTGCCCCCTGCACGTACACCCCGTACTGGTCGAACCAGTTGATGAGGAAGTGCTGGAACGTCAGCCATGACCGCCCGTTCACGTTGATCACCGGCGTGTTGCTCAGCGCCATCGGCACGATCGGCGCGTTGTAATACGTCGCCGGGTTCTGCCCGCCGAAAACGTACAGGTACCCGTTCGCAAAATAGAAATCCCACTGCGCCGTCAGGTTCGCCGTTGCCGCCGTCACCTTCTGGCCCCACACCGACCCGAACAGGCAAAAGTTGACCGTCGTGTAAGTCGCCGGCAGCGCCGCCTTCCACGCGCTGTTCCCCAGGTTCACCCACGCGTTCGCCGGCACCGCGTAATATCCCGTCAGGTTCGGCGCTGGCCCCGCCCCATAGGCGTCAAACCCAATCGGATTCCCCGCGGCGCCCGATGCCGCCGGCGCCAGGCTCTCATTCCACACATCCCCCCGCAGAAACAAGACCCGATCGCCCGGCTGTAGCGCCTGCGCATTCACCTTCGCCACGCTTTGCCACGCCGCGCTCGCAGAAGTTCCGCCGTTCGCATCGTTGCCCGAACTCGAGCTGACGTAATACGTGGTCGCCCCTGCCGCCAAACTCCACATCACCAGCAGCGCCAACCCCACCGTTGTCATCCTGAGCGAAACCAAACCGGAGCGTAGATTCTCCACTCTTGTCATCCTGAGCGAAGCACGCTGCCTCGCCAAAACGCGTGCCGCCTCTTTCCCTGTCATCCTGAGCGAAGCACGCTGGCTCGCGAGAACGCTGGCTGCCTTTTCCCCTGTCATCTTGAGCGAAGCACCGTGCCGCCTTTTCCCTGTCATCCTGAGCGAAGCACGCTGGCTCGCGAAGCGGGCCAGCTTGCGCAGTCGAAGGACCTTGCGTTCCTCAACCCCGCCACCGCCGCTGCAAGAACTTCTCACCAACACCTCCGCACCCCGCGCGCAGCGCTCACTTCCCACCCTGTCATCCTGAGCGAAGCGCGCGCGCCGCCTTTTTCCCCTGTCATCCTGAGCGGAGCACGCTGGCTCGCGAAGCGAGCCAGCTTGCGCAGTCGACGGACCTTGCGTTCCTCAATCCCGCCACCGGCCTCAAAAGGAGTCCTCACCGAAACCTCCGTGGTCCAGCTTTTGCCGCCCAACAAAAAAGGCCCCCACACGGAGGCCCTCCACCCTCAAGTTTTTTTTCGCGCCCTTTGCGGTCTAAGCTTTTCGATCCCCTACGCTCAAGCTCTACTGCAACTGCCTCACCGTAATCCGCAGCGCGTACGTTCCAGTCCCCGTCGTGCACCCGGTATACGACGTCGAATACGTCAGGTTCGCTCCTCCCGCCGACCACAGTGTCATCGACCCGCTCCCGAAATTCGCCGTGCTCCCCAGCGCCATCGAGTTCCCTCCCGACACGCCCGCCCCGCTCAGCGGCGCCTGCAGCGTCTTCGCATTCGTCTCATCCGTCCACCCGATCGTCAGCGAAGCCGCCGCGCTCCCCGCGGTCGTGCACGATACCGTCGAATCCAGGTAATAGTTCACGACGTACTCTCCCGCTCCGCACGTCGCCGTCGCGCA
>Ga0187846_10001326_pt1 | contig 14017 bp, 15 predicted proteins | sample TC_taG_FD_161473 | JGI IMG/M metagenome (GOLD analysis project Ga0187846, IMG submission 161473) | Biofilm microbial communities from the roof of an iron ore cave, State of Minas Gerais, Brazil - TC_06 Biofilm (v2) | ecosystem: Environmental > Terrestrial > Deep subsurface > Cave > Wall biofilm...
CACGCCGCCTTCGATGCGGTTCAATTCTTCAACAAGTATCACCCTCATCCTTCTCTCACCCCGAAGTGGTCTGACAAGCCCTTGCTGAAATCCTGGGAAAAGAGCCGGCCCCCGCTGGGCTGGCCGCGCGAAACCGATTCCCTGTGCCCGGACTGCGTCAAAGAGACCCGTGCCTTGATCCTGAGCGGCGAAAGGGACTGGCAGGATCTGATGCACGAGAAACGCCGCCAGGGTGAAGCCGTGCCGCCAAGTGTCGGTGCAGTTTTCGGGCGGCGAGCCTTCGATGCATCCCTTATTCATCGATGCCATCCGCTACGCCCGCAAACTGGGTTTCAACAGCGTGCAGGCGGCCAGCAATGGGATCGAATTTGCCAAGAGCCGTGACTTTTGCCGCCGGGCGTTCGAGGCCGGCCTGCGGTACGTTTACCTGCAGTTCGACGGCATCGGAAATGACGCCAACAGCCACCGCTACGTGCCTGAAGAGATGGCCCGAATTCATCTCCCGGAATCGGTGCAGTCGCAGATACCACCGACGTCGAGCTCGAGGATAACGCCGCAATCCTCCGGCAAGTCGGCGAGTTCAGGCGAACCGAGGGTGGAATCGGTCAACTGCTCGACGCTAAGGGAATACTGCCCTTTCGTAGCTAAGGCTTCAGGGTGAGTAATCCACGCGCGTATCCCTCGCTTCAGGACAGGGTGCGTCGGATCGCAATATTCGGATTGTCGCGCTGACGAAAGAACCTTGATCAGACCCCTCGTGAGTTTTTGCGGGCCTCCGCCGAGGGGATCGGACGTCAAGGCCTGGTTGACGGAGAGTGAGAGATACCCATTAGGGGTTACCTTGCAGGTACAGCACTCAGCGATCCGCTCTCGGTTGTCGAATACATAAATGGACGCACACAGGTCGCCGGCTGGCGAGGTGTCGCTGACGTTCGCGTCATTGGCGAGCCGCAGCGTGCCATCGGGCGCGCCAGGCGTGTTGGCATTGGCGTAGTAGCCGAGGAAATACACATGGTCCTGGGCCATGGCACTGGCTGATCCGTTTACCAGCACCAGAGCCGCCGCTGCGGCCGCTAGCGCCAGCATCTTGTAGACGTGAAGTCTGATTTGATGCATTTGAAAATCCTTCTTTTATCTATTGAGTGATCAGGCCAGGCAGCAGGCAATGCAGTTTTATCCTGGATCGTTCCCCGAAGGGGAACAACATGAATAGCCGTGGGTACCACCCACGGACACCAGCACCCCCAATCGTTGCGCTGGCCCTGGAAGAGCCGGACAGTCATGGTCCACACCAGGCATTTTTTGTCAAATTCAATGCCTGCCTCAACCAGCAGACGTGAGCAAGGGCGAGGGGCACGTAGGGAACACATTCAGAGACGTGTTCTGTGAGGATCAATCGCCGAACAGCGCCGCAATGTCGCGGCTGCCGTGCATCACATGCAGAATCAGCACTACGTCTTCCGCTTCGACCTCTTCGACGCGGTGGATGATGACATAGTAGTGTCAAGCTCAGCCTCCGCCTCAGGCGAAAGGCGAAACTCACTCATGAGGGAGGTTCTGCTCGGGATTCAAGCGCGCTAAACCGAGCTGTTTAATATCTGCGGCAAGTTGTTTTGCCTCCTCCGGCGTCGTCACTCTGCGACCCTCCCCATGTGCAAGAGATGCTTCCGCTCGATCAACCGCTACCAAGATTTCCAGTCTCCGCCGCTCGCGCTGCTCCCACAGGGAAAGTGGGCCGGCTCCGCCCGTGCTTCCTTTACCGCATCTTCCTCGCGTTGAAGGCGCCCGCTCTCAATGGCTTGACGGACAAACGCCTGTTGGTCTGGGGTGAGTTGCACTTCCACACTTCTCTTAGCGTAGAGGGTAGGAGTGCGGCTGTCAAGCGCGACTGCGCCGCCTGCACTTTTCACGGTTTCTGGGTGCCCCTCAGCTGACGGCCATGAGCGTCTGCCATTTCGAAATTCCTTATCCTGAATCCTAAGTTCTGAATCCTTAACCTCAATCCTGAATCCCGAATCCTGAATCCTAAAGCGCCTTGCGGCCTCGAAACCGGCGTGCTAAGTTGTAAACTTAAAAGGCATCAGCCTTCAATTGCCCAGGCCTACGTGAAGATTTCCGAAGCCCAATTGCTGGCCCAGATTGACTTGGAGCGTCTCCCGCAGCACATCGCGGTGATTATGGACGGCAACGGCCGCTGGGCCAAGCGGCGTCGTCTGCCGCGCATTGCCGGGCACCGCGCCGGAATTCGCGCCGTCAGGCAGGCGGTGGAAGCCTGTGCTCGCCTGGGCGTGCCCTACTTGACGCTCTATGCCTTCTCGGTGGAGAACTGGAAGCGCCCCCACACCGAGGTCAAGCTCTTGATGGGATTGCTGCGCGAGTACCTCAAAAAAGAGATCGGCGAGCTCAACCGGCAGAACGTCCGACTGGGGGTGATTGGGCGCATTGCGGAACTGCCCGCACCGGTGCAGCGTGATTTGCGGGGCGCTCTGGAGGAGACGCGCGGAAACAGCGGGCTGCGCTTGACTCTGGCGCTCAATTATGGGGCCCGGGCGGAACTGATCGATGCGGCGCGTAGCCTGGTCGAGCGCCAGCAGCTCAACGGCAGTATGACTATAGACGAGACCACCTTCAGCCAACATCTGTACACCCGCGACCTGCCAGACCCGGACCTGCTCATTCGCACCAGCGGTGAAATGAGGTTGAGCAATTTCCTGCTGTGGCAGGTGGCTTACTCCGAGATCTGGGTTACGGACACGCTTTGGCCGGACTTCACCCAGCTGGACTTCTTCCGGGCCATCTTGGACTTCCAGAAACGTGAGCGGCGATATGGCGGTCTGTCGGACGTCGGAGGTCGGTAGTCTGAGGTCGGAGGCGTGGGCTGGGGTGAGTAGGAAGTCGGAGGTCGGGGGGCGGAAGTCGGGATAGTCTATTTGACAGGAGGCCCTGTGACTGGCAGAACCTATCAAGACCTGGAGCTTGGGCAGAGGGCGATGGACCTTGTTGTGGAATGCTACGAGGTCGCGAAACGGTTCCCCGATCGCGAAGGGTACGGGCTCACGAGCCAGTTGCAGCGCGCCGCTGTTTCCGTTCCCGCGAACGTCGCAGAAGGACACGGCAGGCAACACCGGACAGAGTTCATTCAGCACCTGTGCATTGCCTATGGCTCCCTTGCCGAACTCGGGACACACATTCAGATTGCGCAGCGGCTCAAATACCTTTCCACCACCGATGCGGGCACGCTCGGGCTTCTCAGGTACTTGCGCTCGCGCCGGCAACCGACCTCCGACGTCCGAAACCCGACTGCGCGGCGGCAACCGACCTCCTACGTCCGAAACCCGACTACATGAAGCCACGCATCCTTACCGCTCTGATCCTTATTCCTCCGGTCTTCTATGTGCTCTACGGAGCACCTTTGTGGCTCTTTTTGCTGGTGTTGTTGGCAGTGGTGGGGCGTGCCCTTTACGAATACCTCGGGATGGCGCGCCAGATGGGTTCGAGGAGCCTGCCTCTCATCGCCTACGCGGCTGGCGGGGCTCTGTGCGCGGGCCAGTGCGTTGATCTGAAAGGGACGAATTCTCTGGTGCCGGTGTTACTGGCTTCAGCGCTGTTGGCAACGATGTTCGTGGCCCTGCTGCGCACTAAGGAGCTGAAAGAGTACCTGGGGACGATATCGTCGACTTTTCTTGGGATCATTTACGTCGGGTTCACTCTCTCGTGCCTCGTTCCCCTCGGATTCGACTCGCGTATTGCCGCAACCACCTTTTGGGCGTTTAGGGGCACAGCAGTACCGACAGAGCCTTTTGCCAACTCACGCTGGGGACGGGATCTGTTGGTGTTCCTTTTTCTGACCATCTGGGCGGGCGATGCATTGGCCTATGTTATCGGCAAGGCCTTGGGCCGCACTCCTCTGCTTCCTCGCGTTTCACCGAACAAGACGGTGGAAGGTTCCATAGGTGGTCTCCTGGGCAGCCTGTTGATCGGCTGGGCATTCGCCCAATGGAGGTGGCATGGGGTAGACTGGTGGCGGGTTATCATAGTGGCGGGGTTCATCGCCGTCGCCGGACAGGCGGGAGACCTTGCTGAGTCAGCGTTGAAGAGGGGTTCGAACATAAAGGATTCGGGAGCCTTGTTACCCGGACACGGGGGACTACTGGATCGTATGGATAGCCTGCTTTTTGCCATTCCAGCCTTGTGGTCGGTGCTGGCTCTCAAATCCACTGGTTAGTGGCGAGTGGCCGCCACAAAGAGGGGGAAGGGGGAAAAGGGCAAAAGGGGAAATGGGCAAATGCCGGAAGGAGAGCTGAAACCTTTCCTTATTTCCTTCTTTTCCCACTAGCCGCTGGTCACTGGCCACTGTCTTTATGAAACGACTCTGTATCCTGGGCTCAACAGGCTCAGTAGGCCAGAACTGCTTACGTGTGGTCGACGGTCTGCGCGATCGCTTCCGTGTGGTGTCCCTGACGGCGGGGAGGAATCTGAGTGTACTAGCCGAACAGATCGTGAAGTTCCGGCCGGCACTGGTGGCCGTAAGCTCCCGCGAGGGCGTGGAGCCTCTGCACCAAGAACTTCAGGCCAGAGGCTACCGGCACCCGGTGGCCATCGTGCCGGGACGCGAAGGGCTGTTGCAAGCGTCGACCCTTCCCGAGGTAGATTTCGTGGTTTCCGCTTCCCACGGCGTGACCGGCTTGGAAGCGACGTTTGAGGCGATTAGAGCCGGCAAGCCGGTGGGTCTGGCCAATAAGGAGGTTCTGGTTGTTGCCGGCGAGTTAGTAATGCGTGTGGTGCGGGAGCGGGGAGTCGCCATCCTTCCTATCGATAGTGAGCACTGCGCGGTTCATCAATGCCTTCGGGCGGGCAAAGATCACGAGGTTCGACGTCTGATTCTGACGGGTTCGGGCGGCCCCTTCCTCCGCACTCCCAGAAAACAGTTCGATTCCATAACTCCTCTACAGGCCCTCAAGCATCCGATATGGAAGATGGGGGGGCGGATTACGGTCGATTCGGCTACGCTCATGAACAAAGGGTTGGAGATCATCGAAGCTCATTGGCTCTTTGGACTAAAATCGGATCAGATTCAGGTCTTGATCCATCCCCAATCCATCGTCCATTCCATGATAGAATTTCACGATGGGGCGATTGTGGCGCAGCTCGGCCTGGCAGACATGCGCATTCCCATTCAGTATGCCCTTACCTATCCCGAGCGGGTGACGGTGAATGGGGACCTGAGCCTGGATCTCACAGCCACCGGACGTTTGCACTTCCAGCTACCGGACGTCAAACGGTTTCCGTGCCTGGAACTGGGCCGGGAAGCTTTGAAGAGGGGCGGGGCTTTGCCGTGCGCCCTGAATGCCGCGGATGAGATCGCGGTGGAAGCCTTTCTGGCATCCAGGTTGCGCTTCAGCCGCATACCACGGGTTATTGAAGAGGTGATGAGTAAGACTCCGATGGTCGGCCTGAACACTCTGGATGACGTGGTAGAGTGCGACCAGCAATCGCGGCAGCGCGCCCGGGAGATCGTGGCGAAAGCTGAAGACTAAGCATGTTCTCGAATTTCCTTACCGACGCAATCGTCGTGGTGATCGTTCTTGGTTTCATGATCTTCATCCACGAACTCGGCCATTTCATGGCTGCCAAGCGGTTTGGAGTGCGCGTCCTGACCTTTTCGCTCGGCTTTGGGAAGCGGCTCTTTGGATTCAAGAAAGGTGATACGGATTACCGCGTCAGCGCCCTGCCTTTCGGCGGTTACGTGAAGATGTGGGGAGAGGACCCTTCTCAGCCGCGGTCGGGCGATCAGGCAGAGTTCCTGGGCAAACCTCGATGGCAGCGGTTCGTCATCGCAGTTATGGGACCGGCGATGAACGTCCTGTTGGCGATCGTGTTGCTGGTCGTGCTTTATCGCTATCACTATCAGAAGCCCGCCTACGAAGAGCAGCAGGCTCGGGTGGGCGACGTGGAACCTTCTTCCCCCGCCGCGCGGGCCGGAGTGCTCGCCGGGGACCTGATCGTGCGTTTGGATGGCATCGCGAATCCCAAGTGGGAAGATGTAATGCCCAAGGTTGCTACCAGTGCGGGTGAAACCATGCGCTTAGAAGTCGAGCGCGACGGCCAGCGTCTGAGCCTGACGATCACGCCTCGGGAGGAAGGGAAGGACGAAATTGGGTACGCGGGCTGGGCCCCCGACACCCCGCCCGTTCTCGGCGTCGTGGAAGCGGACCTTCCTGCGGCTAAGGCGGGTTTAAAGACCGGTGACCGCATTATAGCGGTCGACTCTCACAAAATCACCGGCTCAGGAGCCTTGGTTCGGGCTTTGCAGTTGGGGCAAGGGAAAAGGGCTGATTTCACCGTCGAGCGCGAGGGCAAGGTGCTTCACTTCCAGCTCCAACCGATCTATAGCGACGCTAATGGTGAGGGCGAAAAGAAATGGCGCATCGGCGTGGGCTTTCGGCGCGACGTTGTCGTGCGCCAGTTGCCTTGGAGAGGGGCGGTCGCGGCTTCCGTGGAAGATAATCTTCGCAGTTGCCTGGTGACGTTTGATTTCCTTGGCAAGCTTCTGACTCGAAGAATGTCGGCGCGCTCGATCTCGGGACCGATTGGGATCGCGCAACTGTCCGGCGAGGCCTATAAGGAGGGTATGGCTTCCCTCCTCATGTTGGTGTCGTTTATCAGCCTGCAGTTGGGAATCTTCAACCTGCTTCCCATTCCGATCTTAGATGGAGGGGTGATTCTGCTGCTGTTGATTGAGGGGCTCATCCGCCGTGACCTCAGCATGAAGGTGAAAGAGCGCGTGGCCCAGGTCGGTATGGCGTTCCTGCTGCTCCTGGCCGTGTTCGTGATGTACAACGATCTCATTAAGACTTTCAAGCCGTATTGATAGTGCGTTGTCCTTGGTCCTTTGTTCTTTGTTCTTCGCTCGTCGTTGGCCGTCCGTACTCGAAGCGTTCCAGTGACCTGGACAAGGTTGCGCAGGCTGTAGGTAGCTTTTTTGATGGTCAACGACATGCGGAGGAAACACGGACAAGGAACCAAGGGCAAAGAACTAGAAACCAAGAACCAAGAGCCAGGAACAAGAGCCAGGGACAACGGACGAAGGACAAAATGAATTTTAGCGAAACAGAATATTTTCCTCCGCGCCGCAAGACGCGGGCCGTCAAGGTTGGGCGACTGACGATTGGCGGAGACGCCGCCATTGTCGTGCAGTCCATGACCAAGACGGACACGCGCGACGTAGAAAAGACTGTCGAGCAAATCAACCAGATGGAAGCTGCGGGTTGCGAAATTGTGCGGCTGGCGGTGCCTGATCTGGAGGCAGCGAAGGCGCTGGCGGAAATCCGAAGACGCTGCCCGGATTCCATTCTGGTGTCGGATATTCACTTCCAGTACAAGTTCGCCTTGATGGCGCTCGACGCCGGCATCGATAAGCTGCGGATTAACCCGGGCAACATCGGTGACGCGGAGAAGGTGCGGGCAGTGGTTCGGCGCGCCCAAGAGCAGCGCGTGCCGATCCGCATCGGCGTTAACGCTGGCTCCCTCGAGCGGCGGCTGATCGAGAAGTATGGCTATCCGACGCCTCAGGGGATGGTGGAAAGCGCTCTCTACCACCTTCGTATTCTGGAAGACCTGGGGTTCACAGATACCATCGTTTCGCTGAAGGCCTCTAACGTGAAGATGACCGTGGCCGCCTACCGTCTATTGGCCCGGCAGGTTGACTACCCCTTCCACCTTGGCATCACCGAGGCCGGCACACAGTTCTCCGGAACCGTTAAGTCGTGTGTGGGTATGGGTATGCTGCTGGCGGAGGGCATCGGTGACACCTTGCGCGTCTCGCTCGCCACCGATCCGGTAGAAGAAGTGCGCGTAGCGTATGAAATGCTGAAGGCTCTGGAGCTACGGAGTCGCGGTCCGGTGGTTATCGCCTGCCCGACCTGCGGCCGGCTGGAAGTGGACCTCTTCAAGATTGCGGGGGAGATCGAGGAGGCAACCAAGCACATCAGGATGCCCATCAGCCTCGCCGTCATGGGCTGCGCGGTGAACGGGCCCGGCGAGGCTCGCGAGGCCGACCTCGGCGTCGCCGCCGGCCGCGGCAACGGCATGATTTACCGGGAAGGCAAAGCCATCCGCCGGGTCACCGAGGCGGAAATCGTCCCCGCGCTCCTGGAGGAGATCGAACGCTTCATTGCCGACAAGACCACCGGCACCGCGCCCATGCTCGAGACCGAGTCGGCCGTCGAAAAGCCTCTCACGGTGCTCAAATAGGTTCTGAGTTTTCTTCTAGAATGAGCCCACGGAGTGCTCGGTTGATTCTGCAAATTGACGTGTCCCACATTCTCCAAAAACCCTGAAACACATTCTGGTGTTGACGATGTTCTTGCTACGACTGGTGGAGCCGATGATTCTGTATGTTTCGCCAGTCCTGTCCCCGCCCATCCATACGTCCGCCGCAACGGCGCTATGGCTGGATCAAGATTCCCTACATCAAGGACGACGATCGTGATTCCATTTAGACCGGAGCCCTAGATGCTGCGTGACGGTTGCATGCGCAGGCTGTGCGAGGTCATGTCTTGAATCACAACAGCAGCGTCGCTCCCGGCATCCCGGTGCCGACCCGATCTGTCTCCCAGTGAAGAAGAGTACCGTCCGGTCTCCGGCGGCTTCCCCGGAAACGGTCCTTGTGGACTGCAAACTGGCACGTCAAACCAAAGCCGAGACGATTCTTCGATTATGCCTTTACCCAGATCTGGTCGCGGAGACGCAAAGGCTGGAGCCAGAATTCTTGCATGTGGTTGTGCCGAATGTCGACTTCAAACCAGAGTCCTACCGATACACCGCCTTTGCTGCCTACTATCGATCCCTAAGGAAGGCCCTGGAAAATGCCCTGAAGTATGGTGCCGGGGAAGCGTATTCTGAGCCAGTCCTGCATTGCGAGCTCTGTCGCTGGTGGAAGGAATGTGACGGCAAGCGGCGCCAAGACGATCATCTCTCATTCGTGGCCGGGGCCTCTAGACTACAACGCAAAGAACTGATAACCGAGGGCATCTCTCGTCTTGAGTCTCTGGCGAAACTGCCGCTTCCGATTCCTTTCAAGCCGTCGAGCGGCGCGCGTGATGGTTATGTTCGGATTCGAGAGCAAGCGCGACTTCGGCTCGAAGCGCGCACGGAAGGCCAATTGAAGTTTGAGTTATTGGGTGACAACTCGGCCGAAGGACTGTGTCGGCTTGCCCTACCCTCGCCAGGCGACATCTTCTTGGATCTTGAGGGTGACCCCTTCGTCGGCGAGGGCGGAATCGAATACCTCTTTGGACTTGTCAGCATCGGTGAGAGCGGAAGTCTCGGATATCAGCACCGGTGGGCTTTCGATCGCGCAGGAGAGAGGGCGGCGTTCGAATGGTTAATTGATCTCATATTCGAACGCGTAGCTCGCTTTCCGGACCTGCACGTCTATCACTCCCGAACGTACGACGTGGGAGCGATCAAGTGCCTGACGCTGCGCTACACAACCCGAGAGGAAGAGGTCGACAGGCTCCTGCGTGGCGGCATATTCATCGATTTGCACATCATCGTCAGAAAGAGTGTACGGGCAAGCGTCGAGCAGTATTCACTCAAGGAGATGGAGAAGTTCTGTGGCTATGAGCGTGCAGTTTCGCTTGCTGATGCGGCTCGCGCGCGGCATTTCTTCGAACACCAGCTAGAACTCGCAACGCCCATAAGGTCAACGGATGAAATTCGCGCAATAATCGAGGGCTACAACCAAGACGACTGTCGAGCCACTGAGCGACTTCGGCGGTGGCTGGAAGATCTTCGCACCGCCCGAGTCGCAGAGGGAAGGAATATCCCTCGACCCGTGCCGAAGGATACAGCCCCAAGCGAAGAGATTGCCGCCCACCAGAAGCGTACAAAAGCATTATTTGAGTCACTGACTAAAGGTCTGCCAGCAGAACCGGCGTGCCGCAATCGTGAACAGGCGGCACGGTGGCTTCTCGCACATGCCCTGGATTGGCATCGACGCGAGGAAAAGGTTAAATGGTGGGAGTTCTTCAGAATGAAGGATCTTTCCGAAGAAGAACTCTATGATGAGAAGACAGCCGTCGCTGGCCTCTCACATGTACGGCGGATGCCGAAGTCGAGTCCCAGGGAAAGGGCGCCAATCGATCGATATCAATATCCTTCCCAAGAGTGCGCAATCAGGCGAGGCGATACGCTTTACATGTTGGACGAGCAAAAGTTCGGTGATGTTGTGGCTGATGATCCGGTTGCTCGCACCATCGACCTAAAAAAGCCATTCAAGTTTGATACCGTGCACCCCACCTGTGCGTTCGCGCACACACGCTACCCAACTACGGAGCAGTCAGAATCCATTCTCCGGCTGGCCGACTGGATTGTGGCGAATGGAATCGATAGTCCAGGCGAGTACCGAGCTGCACGCGATCTTCTGCTCAGAAATAGGCCGCATCTCCGAAAAGGGGAGACGCTGAGGCAGCGGCCCGATGAGATCCCTGTCCAGTCTGCTTGCCGCTTCGGACTTGCGTTAGACAATTCAGTGCTGCCGATACAGGGTCCTCCTGGAGGCGGCAAGACCTTTACCGGCGCTCGCATGATTTGCGAGATGGTGAAGAATGGAAAGAAAGTGGGAATTACCGCGGTCAGCCACAAGGTCATTGGTAGGCTTCTGGATGAGGTTCTAAGGGCGGCGTCGGAGATGAATGTTACCAGCCTGCGATGCGGGCACCGATCGGAAGGCAGCAATCCGAATGGCGGCCAGTGTGTGAAATCGGGTCCAACGAGGAAGCACTGAGGAGCTTGCAGAATCGTGCAGTGAAGGTCCTGGGGGGAACTTCTTGGCTGTGGTGCAGAGCAGAATTCGCAGGCTCTGTGCATTGCCTATTCGTCGACGAAGCAGGCCAGATGTCTCTGGCGAACGTTCTGGCTTGCGCACCGGCCGGAGAAAACCTTGTTCTCTTGGGTGACCCGCAACAGTTGGAGCAACCTCAGAATGGCAGCCATCCCGAGGGCTCCGACATTTCCGCCCTTTCCTATCTGGTCGAGGGCAGCAAGACCATCGGTCAAGAACAAGGACTATTTCTCGCCGAAACCTGGCGCCTTCACCCTGCGATCTGCGCTTTCACCTCTGAATTGTTTTACGAAGGACGGCTTCTTTCGCTGGGTTCGGTCGAAAAACAGGGCATTCAGGCACCGGAGCCCTTCTCCGGTGCTGGCCTGTGGTTTGTCCCCGTCGTGCATAAAGGTAACCAGACCTATTCAATGGAGGAAGTCGAGCGGGTGGCGGACGTCGTTGGGTTCCTGACACGAAACGGATCAACCTGGACGGATCGCCACGGCAATGTCCGGGATTTGACGCTTAACCAGATCCTCATGGCGGCACCGTACAACGATCAAGTGAATCGGCTCTCGGAGCGCATGCCAGCCGGAAGAGTAGGCACCGTTGATAAATTTTCAAGGGCAAGAAGCAGCGGTCGTTATCTATTCGCTGAAGACCCCGACGCCTGAGGACGCTCCCCGAGGGATGGAGTTTCTTTACAATCTCAACCGCTTCAATGTCGCCACTTCTCGTGCCCGCTGCGCGTGCATCCTGGTAGGCAGCCCCGCATTATTGTCGCCCGAATGCCGAACTCCACGTCAATGGAACTGGCAAATGTACTGTGCCGCTATGCCGAGATCAGCAAGACTGCATTCTTCGCTCGCGGGGAGCACTTGTTGACCCACACTGTCCGCGAAAGTCCTTGAATTCAACTGTCGCATCTGACGCGGCAAGATTAGAGGAACCGTCAAGGGCTTCGGCTACGTTGTGGGCCGGAATGAATCTCTTATCTTCCTTATTCAATTGCAATATAGGTCTAACTGGCTGAAAAGCAGTTAGTCTCGCGGCTGAGACGCCCTTCAATTTCTTGAAACACGATTTTGCATCCACCTGAGCCAGATTAATGTCCATGAACTCTGTCTTCGTTGCCTGAACTGACAGGACGCACGCGTTCACCTCTTTACCCGTGGCCTTGTCAACCGAGTTGACCCAGCCATTGAAGACAATGGAGTCGATCGCACTTGCGACATCCGCTTGAAACAGCTCGTAAAGCGAACGTAGTGCTATTTGATAGAGGACTGAGTCGTACGTGCGGTTGAGCCAAGCTTCACTGACGTGTTCCTCCTGAAATGCGTCTCGAGTCGCGATGTATTTCACTTCTTTCAGAGTTGGCAACGCCTTTAAAGCGGGCAAACAGTAGTCGACAACTATCGTGCGGTTGTCTTTGCCGAAGTTTGGTTTTATCAAGGTGGCAAACTTGTCGGCCAAGCGCCAGTTCGACTTGGTGACCAAGGCAAGGAGATTCTGGAGACCAAGGTCTATGCTGACATCCAGGACGACCACAGCCAGCTCCTCACCGAAATGGATCTCAGCGGCTGGACTGAGAAGATCGTGTTCGGCGGGTCCGGGTCCAATGCAACTCGCGGCTCCGGCGCGTAATAGACCCAATGACTGAATGGTCGAAGGGCGGCTTGTTCGTCGCCCTTCTTCTCATCCCAGATTTCCGTTTTGAGCGGAGTTTTTGAAACTTCGGATCGTCGCCGTTATCAATATTCATGCTGCGGGTACGAAAGCGATGACGGCGCTCCGGAGGTCAATACCCAGCGGGTGAGAGACAAACCCGGCCCTTTCAGCTCTCCTTCAACCCCTCGCTCAAGATCGATTTTCAAGGTTCGCGCGTCACTTCCGAAGGCGGCCTGTTCCTTGGATCGGGCGAGCAAAGGCGATAGATACCCGGTCTCGGACGATCCTGGACACGGATTCGAGCGAGGGCCCGGTGTACGGAGAGCAGGAGCGAAGCGCGCGTACAACGGGCACTTCGAATCGACCTGTTATCACCCCCTGCTGCTGTTCAATGCAGAAGGCGACTGCCTGGCAGCCAAGCTGCGGCCTGGCAACGTGCACAGCGCCGAGGGCTGGGGAGAAGTGCTGCTGACGGAGATCGAGCGCCACCACAGGTTGGGCAAGGAGGCCGCGTTCCGGGCCGATGCGGCCTTGTGCACACTGGCGCTCCACCAGCCCTCCCAGTGCCTTAATCACGCAATCCAATTATCGTAGGCGCATTTTCGAGAATGCGGGCCGCGTTATTCGCTTTGGTGGTACCAGTGGGCTCTCCCTTGAAGCTGACGTTCGGATTGCTGAAATACTGAATTACTTTGGTCTTCCATTTTAGTTCATAACACATTATCGTGCGCCATTCTTGAGTGAAGTGGCCGTGAGCTGTGTCTCCGTCGTCTTGGGTGTGCAAATCTGAGCCCTGCTCGTGTTTGGCCCCGAAGAGATGAGCAATCTCGTGGGCCGGGATATACTCCGTCAATAGTTTTCTGTGTGGGATGACCACAAAGGCCTCATTCTTCTTGGTTGCGGGCAAAGCACCTCCGCAGGGGTCACCGACCGTACTATGATCACCGATGACCAGCATAATCACGTCTGCTTTATGTTTCGCCCTCAGCTCGAATACCTGTTGGAACTGGCTACCTTGGAGCAATTCTTGTTTGTACTGGTCGCATGCCATGGGCACAGATTGCCCATTCACGACGTAGGTGTTGATAGCCTCAATCGCGACAATCTTTCCTTCAAGATCGATGGAACTATTTCTAAATGCGCCATTCATCTCATCGATAGACTCGTAGATGTTTGAATGCAGATCCTCTTTTGACATCGTTTCGATAGGGAGCAACTCTTGCTGTTGCCAATCTACGCAGTCCGTCGTGTAAGCAACAAGAATATTGAAGGTCGTCATTGAATCACCTCCTAAGCTGATCTGCGAGCGGCGGGCCGTGTTCTTCCGCTTCAATCGGAATTTCCATTTTGGACTCCGAGACCGCCCCGGATCATACACCTGGCCCCGACTGAACGCAATCGTGCGAATCGAGACATGTTAAAAGTAACTAGTAAGGACCCGTCAAGCCATTTAGAAATGTAACCGGAGCCGTCAAGCCATCCGACAATGTAACCCCGCAGCTTTCGAAGGAGGGTTACGAT
>Ga0187846_10001327_pt1 | contig 14014 bp, 13 predicted proteins | sample TC_taG_FD_161473 | JGI IMG/M metagenome (GOLD analysis project Ga0187846, IMG submission 161473) | Biofilm microbial communities from the roof of an iron ore cave, State of Minas Gerais, Brazil - TC_06 Biofilm (v2) | ecosystem: Environmental > Terrestrial > Deep subsurface > Cave > Wall biofilm...
CACCTCATCGCCACCGTTGGCGCTGCGAAGCGGGTCATACTGAAACGCGCGCTCGAGTCTTTCCAGATCGGTGGGATAGACCTCCACATTGGACAGGCACTCGCTGCGCGGCGCTACACCGTCGCCGGGACCCAGCCCCAGAATCCGTCGGGCACGCTCGGATGCATACATCCGGTCTTTCACGATGTCCCAGTCGATGATGCCGTCGTTGGTGCCGGCCACCGCAAGGGCGAAACGCTCCTCGCTTTCGCGCAGCCCCTCCTCGGCGCGCTTGCGCTCCGATACGTCGTATGTCGTTCCCGCGACGCGTAGCGGCGCGCCTTTTGCGTCGCGAAAGCAGGTTGCGCGCGTGTGGACCCAGCGGATTTGGCCGCTGTCGCGCCCGATCAAACGGTATTCGGTGTCGACGCGCGGCGTCAGGCCGGCCAGGTGATCCTGCATGGCCTTGTGCGGAATCTCGCGGTCGTCCGGATGGAACGGCATTTGCTCGAGGTACTCGCTGCGCGTCGTCAAAGGCACTGCGCCCGGGATCTCCAGCATCTCGTTCAGCAGCGGCGAGCCGTGAATCTGGTCGGTCGCGACGTCCCACACCCAGTGCGCCTCCTGTGACCCGGTCATCGCGATCTCGTAACGCTCCTCCGACTGGCGCGAGGCCTGCTCGGCGCGCTTGCGCGCGTCGATGTCGCTGGTCGATCCGGCCATGCGAACCGGTTGCCCGTCGGCATCGCGCAAGCAAAGGCCGCGAACGTGAATCCAGCGATAGTTGCCATCGAGGTGCCGTATCCGGTACTCGACGTCGTAGTACGGCGTCTTGCCCGCAAGATGCGCTTCCAGAGCCTTGGTGCGACGCGGGACGTCGTCGGGGTAAATGGGCAGGCTTCGTATCCATTCCTCACTTGCCACCATCTCCGGCCCGGGTGGCATCCCGATCAGTTCGCGCGCTCGCGCCGAGACGAATATGCGGCCGTTCTTCAAATCCCAATCCCAGATGCCGTCGTTACAGCCGGCCACCGCCAGCGCAAATCTTTCGCGCGCGGCAGTCAGCGAGTCACGGACCGAGCGCAGATGCGCCAATTGCCACATCAGTTTTGCCAGCAGCAGCGCCACCAGCACAGCGAGCGCGATGGCGGCAAACGTCATGTGGCGTTCTTCACCAGCCGGTCCACCGCCTCGAGCAGCGCCTCGCGAGCCACCGGCTTGGGCAGAACACCGGCTACTCCGAAGGCTCGTGCGCACTCGCCGCTGCATAGAACGTTGGAGAAGAAGGTTGCCGACAGCGCCAGGATCGGTGTGCCGGGGTGCCGCGCCGAAACGCCCTTCGTCAGCTCTACGCCGCCGTGACGCGCAAACGGCACATCGACAATCGCCACGGAAAACTTCGTGCCCGGGGCCGCACTGGCGCCGTCGGCATCTGCGTTGACCACCTCGTAGCCGACTGAGGTCAGCCACTCGGCGAGCAGGCCGAACATCGCACGATCGGCGTTGGACACTAGGACACGTCTTGGCTCCGACGCCGGCGCCGCCGAGATCGTCTGGTCAGGAGGGACCGGTGAGGGTTCGCCACTCATACGGCGCCAATATGTCCCAACAACAACATCGGGATCACAGGAATTCTCGTCACATCGAGGCACGCTATTGCGTCACCGTAACGCAGCCCGCGGGTCTGCCGCAAACGATCTGGGATTACATTTGTAATCCATGCTATGCGCGCTTTTCGCGCAGGCAAGCCCCGATCTGTGCGACAGTCGTCCGCGCTCGCCACCCTGAGGGCTGCGCCGATGCGGTTTTGCCCCGTCGACGGGTGGCGGGTAGGCAGTGGGGGCGCCGGATGGAGATAACGGAGCGACAATTGTCGGGATCGGCCGCCACTTCCCGGCAGGCTGAATCCCGGATGCAGGCCCTTGAGCCGATGCCGCCGCACGTGGTTGCCGTCGATGACGATTCGGCCGTTCGGGCGTTGCTGAGCGAGTATTTGACGCAAAACGAACTGCGCGTGAGTACCGTGGCCAGCGGCCAGGAGCTCGCGGCCCTGCTCGAGCGCGAAAGTGTGGACCTGGTCGTTCTCGATGTGCGCCTGCCGGGTGAGGATGGGATGCAGATCGCTCGCAAACTGCGGGCGGAGTCGACGATCCCAATCCTGATGCTGACGGCCCGCGCCGAGGAAGCCGACCGCGTGATGGGGCTCGAGCTCGGCGCGGACGACTACCTGACCAAGCCATTTGCTCCCCGCGAGCTGCTCGCACGCGTGCGCGCTCTGTTGCGCCGCTCGAAAGCAGCCGATACGGTCGCGGATCAGATCTCCCGCGTTCGTGCCTATCGCTTCGGCAGTTGGGAGTTGAACATCGGTCTGCGGCGCTTGAAATCGGCCGACGGCGCCCTGGTCGAACTCACGAACGGCGAATTCAGCCTGCTGACCGCATTTCTTTCCGCTCAGCAACAAATACTGACCCGAGATCAGCTGCTCAATCTATCGCGCTTGCACAATGCCGAGGTCTACGACCGGTCGATCGATGTCCAGATCCTGCGCCTGCGTCGCAAGATCGAAGGCGATCCCGCGCATCCAAAGTTCATCAGAACCGAACGGGGTGCGGGATACGTGTTCCTGGCTGCGGTGGATGTCGTGAGATAGCTCGACATCGAAGCGCCGTAGATCAAGCACACCGTCGGGTTTCGAAGGGGAGGATGCACTTGCGGGCGTTGCGCCCTCTCGTAGCGTTGTTAGGAAGCTAAAAGGACGTCCCGATCGGCACTCCGCAGCGAGCCAGCACACCTCGCAGGTCGCGCAGCGCCGGGAAGACCTCATTGTTCCAGTCGGCGCCCTGTGCGTCGTACGCGCGCTGCTCGTACTCGACGATCTCCTTGTCCTCGCGGAAGATATTCTCGGTGAACCAGGTCACGAACGGCCACGCGACGTGGATCAACCCGGGAATGGGCGGCTTCTTCACTGACAGGTAGCCGAAGGTACGGTTGGTGCGCTGCTCAGCATCGAGGGGCGTGTAGCACAGCCATACGTCCAGCACCGGATCCTGAGTTTCCTGGATGTCCCGTCCCACCCACACCTTCAGGCTCTGGCTGGGGTAGTCGGTGCGAATTCGCATGTGATCGCGGAAATCCTTCCTCTCCTCGGTGCGCTTGCGCACCAGGTCCACGATCACGCGTTCGCCGACCGAGGTTTTTCCGTCGGTGCGGCTGAAGGTGTACTCGACCTGCGCCCAGGCGTCGCCGTGCTTCCGTCCGATGCAGGTCGCGCGAATCGAGCCCATCTGCTTGCGGTGCATGAACTGATGATTCATGTCGAACAGGTTCTCGTGCATGAACGTGTAATGGCAGGCGACCTCGCGGTTCAGCCGCCGGGTCTTGTAGTCCTTGCGGCCGGAGGAGCCGAGCCCGGCCGGCAACCGACTCTCGGCCAGCGCCGGGTCGCCCGGAAACACGAAGATCAAGCCTTCCACATCGCGAGCCGGATAGCTCCTTACGCCGTTGGGGAGCCGATCCTTGCCGAGGTAAGGCACGTCGACGCACTTGCCCGCGTCGTCGTAGGTCCATCCGTGATAGTGACACTTGAGGTGGTCGCCGCACACGACGCCGAGATGCAGCGGCACCTGGCGATGCGCGCAGCGATCCTCCAGCGCGAATACTCTGCCGCCACTGCCTCGATACAGCGCGATGGGCTGGCCTGCAAAGCGACGACCGAGCGTGCGGCCCGCTTTCAACTCGTCGGACCACGCCACCGGGTACCAATGATCGGGGTTGGCAGCCACGCGACGCAGATCGAAGGCGTTCGGCGAGTTGGCCGGGCGCGCCAGATCCAGGTTCAAGCTGTCATTCGACATCGACCGCCCCTGTCCGTGACGAGTCAGCGCGTAAGACTACGCTAGTGACATGGGAAAGGGGATTCCCTCGCCTAAGGGCTCGACCGCGCGAGCCGGATGCCGCTGAACTGCCAGCGGGCGTGCGGATAGAAGAAGTTGCGGTAGCTGGGGCGTACGTGGCCGGCGGGCGTTGCGCACGAACCGCCGCGCAGGACCATCTGGTTGATCATGAACTTTGCGTTGTATTCACCGGCGACCCCGATTTGCGGTTTGAAGCCCGGGTACGGGAGGTAAGCGCTTTGCGTCCATTCCCACGCATCGCCGAACAGCTGCGCAAGGCCGGCCTGCCCGGTCGCGGCAGCGCGCGGATGCAGCAAGCCACTTTCCATGAAGTTACCCGCCGGCGAGGCCGATTCATCGAGCCCGCTTTGGGCTCCGTTCGTCAGGCGGGCGGCGACTTCCCATTCGCCCTCTGAAGGCAGGCGAGCGCCGGCCCAGCGGGCGTAGGCATCCGCTTCAAAATAGCTGACGTGACAGACCGGATCGTGCGGCTCGAGCGGTCTCGGCCCCGCCAGCGTGAACAGCGTACGGTCGTCGCTCCAGTACAGCGGCGCCGACCACCCTTCGCGCTGGACCCGGTCCCAGCCGTCTGAAAGCCACAGTTCCGCCCGCCGATAGCCACCGTCCTCGATGAAGTCACGATACTCGGCGTTGCTGACAAGGCGGGAGGACATCTCGTACGGCTCGAGCCACACACGGTGGGGCGGGGTCTCGTTGTCGAACGCGAAGGTTTGGCCCCGGTGCCCGATTTCATCGTGTCCCCCCGGAAGCGCAATGAAGCGCATCGGGGCCGGCAGGCCGACCGGTGACTGTGCCGGCCGTTCCCGGAATACGGGAAGCAGCGGATTGCGCGAAAAGTGATGCTTGATGTCGGTGAGGATCAGCTCCTGGTGCTGCTGCTCGTGGTTGATGCCGAGTTCGATCAGCGCGAGCAGGTCGGCAGGTGCTGGCGCTCCCGTCAGCGTAGCCATCAGGCGATGCATCTGTGCATCGATCGCGGCGCGGTACTCGTATACCTCCTGCAGCGACGGCCGAGACAGCACATCGCGATATGGTCGCGGGTGCAGCGCACCAACGCCGTGATAGTACGAGTTGAACAGTACACGGAACTGCGGCCGAAACGGCGTAAAGGTGGCGCCGAGCACAGGCAGCCAGGGTTCGAGCACCAGCGTTTCGAAGAACCAGGTGACGTGGGCCAGATGCCACTTGACGGGACTGGCATCGTCCATCGACTGCACCATGCAGTCTTCCGCAGTCAAGCCGGAGACAAGCCCCATCGTCTGCGCGCGCACGCGTCGGTACGCGGCCTCGAGAAGGGCCGATTGGCGCAACGAGGGTGCCAAATCCATGCTCCGAGGGTACCAGCGAGTTCCCCCATCCTGCCCTTGATCGTGGAGGGGGCAAAAAGGGATGGCGGGCGCGCGTCGATGCGCCGACGCCCGGCTAGTTAGCGATCAGGCCCCCGCCCAAGCTTGTCTTCTCGCAGACGCGCGCGGTGTGCCGCCGCCTTAGCTCGGTTTCCGCACACGCTCATGCTGCACCAGCGCCGCGCGTGGCCCTTGGTCCGGTCGTAGAACATCAGCGTGCAGCCGGCCCCCTCGCACGCGCGCACCAGGCGAAAATCGGCGTGGCAAACGAGATCGCCCATCGCCTGGGCGATGGGTTGCAAAACGCGCCGGGCGCTTGCCCATCGGCGCCGTTCGGACCATCGCAGCGCCTGAAGTGGCAAACCGGCGCTGCTCGTTGAGCGCCCGGCGGAAGCGACCACCTGCCGGTAGGTGTCGTCCTCGGCCAGCAATCGATTCAGCGGTGCGAGCTCGCGCAGTGAGGCGGCCGCGACCTTCTTCCCCTTGTGCTGCCGGACGAAAGCGCGAAACCACTCGCGCATTTCGCGCGCTTCCTCGGCGACGGCATCCAGCTCTTTACCCGAAGCACGCAACTGCCTGGCGACCGCCTGATCGACAGCGCCGGCCTGTTCGAGCCAGGCGAGCAGGTCCTCGCCGTCGGTCAGCCATTCGATCGGCGTGTCGACCGGCGTTGCAACGGTATTCAGGAAATCCAGCGCCAGGTGGTCGCCCACCATCAGGGGCGCGGGGCGCGCGTCGTGGATCTTCATGGACGCTTCGGATGCTGTTGTTTGGAATTCGAATGATAACCGATCATTTGCAGCTTGACAGGTTACTTAAAGGATAGTAACTTCAATAAAGAACTATTAGAGGTTACTAATAAACCAATGCCGCTCTGATCCCCGAAGGAGACCACGATGGTTCACTACCGCTCAGTCGCCATACAAGAGCTGAACATCTTTTACCGGGAGGCCGGTGATCCGAAATCACCCGCCTTGCTGCTGCTGCACGGCTTTCCAACGTCGTCCCATATGTTCCGCGACCTGATACCGCTGCTGGCGGACAGCTACCACGTCGTCGCGCCGGATCTTCCCGGTTTCGGTTTTTCTGACGCGCCGGATCGGGTGCGCTTCAAGTACACCTTCGATCACCTGGCACAGGTCGTGGACCGCTTGACCGAAACGGTCGGCCTGAAGCGCTACGCGATCTACATATTCGACTACGGCGCGCCGGTCGGTTTGCGGCTGGCGCTGGCCCACCCCGAGCGGATCACCGCGATCGTGTCGCAAAACGGCAATGCCTACGAGGAAGGTTTGAGCCATGGCTGGAACCCGATCCAGAAGTACTGGAAGGAACCTAACGAAGCCAACCGTGCCGCGCTGCGCGATCTCCTCACGCCCCAGTCAACGCGGTGGCAGTACATGCATGGGGTTGCCGACGACTCGCTGGTTGCACCGGAAGCCTATGCGCTGGATTCCTCTCTGCTCGCCCGGCCGGGTAACGACGAGATTCAACTCGACTTGTTTCTCGACTACGCCAGCAACGTCACGCTGTATCCGAAATTTCAGCAGTACTTCCGCACGCACCAGCCGCCACTACTCGCCGTATGGGGCAAAAACGACCCGTTCTTTTTGCCGCCCGGTGCAGAGGCGTACAAGCGTGACAACCGCAACGCCGAAGTCCGATTCCTGGACACAGGCCATTTCGCGCTCGAGACTCACGCCGGCGAAATCGCCACCATTACTCGCGACTTCCTCGGTCGCAAACTCGCCTGAGGGTCCTGCGCCATCGGGCACCCAAGGACAACCACCCTACCCACCCCGAGGTCGAACAACATGGCAACTCAAACTGTCAACTCCGAAACTGCCGGCGAGCCTTTCGCCGGACTGACCGAGCAGACCGCGCCGCCAGCGGCCCGACCGCTGCTCGACAAGGCACGTGAGATCTTCGGCTTCGTGCCGAACCTGGCGGTCACAATGGCCACTGTGCCAGCCACGCTCGAGGCCTATTTCCACGCGCTGCAGGCCTTTGGCGAGACGCCGCTCAGCGCGATCGAGCAGCAGATCGTGCTGATGTCGGTTAGCCGTGCCAACCAGGCCGACTATTCGTTGGCGATTCACGCAGCGCTGGCGCTGAAGCTCGGCGCCGAGCCAGGAATCGTCCACGCCGTCGGAACTGGCCGCTCCCTGCCGGACGTCAGATTGGCGGCGCTCCGGCGTTTCACGGAGGCGCTGACTATCGGTCGCGGGCGCGTCTCCAAGGCCGAGGTTGACAGCTTCCTTGCCGCTGGATACGACCGAACCGCCATCGTTACCGTCGCCTTCGGCGTGGCCGTCAAGGCATTCGCCAATTCACTGGCGCATCTGGCAAAGACACCCGTGGATTGCGCCTTTGCTCCAGTGCTCGCCAACCTGCGTTGAAGCGGGTGTTGCGACTGCGCTACTCTCTTGCCGCCAGCATTCAAACCACTGCGCTCGTTCAAGTGAAGGATCGGGGCAATCGCGATGAAGAAGAACCGGATCTTGTCCTCGGTATTGCTGGGCATTGCGCTCGGGGCCTGTATGGAAGCTTAAGGCAAGGACGACACAGGGACGGCGCAAGCGGCGCCGGCTCGCCTGGCCATTGAAGGTCACTTTCCTTCTCTGGCGGGCGCAATCGGTTGGCTCAATTCTCAGCCGCTGAATGCGACCGATCTGCGAGGAAAAGTCGTCCTCATCGACTTCTGGACCTACACGTGTGTCAATTGGCGACGTACCCTGCCCTACGTGCGCGCGTGGGCCGAGAAATACAAGGACCAGGGATTGGTGGTGATCGGCGTCCATACGCCCGAGTTCTCGTTCGAGAAAGACGTCGGCAACATTCGCCAGGCCATCAAGGAAATGAGGATCGATTATCCAGTCGCGATCGATTCTGACTATGCGGTATGGAGTGCTTTCAACAACGAATACTGGCCAGCGCTGTACCTCATCGACGCGCAAAGCCGCATTCGCCATCACCAGTTCGGCGAGGGCGACTACGAGCAGTCCGAAAGGGTGATTCAGCAGCTACTGGCCGAGAACGGCAGCGGCAGCGCCAGCCATGAGCTCGTTACTGTGCACCCGCAGGGTGCCGAGGTGGCCGCCGATTGGGCAACTCTGAAGTCTCCGGAAAGCTACATCGGTTACGAGCAGGCGCGCAACTTTGCATCCCCAGGTGGCGCGAAATCGGACCAGCGTCGAGACTATGCCGCGCCCAGCCGGGTGAACCTGAATCAATGGGCACTCTCGGGCAACTGGACGATCGGGAAAGAGGCCGCGGTGCTGAACAATGCCAACGGACGCATCTTGTACCGCTTTCACGCTCGCGATCTCAATTTGGTCATGGGACCCGAGAAGCGGGGAACTTCGGTACGGTTTCGGGTGTGGGTCGACGGAAAAGCGCCAGGCTCGTCTCATGGGGCCGACGTCGACGAGCAAGGCAACGGCACCCTGGCCGAACAACGCCTTTACCAGCTTATCCGGCAGTCGCCACCCATGATGGACTGGCTTTTCGAAATCGAGTTTCTTGACCCAGGCGCGCAAGCCCTCGATTTCACGTTCGGCTGATGCGCGGGGCAACCTGCATGACTACCCGTCCATAGGCGGTCTTTTTGCGACGTTCGGGACGCGTGCAGTCGCCGATAATGCAGCGATGCCATGAAGTACGACGACTCCATTCTGGCGCCGCTGTTGCTGGTCGCAGCACTTGCGACGGCTGAGTACGTCGTCATCCGGCGGCGCGGTCGTGGCAGCTGGGATTGGCGCGAGGCGGGAGCCTCGCTTGTGATTTCCGTCGGGTATCAGTTCTTGGCGCCTTTGGGGACGTTGCTGTGGAGCGGCCTCTATCAGTGGGTTTGGGCCCGACGCCTCGCGACGGTGCCGCTGGGCGGCGTCTCGGGCGTCGTTGCGCTGGTGCTCGGCGTTGAATTCTTCTACTACCTGTACCACCGCGCCAGCCATGAAGTGCGCTGGTTCTGGGCCTCGCACGCGGTCCACCACACGGTAGAGCATCTGAACCTCTCGGCGGCTTATCGCCTCGGTTGGACCTCGACAGTTGCCGGCGCGGGCTTGTTTTTCCTGCCGATGGTATGGCTGGGCTTCGAGCCGCGAGGCGTGTTCGGGGTGCTCGCAGTGAACCTGGTGTATCAGCTGTTTCTGCACACGGAGCAGGTTGGGCGACTGGGTCCGTTGGAATGGATACTGAACACGCCGTCACACCACCGGGTCCACCATGCCTCTAACGGAGGCTACCTGGACGCGAACTACGGCGGAATACTGATCGTGTTCGATCGGATGTTCGGTACGTTCGTGCCCGAACGTGAAGACGTGCCGTGCCGCTATGGATTGGTCGTGCCTGTCGGATCGAACCACCCGCTGCGAATCGTGTTCCACGAATGGGGCCGCATGCTGCGGGACGTTGCCAACGCGCGCTCTGCGCGACGGGTCGCCGCCGCGCTCCTTGCTCGGCCCGCAGGCGCGCAACCACCGCAAGCTGTATTACGGGTGACCGAAGTCTCTTTCGCATCAGTCGCGCCATCTGCCGAAAAATAGCGCATCGTCGAGCGGGTTGGGGTGGGCGATCGCGGCCGCTCGGGCGGAGTCTTCCAGTGCGGTGATGTCGGTGTCGCCGGGAAAGCGGTCGGCACCGAACAGCACCGGCTTCTCGACTTCGTTGACCAGTCTGCCCAGGTATTGCGCGGCATTCGGGCATGCGCCGGAATGCTCTGCGGTCACGGTCTTGTAAAAGCCCTCTACCCGAGCGAAGCACGCGTAGTAGCGAATGGCCGCCTCGATCGATTGCGCGTGGATCCCGCGGTACCCGTAAGAGTCGAAGCCGGCGCCGCGCAGAAGCTCCGCGATGATGATCAAACCTCGCAGCGTACCCATCGGATACCCGATTCCCTGCAGAGGGTTGTCGTTGCGGAAGCGGTCCTGAACCTCTCCTGGCGCCACGGTGGGGGTTGTATAGGCAGGATGGCTGGTGAAGACATCGGGGCCGTTATTCGGCGTGCATTCGAGCGGGCGATCATTGTTTCCGTACAGAGCGCGGTTGAAGTACACCGGCCAGGGAACGAGCACGGGTGTCGCCGGATCGATGCCGGACAGCACCGCCTCGAAGCGGCGTCGGTCATCGAAGAGGCGCGCAATCGCGAGCAGGCTTTCCATGATCGACGCTTCGCCGTTGGCATAACGCTCGCAGGCGTGGTGCGTCGCGCCGAAACCCCGATTACCCGCCCGTCGGATGATGTCGAATAGCGCATCGTGGAACGTATCGAGCTGCTGCGTTTCCGGGCCGTCGAGCGCCCCCGAGTACAGCAGCAGGTCCTCGGCCTCGACGGTGTTGACGATCGCGCGCGACAGATGCAACGCAGGATCGGTCGCTTTGCCGCCGCGCTCGCAGAATTGTTTTTGATCGCGATAGTTTCCGTTCTCGTCGCGCAAGCCGCGCGCGCTCCACGCAAGAAGGATGCGCTTGGCCAGTGCCGTAGCCTGCGCCGGGGCTGGAGCGGCGGCAGGAATCGTCGCACCGGCTTTCGCGAGTGCGGCATACAGGGCCAGCCTTGCTGCAACTCCTGCCGCACCGGCCGGCACCGCCGCGCCTGCCCTCACGTGTAGTGCGGCGCGCAACTCCTCGTCGGTCCTTGTCTCTTGGGCATAGCCACCCCGTGGCTCAATCGTGAAGGTATGAAGATAGATGTCGATATCGCAGCCCGAATAGACCGCATCCCAGTCGACGTCAGCGGCCAGGTCGCGCCCGATCTGTACGGCAAGCCGATCGAAGCGCTGTGCCGAATAGCTCCCGGATCGGTTGATGCGTACAGCGAGCTCCTTCAATTCGGCTTCAGTCGTGAAAACCCTCGGGTGGACTGCAAGCCTCTTGTAAGCGCCGGTCGGGATGGAAAATGTTGCGAGCAAGGGATGACGCAGCGGCACTTCTGGCAGCTGCCCCAGCCGCGTTCCCGCGCCTGCGATCAGAGCGTTCGGAACGTTGCCCACGACTCGTCCGCCGTGGAGGTACAGCTTCCGGTCCGCCGCGAACGGTGGATCGGAAACGTCGATAACGAATCGATGTTTCCCGTCGGCAACGTCGCCACAAGTGCGATTGATCGATGGCTCGCTGTCCAGGTTCGCCAAGCCATTCATGACGAAGCGACCCTTGGGAGTGTCGAAGGCGGACCGGTCGAGGAAAACGGCGACAACGATGGATTGCGGCTGGCCTTCCTGACAGGCCCAGCCTGAGAGGAACGTTTGGTTCCCGTCGTGGCTCACGCCGTCGATCGCACCGATGATGTGGCCCGGTTGCGCAGCGAGCGCCGCACCTGCGGCCAAATGGAGCGCGAGGAGCACTCGCCTGATGAGTCTGCGCATCGAGCTATCTACGAGAGGGCGTGACGGTACTGCACGAATCCGGAGCGGATCGCGATCCGATCATACAAAAGCATGGCCTGCGAGTTGGTCTCATGGGTCAGCCAGTAAACACGACTGATGCCTCGCTGCCTCGCCAGCACATACACGTACTCGATCAATCTGCGACCGATTCCACCCCCGCGCGAATCCGGTGCCACAAAGAGATCCTGCAGATATAGGTAGTCGCCGATTGTCCAGCAGGAGCGATGTTGAACATGGTGGACAAGGCCGACGGCGCGGTCCTTGTCCCATGCCAGCGCTCCTCCCATCGCCTCGGAGGGATCGAGGAGTCGTTTCCAAGTAATCGCCGTTACGTCTGCAGGAATTTCAACCTTGTAGAAAGCTTGATAGCCCTTCCACAGGGGCATCCAGGCGTCCAGGTCGCGATCCGTCAGCGGCTTGATCACTGCAGGTGGCTTTTCCATGAATACCCTTGTTCTTCCACGTCCCGGAGCAAAATTGTGCCCATTTCGCCCGCGAACTGGCCGCTCACCGGTGCTTCGAGCTCTTCTCGGCGCCCACGACCGGTATCGTGCCTTTTTCGAAAAGACGTCGTAACCGCGCTTGCCGGAGACTCTGATGGAGCACGACCTCAATCAACTGGGACAGGCGATTGGCCGGCCGGTACCAAATTGGGTACCCCCTCCACGCCCTGCACGCCCGCTACTTCGCGGACGACATTGCCGGTTGGAACCGCTATCCGCGGAACAGCATGCGGAGTCCCTTTACGCCTCGAACTGCGCTGATCGAGAGGGGAGAATGTGGACCTACCTGCCATATGGCCCATTTAAGGACTACGAGGATTACCTTCGCTGGGCGGATACGGCGGCGCGCAGCGCGGACCCGGTTTTTCTTGCGATTGTCGAGCTCGCTACCGGAATTGCGTCCGGCGTGGCCAGCTTTTTGAGAATCGATCCCGTGAGTGGTTCCATCGAGGTCGGACACATCGCTTTTTCGCCGCGCCTGCAGCGGACGGTGGCTGCAACCGAAGCGATGGTTCTGATGATGAGCTGGGCTTTCGATTCCGGGTATAGGCGTTACGAATGGAAATGCAATTCGCTGAATCGCGGTTCACGACGAGCGGCGATGCGTTTAGGTCTCTCGTACGAAGGCGTGTTCAGGCAAGCCAGCGTCGTCAAAGGTCGAAATAGAGACTCTGCGTGGTACGCGGCGGTCGATAGCGAATGGCCTTCGCTGAAAAAGGCATTCGAACGGTGGCTTGACCCGGGCAATTTCGACAGTTCCGGGCAGCAACGAGTGTCCCTCGCTTCACTGACCGCTTCGCTTCTCGTCGCGCCCGAGCTGTCATAGGCGGAATATCACGACCGTCGCGCGCGCCGGCCTTTGCAGCGGGCGCGCGATACACTGGACCAAGAGTCGCCAGCCGTCGCGCCAGGAGGAATGCCGTGGATAAGTACCGTAGGACCCAGGAGGCCATTGCGAAGCTGACGCCCGAGCAGTACCGCGTGACGCAGCAGAACGCGACCGAGCGTCCAGGAACGGGTGAGTACCTGGACAACAAGGAGCCTGGCATCTACGTCGACATCGTGTCCGGCGAGCCGCTGTTCGCGTCGTCCGACAAGTTCGACTCCGGGTGCGGGTGGCCGAGTTTCACCAAACCCATCGAACGAGCCAACGTCAACGAATTGCGAGACACCTCGCACGGCATGATACGCACCGAAGTCCGCTCTAGCCATGGGGACAGCCACCTCGGCCACGTGTTCGAGGACGGCCCGGAGGACCGGGGCGGGTTGCGCTACTGCATCAACTCGGCGTCCTTGCGCTTCATACACCGCGACGACATGGAAGCCGAGGGCTACGGCGAGTATCTCGATCAGGTAGAAGACGTCCGTTGATGCCTTAGTGCTTGGCACGCCGGCAACAGAATCGTTCAATCTCTCGGCACGCCCTCGACAAAGATCGGGCGGCGTCAGTTCCTCCAAGCATTTCGAATGTAATGCACCACAGCAGGCCGATTCGGCGATCCGTTACCGGTCGCCGAACGGCCGACGTGGCTGACGATTCTTCAGTACTGGCGCGGCTTGACCATCGTGCGGCCGACGGCCGGACCGATCGCCAGTCTCACCGGAAACTTCTCGCCCAGCGCCGGAACGCCGGAGACAACGACCTGGAACGAGTAGCCCGTCGCGCTTTGCGGCGTCAACACCGCGCGCAACGCCGCGCCGCCGACTTTACCCTCGAAAGAGTATCCGGCTTGCTTCGACCCCTTGAACGAACCGGCCGGGATCTTGAACGCTTGCTTTCCTAAGGGATTATCCGTAAATAATATTTTGGACCCCTTCGATCTTGCGAAACGCGATGATCGCGGCGGCGAGATGGGTCAGGGCCATGTAACTTCGGTGCAGCTTCT
>Ga0187846_10001328_pt1 | contig 14005 bp, 12 predicted proteins | sample TC_taG_FD_161473 | JGI IMG/M metagenome (GOLD analysis project Ga0187846, IMG submission 161473) | Biofilm microbial communities from the roof of an iron ore cave, State of Minas Gerais, Brazil - TC_06 Biofilm (v2) | ecosystem: Environmental > Terrestrial > Deep subsurface > Cave > Wall biofilm...
ACTACCGCCGGACAATGCCGCAACCTAGTCCGGCCACGCCGACAGCCCCGCGCGATTGAGCGTTCCAAGCGGTCTGCTCTTTTATTGGCTCAGAGTACCTCGGTAGAACATGCGACGCTATACTAGAGGACTGCTTGCTCGCGGTATTCTCCGAACACCTGGCGGAACACGTCGCAGATCTCGCCCATCGTCACGCGGGCACGCACCGCGTCCACGATCGCCGGCATCGTGTTGCCGCCCTCTTCCGAGATCCGGCGGAGAGCGTCCAGCGCCCGGCCCGCCACCGCCTGGTCTCGTGTGGCCCGCACGCGCCGGAGACGCTCGATCTGCCGCCGCTCAACCTCAGGGTCGACCTTGAGGGTCGGGATCGGGGTCGCCTCGGGCTGGGCAAACTCGTTGACGCCGACGATGACTTTCTCCTTGCGCTCGAGCTGCTTCTGGTAACGGTAGCTCGCGTCGGCGATCTCCCGCATCGGATATCCCAGGTCGATCGCGGCCAGCATGCCCCCCAGCTCGTCGATTTTCTGAATGTACGCCGACGCCTCGGTCTCCATTTTGTCGGTCAGGGCTTCCACGAAGTACGAACCGCCCACCGGGTCGACGGTATTCGCGACACCACTCTCGTGGGCGATGATCTGTTGCGTGCGGAGCGCCACCGTCACCGCTTCCATGGTCGGCAGCGCATAGGTCTCATCCATTGAGTTCGTGTGCAGCGACTGGCACCCGCCCAGCACCGCGGCGAGGGCCTGCAGCGCGGTGCGGGCGATATTGTTGAGGGGCTGCTGGGCCGCGAGACTCACCCCCGCGGTCTGGGCATGCGTGCGCAGCATCCACGACCGGGGGTTGTGAGCGTGGAACCGTTCCCTCATGATCCGCGCCCACATCCGCCGCGCCGCGCGCAGCTTGGCGATCTCCTCGAAGAAGTCGTTGTGGAGGTCGAAGAAGAACGAGAGGCGCGGAGCGAACGCGTCCACGTCGAGTCCCGCGTCGATGCCCGCCCGCACGTACGCGATCCCGTCCGCGAGCGTGAACGCCAGCTCCTGGACGGCCGTCGCGCCCGCCTCGCGGATGTGATAGCCACTGATGCTGATCGTGTTCCACCGCGGGACCTCGCGGGTGCAGTAGACGAGGATATCTTGGATGAGCCGGAGGCTCGGTCGCGGGGGGACGATCCACTCTTTCTGGGCGATGAACTCCTTGAGCATATCGTTTTGGATCGTCCCGCCGATCGCGCGGGTGCTCAGCCCCTGGGATGTCGCGACCGCGATGTACATCGCGAGCAGGATGTTCGCCGGCGCGTTGATCGTCATCGAGGTGGTCACCCGGTCGAGCGGGATGCCGCGAAGGAGTACCTCCATGTCCTCGACGGTATCGATGGCCACCCCTTCACGTCCGACCTCGCCGAGCGAGCGCGGATGGTCGGAGTCGTAGCCCATCAACGTCGGCATGTCGAACGCCACCGAGAGACCGGTCTCCCCCTGCTGAAGCAAGTAATGGAAGCGGGCATTCGTGTCTTCCGCCGTGCCGAATCCGGCGAACATCCGCATCGTCCACAGCCGCCCCCGATACATCGTCGCGTGGATCCCCCGGGTGAACGGGTACTCGCCGGGAAGGCCGAGGTCACGGGCCGGGTCGATAGCGGCGACCGCCTCAGGGCCGTAGAGCCGGGCGATCTCCAGATCTGAGACGGTACTGAAGCGCCTCGCTCGCTCGGGTTGGTGGGCCAGCGCGTCCCGCAGCGTGGTCGTCTCCCAGCGCTGGCGCGGGTCCTGGCGCCGCTCGCGCTTTCCTCGACTCCGCTTGACGTGAGCCCGTTTCATCCTCATCTTCATTGTACTCTACCCGGCGTACTCTACCCGGCCTGGGCGGCTTTGAGCTTTCGGACTTCCGCGGTCAAGAGGGGCAGGATTTGAAACAAGTCCCCCACGACCCCGTAGGACGCCACGCCGAAGATCGGCGCCTGCGGGTCCTTGTTAATGGCCACAATATATCGGGAGCTGGACATCCCGGCCAGGTGCTGGGGGGCGCCGGAGATGCCGCAGGCAATGTAGAGCTGGGGGTTAACCGTCTTCCCGGTCTGGCCGATCTCGTAATCGTGCGGCACCCATCCCGAGTCGACCGGCGGGCGGCTCGAGCCGACAGCCGCGCCGAGCGCTGCCGCGAGGTCCTTGAGCAGCGCAAAGTTCTCGGGCCCGCGGAGGCCCCGCCCTCCCGACACGATAATGTCCGCTTCGGTCAGCGGAACTGTCTCGCGGGCGACCGGCGTCATCCCTGCGACCCGCGTCCGAATCGCCCCCGGGTCAAGGGTCACAGGCACCGGGATCACCTGCGCGGCCCGGGTGGCATCCGCCGGGGCCGGAGCAAACACGTTCGGGAGCACGACGGCGATGCGGAGGCCGCCGTCGCGAAAGGCGACCCGCGCGATCGCCTTCCTCGTCATCACCGGGCGGGTCACGACGACCCGCCCTCCATCCAGATCCACCGCCGCGCAATCGGTCACCAAACCGGCCCTCACGCGGGCCGCCAGGCGCGGTGCCAGGTCCCGGCCCGCTGCGGTGCTCCCGATCAGCAGGAGCGATGGCTGTTCCCGCGCGACCAATGGACTGATCACGGCGGTGTAGGCGTCGGTCGTGTACGTGGCGAGCAGCGGATGCTCGGCCACGAAGACCGCGTCGGCTCCTCGGGCCCCAAGCTCACGCGCGAGAGGTGCTGGGCTCTCGCCGAGGACCAGGGCGGCCACACGGCCTCCCAGCGCCGCCGCGAGGTCCCGGGCTTTGCTCAACAACTCCAGCGTGACCTTACGGGGGTGGCCGTCCGTGTGTTCCGCGAGGACCCAGACGTCGCGGCTCATGGCGGAGCGGGGTTCAAAGCACCCTGGCCTCCTCGTGGAGAAGCCGGACGAGCTCTTTGACGACCGCGGGCGGCTCGCCCTCGAGGATCCGGCCCGCCTGCCGCCGTGGGGGCGGCGTGAGGCTGAGCAGCTCTACGCGGGGTGGACCGAGGTCGTCTGGGGCCAGTGCCAGATCGGCCAGCGTGCGGACGGTGATGGCGGTACGCTTGGCTTTCATGATGCCCGGGAGCGATGGATAGCGGGCTTCGTTAATGGTCCGTTCGACGGTGATCACGGCCGGGAGCGAGAGTTCGAGGATCTCCACCGCGCCCTCCACCTCGCGGTGCACACGCGCCGTGCCCTGCCCCAATTCTAGCCGCGTGACGGCGGTCGCCTGCGGAAGGCCGAGGAACTCGGCGATGGCCGGACCCACGATCGCCGCGTTGTCGTCGGTCGCCAGCCTCCCGCAGAGGACGAGGTCGCAGGACAACGGCGCGATCGCCGCGGCGAGGAGTCGGGCAAGGACGATATGGTCGGCCGCCTCGAGCGCCGCATCCTGAATATGGATGGCCTGGTCCGCGCCCATCGCGAGCCCGGCCCGGAGGGCCTCCACTGCCCGGCCGGGCCCGGCCGTGATCAGCGTCACCGCTCCACCGAGGCGCTCCTTGATCCGAAGGGCCTCCTCGATGGCATGCTCATCGTAATAGTTGGGAACGAACGTGAGGCCGCCTTCCTCGATCCCGCGGCCGTCCGCACGGATCCGAATAGGGGCCTCGGTATCCGGCACCTGTTTGACGCAGACGGCGATGTTCACGCCTGAGTCACGTTACGAGAGGCCGAGGACGTGACGGGCGATCACCACCCGCTGCACTTCGGACGTCCCCTCGTAGATCTCGGTGATCTTGGCGTCGCGGAAGTGCCGCTCGACCGGATAATCCTGAATGTACCCGTAGCCGCCAAGGATCTGAACGGCCTGCGTCGCCGCCCACATCGCTGTCTCAGACGCGAACAGCTTGGCCATGGCCGCTTCCCGGGTGTGCCGCCGGCCCTGGTCGCGCACCCAAGCCGCCCGGTACGTGAGCAGACGCCCGGCCTGGATGCGGGTGGCCATATCCGCGATCTTCCACTGGGTCGCCTGAAACTCCGCGATTGGCCGTCCGAATTGCCGCCGCTCCTTGGCGTAGGCCGCCGCGTCCTCCATGGCCGCCCGGGCGATGCCGAGGGCCTGGGAGGCGATCCCGATCCGCCCGCCGTCGAGCGTGGCCAACGCGATGTGAAATCCCTTGCCCCGCTCCCCGAGAAGCCGGTCCTTGGGGAGCCGGCAACTCTGCAGCACAATTTCACAGGTGCTGCTGGTGTGGATCCCGAGCTTGTGCTCGACCTTGCCGACCGACAGACCCGGATCCCCCTTCTCGGCGATGAACGCGCTGATGCCCCCGCTGCCTTCGCCCCCGGTCCGCGCGTAGATGATGAGGATGTCGGCCTCCACGCCGTTCGTCACGAAGATCTTTGTCCCGTCCAGAACCCAGTGATCTCCGTCGTCCCGGGCGGTGGTGCGCAGCGACGCGGCATCGGATCCGGCCGTGGGTTCGGTCAGGCAGTAGCATCCGAGCCGGCGGCCTCGGGCCAGATCGGGGAGATATTTGCGTTTTTGGGCCTCCGTGCCGAACTGGAAGATCGGAAAGCAGTCCAGGGAGTTATTGACCGAGAGGACGGCGGACACCCCGGCCTCGGCACGGGCGATTTCCTCCATCACGATGCAGTAGGAGATGGTGTCCATCCCGCCACCGCCGTACGCTTCGGGGATGAAGACGCCCATAAGCCCGAGATCGCCCAGTTCCCGGATCAGGCCCGGAGGGTAGCGTCCCGCGCGGTCCAGCTCGGCCGCGACCGGCAGCAGGCGCGTAGCCGCCCATTCCCGGACCGTGGTCTGGACGAGGCGGTGCTCCTCGCGGAGCGCGAACTCCACAGTATCACCTGCTTCCGCTATTCGTTCCGCCGCAAAACCGGTCCTTGTGCCGCGGATGCGTCATGGCCATTGTTACCGGGTTTTCGCATACTCATAGAACCCTCTGCCCGTTTTGCGCCCGTGATAGCCGGCCAGCACCATCTTCCGCATCAGAGGCGGGGCGGCGTAGCGGGGATCCTTGAACTCCGCGAACATCGCCTCGGCGATGTAATACGTCGTATCGATGCCCACAAAATCGAGCAGCGTCAATGGCCCCATGGGGTGGTTGAGCCCCAGCCGCACCGCGGTGTCGATGTCCTCCTTGCTGGCCACGCCCACCTCGAGGGCGCGGACGGCATCCAGCAGGAACGGGACAAGGAGGAGGTTGACGATGAACCCGGGGTAGTCCTTGACCGCGATCACGGTCTTGCCGAGCGTTTCGCAAAACGCGCGGCACGCCGTCAGGGTGTCCTCGGACGTGCGGAGTCCCCGGACCATCTCCACCGGCTGCATCACCGGGACGGGGTTGAAGAAGTGGAGGCCCAGAAACCGCCCGGGCCGCCGTGTCACCGATGCCATTTCGGTAATGCTGAGGGAACTGGTGTTGCTCGCGAACACCGTCTCAGGCGGGCAGATCGGATCGAGCTCAGCGTACAGCCGCTTCTTGTCCCCCATGTTCTCGATGATCGCCTCGAGGACGAGGTCGCACCCGGCGAGATCCGTAAGCACCGTCGTCCCCCGGATGCGCGCGCGAGCCGCATCCCGATCCTGTGACGCCAGCTTTCCCCGCTGCACCGCGCGCGCCATGGAGGCGTCGATCTTCTCCAGGCCTCGCCGCAGGAGGTCATCTGACACCTCGCGGACGGTCACCGGATATCCCGCCCGCGCGCAGACCTCCGCGATCCCCGACCCCATGAGACCGACCCCGACGACCCCGACTCGTGTGAATGCCATTCGGCACCCCCTTACGGCCCTTCAACTACCTCAACCACGAGCGGCTGCTCCTCCGGGACCTCCGCACCGATGCGGTATGCGGCCTGTACGGCAGGCACCGCGTCGTCCAGGCGGCCCGCCACGCCGGTGTGCAGGACGGCCAGAGGGTCCCCACGGCGCACGCGGTCCCCGACCTTCCGCTGGATCACCATGCCCGCCCCGGGCTCGATGGCCTCGTCCGCGCGCGTCCGGCCGGCGCCGAGGCGCATCGCGGCAGCGCCGAGCGCTTCCGCATCCACGGCCGTGACGATCCCGTCTTGGGGCGCTGGCACGGGGTGCTGAATCGGCGAACGGGGCAACCGCTCGGTGTGCTCCACCACCCCGGCATCGCCGCCCTGCGCGCTTACCATCTCGGCGAGCTTGCGGAGTGGGTCCCCGTGCCCGAGCCGGTCTTCCAGGATCGCGCGGGCCAACCGGGAATCGGACGCCAGGCCGGCCAGCACTACCATCTGCGCTCCCAGAACGAGGCAGAGCTCGCGGAGATCTTCCGGTCCCTCACCGGCGAGCGTATAGATCGCCTCTTTCACTTCCAGCGCGTTGCCCACGGCCCGACCAAGCGGCTGATCCATCCGGCTGATCACGGCGGACGTCCGCCGGCCAACTTCCCGTCCGATCCCCACCATGGCCAGCGCGAGCGCACGCGCGTCCGCCAGGGTCTTCATAAACGCGCCGCTTCCGCACTTGACGTCGAGGACGATCGCGTCGCTCCCACCGGCGATCTTCTTGCTCATCACTGAGCTGGCGATGAGTGGTACGCTCTCCACCGTCGCCGTGCGGTCCCGGAGCGCATAGAGGCGCTTGTCCGCGGGCACGAGCCGCGCGGACTGGCCGGCGATCGCGCACCCGATGCGGGTCACCTGCTCCACGAGCGCGGCCGGGGAGAGCTCGGTCCGGAATCCGGGGATAGCCTCGAGCTTATCCAAGGTACCGCCGGTATGTCCCAGGGCACGGCCGGACAGCTTCGCGACTTTCACACCAGCGCTCGCAACCAGCGGGACGAGCACGAGGGACGTCTTGTCCCCGACCCCGCCCGTGCTGTGCTTGTCGACCTTCCGTCCGGGGATCGCGCTGAGATCCAGCGTCTCCCCGCTTTGCACCATCGCCATCGTCAACGCGGACGTCTCGCGGACGCTCATCCCCCGAAACCAGACGGCCATGAGAAACGCCGCCATCTGGGCCTCGGGGATCTCGTTCCGCACATAGCGGTCCACCAGCCAGGAGATCTCTTCCCTAGACAGCTCGCCGCCGTCGCGCTTCCGGCGGATCAGGTCGTAAGCCCGAATTGGTCTACTCCCGGAGATAGCGGAGGGTGCGCCGGATCAGGCGTGAGAGCCGCGGTCCGATTTCGCGTGCCGCGGCCAGTACCGCGTCGTGTGTGACGGATGTGGGGGCCGCTGGCTTCTCGAGCGCCTCCGCCGGCGGCTTGGAGGATGCCGCGCGTCGCCGGCGCGGCGGGGGAGAGGCCCCGTTCGTGATCGCCGCTACGCCGAGCACGCGGAGCCCGGCATGACGGGCCGCGATCACCTCAGTCACGGTCGACATCCCGACCGCATCGGCTCCCCAACTCTTGAGCATGGCGAGTTCGGCCTCGGTCTCGTACGAAGGCCCGAGCACGCCCACATATACGCCGGTTCGGAGCGAGATGCGCTCCTCGCGGGCGGCCCTCCGGGCGAGCGCCTGCAGTCCCGGATCGTACGCGTCCGACATGTTCGGGAACCGAGGCCCCAGGATATCGTCGTTGGGCCCGACCAGCGGATTCGTCCCGGAGAAGTTGATGTGATCGGTGATGAGCATCAGGTCGCCGGTCCGCAGCGTCCCGGCGAGGCCGCCGGCGGCGTTGGTGACGATCAGGATGCGCACCCCGAGCGCGGCCAGCACTCTCACCGGAAAGGCGACCTGCGCGGCCGTGTAACCCTCGTAGAGGTGCGACCGGCCCTGCATCACCGCGACCCCATGGTCTTCGAACGTCCCCAGGACGAGCCGGCCATGATGCCCCTTCGCCGTCGGAACCGGAAAGTGCGGGATCTCCGTGAAGCGGACCGCCGCCGCGCCGGCGACGTCATCCGCCAGCGCTCCGAGTCCGCTGCCCAGGATGATCCCGAGCCGCGGCGTGGCCGGGGACCGCGCGCGCACGGCCGTGACGGCATCGGCGATCTCGTCCCGCACGGTCATGCCAGGATGGCCTGGGTGAGGAAGCTCTGCCCTACGCGCGGCAAGCCCACCCCCAGCGCCGCGGCGACCGTGGCGCCCACGTCGGCGAATGTGCGGCGTACCCCGAGATCCACCCCGCCCCGCACTCGGGGGCCGGCGACCAGCAGCGGGACGTATTCGCGCGTGTGGTCCGTGCTCGGGGTCGTGGGGTCGTTCCCGTGATCGGCGGTGATGATGAGGAGATCGCTCCCCCTGAGGCCGGCCAGGACCGGCTCGAGGTTCGCATCGATCATCTCGAGATCGTCGCCGTAGCCGCGCGGGTTATTGCGGTGGCCGTAGAGGGTGTCCAGGTCGACCAGGTTCGTGAAGATGAGACCGCGCAGAGCCGTGCGCATCGCCCGCATGGTCTGATCCAGCCCGTCCCGATCGTCATGCGTGTGGATCTCTTCGGTGATCCCGCATCCGGCAAACAAATCCGAAATCTTCCCGATGCCGACGACCGGAAGTCTGGCCGCCTGCAGGTGATCCAGGATGGTCGGCTCCGGCGGCGGGAGCGAGAAATCGCGCCGGCGGTCGGTTCGCACGAATGAGCCGGGCCGGCCCACGAAGGGCCGCGCGATCACCCGGCTCACCGCGTGCGGTCCGATGAGGAGTTCGCGGGCGATGCGGCAGTACCGGTACAGTTCTTCCACCGGAATCCGGTCTTCGTGGGCGGCGATCTGGAAGACGCTGTCGGCGGACGTGTACACGATCGGGAATCCCGTCCGCAAGTGCTCTTCCCCCAGTTCGGCGATGATCACCGTGCCCGAGGCGGGGCGGTTGCCGAGGATGCGCCGCCCGATCCGCGCCTGAAACGGTTCGATGATCTCCGGGGGAAACCCATGCGGATACGTTGGGAAGGGCTTCGCGAGACGGACGCCCATCATCTCCCAGTGCCCGGTCGTGCTGTCCTTGCCCGCGGACACCTCGGTCATCTTCCCGAATGCGCCCGCGGGCGCCGGATCCGGGGGCACCCCCCGGATCGGGGCAATTCGTCCCAGCCCCAGACGCCCGAGCACAGGCAGGTGGAGGCCGCCGACCGCCTCGGCGGTATGAGGAAGTGTGCTCGCACCTTCGTCTCCGTAGCGGGCGGCGTCAGGGGCTTCGCCGACTCCGCAGCTGTCGAGGACAATCACAATGATACGCTCAATCAATATGGCGCCGCCCGCTCCGCCGCATGTCTCCGCGGCGATCCCCTAATGCCGTGTCATCACGAGTTCTTCATGCGCTGGGAGGTCAAGAGGATGCCGAGCACCGATTTCGCGTCCCGGATCTCCCCCGTATCGATCCGGCGCCGCGCTTCCCGCAGGGACATCGCTTCCACGCGCAGGTCCTCTTCTTCACGCTCCGCCGACGTTGGACGGAGATCTCGAGCCAGGAAGACGTGCATTTCCTCGGTTAAGATGCCTGGGGACGGAAAGAACGTGATGAGACGGTCCCACCGCGCTGCCGCCTGTCCCACCTCTTCGGCCAACTCGCGCTGGGCGCAGGCTTCTGGTGTCTCACCTCTCTCGATCGTGCCGGCGGGAAGCTCGAGCAGCTCGCGGCCGACCGCCTGGCGAAACTGCCGGACCATGAGCACGCTAGAGTCATCGGTCACGGGCACCATCACCACGGCCCCTCGGTGCTCCACGATCTCGTAGACGACGCGGCGGCCACTCGGCATCTCCACTTCATCCAGGCGGACCGAAATGACCCGCCCATCGTACGCCCGGCGGCTGCCGATCAGGCGCCGCATCAGGACCGGGAGGACCTACTCCCCGGCCGGGGCGCCCGACGCCGCGTAGACCGGCGTCCCCTCCCGCGCGGCCAGCTCCCGGAATGCCGCGAGGATGCGGAGCGTGATCGGACCTGGCTGGCCCCCACCGATCTTCCGGCCGTCGAGCTCGACCACCGGCCCCAACTCGGCGCCCGTCCCCGTCAGGAAGCACTCGTCCGCCGTGTACATGTCGTGCAGGGTGAGCATCTGCTCGGCGGCCGGGATCCCCAGATTTCCGCACAGGTCGAGGACGGTTTGACGGGTGACGCCGGCGAGGATGCCGACGTGGATCGGAGGGGTCAGCACGCGGCCCTTCTTCACGATGAAGATGTTGTCGGCCGTGCACTCGGCCACGTGCCCGCTCGTCGTGAGCATGAGGCCTTCGTCGACACCCGCACGGTTCACTTCGATCCGCGCCATGATGTTGTTGAGGTAGTTGCAGGTCTTGACGCGCGGGTTCAGCACGTCCACCGGCCGCTGGCGCGTCGAGGTCGTGATCATCCTCAGCCCTTTGCGATACGCCTCCTCAGGGTAGAGCTGGATCGCGTCCACGATGATGACCACGTTCGGGCGCGGGCACTTCCGTGGGTCGATACCCAGATCCCCCGCGCCGCGGGAAATCACCGGCCGGATGTAGGCGTCCCGCAGGCCGGTGCGCCGCACCGTCTCGAGGATCGCGTCGGTCAGCTCCTTCCGGCTAAGCGGTACTTGTATCTGAAGGGTGTACGCGGACTCAAAAATGCGGTCCACGTGGGCTTCCAATTTGAAGACGCGGCCGTTGTACACGCGGATCCCCTCGAAGACGCCGTCGCCGTACAGATAGCCGTGGTCGTAGACAGACACGGTGGCTTCGTCCTTGGGGACGAACCGGCCGTTCACATAAGTGACGATGCTCATACCATTCCCTCCACGAAGAAAGCCGGGGCCTCAGCCTCGGCGGGTACACGCACCAATCCTTCCACCTGTTCGCGGCGAGCGCGGAGGCCTCCTTTGGAAGCGAGCACACGTTCAAGATCACCGCTAGGGGTTCCCGACTCGCCGCTATCATTAAGGCGGTCGACGTCAATCAAAGCGTTATGGTGTGGACCTAATGGAATAGCCTGATGTTACGACGCCGCGCGATCAGACGCGAGACCCGTCACCCCCGCGGGCGACACGGTCTGGGCGTGCCGGAGCGCGGCGGCCACGAACTCCCGGTAGAGCGGGTGCGGACGGTTAGGCCGCGACCGGTATTCCGCGTGGAATTGCGTGCCCAGAAACCACGGGTGATTGTCCAGTTCGATGATTTCGACTAATTGGCGATCCGGATACATTCCGGTCACGCGGAGGCCGTGTTGCGTCAGTACCGGCAGGGAGTCGTTGTTCACCTCAAACCGGTGGCGGTGGCGCTCCCGCACCTCGTCCACACCATACGCGGCCCGGGCGCGTGATCCGGGCGCCAGCCGGCAGGGGTAGAGCCCCAGGCGCATCGTGCCGCCTTTGTCCGTCACGGCCTTTTGCTCCGGCAGCAGGTCGATCACCGGATACGGGGTCTTCGGATCGACCTCGGTCGTGTTCGCTCCGTTCAACCCGCAGACATCGCGCGCGAACTCCACCACGGCCCACTGCATGCCGTAGCAGACGCCGAAGAACGGAATCCGCCGCGTCCGGGCGAAGCGGGCGGCCTTGACCTTGCCTTCGACACCCCGGGCGCCAAAGCCGGGGCACACGAGAATCCCGTGGTAGGGGGCGAGCTTGGCGGCGACGGCATCATCGCCGAGCCGCTCGAGCTCCTCGGAGTCCTGCTTGCTGATGCGGACCCGGCATCCGGCGGCGATGCCGCCGTGCTTGAGCGCTTCCTCGATGCTCACGTACGAGTCCTCGTTCCCCATGTACTTGCCCACGATCACGATCTTCACCGTCGCCGCGGGGTGGAGGAGGCGGTCGACCATCTGCCGCCATTCCGCGAGATCAGGCGACCGCACCGGGAGGCGCAGGCGCCGCTCGACGATGCGGGCGAGTCCCTCGTCTTCCAGGATGAGCGGGACCTCGTAGATGCTCTGCGCGTCGATCGCCTGAATGACCGCCTCAGGCGCGACGTCGCAAAACAGCGCCAGCTTCTCCCGCAGGCCCCGCGAGAGCGGCCGCTCGGTCCGGCAGACGATCGCGTCGGGTTGAATCCCGATGCTCCGCAATTCCTTGACGCTGTGCTGGGTGGGTTTGGTCTTGAGCTCTCCCGCCCCCCGCAGGTACGGGATGAGGGAAACGTGCACGTACATGACGTTCTCTTCGCCGACGTGTCGCTTGAGCTGCCGGATCGCCTCGAGGAAGGGCAGGCTTTCGATGTCCCCGACCGTCCCCCCGACCTCCACGATGATGATCTCGGCCCCCTGGGCCTGCGCCACGCGGGTGATCTCGTCCCGGATCTCGTTGGTCACGTGCGGGATGACCTGCACCGTCCCCCCCAGGTACTCGCCGCGCCGCTCGCGGGCGATCACGGCCCCGTAGATCCTTCCGGTCGTCGTGTTGTTGTCCCGGCTGAGGTTCTCGTCGATGAACCGTTCGTAGTGTCCGAGATCCATGTCGGTCTCCGCGCCATCGTCGGTGACGAACACCTCGCCGTGCTGGAATGGGTTCATCGTTCCCGCGTCCACGTTGACGTACGGGTCGAACTTCAGGAGGGTGACCCGCCATCCGCGATTCTTGAGCAGGCGCCCCAGCGATGCCGAGGTGATCCCCTTCCCCAGCGCCGAGGCCACGCCCCCAGTCACGAAAATGTACTTGATCCCCTGCTTCGTCGTCGGCTGCGTCATTGGCTGCGCCCCTCCTCGATCGCCCTCCTGTCTCCTGTGCTCGCTGTCACCGTTCCCCCCAGGAAAGTTTCGCCCGAAGCCGGCTGTAAAATCCGTCGCGCCCCAGGCGGATCAGCCGCGCCGAATGGGGGGAGCGTTCCACCCTGACCTCGTCATCGGGATCCAACGGAAACCCCTCCTGCCCATCCACGGTCAGGACGGCGGGAGGGGGCGGCGCGCCCACCGGCTGGACGCGGATTTGGATCACGTCCGACCCGGACACGACGACCGCGCGGGCATTCAACGTGTGTGCGGAGATGGGAGTGAGCACGATGACGTCCACGTCCGGATGCACGATCGGACCGCCGGCGGAAAGGGAGTAGGCCGTCGACCCTGTCGGCGTGGCGACGATGAGGCCATCGGCGAGGTAGGTGGCGAGGTGCTCGCCGTTGACCTCGGTGCGCAGGCGAAGCAGCCGGGCATATCCGCTCTTCGTCACCACAAAATCATTCAGCGCGAGCGACTCCTTCACGGGACGGCCGTGACGGAGGACCTGTGCCTGCAGCATCATCCGTTCGTCGAGTTGATAGTCGCCCTCCAGGAGGCGGATAAGCGCCTCGCCAACCTTTCGGTCGCCCACCTCGGCCAGAAACCCGAATCCCCCGAGGTTGACCCCCAGGATCGGAAGCCCGTGGGGAGCCGCGGCGCGCGCGGCGCGGAGGATGGTGCCGTCTCCCCCCAAGACCACCAGCACCCCTACGCGGCCCGGAAGATCGCCTTCCGGGATGCCCCGGGCGGGGAACCCGAGAGAGACCGCGGCTTCCTGATTGACGAACACCCCGACGCCGCGCTCCTCCAGGAGGCTTACCGCCTCCCGAGCCAGGCGGGCCAGGTCCGGGTCAGCCGCGAGCTTCTCCACGTTGACGAGCAGACCGACGGCCTTCACGGGCGTCTCCGCGGGTGCCGAGCTGGACGGGACGGGACTCGGGTCGGAAACCGCGCGTGCGCGTCTGCCACCACGGCCGCAAGGTCGAGGGTCGCGGGGGCCGCCGCGGTGGCCGGGCGTAGATGGACCAGGTACTCGATATTCCCCGCGGGGCCGGTCACCGGAGAGGCGGTGACGGCGCGAGCGGCGAGCCCACAGGCCGCCGCGGCGCTGAGCGTGGAGCGAAGGACGGCCTCGTGCACGGCCGGGTCTCGCACGACGCCCCGCCGTCCCACGTGGGGCCGGCCGGCCTCGAACTGCGGCTTGATGAGCGCGACGACATCCCCTCCAGGCCGGACAACCGCGGAAATCGCTCGCCAGACGAGGCGCAGGCTGATGAAAGAGAGATCTGCGGTCACGAGGTCGCACGGTCCGCCGACCGTCCCGGCCGCGAGATAGCGCGCGTTCATCCCCTCCAGGCACACGACGCGGGGATCGGTCCGGAGGCGCCATGCGAGTTGCCCGCGTCCGACGTCTACCGCGCACACTCGCGCGGCCCCGGCCTGCAGCAGGCAGTCGGTAAACCCGC
>Ga0187846_10001329_pt1 | contig 14003 bp, 13 predicted proteins | sample TC_taG_FD_161473 | JGI IMG/M metagenome (GOLD analysis project Ga0187846, IMG submission 161473) | Biofilm microbial communities from the roof of an iron ore cave, State of Minas Gerais, Brazil - TC_06 Biofilm (v2) | ecosystem: Environmental > Terrestrial > Deep subsurface > Cave > Wall biofilm...
GTCCGTTGTTCATCGGCGGCGTGCTTATCGAAACGCGCGCGAACGCTCTGCACCACATCGAGCGGTTCCCAAGCCAGAATCGGAGCGAGGGCTAGGCTACTTGATTTCTATCGTCAGCGCGACTTTTTGGCCGTCGCGCACCACGCCGCTCACGACGATGTGAACGCCCGGCCGGATGTCGGCGATGCTGCCGGTCTCGCCGCGCTTGTCGATGGTCGTCGTGGGCGTGATATGAATCGATTGCTTTGTTCCGTTGACCGAGATCTCAACGATATTCTGCGCGTACGAGACGCCCTGCACGAGCCCCGCCATGCTAAAGCTGCTTTGGTTTGACGCAAGCGCGCTGTAGATCAATTCGTTGGCCAGCGCCGCGGGCAAACCGTTAAGGCCGCCGGCTTGAGATGGCCCAGCAGCAAGCGCCAAGAGAACCGCGGTCATAACTGCGAGCATCGCGCCAGTCAGGGCATTCGTGCGCCTCATCAACGCTACCATACGTCAATGTAACGCATCCCGCCTTTGGGTTGTTCCGGCACGCAGCGTGAGGATGCGATGAGTGTCACGTCGAGCGAGCGCGAGGCCGCTTGGCCGGAGGCCTCGAAGCCGACCAAATGCAAAACGCCGCGCTGCCGTCGCGCGTCCTCGGGCGAACCGGCGTCAGCATATCGGTGCTCGGGCTGGGCGGCGAAGGCATCCTGCGCACGTTCGGCAACGAGGCGCAAGCGCGCGCCGTCATCGACGCGGCGCTGGATTCGGGCATCACGTATTTCGATTGTGCGCGCGCCTACGCCGGCAGCGAGACCTATTATGGGGCGACGCTAGGCGCCAGACGCGAGCGCATCTTCCTCTGCTCGAAAGCACATGACCGATCGTATCGCGGCGCTTTGACCATGCTCGATCAGACGCTGCGCAACATGCGCACAGACTATCTCGACTTGTGGCAGCTGCACGACGTGCGCGAGTGGGATGAAATCGAGCAGATGGACGGCGAGCGCGGAACGTACGCCGCGTTCGAGCGCGCCAAGCGAGATGGAAAGGCTCGATTTATCGGCGTGACCGGCCACCGCGACACCGAGGTCTTGCGCGAAGCCGTCAAGCGATTTGATTTCGACACCGTGCTGTTGCCGGTCAACCCGTGCGAGGCCGCGGTCGACTCGTTCGCCGATGTCGTCGTTCCCGAGGCGGCGGCGCGGAACATGGGCATCATCGCGATGAAGGTGCTCGGGCGGGGGCTGTTGATGGGACTTCCTGAACCGCCTTCGGTCCAGGAGCTCTTGGACTATGCGTTGAGCCATCCGATCTCGGCTGCGATCATCGGTTGCGATGACGTCGGTCAGGTTTTGGAAAACGTCAACGCAGCGCGTTCATTCGCGCCGATACCAGATGGAGCGCGCCGCGATCTCGAGCAGCGGCTGCGGCCGGCTGCTGAGGAGGTTCTCTACTACCGCCCGCCCGCAACCTTAGCGTAATCCCTCCACGCGAGCGCGAGTCCAGCTCCGCACAATGCTGCGCCGATATATGGCGGCGCCAAATGGGCGAAAGACGTGTAGCCCACGGAGGTATGCACTGCGATCGTGGCGCCGAACGCGATCACTCCCATGACGAGCAGAATCCACCAGAGCAGGCTACTCAACGAAATCGATCGGAGGGATAGCCGGGATGATGCCCGCTTGCGCGCCGCGCTGCAAGAACAGCTTGATGCTCGCTCGGCCTTCTTCGCCGAGATCGAGCGTACGGCGGTTGACGTACATGCCGACGAACGTGTCAGCCGTTTTCGTTTCCAAGCCGCGAGCGTAGCGCAGCGCCCAGGCAAGCGCTGATTCTCTGTGTGCAAGTCCGTACTCGATGCTCTCTCGCAGGTCCCGCGACGCTTGTCGCTTGACGTCGTCCGGCAGCGAGCGCTTGATGGCGTTCACGCCGAGCGGCAGCGGCAGCCCCGTTCGCTCGAACCACCACGTGCCAAGATTTACGATCGAATGCAGCCCGAGCGCTCGGTGCGTGAGCTGTCCTTCGTGGATGAGCAAGCCGTAGCTCGCGCGGCCGGCCGCGACCGCATCCATGATCTGGTCGAACGGCATCACCTGGGGCTCGAAATCGCCGACGCACAGTCGCAGCGCGAGGTAGGCGCTCGTCATGAGGCCCGGCACTGCGATCACAGCACCACGCAGGGCCTCGAGGGGCGCAGCTTCACGCGCGACGACGATCGGGCCATAATCGCGCTCGCCCATCGACGCGCCGTGATTGAGAATCGCGTATTTGTCGGCCACGTAGGCGTACGCGTGCACGGAGATCGCGGTCGTGTCGAGGCGTCCTTCGCGCGCCCACTCGTTGAGCGTTTGGATATCCTTGAGCACGTGCTCGTACGCGAACGTGCTGCGGCTGTTTCCTGATGCCAGTCCGTAGAACATGAACGCGTCGTCAGCGTCCGGCGAATGGCCGAGCGTGAGCGTCGTCGTCATCATCGCGCGTCGCTTCGCGAAGGAACCATCCTCTCCCGCCACTAAGCCAAAAGGGCCATGAGTGACGAACAGACCTCATCGACAAACGCTGCAGCCGCGCAAACGGCCGCGCCAACCGAAAACGCCGAGCACCTGATCACCGAAGAGCAGGTGCGCGAAGCATTGCGCAGCGTCGTGGATCCGGAAATCGGCCTCGACATGGTCAGCCTCGGATTATTGTACGGCGTCAAAGTCGAAGGTTCGAAGATCGACGTCACCATGACTCTCACCACGCCCGCGTGCCCGGTCGGACCGATGTTCGTCGCGGCCGTGAAGCAGTGCGTGCTAGCGCTGCCCGGCGTCACGGACTGCAACGTCGAAGTCACGTTCTCGCCGCCCTGGGACCCGCGCACGATGGCGAGCGATGAGGTCAAGATGCAAATGGGGTTCTATTATTGATCGCGCAAACAGCGCCATCAGCGCTCGACGGCGCCGTCTCCGGCGCCGTTTCCATTCGCAATCTCGTGAAACGCTACGGCAGCTTTGCGGCTGTCGACGATCTTTCGTTTGACGTCGCACACGGCGAGTTCTTCGGCTTTCTCGGCCCTAACGGCGCCGGCAAGACCACGACGATCAACGCAATCGTCGGACTAGCCCAATTTCAGTCAGGCTCGATACGCGTGTTCGGCGCGGATGTCGTCTCGCAGTATCGGACCACGCGTTCGCTTATCGGACTTTCGCCGCAAGACTTCAACTTCGACCGCTACCTGACGGTCGAGGACATTCTCATCTATCAAGCCGGCTACTACGGTATTCCGCCGTCGCGAGCTAAACCGCGCGCGGAGGAACTGCTGGATCAGTTCGGTTTGGCCGACAAGCGGCGCTCGACGTACCTGCAACTCTCCGGCGGTTTCAAGCGGCGGCTCGCGCTCGCACGCGCGATGGTGCATTCGCCGCGTCTGCTCATTTTGGATGAACCGACTGCCGCACTCGACGTCGAGCTGCGCCTCGAGCTGTGGGAGTTTCTGCGCCGCATCAACGCCGAGGGCTTGACCATCTTTCTGACGTCGCATTATCTCGAAGAAGTCGAAATGCTGTGCTCGCGCATCGGCATCATCAATCACGGGCGCTTGGTCGCGCTTGAGGACAAGGAAGCGCTGATCGCTAAGCACGGCCACGCGTCGCTGCAAGACGTCTTCCTCGAACTGGTCGGGAGCCGCGTGCGCGGATGAGCAACTTCGTCGGCTTCGCGACGCTGGTCAAACGCGAATTCAAGCGCACCCTGATGATCATCAATCAGGTCGTGTGGCCACCGGTCATCACGACGCTGTTGTTCCTCTTCATCTTCGGCGTGGGGCTGGGCGCCGCGGTGCCGACGATGAACGGGGTGCGCTACATCCTCTTCTTGTTGCCCGGCCTCGTGATGCTCAATGTGATCTCATCGAGCTACGATGAGTCTTCTTCTTCCCTGTTCCAGCAGCGCTTCCAGATGTCGATCCAGGAGCTCCTCATCGCACCCTTGTCGGAGCTGGAACTGCTGCTCGGCTATCTCGTCGGGAGCATCTTGCGCGGATTGGCGATCGGGGCGCTCGTCATTGCGATCGGCTTGATCGTCCTACACGCGACGCCGCAAAACGGCTGGGTGCTCTTCTTCATGTTCGTCACGTCATTGTTGTTCTCGTCGATCGGGATGATCGCCGGCTTGCTCGCCAAGACGTTCGACAACCTTGCGATCCTCACAACGTTTGTCATCACGCCGCTCACTTACGTCGGCGGCGTGTTCACGAGCATCCACGCGCTGCCGGCACTGATCCAAAAGATCTCGCTCTTCAACCCAATGCTCTATATGATCGACGGACTGCGCTTCGGGTATATCGGCCGCTCGGACGTTTCACCGTGGGTCGATGGCGCAGTCGTCAGCGTGCTCGCCGTCGCGGCATTTATCGTCGCGTACTTGATGGTGAAGAAAGGCGTGAATCTCAGAGTCTAGCGTGCTATAATGTTTTCCGACGGGCTCTGGGTTCACCAGAAGGGGACGGCACCTACGGCGGGCCGGCCCCTTAAACTTTTCCCGAGGCGCCGGGCCTCACAGGCGCGACTCGTGGATCTTCTTGTGCTCGACCGTGAGCTTCTTGCCCTCGAACTCTTCCACTTGGCGCCGGCGTTCGTCTGAAATCGGAATCGAGCGATCGGTCGCGTAGTCGTACATGACCTGGGCCGAATGCGCTTCCGCCATGAGCTTGCCGGTTCGCGAATCAACAATCACGCCTTCCATCAAGAACGATGAACGGCGCAGCTCAGTCGTTCGAATGCCGACAATGAGCTCATCTCCGAGCTTGGCGGCGGCTTGGAAGCGCACGGTGAGCTCGGCGAGCACGAAATCGAAATCTTCGACGGTCGTGATGCCGGTGACGAGCATCCAGTATTCGTTGCGCGCGGACTCGAAGTACGTCACGTAGGCGGCGTGGTTTGCGTGGCGCATGCCATCGATGTCGCGGAACACAACCTTGACTGGGCGCTGGAAGCGGAAGCGGCGCAGCGCTTCGCTTTCGCTCACGACGGTTGCGATGGATGCGGTGGCGGAAGCAGCCTGCGGACGAGCGCGCCCGCGTACACGCCGATGAAGGCCGGCACGATGGCGATGAGCGGCTGGTACACATTGTAATTCTGTTCGCGCGTAGGGTTGGCGAGATAGCTGACGATCAGCGCGATCGGCACCCAGACGCCGAGCACGATCCCCCAGCGCCATGGAACGCGCGGCCCCAAGTAGCCGAGCAAGCCGCCGAACAGCACTAAGAGAAGATAGACGAACACGTCCCCGGCGCGGTGCAGCGCCAAGTACGCGGCTACGAAGCCTAACACGATGCTGAGCGCCGTCAGCCACAGCGTCGCTGTTCTCACGGCCGCCTACTTCCAGACGCCGACGGGGCCATCCCGCTCTCGTTCGGTGGCTCTCCGGTCGGTGGAATATTTCCACCGCACAATCTAAGGTAGGTTAAGGTCCGGCCACGACGGCGTCGGCTTCGATTTCGACAAGGATATCGTCGGCGATGAGCCGCGGCACCTCGACCATCGTGCATGCGGGGCGAACGTCGGCGAACATCTCGGCGTGCGCTCTGCCGACAGCTTCCCATTGACCGATATCGGTGACGAAGATCCGCGTGCGGATGACGTCGCTAAGTTGCGCGCCGGCATCACGCAGCGCTTGCGCGATGCGTTCGAGCGCCCTCCGTGCCTGTGTATAAACATCTAGTCCGGCGACCGCGCCGCTTGCATCTGTTCCTGTGGTGCCGCTGACTGCGACGATGTTGCCGCAACGCACTGCGCGCGAATAGCCGACGCGACTTTCCCACGGCGAGCCGCTTCTGATTCGGAGGCGTTCCATCAAACTTCTCCTAAAGCAGTGGCGCGACCGCACCGAACATCTGACAAGGGGGTGGAATGTCGGCCACTGAGTTCCATATTGAGGTTCAGCCGAGTATTCCGGCGCGCCTCGCGCGATTGTCCGATCTGGCGAACGATTTGCGTTATAGTTGGGATCGGCAAACACGATCCTTGTTCGCCCGCCTCAATCGCGAATTGTGGGCTCAAGTCGGCCACAACCCCAAGGTCTTCTTGCGCCGGGTTGAAGAGCGCCGGTTGCAGCAAGCCGCGGAAGATGCCGTCTATCTCGACGCGTACGACCTGGCGGTATCTCGCTACGATACGTACGTCTCCGAACCACCGCGCCGCAACGGCGCCTCACTGGCGGCCGACGACCTTGTCGCATACTTCTCGGCCGAGTTCGGCTTTCACGAAAGTTTTCAGATCTATTCCGGCGGCCTCGGCGTTTTGGCAGCCGATCACTGCAAGTCGGCGAGCGACATGGGTCTGCCGTTTGTCGCAATCGGGTTGCTCTACCGGCAAGGTTATTTCACGCAAACGCTCGACAGCGATGGCCACCAGATCGCGGCTTACGCGCCGACCGATTTCGCCGATCTTCCGCTGACGCCCGCGTCAGATCATGCCGGCGCTGAGCTTCGCGTGCGTGTGAGGATTTTCACGCGAGAGGTGGCGCTGCGCGTGTGGGTCGCGCGCGCCGGCCGTGTGAAACTGCTGCTGCTCGATGCCGACTTGCCCGAGAACAACGAGGCCGATCGCCAGATCACCTACCAGCTCTACGGCGGCGACGTCGAAACGCGCATCAAGCAAGAAGCTGTGCTCGGCATCGGCGGAGTGCGCGCGGCACGCGCACTCGGGCTCTCCCCGACCGTGTGGCACATCAATGAAGGGCATGCAGCCTTTTCGATCATCGAACGCTGCCGCGAGCACGTGTCCACCGGCCTCGACCTGCCGAGCGCGCTGGAAGCAGTTGCAGCTCGGACGGTGTTCACGACGCACACGCCGGTGGAAGCCGGCCACGATATCTTCACCAACGACCTTGTCGAGCGGGCGCTTGAGGAGATCATCAGCCAGCTCGGCGTGCCGGCCGCGCGGGTCACCGCGCTCGGTGCGGGAGCGGATCAGCCGCAGTTGTTCAATCAGACGGCGCTCGCGATTCGCGGATCGCGCTATCAGAACGGTGTGAGCCGCATCCACCGCCAGACTTCTGCAGTGTTGTGCGCACCGCTCTGGCCGCAGGTACCGCCCGACGAGAATCCGTTGTCGTACGTGACGAACGGCGTGCACGTCGGCACGTTCCTCGCGCGCGAATGGGTCGATACGTTTGACACCGCGCTTGGCGCCGAGTGGCGCGGCGCGCTTGCCGACCCGGGCTTCTGGCAGCGCATCGACTCCATCCCTGATCAGTTGTTCTGGAGCGTGCGCCAGTCGATCAAAGCCGGCCTGATGAACGACCTGCGCGAACGGTTGACGCGTCAATACCGCCGCAACGGCGCCAGCGAAACACAGATCGACCATCTCTTGCGCTTGCTCAATCCGGCGGACCCGGATGTGCTGGTCATCGGATTCGCGCGCCGCTTTGCGACGTACAAGCGCGCCACGTTGCTCTTGCAGGATCGGGAGCGCCTTGCGCGCTTCGTCAGCGATCCGGAACGTCCGGTCGTCTTCGTGTTCGCGGGCAAGGCGCATCCGGCGGATGCGCCCGCGCAAGAGATGATCAGCGAGCTCTTCACGCTGACGCGCGACCCGGCATTCGATGGTAGGATCTTGATCGTCGAAGGCTACGACATGAGCTTGGCGCGCAAGATGGTCTCAGGCGTCGACGTCTGGCTCAATACGCCCCGCTTCCCGCTGGAAGCGAGCGGCACGTCAGGTCAGAAAGCAGGAATGAACGGCGCCATCAACCTGAGCGTGCTCGACGGCTGGTGGGGCGAGGGCTTCGACGGCGCAAACGGCTGGGGGATCCCGCCGTTTCCTGTCGAGGCCGCGGTCGATCGGCGCGACCGCGAGGAAGCCGCCAATCTCTACGACATCCTCGAACAGGAAGTGATGCCGCTCTATTACGAGCGCCGCGGCCACGGTTTCCCGAAAGCGTGGGTCGAGAAATCGAAGCGTTCGATGCGTACGATCTTGCCGCGTTTCTCGGCGGCGCGCATGGTCGCCGAATACTCGAACTCATTCTACAAGCGGGCGTCTGCGCACGGGCGAGCACTGCACACCGAGCGGTTCGCCGGCGCAAAGAAGCTTGCTGCGTGGAAGGCACGCGTGCGCGCGGCGTGGAGCGGCGTGAGCTTGCGTTTGCTCTCGCAGCCGCAGCCGGTCGTAAAATTCGGCAGCGACGCGCGCATCGAGGTGGCGGCGAAACTCAACGGCCTCTCGGCGCAAGACGTGCGCGTCGAGTGCCTGCTCGACGACCACGCGTATCAGTTCGCCGATGCAGGTCCGCTCGGTAGCGACGAACGACGCATGACGCTCGATCTGCGACCCGAGTCGTGCGGGCTTGTCACATATCGGATCCGGATGTATCCCTTCCACGAGCTGCTCGCACATCCGCACGAAGTCGGTTTGATGATCTGGCTTTCCTGAGCTGCGCGACTCGCGGACTTGCGCGATTCCGCCAGATAGGTTACAATATCGTCAGACTTAACGGGTCTAGGATGGCACCGGCGGCTAAGGCGGCCGGTGTTCTTTTTCAACTGAGAAAGGGCAAAACAACTTGCAAGCTAAGATGAAAAAAGCAGACGTGCTAAAACGCGTCCGCAAGAACCTCGACCGCCACAAGCAAATTGTCGCTGAAGCAGTCGAAGGCTACCGCAAAGCGGCGATTGCCGAGCTCGAAAAACACCTCAAACGAATCAAAAACGGCAAGCGAGCGCGCATCTACGTGTCGCTCACCGAGCCGATGGATATGACGCGCGAGTACCTACGCGTCGTCGAGATGCTCGAATCGACCGAAGAGGATACAATCACGCTCAACGAAAGCGATTTCCAGCATTTTATCATGGACGATTGGGAGTGGCGGCATCAATTCACTTCACAAAACGCACAGTACTCGGCGATGGCGCGCGCGGCAGCGGACGAATAAACATGCAGACGTGACGAGTTCAAGCTGGCACCGGCGGCTAAGGCGGCCGGTGTTCCCTTTTTACGTCGACGATTTCCGAGCTCGCTAACGCTCGCTCGGAACACTACATCTTCTTCTTCTAAAGTCGCTTGCGGGTTCGCTTGGCGCGAAGAGTCAGCATCAACTCGAACGTGAGGCCTTCGCGCAGCGTGACCGGCCACGAGAGCGTCAGCGTCGCCGCTTGCATGATCTTCTCATAAGCCGACTCGGAACGCGAAACAGTCCACAGCGGCGCTGTGCTCAAGCGGCACCCACGAGAGATCTCCAGATCCAAAGCACCAGGCAGCACAGCGTCGCGCAATGAGATGCGTTTGACGGCTTGACTCCGTATCGTAGCGGCCAAGCCGCCTGAGCGCCGCTTTCCATCCACGACATACCATCCGCGCGGACCATCGGCGCTCGGCATGGCGAGATCGAGCCGAACGGCAAACTCGCCGGTCACATCGCGGCGCGCTTTGAGTTCGTAGCGAACCTCGCTCGCGCTGCCGGCGATTCGATACGCCTTCGTCACCTCGAGGTCGTTTGATCTCGCGACAAGCGTCGCTCGCGGAAGTCTGCGCCCGGTCGGCAACGGCTCGTACGCGAGGGTCTCCGATGAACCGGCCGGTCCATGCCACGAGTCGACGAAAAGACCGCGCGGCGCGCGATCGACCTCGAGATCGGATTCCTTGAAGCGGCCCTTGAGCGGCGTGCGATCGTGGATCGACTTGAGCGTCGAGGGAGCAAAGCGCCTCGCGGCGGCCGTCAGACGATCGAGCAATCGAGGGCGGCGAATCCGGTTGCGGATGGACGCGTGGTACGCTTCTTCGTGGCGAGCCAGCACGTCGGCGAAATTGTGCCGCAATGGATAATGCGTCAGCTCGCACAAACTGCCTCCATCGTGCGGACGGACGGCGGCGAACAGCGCGCCGCCGCGCAACGCGATTTCCTGCCGGCCGTCGAGGTCGATGTCGTGCTGTTCGACAGCCGGGCGCGGCCGAATGCCATCGAGTCGTACTTCCATATCGGCCAGATTCGCATACACCGAGCGGCGCAAGAATGGAAGATACACGCCGCCGAACAGGCCATGCCAGTAGGCGTCGTTCGCCTGCGCGAAGTGCAGGGCGCCGCGCATCTGAGCGCTTTGCTTTGCGCTCGGCAGGCGATGAAAACGCTCCGACGCCTGCTCGACTCGCTTGTGCATCCAGTTCGCTTCAGGATATTTCATCAGGAAGTTCTTCCACATGCCGCCGCGCAGCAGCCCCTTGTCGAGCTCCAGCGTGCCGGCTTGCTCGGCACGGCGTGCGATTTGTTCGAGCCTGCGCCCAGCGCGCGCCGGCAGCGTCCACGCATTCATCTCCAAGTAAGACGTCGTCGGCACGTAGACGAGCCCGCGGCTGGCGTTGTGCCGATGGAACTCGCCGAACGTCGACGTCGTCAAACTGCTCGACGCCTCAAGTCCGGCGAAGAACGACTCAAGCCATCCACGGCGATACACGGCCGCATACGTGTCCGGCCAAACCCCGAACTTCTCCAAGTCGTCGAAATACATCGCGCAACTGGCCGCCGGCATTGCCTCGAGGCGTGCGATGACCCTGCGCGCGCGCGTGAAAGGAATCGAATAGCGCAGCGCCTGCGAGATCGGGAAGATGTCGAGCGTCTGACCGGACTCTTCAGTCCTGAAATAGCCGGTCAAGGCCCGTTGATCGAGGCCGGCCGCGAGAAAATGATAGTCGTCGACAGCGGTGAAGCGCGCGCCGCTCGCGACGAGCGCCGGAACGATCGTCGATTCCCACACGCGCTCGGTCAGCCAGACGCCGCGCGGTTTGACGCCGAACGTGCGCCGCAAGCGCGCGTTCATCGCCGCCAACTGATCGCGCCGGTCGCGCTCGGGGATTGCCGCGAGCACCGGCTCGGTGTCTCCGCCGCCGATCATCTCGATTTGGCCCCGCTCGATCATGCGGTTGATGCGCGAGATTTCGGCGCGATATTTCTTGTCGAGCACCTCGAGCAGCCATCCGCTGATGTGCAAGCTGAATCGGATCTTCGGATGGCGCTCTGCGACTTCAAGAAACGGCCGGTAGCAACGCTGAACGGCCTGGTCGATGACCCACGGGAAATTGCCCACCGGCTGATGCGCGTGAAAGCCGAGGAGCAGCGTCACCTTCGTCATGTGTCGGAGCGGCGCATCGTGCCGCCGTGCTCCGGCGCGCCTGCGCCGATGCTCAATGTGATGTCCAGCGCAGCGGGCACTTGCACTCCAAGCGCCGCGTACAAATCGCGCAAATGGTCGCGAAAGAGATGCTCGAAATCGCTCACTGCTTGCGCCGGGTTGTAGCTCCCGAACCACCAAAACCAATCCGAGCCTTCGCACCAGCGCAAGATCATCTCTGCTCGTCGCGCAGCCTCGCTCGTCAAACGCCCGGACTCGATGACGCGATCGTACGCCTGCTTTGCGGCGACAAGCATGTCCCAACCGCGATTCTTATCCGGGCTGCCGATCCACGTCGAGAAGTTCCCCTGCACCCAACTGCCGGCGACGAGCGCGCGCAGCGCAGGGATGGAGGCGGCGCTCAAAAGGTGGGTTTCGAAAGTCGTCAGCCGGATCCGCGGATCGGCGCTCAACCGTTGGTAGAGCCCGCTCAAGAAGTAGTAGGCGTTTTCCGGATAGTGCTCCCACGCGTTCTCGCCGTCGAGCACGACCGAAACGATTCGCGCGCTTCCATTGCCGGCGATCTCCTCGAGGGCGCTTAACAGGTTCGCGACGGCATCGTCCGCATGCCAGTCCGAGTAGCGGAAGCCGATGCGATCCGACAGATCGTGGTCGCGGAAAAAACAGGCGATCGTGCCTCCGTCCGTGTGCACCGCATATGGCATGTACACGTAGTCGCGACGCGATCCCACGTCCGCGCCGCTTGATCGCAGCGAATTGCGCAGCACGCTCTCGTCGCTCGCCGCCCAGCGAAACCCGTTCGCAGCCAGCGCCGCAAGCGCAAGCGTGGAGACGCCGCCTTCCGGCGGCCAGCAGCCGATCGGCCGCGATCCAAAATCGTCGACGTGTGCCGCCAGACTGGCCTTGATGTGCGCGTCTGCGCGATTCCGGCCGCCGGGGTAGCCTCTTGACCGCGGCTGCGTTACGCCAGGCTCCGCCTCGAGCGCCGCGTCGAAGTCGATGAGCAACGGCACCATCGGATGCGAATACGGTGAGGTGATGAGCTCCACGCGGCCATCCTCGGCGAGTTTGCGATAGCGCGGCACGATGCTCGCGATCAATTCGCCGACCACTGCCAGCATCTCGGCGCGATCCGCCGCGCTGAAACCGCGCGCCTTGGCGCTCAGCCGCTGCACGCGCGCATCATCACGACGGCTGCCTTCCCCCAGCCACGCGAGATGATACCACACGAGCGAATCCGCACGATCTTGATCCGACAGCGCCGGGCCTCCGGCCGCGGCCGCCTGCGCAAGTCCATACAAGCGCTCGTATTCGGGAAAACGGCGGACCATGCGGTCGTAATTCGAGCGGCAGACCGCATACGCGAGCGCAGGCCGCATGTCCGGTGAGTCCGCGTCGCCGCGCTGCAACGCGCGCAAGATCGGATCGCGGAAAACACCGCGTTGGAATTGCAGCGTGTAGTCGTGCAATTGCTCGAGCAGCACCGGCGTGAAGTTCACCACCGCTTTGGCCGCCGGCACGCGTTCGAGATGCCACGCCATATCGGCGTAGTCTTTCGTCGCATGCAGATACACCCACGGCAGGCGGTACTCGCCGCCGGCATTGCGATACTGCGGCTGATGCATGTTCCAGCACAGCACGACGTCGATCTCGCGCACGCGCTACCGGCTAACCTGCGTGGTGCACGCGCTGACCGAGCATCTCAGGCGTGATGAGCGTGACGCCGCCCTCGCTGCGATAGAAGCGCTTGGCGTCTTCTGCCGGATCCTCGCCGACCACCAGCCGTTCAGGCAGGACGCACAGCTTGTCGATCACGACGCGGCGCAAGCGGCAGCGCCGGCCGATCTCGACGTCGGGCAAGATGACCGCGTCATCGATCGCGCAGTACGAGTTGACGCGCACGCTGTTGAACAGCAAAGAGCCGCGCACCGTCGAGCCCGACACGATGCAACCGCTCGAGACGAGCGACTGAAGCGCCGTGCCGCGTCGGCCGTCCTCGTCGAAGACGAATTTCGCCGGCGGCACCTGTTCCTGATACGTCCAGATCGGCCAATTCGTGTCGTAGAGGTTCAGATCGGGAACGACCCGCGTGAGTTCCATGTTCGCGTCGTAATAGGCGTCGACGGTACCGACGTCGCGCCAGTACGGCGGCTTCTTCTCGTCGCCGCCGACGCAACTGCGCGCGAAGCGATGCGCGATCACTCGGCTGCGCGATACGAGCGCCGGAATGATGTCCTTGCCGAAGTCATGCGACGAGTCGGCATCGGCGATGTCGCGCGCGAGCTCATCGTACAGGAACGGCGCTTTGAACACGTAGATCCCCATGCTCGCCAGCGCGTGACCGGGACGATCCGGAATCGTCGCCGGCGTCGCCGACTTCTCTTCGAACGCGACGACGCGATCGTCCCCATCGACCTGCATGGTGCCAAGGCCGGCGGCGGCGCCGAGCGGTACCTCAACCGCACCGACCGTGACGTCCGCTTTCGCGGTGACGTGATCGACCAGCATCTTGCCGTAGTCCATCTTATATACATGGTCGCCCGCAAGCACGAGGATGAACTCCGGACGATGGGAGCGGATGATGTCGAGATTCTGATAGACGGCGTCGGCGGTGCCCCGATACCAGGCTTCTTCCAGGCGCTGCGACGCAGGCAAGATCTCGATCGCCTCGTCGAACTCGCCGTGCAGAAAACTCCAGCCGCGCTGCAGATGGCGGATCAGCGAATGCGCCTTGTACTGCGTGATGACGCCGACGCGCCTGACGTATGAGTTGATGCAGTTCGAGAGCGGAAAGTCGATGATGCGGAACTTGCCGCCGAACGGCACCGCCGGTTTCGCCCGCCATTCGGTCAGGTGCATGAGCCGCGCACCGCGTCCGCCGGCGAGCACGAGCGCGAGCGTCGCCTTGGTG
>Ga0187846_10001330_pt1 | contig 13981 bp, 11 predicted proteins | sample TC_taG_FD_161473 | JGI IMG/M metagenome (GOLD analysis project Ga0187846, IMG submission 161473) | Biofilm microbial communities from the roof of an iron ore cave, State of Minas Gerais, Brazil - TC_06 Biofilm (v2) | ecosystem: Environmental > Terrestrial > Deep subsurface > Cave > Wall biofilm...
GCTCGATCTGCGCGGCGCAGTGCATCTGGGGCTGCTGGAGATCATCTTCGCGTTCCTGTTTGTGGATCTGTTCGACAACGTGGGCACGCTGGTGGGGGTTTGCGAGCAGGGCGGGTTCGTTCAGAAGGGAAAGATTCCGCGCGTGGGGCGGGCGCTGCTGTCCGATGCCGTGGGGACGATTTTCGGCGCGCTGACCGGGACGTCGACGGTGACGAGCTACATTGAGAGCGCGCGGGGGTGGCGGCGGGAGCGCGCACCGGGCTGAGCAATATTGTGGTGGCCGCACTGTTTCTGGTGGCGGCGTTCTGCTCGCCGCTGGCGACGGCAATTCCCGGCTATGCGACGGCTCCGGCGCTGATTGTGGTGGGCGCGCTGATGACGGAGTCGATCGGGCGGGTCGCATGGAGTGATTTCACCGAAGCGCTGCCGGCATTTGTGACGCTGCTGGCGACGCCGCTGACGTTCAGTATTGCCACGGGCCTGAGCCTGGGATTGATTTCGTTCACGCTGGTGAAAGTGGCGGCGGGGAAGGCGCGGGAGGTGAGTCCGCTGCTGTGGATTCTGACGGCGCTGTTTATTGTGAGGTATGTGTATCTGGCGGCGGGGTGAGCTTCGTTGAGGCAGGGAACCTTCGACTCCGTCTTCACTCCGCGGGGCAAGGTCGAGGCTTCGCTCAGGATGACAGACCTCACAGGTCACTTGCTGTGTACGAGGGTTTTGGCCGCGCCCATGTTGTCGTAGCGGTCGTAGACGCGGACGACGACGACGTGCTCGGAAGCCGAGCCGTCCTTCGCGGTTTCGGGTGTGACTCTGAAATCATAATTCTCCGTCCTGGCATCGGAGAGCTGGCCGACGGGTTCCACGTATTTCCAGTCGCCGGCGTCGACAGAGTATTCGGCGCGCCTGATCATGGAGAATCCGTCGACGGCGCGGAAGGTTACGTGAACCTTGCCTGCTTCCACCGAAGCGGCGAGATTCTCGATACGGGGCGGGGTCGTATCGACTTCGAAGCGACGGCTTTCTTTTTCTGCGGTGAGCGCGTCGCCCGGGGAGTGAGAAGGCGCATCGGAGGCGCTCACTTTCACGGTGTATCCTCCGTCGGGCAGGAGGCTGGCGTCGAAAGAGTAGGCCTTGTCGGTGAGTTCGTCTTTGAGAAGAAGCCAGCGGGTTTGGCCGTCGCCACGATAGTAGACGGAGTAGACGAGCTGATCGTCGTTGTCGTCGTGCGCGGTCCATTTCACGCCGATGGAATCGCGATCATGGATGCTGGGCGTTGGCGCCTCGAAGTGCGGCGCGGACGGATTGCTGATGTCGGTGCTCGTGCCCGGCGTTTTCGGGAGCGGCTGGTAGCGCACGCCGACCTGGACAGTTACGTCGTCGAGTTCTGGAGCCACGTTCTTCGGCAGGTAGTTGAGGACGACGCTTTCGACGCTCGGAGCGGGAGATCCGGCGTGCAGCAGGGCTTTCCATTGGGCATAGCGAGCGGCGGGGATGCCGGTTTCGCCGTCTTTGCCGAAATCGACCTTCTTCCACGGGCTCCAGTTGCGGTCAGGATTGTCGACGTTACCGCTGCGGGCGAAGAGGTCGACACTGCCCGCACCACGGAATTCGGCGCGTCCCCAGCGGGAAAAAATCCTGGCGTCGAAGACGTCACTTTCATAAGTGCCTTCGGACTCAGGTGCCGGGCCAAGAAAGAAGACTTTCCCCAGATTGCTGGTGGCGGCGTAGAGCCCGCCATTGGGCGCCTTGGCGAATGCGGTGACCTGTGTAGCCGCAGCTTTGAGGAGATCGGCGAAGTCATCGAGACCGGTGATGGCAAAGATGTGTCCGCGATTGCCGGTGCCGGCGAGCAAGCGTCCCTGAGAATCAAAGGCGAGCGCGTAGACGATGTCTTCGTGCGAGTTCCAGACGCGCTGTGGAGATCCATCGGGCGCGATGCGGTAAACGTCGGAGCCGCCGGTGGCGCCGCCACCGGGGAGGGGAAAAGGCCCCACCATCGGCGTGCCGGGCGCGGGAGTGATAGAGATGCCCGGGACTTGCGGCGTCGTGGCGGCTGGCGGAGGTACGCCGACGTTGAGGAGAGCGGAAGTGGCTCCGGGAGCGCCGAGGCCGGTCGTGGTGCGCTTCTCTCCTATGGCTGAGGCGTAGATGTTGCCGGCGCGGTCGAGGGCAAGGGCGGTGATCTCTTTTTTCGGAGCGCTGTAAAGGACGAAGCCTTCACCGGCGGGAGAGATGCGATAGATCAACCCGCTGCCGTCAGATCCGGCGACGAGGTTGCCTTGCGCGTCGAAGGCGAGCACGCGGATGTGGGTCTCGTCGCTCTTGAAGAAGACGGAATGGTCGCCCTTGGCAGTGACGCGATAAATCTCGCCATGATCGCCGGTCGCGACGTAGAGATTGCCCGACGAGTCGAGAGCGAGGTCCCAGATATATTTCGTACCGGGAGCGAAGTAGACGGAGGAGGACCAGGAGGGATCCAGGGCGGGCTTGGGCTGATCTTTGTCAGTAGGCTTGTCAGCAGGCATCCTGTCCGTGGCTTTGGAACCGTCAGTCCTGGCGAGGTCGGCCTTAGTGGGCTCAGCCTTGGATGCGGGCCTGTGCTCGATCTTGTAGACCTTGCCATCAGGCGCGGTGGCAGCGTAGATCACGCCACCGGGACCAGCCTGCAAAGCCTGTACCTGAAGTTCCTGCGGTTCGAAAATGATGGTGGGCTTGCCATCGGGCGTGATGCGGTAGACGCGGGCGGGCGCGCCGGTCGCGGCGTAGACGTTGCCGGCATCGTCGGCGGCGATCGACCAGATGTAGGTCGATGGCGTGGCGTAGAGCGGCTTGAATGAGGGAGCGAGTTCGAGGCCGCCTGTACTGCGGACGGCGACGCCGGTGGCCGTTCCCTTGGTGAGCTCGTCGAAGCGGGATTGCTCCCAGGTGCGGGTGCCCTCGGCAAAGGCGAGAACGGCGCTGCATAAGATAGCGGCGGTGGATGCGAAATGTCCGGCGGGAAAAAAGGGGAAAGGCTTACGCGGAATGTGCAATTTCATACCTCGGATCAGTGGCGAGAATCTTCAGGGTATCACGGTCGTGGCGAAGTCAGGATGCGAGCCGCAGGCTGCGGACGCGTGATATCGTAGAAATTCATGCATGCGCCGCGCCAGGAGTTGCTTCGCCTGCTGGCCCACAAGTCATTTCGGCTGGGCGAGTTCACGTTGTCGTCGGGCGCGACCAGTGACTACTACATCGACTGCCGCACGACGACATTGGACGCGAAGGGAGCGCGGTTGACCGGCGAAGTTTTCTTTGACGAGATTCGCCAGCGGGGATGGAAGACGCGCGCGATCGGCGGGCTCACAATGGGGGCGGATCCGATCGTGGTGGCGGTCTCGGTCGTAAGCGGGCAGCTGCACGGGTTTCTCGTGCGCAAGGCCGAAAAGCAGCATGGGACGGGCCAGCGCATTGAAGGCTTCCGGGAGAAGGGCGCGAGCGTAGTGATCGTCGACGACGTTTGCACCACAGGGGCATCGACGGTGCAGGCGATCGAGGCGGCGCGCGAATTCGGATTTCAAGTTGTCGGCGTAATGTGCCTGGTGGAGCGCGAGGAGGCACAGGGGCGCGCGAGTGTCGAGAAGGCAGCTGCTCCGGCGCCGTTCGTTTCCATCTTTACGGCGAAGGAAGTGCGGGCGGAGCATGTTCTGCAGACCGATGACACGCAACCCGCGATTTTTGCGGTTGCGGCAAGCTGTGAAATCTGCGGCCGGCCTGCGGTGACGAATAATCCGAGGAACCGGTGCGGGGCCCACAAGGTTTGAGTTTCGAGTTTCAAGTTTCAAGATTGTAGTGTTTAGAGAGAAGCTGGAGTTGGTCGTCGGTCTGATTAGAGCGGAACTGCAAGTTGGGATTTGAAGCAGTCTTGAGAACTGAGAACCGAGAACCTCTTCATGATTCATACCCTCGAATGGAGCGATCAAGGCGTGCGCTTCCTCGATCAGACGAAGCTGCCCACCGAAGAGACGTATGTCACCTGCAAAACGCATGAGCAGGTGGCGGAGGTGATCCGCAATATGGTGGTACGGGGCGCGCCGGCGATCGGCGTGGCCGCGGCGATGGGCATCGCGCTGGCGGTCAAGAACTCGAAGGCCGAGGCCACGGGCGAGCTCAAGCGAGATTTCGACGTGGCTTGCGATGTGATCGGCAAGACCAGACCGACGGCGGTGAATCTTTTCTGGGCGATCCGGCGCATGCAGGAGAAGTTCGAGCGCATTCGCATTCGGCCCGTGCCACAGATCAAGCAGACGTTGATCGAAGAAGCGCAGCGCATGCACGCGGAAGACATCGCCGCCAATCAGGCTATGGGGCGACATGGCGCGACCCTGATGCCGAGCGAGGGCGGCGTGCTCACGCATTGCAATGCCGGCGCGCTGGCCACGGCTGGTTACGGGACGGCGCTGGGAGTGATCCGGGCGGCGGTGGAGCAAGGAAAGAAGATTCACGTTTACGCGGATGAGACGCGGCCTTTCCTGCAGGGCTCGCGGCTGACGGCGTGGGAATTGATGAAGGATGGGATTCCGACCACGGTGATCTCCGACAACATGGCGGGCGCCATGATGAAGCAGGGAAAGATCGCGGCGATTGTCGTGGGGGCAGATCGCATCGCGGCGAATGGCGATGTTGCCAACAAAATCGGGACCTACACTGTTGCAGTGCTGGCGAAGGAGCACAACATCCCATTCTATGTGGCGGCTCCGATTTCGACGGTGGACCTGGCTTGCCCTGACGGCAGCAAAATTCCGATTGAGCAGCGCAACGTGAAGGAAGTCACGCACATTGCGGGTAAGCAGATGGTACCGGACGGAGTGGAGGTCGAGAATCCCGCTTTTGATGTGACGCCGGCGAAATATGTGGCCGCGATTGTGACGGAACAGGGTGTGGCGCGAGCTCCGTATGCAGAGTCGCTGCGCAAGCTCGCAGGGGCGGAGGCTGGAGTGGAAGTCTAGGGTTTGCTGCGCTGCAAGCATTTCGCGGGCGGGGGCCCCTTCGACTGCGCTCAGGGCAGGCCCGCGCCCCACGATCTGGGGAACTTCCCCGCAGCCGGGAACGTACAATTAAGCAGGAGGGAGGAGGTCTCAGCCATGTTTACGTTCCTCCTGTGGTGCATTCTTTTCGTGCTGTGCTGGCCCCTGGCAATCCTGGCGCTGATTGCGTATCCCTTTATCTGGCTGTTGCTGCTGCCCTTCCGCCTTCTCGGAGTTGCGGTGAAGGGAGTGCTGGAGGTTATCTTTCTGGTGATTACGCTGCCGTTCCGACTGCTGACCGCGCCGTTCCACATTTAGAGCCGCCCCCACAAAGAGCACCTACTGAGAAATGAGAAAGCAAGAACCCCGTCCTGCCTGTGGAAAGAACACGCCGGCAGGGACGGGGCATGTGAAACCGGCCTTAAGGCGCTTCGATCAGCTCCATTTTTCCATCGCGGGTGCGGTGGAGAATCATCACCTTTCCTTTGGGATCGCGGAAGACGAAGACGTCGCGGTCGCGGAAGTGGGCTTCCTTGATGGCCTCTTCGAGGGTCATGGGGCGCATGGCGACGGCATCTTCGGAGCGCACGAGGTGGACTTCCGTGGTCTTGGCGACGGCCGGATACCTGTGCACGAGGACCGGCACGGCAGTCTTCTCGGATAGTCCGACCGCGGTTTGCACATCGCCGGCTTCAATCGGCGTGGAATGTCCGTTCCACTTCTTCACCTCTTTGCTCTTGCGCGCGTTGCGCTTCCGGGCCTGCCAGCGGGTCTTGTATTTGACCGCCTGAGTTTCGAGGTGGTCGAGGGCCTGGCTGACGGCGATCTGCATGTCGTTGGCCTGGGCGAGTCCGACCAGCGGCCCGTTGCGCGGGGTGATTGTGATTTCGGCTTTGTGGCGGTGCTTCTCGACGGCGAGGATCACCTTGGTTTCAAAACGATCGCCGAGGATTTTGCGGATTTTGTTGAGGCCGGTTTCAACGTCTTTGCGGATGGCGGGAGTGACTTCGTAGTGTCTTCCGGTGTATTCCACGTTCATGAGCGCCCCTCCTAGATTTCGTACGTGAGATAAATTGGGCACTGCATATTCGGAAGCTCGCCTCGCGCCTTGATTGCCGTCTGGCTTTGCTGAACGGCGCGCGCCGGCTCGCCCGGGTCCTGCGTTCGCGCAAAAGCGGCGCTCACTCAGGATGACAGCATCGCTCCTATTTCTTCACCCTGCGTTGGTGGGTGCTGGGGATGCGCATGTCCTCGCGGTACTTGGCGACCGTGCGGCGGGTGACCTGGATGCCCTGCGATTGCAGGATCCGGGTGATCTGCTCGTCGGTCAGCGGGCGGGACGGGTCTTCTTCCTCGATCAGCTTCTTGACGCGGCGCTTGAGAATGAGCAGCGAAGTGTTGCCACCCTCGGGCCCCTGGACGCTTTCGCTGAAGAAGTAGCGCAGCTCAAACACGCCCTGGGGCGTGTGCGCGTACTTGCTGGCCACAGCACGGCTCACCGTAGAAGGATGAACGCCGATTTCTTCGGCCACCTCCTTGATCATCATGGGTTTGAGGTAATCAATGCCTTTTTCCAGAAACTCCTGCTGGCGGGAGACGATGGAGTAGCAAACCTTGGTGATGGTCTGCTTGCGCTGCTCGATGTTCTTGATGAGCTGGATGGCGCTCTTGTAGCGCTCCTTGACGTAATCGCGCGTGTTCTTGTCGTTGCCGTCGCGCGAGAGCAGGCGCTTGTAAGCCGGGTTCAGGCGAAGCTGCGGCAGGTCTTCATCGTTCATCATCACAAGCCACTCGTCGCCGTGCTTGACGAATGCGACGTCGGGCTCGATGAGCCGGGCCTGGACTTTGTTGTAGCGCAGGCCGGGGCGGGGGTCGAGCGTGCGGATGTAGTTGAGCGCGGATTCGACGGCTTCTACGGGCCGTGCGATGGCCTTGGCGATTTCCTTGTGCTGCTTGCTCTGCACGGCGCGCAGGTGCTGATCGACGATGGCGGTGGCGTCCTTCAGGATCTGCGTGGTGCCGTTGCCGCTCTTTTCGCCATTTTTGTTCAGGGCAAGCTGTTGCTGGTGATAGCGCAGCTGATAGAGCAGGCAGTCGCGCAGATCGCGGCAGGCGACGCCGGGCGGATCGAGCTGGCGGACAACTTCGAGAGCTTCGCGCAGGTCGGCGGGCGTAAAGCGCGGTTTGAAGACCGGCCTCGCAGCAGGAACCGGCTCCGGCGCGGGAGCGGCAGCGGCTGCGGTGTGGCTCTGGCTCGGGTTGGAGGCCTCCGCTGTGGAGTAGGGATTTGCGAACTTGAGATCGGCCGCAGAGGTCACTTCGGCGCCGAGGCTGTCCTCTTCGGCAACCGAGTTGTCGCCGGAGTCCAAATCGGTGCCGGAGTTCACTCCCGCATCTTCTGGCGCAGCCTCTTCCGGAGATAGGCCCAGAGCCTTGGCTTCGCTGACGATGTTCTGCGAAGCGACGGCGTCGGCCTCGGGCGTAGCGGCCGGAGCGATGCCGAGCAGTTCCTCGTCGCTGGCGATCAGGTAGCCGTCTTCGTTGAGGTTACCGATGATCAGGTCGGCGGCCTCGCGTACTTCGGGGCGCAGGCTGAGCGCACCAAGTTGCCAGGAAAGGTGATCGGTGAGATTGCTCGGCTTGGAGAGGAAGTTCTCGAACGAAGGGCGCTCGATTTCCTCCATCTCGCTGTGGGTGCGATAACCGGGATCGAGGTAATCCTGGAAGAACGAGCCGAAATCAATCTCTTCGAACGGATCCTTCTTTTCGACGGCTGTGATCGGGTTTTCTTCGGTGGTGGCGGTCGCGGCGCGGTCGCGGTCTTCTTCTTTCTTGCCGACTTCGTCGAGCAGCGGGACGGAATCTTCGAGTTCTTCGAGGACGGGGTTTTCGACCATCTCAGCGTTGATCATGTCCTTGAGCTCAAGCTTGTTGAGCGCAAGGACAGAGACCATCTGCACCAGACCAGGGGTCAGGATCTGGCGCTGCGAGAGCTTGACGCTGAGTTTGTGCTGAAGCAAAACCATGTCGTTAGTCGTTCGTCACTACTCACACCAGGGAAAAACTTTCTCCCAAATACACGCGCCGCACGTCGGGATCGCCGGCCAGTTCCGCCGGTTCGCCGTGGCGGAAGATTCTGCCGTCGTCGATGATGTAGGCGCGGTCGGTGACCGAGAGCGTTTCGCGCACGTTGTGATCGGTGATCAGCACCCCGATGCCGCTGGCGCGCAAGCTGCTGATGATCTTCTGCAGGTCGAGCACGGCAATGGGGTCGATCCCGGAAAACGGTTCGTCCAGCAAAATGAAAGTGGGGCTGATGCACAGGCAGCGAGCGATCTCCACGCGCCGGCGTTCTCCCCCGGACAGAGCATAGCCGCGGTTCTGGCGGATGTGCTCGAGTCCCAGTTCGTCGATGAACTTCTCCATCTTTTCGCGGCGCTCGTGCCAGGAAAGCGGCTGGGCCTCGAGCACGGCGAGGATGTTCTCTTCGACGGTAAGTTTGCGAAAGACCGAAGCTTCTTGAGGGAGGTAACTGATGCCGAACTGACGGGCCCGGATGTACATGGGAACGTCAGTGATGTCCTGGTCGTCATACAGCACGCGGCCAGTGTCAGGGGGGGTCAGACCGACGATGGCGTAGAAGGTGGTGGTCTTGCCGGCGCCGTTTGGCCCAAGCAATCCAACCACTTCGCCCTGGGTCACGCGGAGGCTGACGCCATTTACAACGCGGCGGCCACGATAGGACTTGCCAATTTCATCGGTGGCCAGGGTACGCATTTATCGTGCCATTCGGGCCGTTTAATGGGCCACTCGCGTTTGAGTCACCACAGGAGTACTGGTTTCGCCTTCCACCAGCACCCTATCATCGCGATTGAAGAAAGTCAACGAAACCCCCGTAATCTTGCCGCGTTCGGCATCAAAAATGCTAGGCGGTCCGCCGCTCAGGACGAATTTCTCGTCGCCCGCCGTATAGAGCAGCTTCTGACCCACTGCCCGCCGCGATCTCTGGATGATGGAAACAGCGCCGTCGGCGACCATGTGATCCAGTTGGCCGGTTCCTCCAAGTGATTGACCGCCTGAGGTTTGGCTGCGAGCGAGGAGATACGCGTCGGCGCTGTGGGCAGAAGCCGTGAACTCGCTGCCCTTGGCCACAACGCTGCCCTCGTAGTGCGCCTTGCGCTCGGCGTCGGTGTAAGTGAGCAGCGTGGAGGTGATGGTCACCGGGCGGTTGCGGCTCGATTTCCGGCTGTCGGACGTCACTTTCGTTTTCTGTTCGCTGCTGGCCTGCACCAGCACAGTGGAGACAGGTTGCGTGGCGTTGCCGTTTGCCTGGACGAACCGGCGGTCGCGGTCGAACGTGATGGAAGGCGCCGAAATGATGTTGGCGTCCTGCCAGAGGCGTGCATCGCCCGTGTACTGCGCGACCGCAGTGCTGTGGTGAAGGGTCATCGCGCTGGCTGTGACATGGATTGGCGAGGCGGACGCCAGCAGCGCGCCGTTGGGCTGCTCCTTCAGTTCGCTGTAGGTCGTCTTGACGTCGCCTTCGCCGACAACATCGCCGGTGGCGCGGTTGATGCGAATGAGGTTGGCGGTGGTGGCCATGCCACCGCCGGAAATTCCGGGCTTCCCGGTCAGGACCAGAATCTGGTCTGCAGGCGTGTAGCGCGCGAGGTCTGCGCGCGATTCCGTGCGTTTCTCCAGCGGCCGCCCGTCATTGTAGACGACATTGCCTTGTTGCGTGAACGATTCGATGCCGCCTTTGGGAAGGAAAGCGGCATCAATGGTGCGGCTGGTGCTCACGCGATCCGGCTCACCGGAAACGGAGTTTACGATTCTTGCGTCAGGCTCGCCATGAAGCGATGCGAGGCGGCGGTGGCTGTCCGCATCCGCTTCAAAGCGGGAGGTAAACCGGCCGGCAGTGATCACAGTACGCTGAGGCGGTGCGCCCGGCTGACTCGAATTCGGTGAGGGGAACACTGTGATCTGCGCGGCGCCGGAGGTTTCGGCGCGGTCGAGATGGCGGCCACCGGCTACGAAGAAGTTGATGGCAGGGGCGGTCAGTTGAACGTCCTGTGGAGTGGAAGATGTCGGCGCGGCCGGATTGGTGGTGGCGTGCTGCAGCAAGCGCACACCTCCTGACGCGCGGACTTTCTGAACTCGATTTCCCGCAGAGAAGTCCACGTCGACGCGTTGCGCGTCGCCTTGCATGGCGTTGTCGCCGAGGCGATCGACCTGGACGTTGCCGCTGAGGGTCGCGGCGCTCAACTGGTTGCGGCTTCCGGTGAGATGCAGATCGGCTTGATCGGCGCGGGCGCGCATCGGTTCGTCGACGGAATTGTTCGTCGCAGCAAGCACGTTGCCTTCAGCCCGCACGCGGTCCACGTTGTTGTCGTCATTCAGGAAGAACGTGGCGAGATCGGCCTGCAAGGTTCTGCCTTCACGCACCAGCCGGGGATGGTTCAGCACGACCTGGCGTGGGTCATCGGTAACGCGTCCACTTTGGGCGGTGAGCGTGGAGGCGTAAGCACCCACGATGTTCACCTGGACCTGCGACAGCAGCGTGAGCGTGCGGGTGTGCGCCGTGTAGCGCACGCCGACGGCCGATCCGCTAGCCTGGGGCGTGCGAAGATCGACGCGCGCATCGGTGGTTGCGTTGCCGCTATCGCGATTGAAGATGAGGTCGCTGGTCTTGAGGTGGATGGCGTCCTTCAGCGCTTTGGGCGGAGCCTGATCGGGGCTGGCGACGCCGGCCGGGTTGGCTTCGAGGTCGATCTGCACCTCGCCTTTGGCCGTGACGTCGCCGGTTTTGGGATCGAAGATGAAGTCGTCGCCGTAAATCTGATCGAAGCGGGAAGCGTCGCGGCCGTAGAGCGTGATGCTGACGTTGTGTAATTCGGCGCGGCCGTTGAGCTTGAATTCTTTCACCTCTCCGGCGCGAATGACGAAGATGGTGCGTCCGCCTTCGGATTTGGAGAATTGAAAGCCGCTGGCGGTCTGCTTGATGTCGTAGGCGATTTTGCCGGGGACTTCTTTGCGCATGTTGCGCTGGCGCAGGCGCGCCGAGAGATACATACCCGCGATCACCACGGTGAAGACCGCGGCAATCACGGCCAACCAGCGGCGCAGGCGGTAGACGGGAAGAGGCATCTCTTGAATAGTCTAATGCCGGATGTAGCGATTTGGGCGAGAGCCTGCCTGGGCGGGACGGGGGTAGGGTTTCCAGGAGCGTCCAGGTCAAAGCCCCCCGGTCTCTGCAAAGAACGCAGAGACAAGGGTGGGGCGCCCTTTAAGGCTCAAATGAGCTGGCGAGTGCAGCTACTTGGGGCGCGCCCGGAAGTCTCTCAGCTCGAGTTCCAGACCGCCGTATTCAGGGTGATCGTTGTGGCCGATGGTGAAGGCGATGTCGATGGTGTCGCCCGCCAAGAGCGGCGACTGCCGCAGGAGCTCCGCCATGTTCCAGGCCAGAACGTCGAAGGTGATTTTGAGGCGAGCTCTCCGTTCCCGGCTTGCAAAAGCAGTTCTCGGTTCTCCGTTCTCAGTTCTCAGTTGATCCGCGGCATCGCGCTCCGCAACTGCTGCGGCTTTTTCGCTGCGGCGAATCGTGCTGCTATCGGGGTGGCAGCGCGGGGTCGCGAGAATGGCGGCAGTTGTGAGCTCCGATGACGGCGCTGGCAGTGCGTCAGGCCTTGCCTCGAGGGGCATTGCGCTCGTCCGCAGCTTGAGCTTCAGGTGCTTGTCTTTCAGGACCTTCGGTGGCGCCATCAACTGCACTCCCCGTGCCGCGAAGACCGGCTCATGATTGCCGGCGCCGAACGGTCCCAGCAGAGATAAGGCCCGATACAGCGCGGGGGTCACTTCGTCGAGGGCCAGGTCAGCCTGCAAGTCGAGCACGGGATCGAAATCGGAGAGCGTGAGGCGGGCGCGAGCGAAGGCGTCGAGTTCTGCGCGCAGTTGCGGGATGTTGGCCGAGGGCATGGAAAATCCGCAGGCGTGGGAGTGCCCGCCGTAGCGGGTGAACAGAGTGCGGCTAGCCTCGATGGCTTCGAGCAGGTGGAAGGGGCGGATGGAGCGTCCGGAGCCGAAGGCCTCGTCGCCTTCGCGCGAGATGACGACGGCGGGGCGGTTGTAGCGCTCGACAATGCGCGTGGCGGTGATGCCGATGACTCCGCGATGCCACGCATCGCCATCCACGACGACGCAGTAGGACTCGCGCAGAGCGGGATCGGCGGCGATGCGCTCCTCGATCGCCTGCAGAATGCGGCTTTCCTCTTCCTGGCGCTCAGCATTCAGGCGATCGAGTTTTCCGGCAAGCAGGCGGGCGCGGTCGATCTCTTTGACGCTGAACAGTTCAATGACGTCGCGGGCGACGTCCATGCGGCCGGCGGCGTTGATCCGCGGCGCGATGCGAAAGGCGACTTCGGCGGAGGTGGGCGGGCGCTTTGCGGAAACCTGCGCGACCTCGAACAGCGCTTTGAGGCCGGGGTTGACGGCTTTGCGCAGCGCATCGAGGCCGAGGCGTGCGAACACGCGATTCTCGCCTGTGAGCGGGACGGCGTCGGCTATGGTCGCGATGGCTACGACTTTCATGAACGAGAGCAGGAGCCGGGTTTGATCTTTGGCGTCGAGGCGGCGCTGCATCAGGCCCTGCGCGACTTTGAAGGCGACACCCGCGCCGCAGAGCAGCTTATCGGGATAGGGACATCCCGCCTGGTTGGGGTTGACGACGGCATGAGCCTTGGGCACGCCATCCGGGCCGGGGAGGTGGTGGTCGGTGACGATGAGGTCGACGCCGAGGCGTTGGGCGGTCTCAGCGGGCGCGAAGGCGCGGATGCCCATGTCGACGCTGATGATGAGGCGAATGCCGGAGGCGGCGGCGCGCTCGATGACGTCGTCGCGCAGGTCGTAGCCTTCGCGGATGCGGTGGGGCACGTGGAAGTCAGTGGTCCCGCCGCAGAGTTCGATGGCAGTTTTCAGAATGATGACGGCCATGGTGCCGTCGACGTCGTAGTCGCCGTAAATGAGGATTGGCTCTTTCTTTTGGATGGCGGCGTCGAGGCGATCGACGGCGGCGCGAAGGCCGAGCATCTGCTCGGGCGCGTGCAGGTGGTCGAGCGAGGGATTGAGATAGCGGGCGGCGGACGCGGCGTCAGTGATGCCGCGGCGGACCAGCAGTTCAGCAAGGATCGCGTGAGTGCCTGGATCGGTGACTCCGCGAAGGGCTGGGTCCGTGCTCATCTCGGCGGACAGGTGCGCGACAGCGCTTTTTTCGGCGGGATGGTGAATCCACTGCACGGATCAGAGAAGTGTACTACTGCGGGAGAGGGCAAGCTGCAGCCACGGAGCTGCTCTAGCGGTGGCGGGGCGTCCGCCCGACAGGTTCCGGCTTACGGTTCTTCGTCCTGGTCAGGTTCGTCGATGGCGAGGCCGCCAAATTCGTCGGAAACCTCGAGCAGTCGCTGATAGCGGTCGTACCATTCGGTGCTGACTTCGCAGAGAAACATCGATCCCTGGTAGGCCCAGCCGAGCTGCAGGAATCCGACCTTGCCGGCGTGGGCGCGCAGCCAGCGGGCGTCTTCCACTTCATCGCCGTCAGTGAATTCGGAGTTGGAGAGGCGCTGCACCAGTTCGTCGAGTTCCTCGCGCTCCAGCTTCCAGGAGTGCATGGTGAGGAAGGGCGCGGCCGCGCTCTTGGCCAGTTCCACGAAGTCCTTCCACCCGTCGGGATTGCCGCCCATCTCCCACATCACGCACTGCACTTCGTCGTAGTCCACGTAGCCGTGGAAACGGCGCATGCCGTGGCCCTCGATGAAGGCAACCATGTCGTCTTTGAGGGAAGTCAGATCGTCAGGGATGGGCGACATAAGAATTCTGCCAAGGCAGCATTGTATGCCCTTTCCGGAGAAACCTGCCAGCAGGGGAGGGCTCTTTGAGGGTAGCTAGAGTGAGAAGGATCGCAGACCTTGAAGCGCAGAGAG
>Ga0187846_10001331_pt1 | contig 13977 bp, 3 predicted proteins | sample TC_taG_FD_161473 | JGI IMG/M metagenome (GOLD analysis project Ga0187846, IMG submission 161473) | Biofilm microbial communities from the roof of an iron ore cave, State of Minas Gerais, Brazil - TC_06 Biofilm (v2) | ecosystem: Environmental > Terrestrial > Deep subsurface > Cave > Wall biofilm ...
TTTAGGGGACGACCGAAGTCCGGGGAAAGGTGCTCTTTCGTCAAGACATCGTCCGACACGGTAAGCACCGCGCGCTCCAAGGTATTGCGTAGCTCGCGGACATTCCCCGGCCATGAATAACGCCGGAACATTTCCAGCACATCGTCGGCGACCACTTTCACCGCGCTGCCGTGCTTGTGGTTCAAGTCCCGCAAGAGGGTGGCCGTCAGGTCGGAGAGGTCTTCCGGGTGATCGCGCAGGGGCGGCATGTTGATCTGCACCACGTTGAGGCGATAATAGAGATCGCTGCGCAACTGCCCCTCAGCCACGGCCTTTTCAGGAATCTTGTTGGTGGCGGCCAGAACGCGGACGTCGACGGAGATCTCGGTCTTGCTTCCCAGGCGGCGCACCTTTGAATCCTCGAGGACACGCAGCAGTTTGGCCTGCGTGGCCATCGGCATCTCACCGATCTCATCGAGCAGCAAGGTGCCGCCGTCCGCCAGTTCGAAACATCCGGCGCGACGCTCCATAGCTCCGGTGAACGCGCCCCGCTCGTGGCCGAAAATTTCGCTCTCCATGAGGGACTCAGGGATAGCAGCGCAGTTTACAGCCACAAAAGGTTTTGCGCTCCTGGGGCTGAGCTCGTGAATGGTCCTAGCCGCCAATTCCTTCCCCGTGCCGCTTTCTCCGGTAATCAACACCGGCGCGCGGGCGGGTGCAACCTGGGAGATCAGCGACAGGACCTGCTGCATCGGTTTGGACTGACCTATCAAACTCCCAAGGATCCCCGCGTCGCGCAGGCGGCGATGAGCAATATCCAGCTTCCGTTCGTCCTCCCACCTTTGCAGGCAGTTCCGCAACTCCACTTGCAGACGGTTGGAATCCAGAGGTTTCTCGAGGAAATTGTAGGCGCCGAGCTTGGTGGCCTCCACGGCTTCTTCGATGCTGCCCTGGCCGGTCAGAATAATGAAGGCGGCTGCGCTCCCCGCGTCACGAAGGCGTTTTAGTAATTCCATTCCCCCCATGCCGGGCATGCGAAGATCAGAAACCACCACCATGGGATCGAAAGTGGACACCTTTGCCAACGCTTCCTCACCGTCGGAGGCCGTTTCGGTTTCGTAGCCCCACCGTTTGAGGAGAACAGCCAGCCCCTCCCTCTCTGGGGCTTCGTCGTCAACGATCAGGACACTGGCACTTCGATCCACCGGCGAGCTCCCCCTTCCTAACACCGGACAAGTCGCGGCCCCTCCTGGAAGACCCAGCGCAGCCACCATGGCCGCAGCGTATCAGTTCAGGAGCGGCAATCCGTCTGTAAAACATTATACAGAATGGGAAGGATACGTGAACCCCAAAAACGATTCAGGTACAGGTTAACCCCTTTGCGGAAGGGACGACGGCGTAGAGAAAGGACGAAACCAGAGCGCCGGCGTCCCTCCCCGTGTTGCGGGAGCGTCTTGCTCCCGGGCGCCACGCCACCTCATGCGGCCAGGCCCGCGCCAGCGGGAGGCGAGACGCCCGCGCTACGGCAACTCAACCCGCCTCCAGCATCTCCCGCATCTGGCGCATGAGAGTCTCCGGAGTGAAGGGCTTCTGCAAAAAGGCAGTCTCCAAGTGCGAGATTTCCGGCCAGCCGGCGGCCCCGCCGGTGTATCCCGAGATGTAAAGGACTTTCGTCTCCGGACGGAGTGTCGCCAGTCTCCGCGCCAGTTCCTGGCCGCTGAGGCGGGGCATGACGACGTCGGTCACCATCAGATGAATGGGCCCGCTGTGCTCTTCGCAGATCTTGAGTGCCTCTTCGCCGCTCGCGGCTTCCAGCACCCTGTAGCCCTTGGCCGCGAGAGCCATTCGCGTCAACTCGCGCACCGCACCTTCATCCTCAACCACCAGGATGGTCTCCGACTCCTTGGGCGCGTTGGAAAGCGGCTCACGGAGCCTCGCGTGGGATGATTTCTCTTCCGCCCGCGGCAAATAGACCTTGAACGTGGTGCCCTGCCTAGGCTCGCTGCGCACAGAAATGTGCCCTTTACTTTGCTTCACAATACCGTACGCCACCGACAAGCCGAGCCCAGCGCTCTGGTCTTTGCCTTTGGTGGTGAAGAAGGGCTCGAAAATGCGCGTTTGGGTTTCGCCGTCCATGCCGCAACCCGTGTCGCTGATCACCAGTATGACGTAACTGCCGGCCCGAAGGTTGGGCTGGGCGGAGATCATCACGTCGCTGCCGTGGGGCACTTCGATGTTCGCCGTCTCGATGGTCAGCCTGCCACCCTTCGCCATGGCGTCGCGCGAGTTCAGTGCCAGGTTGAGAATAATCTGTTCAACTTGCCCGGGATCAGCCTTCACGTTCCCGAGTTGCGGCTCTAGCTGGGTCACCAATTCGATGTCATCCCCGATGAGACCGCGCAACGTCTTTTGCATGTCAGCCAACACCACGTTCAGGTTCAACACCTGAGGTGTGAGCACCTGTTGGCGACTGAACGCTAGAAGCTGACGCGTGAGGAAGAATGCACGTTCGCTCGCCTTCTTCACCTCGGTCGCATAGCGCGACAACTGGCTCGCGGCTGGCAACTTCTCCAGGAGCAGATCGCTGTAACCGAGAATCGCCGTCAGCAGATTGTTGAAGTCGTGGGCCATCCCGCCCGCCACCCGGCCCACTGCTTCCATCTTGACCGACTGGCGGAGCCGTTGCTCCAGACGCTTGCGTTCGGTGATATCGATCAGGGTGCCTTGGATCGAGGCTGGCTTGCCGTCCCCACCTTCGATCAGGCTGGCGCTGCCCAGCACCCACAGCGCACGGCCGTCAGTGCGGCGCAGGCCCACTTCCAGATCAGTGAAGGTCTTGTGCTTCTGGACGAGGGCGATGAGCTTTTGCATCTCCGCTACGCTCGGGGCTACGTCCCACAGTGTATGATTCATCGCCTCTTCGCGCGACGCGTACCCGAGCATGCGGGCGCACGCCAAGTTCAAATCGAGGATGCGCCCGTCCAGCGCGACGCTGTAGACTCCGGCCAGGTTGCGCTCGAAGAGCGTCCGATAGCGTTCCTCCGAGGCCCGCAAGGCCTCCGAGGCCCGGGCACGCTCCTCGCGCAGAGTTCTCTCTTCCACTACCCGGCGCACGACCATCGGCAAGCGCCACAACCCGCCTTTCAGGATACAGTCGGTGGCGCCAGCCTGGATGCATCCCATGGCTGCTTCTTCATTCAAAGTACCGGTGACGATGATCAGCGGAACGTCGCGCCCCGCGTGCCGGAGACCGTCGAGCACTTCTATCCCGGCCGAGGCTATCAGAGTTTGGTCCGCCAGGACCACGTCGTAGGCGTTCGAAGCGAGCCGTGTGCCAAGCTCCTCCGGGGTTTCGAGTACCTCGGCCCTCACCGCGAAGCCGTTTTGTTGCAGGACGTCGACGCACAGGTCCACCAGCTTAGAATCATTCTCGATAAAGAGGACTTGCAGCGGCTCCTCGGTTAAGCGCGGAGTCTCGGACAAGACCTGTGCTGTGCTTGGCAGGGTCATATGGGCGAAGTCAGGGCCTCTAACAGTTGTGGCTTTGCTAGGGGAGCAGTTGGACGGGGTGGCGCATGCATCGCGCTGTTTGCGATGTGTGCGGTCAGCAGGACGCCTACATGGCGAATCCTGCCATGTATGCGCCACTCACGCCTCGGCCCGGCGGCCACGTTCTCAGTCTAGCGTATCGTACCCCTGTAGTCGAGTAATCATAAAGTAATTGAAGTTGCAGTGGTGCAGACCGTAGGGGTAGCCACGGTCAGCGCTTTTCCTGACCGTGGCTACCGGGTCTCGGGCGCGCTCATCAAGCCCTCGCGCACCAGATTGAGATAGGAGCCATCAAAGGGTGGATCTGACGACAAAGGAGGCGAAAAAGATGCGCTCGGAGACGCAGACGATGAATGTGGGACACGCCCTCGCAAACCCACGGTCAGAAAAAACCTGACCGTGGCTACCGGGTCAAACCCACGGTCAGAAAAAAACCTGACCGTGGCTACCCACGACCCACGGTCAGAAAAAACCTGACCGTGGCTACCACTGCGGCTACCCGTTAGAAGTCCAATCTCAATGCGAACTGCATCACTCGTGCTCCAGTTCCGGTGTTGTTCGGCTGGACCGTCTGCGGGGCCTGACCGAAATTGCCGTTGTTGATTTGGCCGCCCTGCTGGGTACCCTGTAGTGGGACCATGAGGAAACTGGGATGGTTCCAGATATTAAAGCCTGAGACGATGGCTTTTAGGGAGAACCGTTCGTTGAGCTTGAAAAGCTTGGAAAGTGACAGGTCGTTGTTAAAATACCCAGGCCCAAAGAAGGCGTTGCGCGCCAGCCAGCCGTCCTGGGGCACAGTTCCCAACGGCGTCGCAGTAAAGACGCTGGGGTTCAAGTAACCGTCGGCAGGGCTCACGTTGTGGTTGACGGCGTTCCCGAACCCGCCGGTCCCCGTATAGATGCCACGATCGTTGAGGTGCCCGTCCCCATTCGAGTCCACCGCGCTATCGAACACAGTGAAAGGTGAACCACTCTGCCAGATTAACGTGCCGTCAAACGACCAGCCACCTAGAAATCGGCTCGTTTTAAGCCAAGGCAAATCCCAGACGAAGTCGGCGACAAAGCGGTGGCGGATGTCAAAATCCGCATTGCCGTACTCCAGGTTGCGATTGAAGGTGTCCTCAGGGTGGTAGTCCCCTCCTGCCTTGTTATTGAACGCGTCCGAGACATAGTCGAGGGCGTGGGACCATGTATAGTTGGCGTCGAGCTGCAACCCCCGCGACATTCGCCGGGTAAGGCGAAGCTGGAGGGCGTGATAGTTGGAGTTGTAGAAGTTACCGCGAGCATTGTCAGAGCCAAGGTTAGGATTGATGCGCCGGCTGGAATAGCCGAAGCCGAGCCGGCCCGGGAACGTGTTGAGGTCCACCACTCCGGTCAGCTTGTGTCCAAACGTGCCGATGTAGGCCGCATCGAAAAGCCAGCTCTGGCCGAACTGCTGCTGAACATCGAAATTGATCTGCTCGCTATAGGCGGTCTTCAGGTTCTGGTCCATGTGGCGCCCTGAGGGCGTCGGAATGTTGCCGCCACCAAAGTTGGCGATGTTAATCGGTACGGAATAGAAGCCCGGGGTGGAGATGGGTCCCTGGGTGGTTCCACTGAAGAGCGCGCCGAACTGCGAGAAAGCATACAACGGAGGGTTGAAACGGATATTCTCAAACAGGTTGTTCCACATACGATCGTAGAAGACTCCGCCCCCCAGGCGCACAACAGTCTTCGAATTACCTCTAACATCCCAGGCGAGACCCACGCGAGGAGCAAAGTTGTTCGGATCTTTGTTCCAGACTGGGTCTTTAATCTGAAACGTGCCGGCGAATTCGGCTGCGGTAAAGGGGTTCACCGGATAATAGGGGTTGGTGCTGACGGGGTTGGTTACTCCTTGACCTGGCAGGCAAACCTGTTTACCAGTGGCGTTGCGTATGATGCATTGACTCAGGCTCTGGGAACCGAAGAAGAAGTTGGAATCAATACCCGGTCGGAAGTTGTGCGGTACGCCGAAGTAGTCATAGCGCACACCCAGGTTGACGGTGACCCGGTTGGTAACTTTCCAGTCGTCTTCGAAGTACGCGCCGAATTCATTGCCCCTGAAACCCCGGTAGGGGTCCGGGAAGGCGGCCGTTGAAGACGAGGGATTAACCGCAGCTTCGGCGTCGTAGAAACCTCCCACCCCAGCGAGGTCACCAATCGCCCCGTCCGTCAGCAGGTTCTCCACATCCCAGAATTGGTAAAGTCCGTTAAATTCGGCCGAGAAAAACGATCCGTTGCGAGTGCGTCGATACTCACCTCCTGCCTTGATGCTGTGACGACCGTGGGTGAAGGCGAGGTTATCCTGGTATTGGAAGGTGTTCTCCGTGAAGGCCTGCGGAAGAGCGTCACTGGATCCAAAGCCCACACTGGCCGCATCGGCTGTCCCGATGCTCGCGACCTGCGGATCGGTAGAAGGGAAGCCGGCATGGGAACGAAGATAGGCAAACTTAAACTCATTCACCACGGTCGGACTGAAGATGTGCGTATAGCCGAAGGCACCGTTCTGAGTCCGCGAAATCGCCAGGGAGGGGAATCCAGGATTGAGGAAATCGCCCCCGATACCCGTTTGCGTGGTTGGAAAGTCGTCCACGATGTAATGCGCCGTAAGAGTATTCTTACTGTTAACCTGATAATCGTAACGCAGATCGCCCCGGGCCCCGTTGAACACCGTTGCTACGCTGAAGTTTGCTGCGCCGAACTCCGGTACGGGATAAGCTAATCCCGTCGCAGGAATCGGAAAACCGAAAATGCTTTGTACGGGACTAGTACTGATGTTGTCGGTGGGCCCCACGGGCCCGGTCGCGAGCGGCAGCGGATACTTGCTCTCCAGTTGTTTGAAGATTGGCCCCAAAGTGCAACCGGGGTTGTTGGGGTTGCTGCAGTTAATCGGCGCGCTGAGGCCGAACGCCGTGAGATTCTGGTTGACGAAGTTGGCGAATCCTCCGGTGTTCACAAAATTGATAAACTCGGGGCGAATCGTGGTGACGGCCTGGGGGCTCGACTGGCGCAGGCGCTGGAACTCTACTGCACCGAAGATGAACATCTTGTCTTTCTTGATGGGACCGCCCAGGGACCCGCCAAACTGGTTCCGAATGTAGGAATCCTTCAGACCGTACTTACTCGAGAAGAAGTCGTTGCCTGTCGTCGCGGTGTTGCGATTGTACTCAAAAGCGGAGCCATGTAGCTGGTTGGTACCGGACTTAAGTACCGTATCGGTGACGAATCCGCCCTGCCGGCCATATTGGGCAGAGAAGTTGTTGGTGACGACGCGGAACTCCTGCACCGCGTCCGGCGAGATCGAAACAATGCCCCCCGGAAGAGTGCCGGCAGAATTGTGGCTACGCCCGCCTTGGCCGTAGTCGTTGTTGTCGGTGCCGTCCACCATGAAGTTGCCCATGCCGCCACGCATCCCGTTCACGGCTGCGCCGCGAGTCGAGCCGTTGAAAGCGTCGGGTACCGCGCCAGGCTGAAGGTTGACGAACGCCGTGGCGTCGCGGATTTCCAGAGGTAGATTGGCGATGGTGGTCCGGTTCACCAAGCCGGAGATCTCGGCATTGGCAGTATCGACCAGTTGTACGCCGGTCCCCTCGACAACTACGGTGGTCGCAGTCTTAGCCAACTCCAATTTGACGTTGCTGGTCACCGTCTGGCCGACGGTGACAATCAGCTTGGTGAGCTCGTAGCTGGTAAAACCCGAGGCGGAAACCCTAAGGGTATAAGAGCCCACGTCGGCAAAATCAAAACGATAGAGTCCCGCCGCATCAGCCTGCGCCGTCCTGGAAATACCGGTGCCATCGTTCACCAGGATGACGGTGGCGCCGGGGACGGACGCGCCACTAGGGTCGACTACCGTTCCCTCGACTGCGCCCTTTCCCTGTTGCCCATACGCCACGGCCGCCAAGGCCAGACTAAGAAACAAGCTCACAACACCAAGGCCAAAAATCGAAACTTTTCGCATTGATTTGCCCTCCGGCATCTCAGAATAAGCCTAGTTTATGGATCGACCGGGAAAGCAGAGGGTGACCCTAGCTGGCGCAGAAAAGCTGCATCCGGTCATCCAACCGTCATCCAGTGTACGGGAATTCGCGAACGAAATCAAGTTCACCACCCAAATCGTCAAATCAGTATGGGTAGCGTTAGCCTAGGGGCGTGTCGCACATTCGTCGCCTGCGTCTTTCGGACCGTATTTTCTTCGTCACCGTGAACCTCCATCGTCAGGTCTACCCTTTGGTGGCTTCCGAAGTTCGTAGTTGGTAGCGCAGACCCCGTTGTTGGGTCTGCGGTTCGCACGCTTGAACACCTCCTTCCCTTGCGTGTACCCTACCGCTGTGTCCCGGCTGCGGCGACCCTTCCTCTCGGACCGGTTCTTCTTTCTGACGGTGAACCTACTTCAGAGTCGCCAACTTCTCGACGAGCTGGACTTCGCGGTCCTCGCGCGTTCCCTGGACGCGGTACGCCGCCGACAACGATTCCTGCTCACCGCCGGTGTTTCTATCCGATCATTGGCACGCGATCTTGTGCCCGTCCTACCCGCTTACGATTTCCGACTCGATGAAGTCGATTAAACTAACCTCCACCATGGCCCTGAATCGGCGCCGAGGACAGACGGCAGAACTGTGGCAAGGACGCTTTTTCGATCATGCCTTGCGAACCGTCCGAAATTACTGGGATACGGTGGAGTACATTCACCTGAATCCGATAAAGCGAGGGTTGGTAGTCAAGCCGGAGAATTGGACCTGGTCGAGCTTCGCTGAGTACGCAGGAGTTCCTGCCGAAGAGCAAAAGCGGCGCTGCGGGCTGGCGATCGACAGGGTGCAGTTGCCCGCCGAGGCGGCGACGCGGATCTGATTACAGACCGCAAACCCAAAAGCGGGGTCTGCGCTACCACCTGCGAACCGCAGACCCAAAAACGGGGTCTGCGCTACCACCTACGAACCGCAGACCCAAAACGGGGTCTGCGCCACCACCTACTCAAACCCACGGTCAGAAAGACACTGACCGTGGCTACCGAACGTGCCTCGTCCAAGAACCCACGGTCAGAAAAACTCTGACCGTGGCTAGCGGGGCAAACTACCGAGGAAATGGCAGCGCGGGGAGAGGGCGCCTGCCGGAGCAGACGCCCTTAGGCAGACAGAATATCTGATTGACTAGAAGTAAATTTTCCCCGCAAGTTGGAAGACCCGGCCATTACCACCGGTTGAACCCGGAGCCACACTGACGATGCGACCGAACAATGACGGCGTATTCACGTCGCTAGTCCCGAGAAAAGCGCTTGGCCCCTGAAACTGCGCATGGTTGAAGGTGTTATAGCTCTCCAGGCGCAATTCGATGTACTTGGACTCCGTCAAGTGAATATCCTTGTAGAGCGCAATATCAAAATTGTTGATGCCTGGCCCATAGAGAGGGCTGCGGGCAGCGTTGCCGAACGTGCCCAGGGCGGGAATGGTAAACGCCGCAGGGTTGAACCAATAGTTCGAGCTGCCATTGAGGGTGTAATTGCGGGGATTGCCGATCGAAGCGGGAACCGCAGTCCGGCTGGGGCGATCCCAGCAAGGAACGGTGAGATATTCAAATGCGGCGTTGCAAGTGAGTGATGGAAACGCGCTATCGTAAAGTTCGATGGGAGTACCATGCTGGAACGTCGCGATGCCCGCCAAGCGCCACCCGTCCGTTAACTTCGCCACGTGGGGGTAGAAGTGGTAGATGGGCAGGGTGTAAATCCAGTTCACGACGAAGCGCTGTGGGGCATCATTGTCCGAGGGAGCGTACATCGAGTGCAGGTTGAACGGGTTGAGCCCCGGGTAGATGAAAGCGGCTTGGTTGTCAAAAGTCGAGTTCTGGTCGAAGAAGCGGGACCACGTATAAGCCGCAGCGAACTGTAAGCCGTGACTGAATTGCCGGTTGAGCGCCATCTGCAGGGAGTTGTAATTCGAGTTGAGGCCGGTGTCCTGATAATTGATGGCGCCGTAAATGCCTGGGTTGTACTTAAACGACGCGACGCCGGCAGGACAGAATTTGGCGGAGGAGAGATTGAAGGGAGTGCAACCAGCGGCGGCGGCAGCAGGGTTTCCGGCCGCTGAGCCCGCAGGGTTCAATTCGTAAGCTCCCTCCAGGTGACGGGCTACATTTCCGACGTAGGCAGTGGAGAAGGTGGTTGTGTTACCGAGTTGCCGCTCGATTGTGAAATTGTAGTTTTCGGAATAGGGCACGCCAAAATTCGGGCTGAGCGTATTGATGACGAAAGGCTGGAAAGGAGCAAAGTTCACGCTCGCACCCGGTGCCGGAGGCGTGAAGGGGAACTTGTTGGGTTCGGAGCAAGGTACGGGACCCGCGCACCAGCCGGAAAAGGGGTTGGCGAAGCCCGGGGACCCACCGATATCAGCCACGCCACTGGAAGTCAGAGTAAAGGGTGGTGTTAGTAGATTCTGTAGAGCCAATTCCTCTTCCGTCCGGTTGAAATAGATCCCGTATCCCGCATGAATGCTCCATTTCTGCGAGCCACCAGGGCTCCAAGCGAAGCCGACACGGGGGCCGAAGTTATGATAAGGGGTCTTCACGCCGCCGGTGTTAGTGATCCCGTCATCCCCAGGCCAGAGAATTCCCGGGGGGGCGGTGGGGAAGACGTGGGATTGCACACCCGGCCGGAACCCATTCACAAACTCACCGTTCGCATACAGGTTGCTGTAGGGCGTTTCGACGTCCCACCCGAGCCCGTAAGTGATCGTGAGATTCCTTCGGAGCTTGAACTGGTCCTGCACGTACAAATAGTACTCCTGCGCCCGGTTGTCCTGAATCGACCCGCTTGCCTGCGTATAAGAATCGGGCACTCCCAGTAGAAAATCGGCCCCCGGGTCTCCGGTTGAAAACGTCCCTTTACCACCGAACTGAAAAATACCGCTCAGGTTGGAAAGATAGGGGTTGAAAAGCTGCTGCCACGTTATGGAAACACCCGCTTTGAACGAATGCCGGCCCACGAGCTTGGAGAAGTTATCCGCGAAAAGGTAGGTGTTCTGAATGCGCGGTTGTGGGCCATTGGTACTGAAGCCGAGGTCGAAATAACCCGCCACGCTAACCACCGGCAAAGAAGCGTCTGACAGGATCTGAGGATTGACCCCCGTAAAGCCATAAGTCGTGGGATTGATCGGAGTTTGCGGGAAGACGGAGGCGAAGTTAAACCGCAGGTAGCCAAAGCGGGCTTCATTCAACGTGTTCGGGCTGAAGGTGTGATTCCAGGAAATCGAATAGGCCTGGCTGTGGGAGTTGTCAGTCTGCGTGAAGCCCGGCAGCGTAGCCCCGCCGTAGGGCGGCGCACCACCAAAGGGCAACGTCTCGTGGTCCGGGTCGCGCTCCCAGAGCCCGTAGGCCCAAATCGAGTCCTTGGAACTGATGTTTTCATCGATGCGCCAGATATACTGGTCTTGGAGCGAAGCAAAGGATGGATTGAAAAGGTACGTGTTTCCAGGACCGTTGGGCAAGTGGACATACTGATTCATCAGTTTCACCGCGAGCTGGTTCAGATCGGCTGCGGGGATTTGACCGCTGGAAAAGATGGTTGAATAAGGTGTTCCGGCGGGGTACGTTGTTCCATTATCACCCACCAACGCGAACGCGGAAGAGCCGGCAGAGGTTGCCAGGTCGGGAAATGCTCCTCCTCGCTGGGCCTGGGAGAAAACCGGGGTGTTGCCCGGATTACAATTGCAGTCCGAAAGTAACTCGGGCCGCACGCGCCGGCGTCCCTGGTAGGAAAAGAAGAAAAATGTCTTATCCCTGCCGTTATAAACCTTCGGTAAAACCACCGGCCCACCCACGGTGCCACCAAATTCGTTTTGATGGAAGGTAGAAACCGTTGGCTGGAAGAAGCTGCGAGCGTCCAGCGAAGTGTCGCGATAGAATTCAAACCCATCACCGTGAAGTTGGTTGGTGCCATTCTTGATGACGGCGTTCATCACCGCGCCGGAGTTGCGGCCATATTCGGGATTGAGGGTATTGGTGACAAGATGGAATTCGCCAAGGGCGTCGGGACTGGGAATCGTGATGTCAGGAATGTTGAGGGCGATATCACCGATGTCCATACCGTTGACGTAGAAGGCGTTCTGCTGCACCTCGCCCCCGTTGGTGGCGTAGGCGTCGGTAAGTCGCGCGTCACTTTGCGCCACCACACCCGGTTGCAACTGCTGGAGTTGGATCCAGTCGCGACCATTCAGGGGCAGGTCCACCATCTGTTTGCCCGTAACTGTCGCTCCGAGCTCGATGCTCGTGGTATTAATCTGAGCGAGGTTGGCTTCCACAGTCACCGTCTGCGCTGTACTGCCCACATCCAGCGTGGCATTGACAGCGTAAACCTGGTTGACATCGAGCTGAATGTTCGTGGCACTAAATTTCCGAAAGCCCTCTTTACTTACCTCGACATTGTAAATGCCAGGGGCGAGCAGGTTAACAAACTCGAAATCACCAGTCGCCGAAGAGGTCATATTCTTTGAAATCCCTGTGGCAAGATTGGTCACAGTGACCTTAGCGCCGGGAACAAGAGCGCCGGTTTGATCAGTAACCGTCCCGCGGATCCTCCCGTAAAGTTCGTCGGCCCGGCCAGAAGGCACTGCAAGAAAACCCAATAGGCAGCAAAAACTCGCCCAAACGGTGATGTTCACGATGGAACGCTTTCGCATATTTCCCCCGTACTGTGAAAATAGCCGGCCGAACCCCTCACCCGGCTCGCTACACTTGCCACCCTCTCCCCAAGGGGCGAGGGCTGTGGTCATGGTTTTTTATGTCCGAACCCGAGCCGATACTTATTGGTCAGCTCTGATTAGGAACGGCAGATCCCCGATCGGACTTTAGACTCAACTCAAAACAGAGAATTAGGAGGTCAATGGACGTGCGGATTGACACGTACCCGTGATCTCCTCCAGGCCGCCGCTGCATCCAGAGCAAATTGTACTCCAAAAAGGCCGCCCGTGGATTTGCTGAAAAAAAAAGACTTAACTCATGATCCATAAAGAGGTAAAGCCGTAGAATACAAAGTATGGTAGGGTGTCTACCAAATTTTGGAGGAATTTGGTCTAACCGCGCAATATCTGTTGACACTGCCCCCGCCCGCTTGCGAGAGGGGGACCGCGAAGCAGTGGGTGAGGGATTCGCTGATTTTGCACGAGGAAAATAACCCGGCTTCGCCGTACCCTCTCCCCTCGGAGAGGGCCGTTGTCAACTGCGGCCCCCCTGTGAATCCAAATGTAGAAACTCGAGGGGCATGCCTGAAGAGCCTGACGGAAATAAGCAATATCGAAGGGAGAATCAATAACTTACGAACGATCCCAAGTTTGTAACTCGTTGATTCTACGTTGAACGAATTCTATTTCTGACAGGCTCTAAAGGCGTGCCGTAACGGGGCCAAACAATGAAGACAATTAATCGGACGACAAAATAGCTTTTGCGCGCGCTGTCTTCTGCATGCGACGCTTCTCGTTTTGTTTTGTTTGCATCGTGTTATGATGAGGGGGCCGATCAGTCGAATGAATGCCGGCAGGATTCTCCGGGGGCTTGGAATGGCAGAGGTCAAAGTTGGTCTGCAGGATGTAGTGATCGCGACATCCAGCATCTGTTCGATCGACGGACAGCGCGGCAAGCTTACGTATCGGGGCTACGATATTCACGACTTAGCCGAGCATTCTAGTTTTGAAGAGGTCGTGTACTTGCTCTGGTATGGCCGCCTTCCGAAGCAGACACAGCTCGGCGAGTTGCGGCAGCAGTTGGTGGAGAATCGTCCTATCTCGGCGGAGATGGTGGATCTGTTGAAGCGTCTCCCGCCTCCGCAGCATCCGATGGAAACGCTGCGCACCGCGATTTCCGCCTTGTCACTTTACGACCCGGAAGCCGAAGACATGTCGGAGGAGGCGAATCGCCGCAAGGCGCTTCGCCTGACGGGGCAGATGGGTACCATTGTGGCGGCTTTCGGGCGCATTCGCGAAGGTAAGGAGCCCATTTCACCGGATCCCCAACTGAACCACGCCTCCAATTTCCTTTACATGCTTGGGGGCCACGTTCCCAACAGCGAAGACGCGCGATGGTTTGACGTTGCTCTCATTCTGCACGCCGATCACAGTTATAACGCCTCCACCTTTGCCGCGCGCGTGACGGCGTCCACGCTCTCCGATTTACATTCTGCCATCACCTCTGCCGTCGGCACGCTGAAAGGGCCATTGCACGGCGGCGCTAACGAGCAGGTGATGAAGATGCTCCTGGAAATTCAGACGCCCGACAAGGTGGAACGCTACGTGGGTAATTTGCTGGCGCAGAAGAGGAAGGTAATGGGTTTTGGGCACCGAGTCTATCATACCGAAGACCCGCGTGCCACTGTCCTGCGCAAGATGTCCGAGGAACTGGGACGCCGCACCGGACAGACGAAGTGGTTTACGATGTCCAAACAGA
>Ga0187846_10001332_pt1 | contig 13969 bp, 13 predicted proteins | sample TC_taG_FD_161473 | JGI IMG/M metagenome (GOLD analysis project Ga0187846, IMG submission 161473) | Biofilm microbial communities from the roof of an iron ore cave, State of Minas Gerais, Brazil - TC_06 Biofilm (v2) | ecosystem: Environmental > Terrestrial > Deep subsurface > Cave > Wall biofilm...
TAACAACAACGAGTTTCTCTTCGAGAACTTCGAGTGGCTGGCGAAGTATAGCGATTGGTGGAAAGACTTGCCTCGGCCGAACGTGCCGAATTACGACCCGAATCAGTTCGCCGGGCACTGATCGCTTAGACGCAAAGTATCAGGCCAGGCGCGCTCCTCGGGGGCGCGCTCTATTGGGTCTATCGCCCCAAATGCCTCGGTCTTGTCCCGCTTTCTTGCCGCGTGGCCTTACGCTCGGAAGGTGCCCGCTTGCAGAGGTAAGTAGGGTGCAGGTCCCCCGGGAGGCGCTCTGATGGCTTTCAACGCCTTTGGCTCGCGTCTACGCGTCTCTCTCCTTTCGGGCTCCGTGACCAAAGACGGCGTTACCGTTAAACTTCGCAAGCGCGAATCGGAGCTCATCATCGCGATCGCGCATCACCGTCACGGCGCGTCGATTCAACGCGTGTGTGAACTTCTGTGGCCGGACGAAACTCCGGCGCTGGCTCGGAACGCCTTCCGCGTCAACCTCGCTCGCCTCCGCAAAGCCATCGGCGAAACGAACATCGTATCGCAAACTGAGGAGATCGTCGCGCTCGTGCCGTCGATTGCGGTCGATCTGTGGGAAATCGAAGATGATCTCTTAGCAGCGCGGCGTCTTAGCGACCCATCGAAACGGGCATTGCGGCTCGAGCTACTGCATGATCGCTTACGCGAGTGGGAACCCGACTCGGCGCCGTCGTGGGAGTGGTTCGCTCCTCTAACTCGGCGAATCGCCGAAACCGATCACGAAGTCACCGAACGGCTCGCGCGATCGTACCTTGCACAGAGAAAATTCGTGGATGCGCTGGCTCTTGCGAATCGAATGATCGAACGCGACCCGCTCGACGAGCCGGCGCACGAGCTTCGCATACGAATCCTCTTAGCACAGGGCGAGCATGCTTCGGCTGTGCGAGAATTGCGTCTCTATCGCGCGGAGCTGCGCCGCGAGCTTGGAATCGAAACGCCTCGATCGCTGACCTCACTCGTGACTTCGCAAAAATAGAGTCAGCGCCTCGCGCATAAGAGAGCGGAGGCGGCGCACGCGCCGCCTCCGCATCGTAGAACGTTTCCCCGTCTACGGCGTGGTGTAGTAGATCTCTCCTATATACGTGTGTCCTGCGGTCGCCACAAACGGGAGCGGGATGCCCGAGAATCCGATCGTGTTCGGACCTGTGGCCGGGATCGTGGCAGTGAACGGCGTGGCACAACTCGCGATATCACAAGCGATGATATTGAACGTGTGCCCGGCTGTCATTATCGGCAAGGTCAGCGATAGCGCCAAGGAACCGGCGTTGAAGGTCACATTGTTGCTCAGCAGCTCTTCGAGCGAGATCAGGTGCGTTGCACCGGCCGGTATCGGTGGCGCGTTGACTGGGTTCGGAACGATAGCCGTATCTGTAGTCGTCGTGCCGGCCGGAGCATTGTTCGCTGGGTACGATATCGAGCCGCTAATGCCGCACAAAGGCGAGATGATAAGCGTGCCGCCGGCATTGCTGACTGTCACGGTAACGGTCTCGGAGCCTGTGCACGGCGTTGGCGTCGGCGACGGCGTCGGCGTAGGCGTCGGCGGCGGCGTTGGGGTCGGCGTCGGCGGCGGCGTTGGGGTCGGCGTCGGCGGCGGCGTTGGGGTCGGCGTCGGCGGTGGCGTTGCTGTAGCCGTCGGTGTCGGCGTCGGTGCCACGTTGGAGGCCGAAATCACTTCCCACCAATACGTGTGGCCAGGCGTGGCCGTGAATGTCGCCATGACGCCTGGGAAGTTCACGGTTGAGCCTACGACGCTCGAAGCCGCTTCCTGAGCAAGCAACACACTGCCGTCGAAGGTCTCAAGCCAAAACGAAACGCCGGAGGTATTCGTGCCGGGCGCCAGTACCCACGACGTGATTGGAAACGCTTGAAAGACGACCGGGTTGTTGTAGGTGTGCGAAACCCAGAAGAGCACCGTCGGGTTGGTCAACACCACGAACGCCCTGGGTCGCACAGCCGAGTGTGTGTACGGCCCGGGAGCGCCCGCGGGTGCGACGTCGTAGCTCGTCAGCGTGATCGTCGTCCCCGCGGGAGCGTTGTTTGCTGCTTCCTTGAACTGCCCGCTGAAACCGCCGACCGCCAGGATTTGCATCGCTGTGCCCGCCGGCGCGAGCGGAATCGTCTCTTGTGCTGACGTTACCGGTGTGTACGGAGTGGAGGTCGAGTAGGCGCTGCAACCGCCTGCGATCAACGCCACGGTGACGAAAACAGCAAGCCGGGCGTATGCGGCGCGTGTGGACTTACTCATGAGCACTCTCCAACGCAAAGCCAACTATCGCGATCAAAACGGCAAGCAGCCGTAGGCCCTTCATTGACCTACTTCTCAGTGGAGGTTTCCTGATTCTAAGCCCGCCAGATTACAAGAGCATTACAAGGCGGGTCGAGTTGCGCGTCTGGCTCGAACACCTGTGCCGCGGGTGGGAATGAAAAAGGGTGCGACGTTTGGTCGCGCCCGTGAATTGAGTCGAAAGCCCTAGTACAGTTCGACTTCGCTCAGGTTCTTCTCGATCTTGCGCTTGACGCGCTGCAGCTACTGGAGCGGGGCTTACCAAATTTCCAGCATGAATTCTTGGTATTGCCTGATGAGCTCAAAATCGGCGCGGTCGGACGTGATCAATCGTCCGCCGACACTTCGAGCCGTGAGCGCGATGAGCACATCAAAATGAAGATCGCGGAGTTTATCGGGTGAGAAGCCTTTGTCGATGTTTATCTTGGCCAAGATCCGACCGGACTCCACCCAATGGTTCTGCGTCGGTGTGAGAATCGGGTGGTTCCTTTGGAGGACACGCAGGAATTCTCGCTCGGTTTGCTTTGTGGAGCCGCGCCAGAGCTCCGACAGAACGACGGAAGATGTCCGGATGAGTCCCGTTACAGATTCGAGGAGCTGCCGATGACGCCCGGTTCGAAGATGATCGATAAAGATAGATGTGTCAAAAATGACAATGTTATTCACCGTGCGCCGCGAAGCGGAGTCTGCCGCGATATTTGGTCATCAGTTTCTTGAACCTCTTGAGCGCCACGATCTCCCTGAGCGCCGCATGGACGGCGTCGGTCCGCGTCTTCACCCCAAGGACCGATTTCGCTTCGTCCGCCAAATCGGTGTCCAGCCTGATTGACGTCATCCTAGCTTTCACTTCGCCGCGACCTCCATTGCGAGAAACGCTCCTTGTATATACATCTTACATGAAGTGTATACACGGGTCAAGGCGCACTTGCAGCGCGAACCTTATCGGCAGGAACTAGAAAAGGCGCCGGGGGCCGGCGCCTCATTCTCCTGGATCTGGGTGTCCAGGCGGTCGTTAGTACAGCTCGACTTCGCTCAGGTTCTTCTCGATCTTGCGCTTGACGCGCTGCAGCGCGTTGTCAATCGACTTCACGTGGCGGTTGAGGTCGCGCGCCATCTCCTGGTACGACTTGCCCTCCAAGTAGCTGAGCAGCACCTGCGACTCGAGGTCGCTCAGGTTCTCCTGGATGCGCTCCTTGATGTCTTCCGACACCTCCTGGTTGATGACCAGTTCTTCCGGATCCGACATCTTGGCGCTCGCCATGACGTCGAGCAGCGTGCGCTCGCTGTCCTCGTCGTAGATCGGCTTGTTCAAGCTGATGTACTGGTTGAGCGGGATGTGCTTTTGGCGCGTCGCGGTCTTGATGGCCGTGATGATCTGGCGCGTGATGCACAGCTCGGCAAACGCGCGGAACGAGGAGAGCTTGTCGGCGCGAAAGTCGCGCACGGCCTTGTAGAGGCCGATCATCCCTTCCTGGATGATGTCCTCGCGGTCGGCGCCGATGAGGAAGTAGCTCTTAGCCTTGATCCGGACGAAGTTCTTGTACTTGTTGAGGAGGAACTCCATCGCCAGGTTGTCGCCGCACTTGGCCGCATTGACGAGTTCTTCGTCCGCTCGCGCGCTGTAGTCCGCTGTCTTCTCTGTCTGAATTGCTGCCAAGTATCTCCTCGAAACCCCCGATTTCACTCACCCGACGTTAAGCCGGCCTTATATACCCTAGCAATTATAGGGGGAGGACCCCCTTTCGTCAAGGATTCGTGGGACAGCTCGTGCCTATTTTCACAAGCTCTTGGTGCGCTGCCGCACCGCCTCGAACAGAACGACCGAACAGGCGGCCGCAGCATTGAGCGAGGCCACTTTGCCGCCCATCGGAATATGGATCAGATGGTCGCAGTGCTCGGCGACAAGGCGCGACAGGCCTTTCCCCTCGGCCCCTACCACCAACGCCGATCGTCCCCGAAAATCGATGTCCGTATAACTTACGGAATTGGGCGCCGCCGTGAGCCCGCTGATCCAAAAACCTCCGGCTTTCAGATCCTCGAGCGCTCGTACGACGTTCGGCACGCGCGCGACCGGAAGATAGGACGCGGCACCGGCGGCGCTGCGGCGTGTCGCTGCGGTGACTGCGGCGCTGCGCCGATCCGGAATCACCACGCCCTGCGCACCCGCCCCCTCGGCGGCGCGCATAATCGATCCGAGGTTTTGCGGGTCCTCAAGATGATCGGCCACGACGATGAGACCGTCCGCCGCCGCCGCGGCGCGCTTGCGCAACTCATCCCATGGCGCGTAGGCGAATGCCGGCATTTCGGCTGCGACGTGCTGGTGACGGGCGCTCCCGAATTGGCGAAACCAGCTCTCAGGTTTCACCTCGACTGCAACGCCGCGCCGTTTGGCTTCCTCTACAATGGGCCGCATCGCGGCATCGCGTTCGCGATGGCGGGCAATGACCACGCGGCGCACCTTTTCGCCCGCGGCGAGCGCCTCGAAAACCGAATGGATGCCGACGGCGATCTCTTCATCACTCGCCATCGACGCTCCACTGCGAACCTTGCGGCGTGTCCTTGATCGCCACGCCGGCGCGAGCAAGCGCGTCGCGAAGAGCATCTGACATCGCCCAGTTCTTAGCAGCGCGGGCCTTGTCGCGCAATGCGACGATCTTGTCGACGAGCGCGGCGTCGTCTGGCGCGCTTTCGCCGGCAAGTTTGCGCAGCTCGAGCCGCGAGAACGGCTTGAGCGCAAGCTCGCGGCGCGGCTGCGTGAGGCCAGCGCTCTCCGCGTCGAGAGGAAGCCCCAGAACCTTCAGGGCTTGTTCGGCAGTCGCGATAACCGCGCCCGCGCTCTTTCGCGCGCCGTCACCAGTCCGCGCGCGCGCGGCCTTGAGGTACGTCTGCAGCCAGCCGACTGCGCCGGCAGTGTTCAAGTCGTCATCGAGGTACGCGTTGAATTCGTCGAGATCGGGATTGGAAATTGATTTCCTCGAGCTTCGCTCGAGTGCTACGGGCGACGACTTCCGAACCAATTCAAGGTCGGCGTACAGGCCGCGCAACCCTTTGGCTGCCGCGTCGATCGCGTCTTCGGTGAAATTCGACGGCTTGCGATAGCCGGTTTGCAGGAACAGATAGCGGATCGCGGCCGCCGGGTACCGGTCGAGCATCTCGGACAGCGGCGTGAAGTTGCCGAGCGACTTGCTCATCTTCTGCCCGTCGACGTTGAGCAACCCCGCGTGGATCCAAAAGTTGGCCATCGGGTGCTTGCCGGTGAAGGTCTCGGTTTGCGCGACTTCGTTCTCGTGGTGGGGGAAGATCAAGTCCGCGGCGCCGCCATGGATGTCGATCTGGTCGCCGAGGTACTTGCGCGCCATCGCTGAGCATTCGATGTGCCAGCCGGGCCGCCCGGGGCCCCACGGACTCGGCCACGTCGGCTCACCCGGCTTCGCCTTCTTCCACAGCGCGAAGTCAAGCCGGCCACGTTTGTCCTCGCGCACGGCGACGCGCACGCCGGCGCGCAGCTCGTCGACGCTTTGATGGCTCAGCTCGCCGTAGCGCGGAAACGCACCCTCGTCGACGGCGAAGTAGACGCCGTCGCCCGACTCGTAGGCGGCGCCACTTTTCACGAGGCCGGAGATGATCTCTATAATGGAAGGCAATTCGCCGGTCGCGTGCGGCTCGTAGTCCGGCGGCATGAGGCCTAAACGGCGAGCGCACTCTTCGTATTCGCCGAGGTAGCGCGCGACGACGGCATCCCACGTGACGTCTTCCGTGGCGGCACGTTCGATGATGCGATCGTCGATGTCGGTGACGTTTTGCACGTACGCCACCTTGTAGCCACTAGCGGCGAGATGACGGCGCATGACGTCGAACGTGAGGAACGTGCGCGCGTGGCCGAGATGCGGGTGGAAGCTCGGCGTCATGCCGCAGACGTAAATGGTGACGCGCCCCGCCTGCAACGGGTGGAATTCTTCGAGGGCACGGGTCCGGCTATTGTAGAGTCGGAGAGCCATCCGGCGTTTGTGTCCTGCTTGAGTGGGGATTCATGCGCGCAGGCGGGCGCGCGACCAGGCGTGCGAAGTTCCGGTCAACAACAGCAGGATTGCAAGTACGTTCGTGCTGGCAAGCCGCAGCCGGCTGCTCGAGCCATGATTCGCGGTACCGTTCTCGCGGCGCCTGAAAGCGCCCTGTGTCTATTGCGGACGAACGATAACGAGGTCGCCAGGGCTGGTCCCTGCCGCGAACGGTGACTCTGGCAGAGCAGTCAAAATCCCAGAGCGCGCGTCGACGCGAAACCCGTCGATGGAGTTCGTGCCTTCGACCGCCACATAGAGGAAGTTTCCGGTTGTGTCCAATGCGACGCCGGCTGTATAGCTTGCGCCGACGTCAACATCTGCGACCTCACGGAGGCGTCCGCTGCTGGGATCGATCGCGTACACTGAAACGGCGCCCTTCTTTGCTCCGTTGGTCACATACGCGAAATGCTCCGACGGATCCACGGCAGCGCGCCACGGCATCTCGCCGGTCTTAAAGGGAGACCCAGGCACCGGAGACGCAAGCTTGCCGGTCGATTGGTCAATGCTATACCCAACGATGGTGTTGTTCCACGCATTCGGCACATAGAAATAGTGCACCATTCCCGGAGGGTAAGACCGATAAAACGACGCCGGGTCGGCAAGGGGCCCGCTAAGCACGCCGCTCGATCGGTCGCTTCTGAACGATCGCACGCCAGCGGTCGAAAGGCCGCCGTAGACGACATCGGCGAGCTCTCCAGTACGATCGAAGAAGATGTCCTTTACATGCGCTTGCAGCTTCTCAAGCGGGAACGTGCCGACCGCGAATGGCGAACCCGCGACTGAGAACAGCGCGCCCGAGTTTCTTTCGATGCGGTATGCGATGATGGCATCGCTGCCGGCGTCCGCGACGTACAGAAACTTGCCAAAAGGATCGGCATCGACGCCAAAAGGATTCGTGCCGGCGGCAAACGGCGTGCCGGGCACGGGGTTTAACGCCCCGGTTGCCTCATCAATGCTGAAGGCCGAAACGCTTTTGCTGCCGTTGTTCACAACGTATAGGAACTCTTGCGCCGCTTGCAGCTTGCCCACGCCTGCTGCGGGCTTTTGCTCGGTCAAGCTGACTGTATGAGCGGCGAGTCCCTTTGCCAAATCTTGCAGCAACGCAGTTGCCGCAGTGACTTCAGCTTCTACTGTAGGGGAAGTCTTGTCTGAAGCCGGGATACTCGCGAGGGCTCTCCGCGCCGACGTGAGATACGCTGTCGCCGATTTGGTTTGATTGAGCGCGAGCGCAGCGTTGCCGGCGATCGCCAGCGCCCGGCCTTTTCCCGCGAGGAAGATCGCGCGGTTCTTCCCGGAGCCGGCGCTTGCGCATGCGCCGAATTGATCGGTAGCCGCTTTGGCGGCGGCGAGTGCGGCGGAGTAGTCCTGCTCGTCGAGCTTGTTGGACGCGTCGTCATTTGTAGCGGTGACTTTCTTGATGTCGCAGGCTGCTGCGCTTGCGACGGCCGGGTTCGGTGTTGGCGTTGGAGATGCGGTCATGGCAGCGGTCGGCGTGGCGGCTGCGACGACCGGCATCGTCCATTTCGATCCGTCGGTGAAGCGCGCGCTCACGAGCGTACACGTCACGTGCGTGATCGCATCCAACGATTTGTAGTGCAGATTTCCCTCTCCTTCGCTGTAGATCTGCGCTTCGATCTTGACGCCGGGCGAAAACTTGCCGGCATAGTGGATGACTGCAGCTTGGCCGCTTTCGGCTAGGACGCGGAAATCGAATGAGGTCGCGACGACGTCGCTGACATTTCTGAATTGGATGCGCGTGCCGATCGCCGAGTTGCCGGCGCCCTTCGTCTGCATGAGGCCGCACTTGTCGAAGACGATCGGCGCGGCTGGCGGCGACGCGGAGGCTGATGGCGAGGCGCTCGGCGCGGGTGTATACGGCGCCTCGTCGGCAAATGCAAACAGGCCGACGGACGCGGCGGCAATCGTCGCCGCGGAGAAGAGCGGCGTCAGAAACGCGGCTGTTCGAGTCATAAAAAAAGCCCCTGTTGGGTTGTTACTGCTCGCGTGCCGCCAGAGCCGACCGAATGCGCGCCGCCAAGCGTTGTGGTCCGAGCAGGGGCAAGAGGACGTGGAGTTCGATGCCCTGCTCCTGTCCGGTGGCGGCGATGCGGATCGGCCTGAACAACGCGCGGCCTTTGAGGCCGTGCTTTGCGCCGAGGCGCACGAGCGCTTCCTTTGATGTAATATCGGCGAGCGCAGCGCGATTCGCACAGGAGGCCGCGTTGGCTGCGAGCTGGGCCACGAGCGCACACGCCGCGGCGTCCGCCAGCGCATCCTGCGCGCTCGGTTCAATCGTCACAGTGTCTGCTAGCACATCTGCTGCCAGCGCCGGCACTTGGCTTAGGACTTCGACATGATCCGTCATCGCATCGGCGAGCAGCGAGCGCCACAGCGGATCCTTGAAATCCGGCGATGCGGCGACCGCAGCGTTGTGCGCGGCCCATCGCGCGAACAACTCGGCTCGTTCTGCTTTGGCCAACGCGCGCAGATAGTGCGCGTTGAACCAGCGTAGCTTTGCGTGGTCGAAGACGGCCGGACTTGCGTGCGCGCGGCCGATTGAGAATGATTTGGCAAGTTCGTCAAGGGTGAACAACTCGCGGTCGTCGCCGGGCGACCAGCCCAACAGCGCGAGATAGTTGACGAGCGCCGCGGGCACGAAGCCTTGGTCGCGGTATTCCGCGACGGATGTAGCGCCGTGCCGTTTCGAAAGTTTCTGGTGATCCGGTGCGAGGATCATTGAAACGTGCGCGAACAGCGGCAGCGGCCGCTCGAGCGCTTCGTACAACGCGACTTGGCGCGGCGTGTTCGGCAAATGCTCGTCGCCGCGGATGACATGGCTGATCGCCATGTCGCTGTCGTCGACGACGGCGGCGAAATTGTACGTCGGACCGCCTTCGGATTTCATGACGACGAAGTCGCCGATCGCACCCGCCGGAAAGTGCACCGAACCGCGCACGAGGTCTTCGACGTAGATGTCGCGCTCGGGCATGCGAAAGCGCAGTGCAGGTTTGCGCCCCTGCGCCTCGAGCGCCGAGCGCTGTTCGCGCGTCAGCTCGCGGCACTTGCCGGAGTAACGCGGCGCAACGCCTTTGCGCTCGGCAACGCGGCGCTCCGCCTCAAGTTCTTCCGGCGTGCAATAGCACGGGTATGCCTGTTCGGTGTCGATGAGGAGTGCCGCGGCTAAGCGGTAGCGCTCGGCGCGGTCGGTCTGGCGATATGGCCCATGCGGTCCGCCCAGATCCGGACCCTCATCCCATGCGAGCCCCAGCCAGCGCAGGTCGTCTTGGATGACGCGCTCGGACTCGGGCGACGATCGCGCGAGATCCGTATCTTCGGAGCGCAAGATGAACGCGCCGCCATTGTGACGGGCGAAGAGAAAGTTGAAGAGCGCCGTGCGCGCGCCGCCGACGTGGAGCGATCCGGTCGGCGCAGGCGCAAAGCGCACGCGCACCGGCTCGCTCATGATTCGTCCAACGCCGCGATCACGTAAGCCGCTACTCCCTCGCTCCTTCCGGTGAAGCCGAGGCCCTCGGTGCGTTTGGCCTTCACGCTGCAACGCGCAAGGTCAATGCCCAACGTCTTGGCCACCGCCGTCCGCATTGATGCGAGATGTGCCGCGAGCGCCGGCTGGTCCGCGACGATTGTGCAATCGACATTGTTGAGGCTAAAGTGTGCCTGGCGAACGAGATCCGATGCTTGTCTCAAGAGCTTCATGCTGTCGGCGCCGGCATAGCGTGGGTCGCCCGCGGGGAATCGCGAGCCGCAATCTCCGAGCGCAGCCGCGCCGAGCACCGCGTCGATGACCGCGTGCGCAAGCGCGTCGCCGTCGGAGTAGCCCTCGAGCCCTCGATCGTACGGGATGCGGCAGCCGCCAAGTATGAGCGGGCGCCCCGCGACCAAACGATGCGCGTCGAAACCGAAACCAATCCTCACGGCAGCGCGCCGCTCGACTGGAGCGCGAACTGGCGAGCTGCTTCGAGATCCTCGGGCGTCGTGATCTTGATGTTATCGTACGAGCCGAGGACGAGCTCGACCGGTGCGCCGAGCCGCTCGACAAGCGAAGCGTCGTCCGTGCCGGTGTTGCCGTCGGCAATCGCTTTGGCGTGCGCGGCGACGAGCAATTCGTACTTGAAGATCTGAGGCGTCTGAGCGGCCCACAAGCGATCGCGCTCGAGCGTGCGTTCAACCAAATTGTCCGGTCTCGCGATTTTGATCGTGTCCTTGACGGGCACCGCCGCGATTGCTGCGCCGGATCTGCGCGCTGCTGCGACGACGCGCTCGAGCACATCGCGTGAAAGAAACGGACGCGCCCCATCGTGCACCAGAACGTAGTCCGGCGCGGGAGCGACGCCTGAGAGCGCGGCGAACACCGACGCCTGGCGCGTCGCGCCGCCCGGTACGATCGCGCGCACTTTCGTCGGCGAGAATGTGTGCGCAATCCCTTCGAAGCTCGCGCGCTGGTCGTCGTCGCAGGCGATGTAAATGCCGTCGATCGCCGGCGTCCGCTCGAAGAGCTCGAGCGACCACGCCGCCATCGGCCTGCCACCTACATCGAGCAACTGCTTGGGACCGCCGAGGCGGTCGCCCCGCCCCGCCGCCGCGAGAATCGCCGAAAGGGTCACGCTTTCTTCGGCTTGGCGAAGATCATCCGGCCGGCAGCGGTTTGAAGAACCGACGTCACCTGCACGCCCACGGTCTCGCCGATCAAGCGCTTGCCGTTTTCGACGACGATCATCGTGCCGTCCTCGAGATAGCCAACGCCTTGGTTCTGCTCCTTGCCGTCCTTGATGATGCTGACCGCCATCTCTTCACCGGGCAGCACGACGGGTTTGATGGCGTTCGCCAACTCGTTGACGTTCAGAATCGTCACGCCTTGCAGTTTGGCCACCCGGTTGAGGTTGTAGTCATTGGTGAGCACCGGCGCTTTGAGCTCGTGCGCGAGCGTGACGAGCTTGCCGTCGACGTCTCGCTCGGGTGCATCCTGGTCGATCACTTCGAAACGGTCGGACGTCTCGCGCAAGCGGTTGAGGATCTCAAGTCCGCGCCGCCCTCGCGCGCGCCGGATGGCATCGGCTGAGTCCGCGATCGCCTGGAGCTCTTTGAGCACGAACTTCGGAACGAGCAGGCGCCCTTCGATGAAGCCCGCTTGCACGATCTCCAGCACGCGGCCGTCCACGATCACTGACGTGTCAAGCAGTTTCGGCGACGCATCCCCGTTGTGAAATCCTTCGCGCACCCAACGGGCGAGTTGCTGGCGAACGCCGATGCGGATGCCCATGTACGCGAAGAACAGCGTGATGAGAGCATAGATCACGATCGAGATGAGCGGGCCGAAGCGCGGTAGGCCGCGGATCGGTTGGAAGACGTCGCGCACGAGGTACGCGACGAGCAGGCCGACGATCAATCCGGCCGCACCCGAGAGCGCCTCCGCCGGCGCCATCTGCATGATTGCGTTTTCGACCGCGAGCGTGATGCGCTCGAACGCGTTGCCCACCCACGGCGAGATCGCTACGCCGACCGCGCCGAAGACGACCGGCAGCCCGATGTCGCGAAGCATTGCGGCGTTGCCTGTTTGTCCGGCGAGGAATGGCAAATGCCCGAGCTCGATCCCGACGGCCAGTCCGGCGAGCCCGCAGAGCAACGCAAAGATTATCTTAAGAAGTAGTTTCCCCACTTGCGGCGGGGGCCGGAAGGAATGAAGGATGTAAGAATTGCGCGCACGCGGCGTTGGCGAGCAGCCTGCCTCGTGAGGTAAGCCGGACCCCGTGACGCGTCTCTTCGAGCAGGCCTGCCCGCCGACATTCTTCGATGGGACGCGAAAAAACGTCCCTCATGTCCAGGCCGAAACGGTCGCGAAAGTCTTGATCCTCAATCCCATCGCTCGTCCGCAAGGCGAGCATCGCGGCCTCACCCACCCGGTCTGCGAAATCGAGGCGTTCCACTTCGTCGCGCGCCGAGTTTCCGGCCTCGACCGCGGTGCAGTATGCGTCGAAGTCGCGCAGGTTGCGATAGCGCAGCCCATTCTCGTACCCGGACGCCGACATGCCGAGCGCGATGCAGTCGCGTTGGCGCCAGTAGCCGCGATTATGGGCGCACTCGAAACCCGGACGGGCGAAATTTGAGATCTCGTAGTGCTCGTAGCCGGCACTTGTGAGTGCCGTGTGCGCTTGCTCGAGCAGATCGGCTACTGCGTCGTCGTCCGGAAACGCGCGCGGTTCGCGTTCGTGCCAGCGCGCGTATGGAGTACCTGCTTCGATTGTGAGCCCGTAAACGGAGACGTGATCTGGTGCGCAAGCAAGCGTGCGCGAAAGCGTTGCGGCGAATGACGCCGGCGTTTGCCCGGGCGCTCCCGCGAGGAGGTCGACGCTGACGTTATCGTGCCCCGCCCGGCGCGCTGCGTGCACGAAGGCCTCGGCTTGTGCGGCTGAATGGTCGCGGCCAAGCCGGTGCAACTCCGCATCGTCGAAGGATTGGACGCCGACAGACAAGCGCGTGACGCCGGCCTCGCGATAGCGCGCTAGATCCTCGACGTTTCGCGACGGATTCGCCTCGAGCGTGCACTCGATGCTGCCCAGTTGCGCGCTGAAATGCGCGAAGAGATCCGCGAGCAGCTTCGCGATCTGATCGGCGTCAAGCGCGGACGGCGTGCCGCCGCCGAGATAGACCGAATCAAGCCGCGTCGTATACGTAGTCCCGCCCTCTTGAGGCCGGCCGTATGTAGTCCCGCCCTCTTGAGGGCGGGCGTTCGCAAGCTCGATCCTCAGCGCTCGAAGGTAGCGCTCAACCCGTTCCCGTCTAAATTCGACAACTGCGAAGTCGCAGTACGGACAGATTCGGTCGCAAAACGGCAGGTGGACGTAACAGAGCACGCCCTCTCATTCTTCTTTATCGTAATACTCAACTGCCGTGGAGCTCAGCACGCGGCGCTCCGGCGAGCGCACCGAATACTTATCGCTGTCGGGATAATGCGTCGACTCACCGATCGGATTGTCGGCGACGACATAGATGACGAGGTCTTGCTTGCCATCGTTGAAGATTTGATGGGGCTGGCCGGGTAAGAAGATGAACGCGTCGCCAGACTCGATCCGAGTCTTCCCATCTTTGTGCCGCACCTCGCCCGTGCCGGAGATCACATGGTAGAACTCCCACTGCGCGCTGTGTGAGTGATACGGGTATGGTGTCTTTCCCGGGGAAACGCGCAAGATCTCGACGTCGAACGGATGACGCTCGCTCAGGTCCAGCGACAACGGCTTGCGACCCAATGCCTCCGAGACTCCCTTGCCGGCGCCGACAAACTTGCCTTTCGGCGACGCCCACGTATCCTCGACGATGTCCTTGACGTTTACTTTGCGCATCGTTACCTAATTCTAGAACGCACCGATTCCATTCGGCGTGCCGTAGCCGGTTGGGCCATCAAAGCCGGCTTGCGCATTGCAGAGGTACGTCGGGCACGCGCCATTGTTTCCGGAAGTGATGTCGTTCAGCGAGCTCGCGTGGCTGTAGGCGTAGGAGGCACCGGTGAGACTCGCGCCATTGCCGGCGAGCGCGTATGCCGAAGCGATGATCGGCGTCGCCACGC
>Ga0187846_10001333_pt1 | contig 13963 bp, 15 predicted proteins | sample TC_taG_FD_161473 | JGI IMG/M metagenome (GOLD analysis project Ga0187846, IMG submission 161473) | Biofilm microbial communities from the roof of an iron ore cave, State of Minas Gerais, Brazil - TC_06 Biofilm (v2) | ecosystem: Environmental > Terrestrial > Deep subsurface > Cave > Wall biofilm...
CAACGCCGAACACCGAGCCGGTCCGCCGCTGACACTCGCCACAATGGCAGACGCCTACAACATCAGGATCGGCGGATACCTCGACACGCAAGGCACCGCAACAGCAATGCGCGGTTCTCGTCATAGTACCCCTCCCTTAGCCAGGCAAGCGAGACTACAGGTGGGCCGCTGTCCAGAGCGACCGCTTACTCTCGATCGTGCTTCTGGCTCCGAAATCTGTTAGCGGAGGATTTCGCGGCACGACGCGCCGACGCTGCGGTGGCTTCGCTATAGAGGTAGCGAGGAATGTTAAGAAGGGCGAAGCGCCGACGTTCCTCCGGGTGGGTTCCGAATCCGCTTCGATGAAAATCTCAACGCTGGAGTGGATCTCGACACGGACAGCCGCGTCGCCAAAGTCCACCTCGTGGCGTCGTCCGTTCCTTCCTCGAATGATGGCGTAGGGCATCGTCTCGCTCTGAAGGAAAGGTGTCCCGTATCAGCCGGTTAAGGTGTCGGGCGGCTGCGAGGAACAGCGGGCCGAACCCTTCCAGCGCTTCGGGCTCTTGGCCTCGATAATTGGTTGTGTCGACACGACGACTCCGGCGTGTCCCGGTTTCCGCGGGCCGCATGATCTGGATCGTCCGCCCCCCACGTTGCTCGGAGTAAGGGGTGTGGGTCCCGCCCCGACGAGCGGTCGATGACACGCCCCGATCTCAGCGATCCTTCAGCAAGCGTTGCCACCACCCAACATCGCACCACTGCCCGAACTTATACCCGACCTCCCTGTAGACGCCCACCGGAGTAAACCCCATCGCTTCATGGAGGCCGACACTTGCAGGGTTCGGCAACGCAATGCCTGCGAACGCCGCGTGGAACTGCTGTTCGGCGAGCATCGGCAGCAAGCGGCCATATAGCACGCGCCCCAAGCCTGAGCGCCGAGCCTCCGCGGCCACATAGACGGTCACATCGGCCGACCACCGGTAGGCGGGACGACTGCGGTGCTGACTCGCGTAGGCATACCCGGCTATGACGCCATCAATTTCAGCAACCAAATACGGATGGGTGCTCAGGGTGTCGTCAATCCGCCGGGCAATCTCCTGAACAGTTGGGACCTCCGTCTCGAACGATATTACCGTGTCGCGGACGATGGGCGCGTATACCGCCTGAATCGCCGTTGCGTCTGCCGTGGTGGCAGAGCGGATTTTCACGGCGTCGCGTGACATAAGCGCAGGCTAACCCGTCGTCGCGTCCGTGTCAGCAATCTACACTCTGCGGAAATTCAAACTGGCTACTGACCTCATGCCGTAATCACACCCCGGACCAGGGGAAACCCCCAGGGTGAGACTGATGAATTGCGCGATGATAAAACCCGGTGCATCGGCGGGTCGACCGCGAGGGACCCGGCGAGCCTCCGTCGAGCTACGGTGCGGTGGATCGTTCCATCAAAAAGGGGACCCGTTTCGGAAGGGCACGGGGCTGTTTTTGGGGCCGGTCCAGACCCCGCTACTATGTGGTCGGTGGTCGGCCCTGTTGATGATGCTCCATCCTCGGCGGCAAGCCGAGCCACGGATGCATCGCCTCTTCCCAGATTGAGTCGCTGGGCGGTGGAAATGCCGATGTGTCGAACGCACCCACTGCCACTCCGCAGACCGCTGGGTTGCGGTCCCCTTCCCAATAGAGGGTGGTGCCGCAACTCGGGCAAAAATAAAATCGGATGCGGTAGCCGCTGTCGGCATCGCGCTCGTAGATCTTCCGCTCGCCATCGAGCCGCACCCGCTCTTTGGGATACGTCGCACCGAAATGGAAAGCCGTGCCGGTGCGCCGCTGGCACGCCTTGCAGTGGCAAAGGTAAACCCGATCCGGCTCACCTGTGGCAATTACTCGAAGCGAGCCGCAGTGGCAATGCCCGGTCTGTTCCATCGGCCTCCTCCCAGGTTATCTGAGCCAGTCTAATCGTCTTTCCGGGTGAGGAATTCCACCACCTTTTCGATGTCGCGATCCATCAGATAGACGCTGAGTACCTCGCCGGTGTGGGACCGCACGCCAACGACGACATCCACGCCGCCCACACGATCGAGAATCAGATAGCTGCCGTCGCGGCCCTCGATCGCGAGCGCTTGGGAATTGCCATGCATCTATTCATCTTATCCCCTACTCGTTTTACGAGTGTGAGATAGCTCACACCATCGGGACCTGGATCATAAAATTCCTATCCCGTACCCACGGTGTGCAGGGAAACACGGAAATCGGGGACAATAGACCGAAGCCTACAAGAGGGCGGATGGCTACGGCGAACGCCAGGAAATTCAGTCAAACGAGGAGCGCTGGCCGTTGCATCTCCCCAATTGCTCGACGCCCGCGAGCTATCAACCCGTCTCCGACACTCCGAACCCGGCTAGAACATCCCTCGTTCCATTCAATTGGGGCCACTCGAAGGAAACTCGTCGGCTTTACAGCGTGATCGACAAGCGGCTCGGCGAAGTGGAATTCGTCGGCGACGAGATCTCGATAGCCGATCTCGCGATTCTTGGCTGGGCTTGGCGACACGAGCGCCATTCCCCGGACCAATGATATTGCGAATAAACCTGCTTAAGAATCTCCGCCGATGGGAAGAACCCGCCTAAGATTCTTCAGATGGGTACCGTATCGGGATTCAGCACCACCCCTTTTTTCGCGGCCCTCTGTTGGGAAGCGAACGGAACGCCTGGGTTCTGGGAAACCACCAGCCGTTACGCTCATCCCTCTCCCGCGGTGCGGGAGAGAGGGATGAGACTAGGCCTAAAGGGATAGCTGAGGGCTGAAGCGGTCTACGCCTGCGCGCCTTGGTAGAGAGGGCCGCGGATGATCTGGCCAGGCAATGCGCCGGTCACTTCGCCGTTCTCAAACAGCACCGTCCCGTTGACGATCACCTTGTCGATGCCGACCGCTTCGCGCTTCACCTGCACGCCGCCCGCCGGCAAGCTCGTGACCGGCTCGCGCGGCTTGGGCGCGATCGTGTCGGGGTCAAAGATCGTGATGTCGGCGACCTTGCCCGCCGCGATAAAGCCGCGATCGGTAATGTCGTGCATCAGCGCGGTCTTGCCGGTCAGCCGGTAGACCGCCTCTTCGAGCGGCATCGCCTGCTGCTCGCGCACCCAGTGTCCGAGCAGTTGGGTGCTCGTCTCGTGCCGGTCCGCCGTGTGCGGCCGGCCGCCGCCGTCGCTGGTGCCGATGACGGTATATTGCGAGCCGAGGATGTGCTTCTGCGTCTTCGGATCGTTGTTGCGGTCGATCGCGATAAAGCAGGTCTGCAGGTCTTCGTCGAGCGACAGATCGAGGAACGCATCCATGATGCCTTTGTTCTGGTCCTTGGCGATCTGCTCGACGCTCTTGCCCTCGAGGTGCCGGTTCTGCCCCTTCGTGGTCATGAACACCTTGACGAGGTCCCAGCGCCGGTTGAACAGACCGCGCGCGCGGCCGCGCCGATCGGTCATGCCGCCCTGCTGTGCGACGCTGCCCTCGACCGCCTCGGCCGACATCGCCTTGCGGATCTCTGGATCGCGGAAGGCTCGCATTCTGTCCTGGTAGGGCAGCGCCATGACCCGGTCCCAGGTCGGCATGCCGCGGAAAAAGCCCGCGGGATGCGTGATGTCTTCGTCCTGCGGCACGTTGAGGCCGCGCTCGAGGTTGAAGATCGCGCCGGCGACAGTCGAGAGGCACGAGCCGTAGCAGCGCGCGCCGCTCTTGAATCCGTCTTCCAGCCACTTCAGGTGCTCGACCCATTCATCCGGGTTGGCGACCGGATCGGAGACCAGGTTGTAGATCGATGGACGGCCGGTACGCGCCGCCAGCTCTCGGGCGACCTGGCGGGTTTGCTTGGTGCCGCCAGGGGCGCCGCCGGCGACCTGGAAGACGCCGGTGCCGAGTTCGCCGAGCACGCTGGCAAGCGCCCAGCGCTCGTCGTCGTCGGGGACGCCGGCAGGGTCGCCGCGATCCTTGGGTGCGGTCGAGAAGCCGAGCGCCCCGGCATGCATCGCCTCGCGCACCAGTTTTTGCATCTGCGCGAGCTCTTCGGGTGTCGCCTTGACCCGCTCGTCCGAGGCCGCGCCCATCACATAGCGGCGGATCCCCGAATGGCCGACCAAGGTGCCGACATTGATGCCGCGCTTTTTGCCGAGCGCGTTCAGATAGTCGCCGACCGATTCCCAGGTCACGTCGACGCCGGCCTTCAGCACCGGCAACGGGATCTGCTCGGCGTCGGAGAAGAATTCGAGGTACCACTCGCCGTCGCCCGGCCGCACCGGCGCGATGACCTGGCCGCATTGGCCGACGATAACCGTGGTGTGGCCGTTATGCAGCCATGAACCGCAATACGGGTCCCACACGGCCTGCGGGTCGAAATGGGTGTGGTGATCGATGAACCCAGGGGCAACGACGCGCCCCTCGGCGTCAATCGTGCGCTTGGCGGTGGCTCCGGCGTATTTCCCGACCCCGACGATCTTGCCGTCCTGGACCGCGACATCCGCTGCAAATGCCGGCTCACCCGAGCCGTCGACGACGCGTCCGTTTTTAATGAGCAGATCATACGCCATGCTTATTCCTCCTTGTTGCCCCCCGCTCCGACCGAGCGCAGCGGCCTGCCGCAGCGGGCCACCATCCCTGGGCGCATGGCCCGCTGGCACCGCTTCGCGCGGCGCAAGACGAGCCTACGCCTCGCATACGTGGCCGGCAATTGTCCCAGGACGCAACTCGGGTATGCGGCGAGAGACGGTCTGCGGCTAAGATGAACCCGGCCGCGCGGCAAGGAGAACCAAATGACGGACCTCTTGGAGACGACGGAAGGCGGTATCGCCTGGCTGACACTCAACCGTCCGGATCGGCTAAACGCGTTTTCGCCGGCGATGCTCACGCGTTTGGGAGAGGCGCTGCAGCGCCTGAGCGAAGATCCCGAAGTGGGTGCGGTCGTCATCACTGGCGCCGGACGCGGCTTCTGCGCCGGCGGCGACGTCAAGACGATGCCTGCCCGCGCCGCCCAAGGGTTCGAAGAACGGGTCGAAGGGCTGCGCCGGATGCACCGGCTGCCCTTGCTGCTGCGCACGATGCCCAAGGTGGTCATCGCCATGGTCAACGGGCCCGCGGTCGGCGCCGGGCTCGGTCTCGCGATGGCCTGCGATCTGCGCATCGCCGGACGGTCGGCGCGTTTCGGAACCGGCTTTGCCGGGGTCGGCTATTCCGGCGATTTCGGCGGGTCGTGGAGCCTAACCCGGCTGGTCGGCACGGCAAAGGCGCGCGAACTCTACTTCCTCGGGGACATCATCGATGCCGAAGGGGCACACTCGCTGGGTTTGGTGAACCGAGTCGTCGAGGATGACGCGCTGCAGGAAGTGACCACCGCACTCGCACGGCGCATCGCTTACGGACCGCGAATCGCCTACGGCTACATGAAGCGCAATCTGTTCGCCGCGGAGACCGAACCGCTCGCCACGGTGCTCGAAATGGAGGCGGTGCACCAGGCGCGCACCGCGATGACCGAGGACCACCTCGAAGCCGGTCGGGCCTTCGCCGAGAAGCGCCGCCCGGTATTCAAGGGGAGGTGATGTGAGCTCTTCGGAAATTTCCCGACCGGCCGAATTAATTCTCTATTCGCTCGAATTAACTCCCTGTTCGGCCGAATTAATTCGCTGTTCGGCCGCTTAGGGAATTCGCCCTCGGCTCGACGCCAAAACAACGACTTATGGGCCGGGATTCGGTCGCAAAAAGGCCGCGAACTCGGGTTTTCGCAGTTTCTTCCCGCCGAGCACGGAAATGGGGTCGGGGAGATTACCGCTCGACACGGTGAGAGTTTAGGCGCTCGCGGGTCAGGGCGAGGCCCGCCGGGGTGCCGACGTGATACCACTCGCCATCATGCACGATCGCGGAGAGGCGACCCGCCGCCTCGGCCCGGTCGAAGAGCCGGGCCAGCGAGAAGACGCGGCCGGGCGCGGCGTCGAAGAGCCGCCGGTGCAGCAGCTGGATGCCGGCGAAAAGATAGGGTGTCACCTCGCGCTCGCGACGGCGGCGCGGGTTCCCCAGCGGGTCGAGGAAGTAGTCGCCGCTCCCGTCATAGCCGACCGCGGTCGCCGTCCGCTGCAGCAAAAGAACGCCGTCCATCGCTGCGGGATCGAAGGCCGCGGCGAGGCGGAGCAGGGCGGGATCCTCACTGTCGAGCCAGAACACATCGCCGTTGACGACAAAAAAAGCCTCGCCCAGCAACGGCAATGCCTGCGCAACCCCGCCGCCGGTGTCGAGCAGCTCGGCCTCCTCGGAAAGCTCGATCTTGGGGTGATCGCGGCGGGCGAGGTGTGCTGCCATCATCCGCGCCTTGTAATGGACATTGACGACAACACGCTCGACACCGGCCGAGGCCAACCGGTCGAGCGCATAGTCGATCAAAGGCCGCCCATTGATCTCGACGAGCGGTTTGGGGATCGTTTCGGTGACAGGGCGCAGCCTGGTGCCGAGCCCGGCCGCCAACACCATCGCCGAGCGCGGCGATGCCGTCACGCCTGGCTCCGCAGATCGGGCCGGCCCCGGGTGGCGGGCGGCAGGTGACGATCGAGCCAGCTCGCGATCGGGGAGAGGGCCGGGTGCCGGAGGTCGGCTTCGAGCAGCCGCCAAACCCGCGGGATATGGACCAGGTATTGGCCCTTGCCGTCGCGTTTCCACAGCCGCGTGAAGATGCCGATGATCTTGCTATTGCGCTGCGCCGCGAGAATCGCGGCAGAGCGCCGAAACGCCTTTCGGTCGAGTGTTGGGAAAGCGGCGAGGTAACGCTCGGTCATTACCCGCCGCAGCGGGTCCGGAATGTCGCGCCGCGCGTCCTCGAGCAGCGAGACGAGGTCATAGCTCGGCGGGCCCGTCACCGCGTCCTGGAAATCGAGCAGCCCGCATCCCCTGATTCCGGGGCGGTCGGGCAGCAGCATCAGATTGTCCACGTGGTAGTCGCGCAGCACCAGGGTTGGCGGCGACACCATGCCATCCGGCAGAACCGCTCGCCACAGCGCCAGGTATTCCTCGCGCAGCTCGCGGCCGAGTGGTCGGTACCAGTCGACGAGGAGGGCGGCTTCGGCGAGTAGCCGCTCGATGTCGTACATGGGTAGTTCGGGGGAACCGCGCGGCTCGGCGGCCCGCTGCAATGCGATTAGGGTGTCTATTGCGAGCGTGTAGAGGGCAGGCTCGTCGGCGCCGCGCGCCAGCAGCCGAGTGTATGTGTGGTCACCGAAGTCCTCGAGCAGCAGAAAGCCTCGATCACGGTCCGCGGCGAGCACCTCCGGAGCACTGAAACCGAGCTCGCGCAACAGCGCGGCGACGACGACATAGGGGCCGATATCCTCCTGCGGCGGCGGCGCGTCCATCAGCACCGCACTGCTCCCGGCACGGCCGAGGCGGTAATAGCGGCGGAAAGAGGCGTCGCCGGCGAGAGGCACCGCCGGGATACCGCCCCAGCCCGTCGCGTCAAGGAACGCGGCCATGGCCTGCCGCCGCTGGTCACGCATCTGCAAGGATCTTCGCCAGCCGAGACAGCCAACCCTCGCCGGCATCGAGCACGGCACGCCGCGCCTCCGGCTGCTCGCCGAACAGGAATTCGATCTCGAGGCGCCGTTGCGGCAACAAGGGCCCGAGACGCTCGGGCCATTCAATCAGCGAGATCCCTTCGCTGAACGCGTCCTCGATGCCGAGCTCCCAGGTCTCCTCCGGCGATTTGATGCGGTAGAAGTCGAAATGCCAGATCACCGTGGAGCCGACTTCGTAGATCTGCGCCAAGGTGAAGGTCGGGCTCGGCACCTCCTCTTCGCCGCCGCGCGCGCGGATAAAGGCTCGGGCGAAGGTGGTCTTGCCGGCGCCGAGATCACCTTTCAGCGCGATGATGTCGCCGGTCGAGGCGAGTGCGGAAATTCGCGCGGCGAGGGCCGCGGTGGCGGCTTCATCGGGTAGATCGACGACCGGCATCGCGCCGGCGGGTCAGTGCGTGACCGCTGAGTAGGGCAGGATCGGCTCGCCGGCCTTGTACTGATCCGGCCACAGCACGACCTCGCCCTTGCCGTCGCGGAAATCGTCGACACTGGTGCCGGCGATATTCTGGAACTGCACGGTCATCAGGCGGGCTTTCTTCCACTCGCCCTTTTCGCCGAACTCGACGTCACCGATGACGGTCTTGAAAGTGTGGGTGCGGAGGTAGTCGGCGATCTTGTCCTGGTCGAGGCTCTTGGTTTGCTCGACCGCCTCGCCCAGGACTTGCAGGTCCGCATAGGCCCAAGGTGCGAGATAATAACCCAGCGGATCTACGCCCTTGCCCGCCGCCTGCTCCTGGTAGCGCTGCAGAAACTCCATGACGCCGGGGAATCGCAGGGTTGGAGCCGGCAGCCAGAAATCGAACGTGATGATGCCGTTCAGCATCGGACCCAGCGAGGTCTTGATCGAGGTGCTCTGCGGCCCGGTCATCGTGCCGCAGCAAATCTTGGTGTTGAGCCCGATCTCGTGGATCGCGCGGATCAGGCCGACGCTGTCCGGAGGGTAGGAGGCGATATATACAATATCGGGGTTGGTCGCCTGGATCGCACGGATGATCGGACTAAAGTCCGTCGTGGTGGGTGGGTAGGTCTTGTCGTAAACGACATTGAGCCCGGCCTTTTTCAGATTTACGCGGGCCCCGTCGGCGGTGTTGCGGGTGGCCTCCCCGTCGTCGACCGCCAGCGCAATCGTCTTTAAGCCGAGTTTATCCTTATTGGCCTTGATGATCTCGAAGAACCCTTCGGAGATCGCCGCCCGCGGATCGGGCCCAACCGGCAGCATCGAGAAGTATCTCGGGTAGTGGAACTCCTCGTTGACGTCCATCGCGAACAGACCCATGAACGTCTTGTTGTGCTGGATCACCACCGGCAACGCCGGCGCGGTGACGTTGGTGCCATAGGCCGAGACGACAAGGTCGACCTTGTCGACATCGAGCAGCTTGGTATAGATGCCGGGCACCAAGGACGGGTTGGTCTGGTCGTCGTAATAGACGAGCTTGACCGATCGGCCGAGAAGCCCGCCCTTCTTGTTGGTGTCCTCCGCCCAGATTTGCATCGCGAGGAGCCCGGAGGTGCCGTTTACCGCGAGCCCGCCGGTCAGCGGCATGCTGAAGCCGATCGTGATCGGCGGCCCCGACGGCGTCTCAGCCCCGGTCGCAATGGAGGTCGCCAACATAATCGCGGTCGCCGCACCAATTCCCCCGATCAGCCTTCGAAACATGCTTCCTCCCGACATTTCCCGAAATCGCGAACTCAGCTCCGCGCTGCTCGCACTCCCGTAGCCAACGCTCGGACATCGGCGACGACGGCGTCCACGAGACCGGGTTTGGCGCGACCGTCCGGGTCGAGGTTGAGGGCAAGGCGCTGAACCAAGGCAGTGCCGACGACCGCGGCGTCGGCGGCGCGCGCCACCTGGGCGGCCTGTTCCGGGGTCCTGATCCCGAATCCGACTGCGATCGGCAGATCGGTAAACCGGCGCAGCCTGGCGACCGCGGTGGCGACATCGGCGGAGTCGGCGGAACGGGTGCCGGTGATGCCGGCAATCGCGACGTAGTAGATGAAGCCGCTGGCACCTTCGACGATGCGCGGCAGGCGGCGCTGGTCGCTGGTCGGTGTCGCCAGACGAATGACATCAAGCCCGGCGGCGCGCGCAGGCTGGGTCAGTTCGGCATCCTCTTCGGGCGGCAGGTCGACGACGATGACCCCGTCGACGCCAGCGGCGACGGCATCGAGCGAAAAGGCCTCAGCGTCGTAGCGGTAGATCGGATTGTAGTACCCCATCAGCACGATCGGGGTCGCGTCATCGGCGCGGCGCAGCTCGCGCACCAGCGCCAGGGTGCGGCGCAAATTCATGCCGTGCTTCAATGCTCGTTGGCCCGCCTGCTGGATTGCCGGGCCGTCGGCCATCGGATCGGAGAACGGTACGCCGACCTCGATCAGATCAGCGCCCGCCGCCGGAAGGCCGGCGAACAGGTTGAAGGAAATGTCGGGATCGGGATCGCCCGCGGTCAAATAGGTGACGAGCCCGGCGCGGCCTTCCTCGCGCAGCGCGGCAAATCGCGCCGCGATCCGGCTCACAACCTGACTCCGAGACGGTCGGCGACGCCGAAGATGTCCTTGTCGCCGCGACCGCACATGTTCATCACGATCAGGTGGTCGGCCGGCAGGGTCGGGGCGATCTTGGCGACATGGGCCAGGGCGTGAGCGGGCTCGAGCGCGGGGATGATGCCCTCCATGCGGCTCGACAGCTGGAAGGCTTCGAGCGCCTCGTGGTCGGTTATCGAGACGTATTCGACGCGTCCAAGATCGTGCAGCCAAGCGTGCTCGGGGCCGATACCAGGATAATCGAGACCGGCGGAGATCGAATGCGCGTCGCGGATCTGCCCGTTGTCGTCCTGTAGCAGGTAACTCCGACTGCCGTGCAACACGCCGGGCTTTCCGCCAGTCAGCGAGGCGGCATGCTGTCCAGTCTCGATGCCATGCCCGCCGGCCTCGACGCCGATCATCGCCACGCGGGGCTCGTCGAGAAACGGATGAAACAACCCCATCGCGTTCGAGCCGCCGCCGATGCAGGCCACCAGAGTATCCGGGAGCCGGCCTTCAGCCTTCGCGAGTTGCGCGCGCGTCTCGTGGCCGATGACCGATTGAAAATCGCGCACCATCGCCGGGTAGGGGTGTGGGCCCGCGACCGAGCCGATCACGTAGAATGTGTCCTCGACATGGGCGACCCAGTCCCGCAATGCCTCGTTCATTGCGTCCTTCAGGGTCGCCGTTCCCGAGTGCACCGGGATCACCTCGGCGCCGAGCAACTTCATACGAAAGACGTTGGGCTTTTGCCGCTCGATGTCGGTGGCGCCCATATAAACCACACAGGGCAAATCGAAGAGCGCACAAGCGGTCGCCGTCGCGACCCCGTGCTGCCCGGCGCCGGTCTCGGCAATAATCCGTCGTTTGCCCATCCGCTTGGCCAATAGGGTCTGGCCAAGCACATTGTTGATCTTGTGCGCGCCGGTGTGGTTGAGCTCGTCGCGTTTCAGATAAAGCTTGGCGCCGCCGAAATGGCGGGTCAGCCGCTCGGCGAAGTATAAGGGGCTGGGTCGCCCGACATAATGCTCAAGGTAGTGGTCGAGTTCGGCCTGAAAGCCGGGATCTTGGCGCGCTGCCCCATAGGCGGCCTCGAGCTCGAGAACGAGCGGCATCAACGTCTCGGCGACAAAGCGCCCGCCGTAGATGCCGAAATGGCCGTGCTCGTCCGGCCAGCTGAGGAGGCTGTTCGGGACCTGCATCCCCGTTCCTTAACCGAGGAGCCGGGCGGCGGCGAGAAAAGCCTGGATCTTGCCGAGATCCTTTTCACCGGGTCGGCCCTCGATGCCGGAGGAGACATCGACCGCGCTAGCGCCGGAAATGCGGACCGCTTCGGGCAGCAGCTCCGCGGTCAACCCGCCCGACAGCATCCACTGGCGGTGCCAGGATCGGCCGGCGATCAGCCCCCAATCGAACGCGAGCCCGTTGCCGCCCGGCAGCGCCCCTGGTCGGCGCGGCGGCTTCGCGTCGAACAGCAGCAAGTCCGCGACCTCCTCGTAGCGAGTCGCGTCGAGCAGGTCTTCCGGCGCGGCGATCGCCACCGCCTTCATCACCGGCCGATCAAAAAGAATCTTCGCATTGGCGACCCGACCCGGGCCTTCATGGCCATGGAATTGTAGAATATCGATCGGCGCCTCGGCGAGAACGGCGCGGATCGTGTCATCATCGGCATCAACGAAGAGCCCGACCCGCGCGACCCCGGTAGGCACTGCGGCGCAGAGTCGGGCGGCCTGATCCGCCGTGACGGCGCGCGGGCTCGGAGGGTAGAAGACGAAGCCGACGAAGGCCGCGCCCCCGACGACCGCCGCCGACACCGCCGCCTCGGTCGACAGACCACAGATCTTCGCGGCGAGGCTCATTTGCTGCTGTCGGATGTGGGAGTGGGCGAGCTGGCATCCGGGAAGGAGATGTCAACACGCCCTTCGGCTTCCGGCTGCTTTGCTGCAGTGATCTCGGCTTCTCGGTGCTGGTGATAGACGCTGCGGAGCGTGGCATAATAATCGAGCGAGTTGCGCTCCAACTCGTCCAAATCGTGGAGATGCTGCGCGCGCACATCGACGAAATTGGCGCCGCCAGTCGCGGCTCCGGCATAGGTCGCCGGCGCGCCACCGACGAAAGTCAGCGGATTGAGTGCCAGGTCGACGGCGGTTCCCAACGCGTCGCGCGGATTTGACGGACCGAGCAGCGGCAACTCGACGAACGGGCCTTCTCCGACACCCCAAACGGCCAATGTCTGACCGAAATCCGCCTTGTGCGGCGGCAATCCCCATTTTGCAGCGACATCCACCATCCCGACAGCCCCGACCGTCGTGTTCACCGCCAGACGCTGAGTCGACTCCCAGGCGTGCTTGACATTCCCTTGCAGCAGATCGTTGAGGGCAACGGCCGGCTCCTTGAGATTTTGCACGACGTTGTGAATGCCGGTCTGGATGACCTCCGGGACATGATCTGTATAGGCCTGGGCAACCGGTCGCATGACGGCGTGGTCGGCGGCGAGATTGGCCTTGAAGATCGCTCTGTTCACCCCCTCTGCGGGGTCGTTATCCGAATCGGCGTCGTCGGTGTTCGGCGGATCGCTCGAAGAGGTAGCGCAGCCGGCACAGACCAGCAACAGACCGAGCAGCACAGCCGACGCGGCTCGCACCGCTCTTCCGCGATCTGCTTTCCGAGCCGGGCAAAACACCGTGATTGTCTCCGTGGGCCGGGTCAGGAAAGTACATTGTTCCGAGCACCATTCGTCGCGTCAAGGCGGCGACGGAAAGCCGAGCGAAAAGCCGGCCAGTGTAGTCTCCATTTGCGGCAATCAGACGATCCCATCGCAATAGATGGCTTCTGCACGAGCTTCCGGTGGCTCTAGATATTGTGGCGCGCTAAGCGGCCTTGCGGATCAAGACGCGGTAGGGTGCCGGAGTGGTGCGGGTGCCGATGCCCAGCAGGGCATCAAAGGCGGCATGCCGTGTCCGGCGTCGATTGAATCGGAACACGAACTCGTCCAGGTAGTGCTGGAGGTTCGTCCTCCGCAGTCCATGGTAGACGCCAAGGCCCCAGCGCTTGAGGTTTGAGAACAGCCGATGGCTCCAGGGCAGCGCGATGTGCGCCGCCATCGGACCGACTGTGATCGCCTTGTGCTTGATATCGGGAATGTCGTTGTAGGACGGCCAGTCGTCCGTCACCAGACTGGTCTTTGGTGCCACAGCGTCCAGCACGAAGGCGTGGATCTCCTGCTTGCCAAAGCTCTCAATCACCTTCAATCGGGCGCGCCGCGGCGTGCCGCCGTCGACTTCGACCGCGCCGGCGACCAGCATCTTGCCGACCCCACTGCGGCCTGCCGGCAAAACGACCGGGTCGTCCTTGGTGCGGAACGGGATGATCGTCTCATCGGCCTCGACAACGCCGCACAGTGGCTCGCGTTGCGGGTTGATCATGGCCCGGCGCAGCTTGGCGCACAGCATCCAGGCGGTTCGGTACGAGCCCAGGCCGAGCTGGCTCTGCAGTTGCAGAGCCGAGATGCCATTGGAGTGCGTCGCCATCAGAAACGCTGCCCAGAACCACGTGGTCAGCGGCAGCTTACTGGCGTGCATGATCGTTCCGGCGGTTACCGAGGTCTGACGGCCGCAGGCGGCACACTCATAAGTGAATTCCTTGGTCTTCAGAAGCCAGGCTCGGCCGTCGCCGCAACCAGGACAGACGAACCCTCCCGGCCAACGGCGCTCGAAAAGGTAATCCGCGCATGCGCTGTCGCTCGCAAAGCGGCTCTGAAACTCGATCAGCGACTTTGGAAACCGCTCCTCCGACCCGAACATGGCCTCACCCTGCTCATCCTAGACGGATGATGACCATACATCGTGTTCTTGTTTTGTACACCACATTTA
>Ga0187846_10001334_pt1 | contig 13962 bp, 24 predicted proteins | sample TC_taG_FD_161473 | JGI IMG/M metagenome (GOLD analysis project Ga0187846, IMG submission 161473) | Biofilm microbial communities from the roof of an iron ore cave, State of Minas Gerais, Brazil - TC_06 Biofilm (v2) | ecosystem: Environmental > Terrestrial > Deep subsurface > Cave > Wall biofilm...
CGCTCGCCGCTATGGCGGCACGGCGGCACGGTGCATGGTCCAGTGCCGCGTTCTTATGACTATGCGTTCCCGCGGAAGAAACTTTTCGGGGCGCTGCGTTCGGCGCTGGCGGCCAAGTTCGCGGACGGCAAACTGATGGTGGTGAAGGCGTTCGAGGTGAAAGAGCCGAAGACCAAGGAGTTCCGGGCGGCGCTGGACGCGCTGAAAGTGGAGTCCACGGTGCTGCTGGTGGAAGAAGCGAAGAACGCCAACCGCAATCTGGAGCTGAGCTCGCGCAACATCGACGGGCTGGAGCTGGTGCGAGGAAATGAAGTTCATCCGTTTCACCTGCTGCGCTACGACCGGGTGATCTTTTCGCAGGCGGCGCTGGAGAGGCTGCAGCTTTCGCTGAAGAATTCAGTGCCCAAGCGGCGGCGCAAGGCGGCGAAGGAAGAAGGCAGCAAGAAGGCGGCGTCGGCGCCGCGGCGGCGGGCGAAGCATGAAAAAGCGGCGGAGGTGGCCTAAGGCCGAATCGCTATGAAATCCGCATACCAGATCATTCGCCGTCCCGTGATCACGGAAAAGGGCCTGGCCATCAAGGAGAACCAGAGCACGCTGGTGTTCCAGGTGGCGCCGAAGGCGACCAAGACGGAAATCAAGGAAGCCGTGCAGACGATTTTCAAGGTGAAGGTGCACTCGGTGCGGACGGCGACCTATCCCGGAAAAGAGCGGCGGCGCGGGCGTTTCGCGGGCTACCGTCCGGACTGGAAGAAGGCGTACGTGCGGCTGAAGTCGGGCGAGAAGATGCCGGAGTACGCGCAGAATTTGTAGTGAGCTAGCAGCCGTCAGCCGTCAGCAAGGCGGCGGCGTGAGAGCTGAAACTGAGAGCTTTTTATGGCAATCAAGACATATCGACCGACAACGCAGACGCTGCGCTACCGGACCACGCTGGTCAACGACGACCTGAGCGGCGCGAAGCCGTACAAGCCGCTGGTCGAGCCCAAGCAGCGCACCGGGGGGCGGCGCAACTCGGGCGACACCACGATCTGGCATCGCGGCGGCGGGCACAAGCGCAAATTGCGCATCATCGATTTCAAGCGCGACAAGACCGGGATTCCGGCGACGGTGGCGACGATCGAGTACGATCCCAACCGTTCGGCGCGCATTGCGCTGCTGGCTTACGCGGACGGAGAGAAGCGGTACATTCTGCAGCCGGCAGGATTGAAGGTCGGGCAAAAAGTGGTGAGCGGGCCCGAGGCCGACATTCTGGTGGGCAACGCGCTCCCGCTGCGCAACATTCCGCCGGGCACGACGATTCACAATGTGGAACTGAAGCCGGGCAAGGGCGCGCAGATGGTGCGCTCAGCGGGCGGCGCAGCGCAACTGGTGGCGAAGGAGTCGGATTACGCGCTGGTGAAGCTGCCGTCGGGCGAGACGCGCAAGGTTTCCCAGGACTGCCTGGCGACGATCGGGCAGGTGGGCAACATCGATCACGAAAATATTACGATCGGCAAGGCCGGACGGACGCGCTGGCTGGGACGGCGTCCGGTGAACCGCGGCGTTTCAATGAACCCGGTGGACCATCCGCACGGCGGCGGCGAAGGCAAGACCTCGGGCGGACGGCACCCGGTGACACCGTGGGGGCAGCCGACCCGCGGCTACAAGACGCGCAACAACAAGCGCACGGACAAGTTCATCGTGAACCGGCGGTCGAAGTAGCGGAGGCCGGTTGCGGCCCGCGCAGCTGCAGTGGCGGTCTTGAGTGACGTAGGGTCCTTCACCCACGCTGGGCGCGGGTTCAGGATGACAAAGAGCGGTTGCTGAGAACCGGCAACTGGGAACTGGGAATTGAATTTATGGCACGTTCAACCAAGAAGGGCGCGTTCGTCGACGGCTACCTGCAGGCGCGGGTGGAGGCGATGAATTCGCGCAACGAGAAGAAGGTGCTGCGCACCTGGTCGCGGCGATCGACGGTGATCCCGGAGATGGTGGGGCACACGATCGCGGTGCACAACGGCAAGAAGTTCATTCCGGTGTACATCACCGAGAACATGGTCGGGCACAAGCTGGGCGAGTTCAGCTTCACCCGGCAGTTCAAAGGGCACTCGATGAAGGCGGCGACGGAAGTCGCAGCCAAGCCGGCGGGTGTGCCGGGCGGTCCGGGAGCGATTGTTCCGTCGGCTCCCTCGACTGCGGGAGCGCCGGCAGCTCCGGCGCCGAAGGCGTAGGCAAGCTTCGGCTCTTGGGGTGAACAAAAGATTCTTGCTTCTGGTTCAGCTGGAAGCTAGGAGCTAGTGGCAATTTATGGAATTTCGAGCGGAAATGCGATACCTGCGAGTCTCGCCGCAAAAGGCGCGGCTGGTGCTGGACCTGATCAAAGGCCGCCGCGTGGAAGAGGCACGCAACACGCTGGCGTTCACCAAGAAGCGGGTGGCGGCACACGTGGGCAAGCTGCTGCAGTCGGCGCTGGACAACGCGAACTTCTTGAGCGCCGAGAAGAACCTCGACGTGGAGCTGGACAACCTGTACGTGAAGCGCGCGGTGGCCAACGACGGTCCGCGCATGAAGCGCATCCGTCCGGCGCCGCAAGGGCGCGCCTACCGCTATCAACGCCGCATTTCGCATATCGAGCTGGTGCTCGCGGAGCGGGGCAAGGCGGGCGAAGGCGCGATGCCTGCCGGCGGCGCAACGACGACAGCGCCGGCTGCTCCGGCCAAGCGGCGGGCGCCGGTGGCGAAGAAGGCTGCGGGCAAGAAGAAGGTAGGGGCGAAGTAGCGAACGTTCCTCACTCGCGCTTCGCGCGAGTTCGGAATGAACATAAATTTGATGACTCTGGCGGATTGATTCAGGAGACACGATGGGACAAAAGGTTCATCCTTACGGATTCCGGCTGGGATTTACCAAGCCGTGGAAGTCGCGCTGGTTCGCCGAGCGGGATTATGACCGGCAGCTGCACGAAGACGTGAAGCTGAAGGCCGAACTGAAGGAGAAGCTGAAGTCGGCGGGCGTGAGCGCGATCGAGATCGAGCGCCCGGGAAACAAGCTGCGCATCATCATCAAGACGGCGCGGCCGGGGATCATCATCGGGCGCAAGGGCGCGGAGATCGACAAGCTGAAAGCCGAACTGCAGAAGCGCACGGCGGGCAAGGACATTTTTGTCGACATTCAGGAAGTGCACAAGCCGGAGCTGGATGCGCAGCTGGTGTCGGAATCGATCGCGCTGCAGCTGGAAAAGCGCGTGGGCTTTCGCCGCGCCATGCGCAAGGCGGTGGATTCGGCGCTGCGCTTTGGATGCAAAGGAATCAAGGTGCGGGTGAGCGGGCGGCTGAACGGAAACGAAATCGCGCGCTCGGAGTGGTATCTGCAGGGGCGGCTGCCGCTGCACACACTGCGCGCCGATATCGAATATGGCTTCACGGAAGCGCGCACGACGTACGGCGTGATCGGCGTGAAGTGCTGGATTTATCGCGGCGAGATCCTGCAGCAGAAAAAGCGCGAGGGGCAGCAGGTTGCGACGGGCGCGTTCTAGCGCGCGAAAAGCAGGCTACTCAAGGGCGCGGTGCGCGGTCGGGAAAGACAACGGTCTGGTTTAGAAGTCAAGAGCTGATTTTATGTTGATGCCAAAGAAAGTGAAGTACCGCAAGCAGCAGCGCGGCCGCATGACCGGCAAGGCGTGGCGCGGCAGCGAGCTGGCGTTCGGCGACTACGGATTGAAGGTGCTGGAGCCGGGCTGGATAACCGACCGGCAGATTGAAGCCAGCCGGGTGGCCATGACGCGCTTCGTCAAGCGCGGGGGCAAGATCTGGCTCCGCCTGTTTCCCGACAAGCCCGTCACCAAGAAGCCGGCCGAAACCCGTATGGGCAAGGGCAAGGGCGCGCCCGATCACTGGGTCGCGGTGGTGCGTCCGGGAAAGATTCTGTTTGAGATGGAAGGGGTAACCCACACCGATGCGCACGAGGCGCTGCGGCTGGCGTCGCACAAGCTGCCGCTGCGCACGGCGGTGGTGAAGCGCGAAGGCGTGCACTAGGAGCGGGGAGCCGCAGGGCTGAAATTTTATGAAAGCTGACAAGATTCGCAATCAAACCGACGAGGAGCTTCGACACCAGGAGCGCGATCTGGCCGACCAGCTGTTCAAGCTGAAGTTCCAGATGAACATGGGGCAGACGGAGAGCCTGAAGAAGGTTCGCGGCCTGCGCAAAGACATCGCGCGCGTCAAAACGATTATTGGCGAGCGGGGGCGCGCCGCCGCAACGGAGAAACGATGATGGCCGAGGCAACGCCAAAAGCGCAGCACGTGCAGGGCCGGCAGAAGGAAGTGGTGGGGGAAGTGGTCTCCAACCGCATGAAGAAGACGATCGTGGTGCAGGTGACGCGCAAGAAGTCGCATCCGTTCTACGGGCGGGTGATCGCGCGGCACAAGAAGTTTTATGCGCACGACGAGAAGAATGAAGCGCGGGTGGGGGATGTGGTCCGCATCGAAGAGACGCGGCCGCTCTCGAAGCTGAAGCGCTGGAGGCTGAAAGACATCGTGCGCAAAGCGCCGCTGGTGCCGGAAGCGGCGGTGGAAGCGGCGAGCTAATCAGGAAGCGGAACAGGGAGATTGAGCTATGGCGGTGATGATGAGAACGATGCTGGAGGTGGCCGACAACTCCGGCGCGCGCAAGCTGCAGATGATTCTGCCGCTGGGCGGTGCGACCGGGCTCAATGCCGGCCTGGGCGACGTGATCACAGCCAGCGTGAAGGAGGCCTCCCCGGACGGCCAGGTGCAGAAGGGCAAGGTGGTAAAGGCCGTGGTGGTGCGCACGCGCAAGGAGCACCGGCGGCGCGACGGCACCTACATCCGGTTTGACCAGAACGCGGCGGTGCTGATCAACGAGGCGGGAGAGCCGGTGGGTACGCGCGTTTTTGGTCCGGTGGCGCGCGAACTGCGCGAGAAGAGATTTCTGAAGATTGTGAGTCTGGCGCCGGAAGTTTTGTAACAGTTTCGAGTTTCCAGTTTCGAGTGAGTATCCAATGACGACAGCAACGACAGCACACAAGCGAGTGGACATCCGGCGCAACGACACCGTGAGGGTGATCACCGGGCGCGACAAGGGCAAGGAAGGGCGCGTGCTGCGCGTGTTTCCCGGCGACAACAAGATTCTGGTGGAACACGTGATGATGGTGAAAAAGCACGTGCGCCCGAATCCGCAGCGCAACATCAAGGGCGGGATTGCGGAACAGGAGAGCCGCATTGCGCTCTCCAACGTGCAGCTGGTGTGCCCGACCTGCGGGCCGGTGCGCATCGGGCACGAAGTGCGCGGCGACCGCAAGGCGCGCGTGTGCAAGAAGTGCGGAACGACATTGGACAAGTAGGCATTGGTGACCGTGTGATGGCGTGATCTGGCGATTGCAAGCTCCAGGTTTATTCGAAGGAAGTTGAACAATGGCAAAGGACAAGAAGGCGGGCAAGGAAGCGGCGCAGGAGCAGAAAGCTCCGGAGCAGGCGCGGCACAGCGCGAAAGAACGCCCGCGGCTGCGCTCGCGGTTTGAAAAAGAAGTGGCGCCGGCGCTGTTGAAAGAGCTGGAGCTGAAGAATCCGATGGCGGTCCCGCGCCTGCACAAGATCGTCGTGAACATGGGCGTGGGCGAGGCCACGCAGAACGCCAAGGTGCTCGACCCGGCGGTGAACGAGCTGGGACAGATCACGGGGCAGAAGCCGGTGGTGACGCGGGCGAAGAAGTCGATTGCGGCGTTCAAGGTGCGCGCCGGGCAATCGATCGGCGCGATGGTTACGCTGCGCGGGGACCGCATGTATGAATTCTTCGACCGGCTGGTGAACATCGTGCTGCCGCGGGTGCGCGACTTCCGCGGAGTTTCGACCAAGTCGTTTGATGGCCGCGGGAATTACACGCTTGGGTTGCACGACCAGTTGATTTTCCCCGAGATCGATTACGCGAAGGTGGACAAGCTGAAGGGAATGAACGTCACGATTGTGACGACGGCAGCGAACGACAACCAGGCGCGGACGCTGCTGAAACATCTGGGCATGCCGTTCCGGGCGTAAGTTTCAAGGTCTTAGAGCTACAACTTAGGAGCCAGATTGGCAACGACAGCAAAACGAGTGAAAGACGGCGTTGGGTTGCACCAACACAAAGTGAAGAAGCCCAAGTTTTCCACGCGCAAGCACAACCGCTGCAAGTTCTGCGGGCGCCCGCGCGGGTTTCTGCGCAAGTTCGGCATTTGCCGCTTGTGCTTCCGCCAGCTGGCGCTGCGCGGGGAGATTCCCGGGGTGTCGAAGTCGTCGTGGTAATTGTCGCCTGGGCTTGCGCGCCGGGGCGGGAGAGATTGAGATGCTGCGCTCCGGAAAAGCGGCTCCGCTCAGGATGACCGGGGAAGGTATTGAAAAGCAGGCCGAGAGATTGAAGCGGGAAGCTGCCGCAGGTTCTTCGCAGGACGCGGAGCGAACGGGCAGCTAGAGGAGAAGCAAACGATGAGGTTGACCGATCCGGTGGCAGATATGCTGGCGCGGGTGCGCAATGCGCTCCAGGCGCGGCACCAGAAGGTGGACATTCCGGCCTCGCGGCTGAAGCTGGAGATAGCCCGCATCCTGAAAGAAGAGGGCTACATCTCGAATTTCAAGGCCACCGAGGAAGAAGGTCACAAGGTCATCCGCGTGTACCTGAAGTATGGCGCCAACAACGAGGCGGCCATCTCCAAGGCCGAGCGCGTGTCGCGGCCGGGATGCCGTGTCTATGTCCGCCGCAGCGAGATTCCGCGCGTGCTGGGCGGCATGGGGATCAACATCCTGACCACGCCGCGGGGAGTGATGACCGGGCGCCAGGCGCGCAAAGAAGGCGTGGGCGGCGAGTTGCTGTGCGAGATCTGGTAAAGCAGCCGCCAGCTATCAGCCATCAGCTTTCAGCAAAAGCGATGGCCTTGAACCAGGGTAGCTGCGAGCTGAAAGCTGAGAGCTGAACTTATGTCACGAATTGGAAGAAAGCCGATCGCCATCCCCAAGGGGGTGACGGTCAAAATCGAAGGCAACACGGTGGCGGTGCAAGGGCCGAAGGGCAAGCTGGACACGCCGCTTCCGTCCGGGATCAGGGTCGAGCAGAAGGACGGCAACATTGTGGCCATCCGCGAGAACGATTCGCAGGCGGCTCTGCACGGGCTGGCGCGCGCCCTGGTGAACAACGCGGTCGACGGCGTGACCAAGGGCTGGACGCGCGAGCTGGAGATCGTGGGCATCGGGTATCGCGCCGAGTTGAAGGGCAAGGGGATCCTGGTGTTCAACCTGGGATACTCGCACCCGATCGAGTACCCGCTGCCCAGCGGAATCGATGCGGCGGTCGATCCGAAGCAGACCCGGATCACGCTCAGCGGCATCGACCGGCAGAAAGTCGGACAGGTGGCGGCGGAGATGCGGGCGTTGCGTCCGCCGGATCCGTACAAGAACAAGGGCGTGCGGTACGCGGGAGAACGGCTGAAGAAGAAGGTCGGAAAGACGGGAGCGAAGTGAGGCGGTTGAGGGAGGCGACTGAGCCTGGCCGGCGTCAACCTGAGCGAAGCGAAGGATCCGCGGAAGGGTTCGGAAGACGATGCTGACGAAAATTGGCAAGAACGAAAAGCGCGGGCACGTGCACGAGCGCATCCGCAAGAAGGTGCAGGGCACGGCGCAGCGGCCGCGGCTGAATGTGTACCGTTCGCTGAATCACATTTACGCCCAGGTCATCGACGATCTGAACGGCCAGACGCTGGTGTCGGCGAGCACGGCAGAAGGCAAGAAGGAAGCCCGCGCCACCGGCGGCAACGTGGCGGCGGCCAAGGTTGTCGGCAAAGCGATTGCCGAGCGGGCCAAGGCCAAGGGCGTGACCAAGGTAGTGTTCGATCGCGGTGGATACATCTACCACGGACGTGTAAAGGCGCTGGCCGACGCGGCGCGGGAAGCGGGATTGCAATTCTAGCTGAGCGCTGCGAGCCGCGAGACCCGAGCAAGCCGGGGTCGCTCAGAGCTCGAAGCTCAAAGCTCGAAGCTGAGAGAATATGCCAACAGTGATCAAGAAGCTGGATGCGGGTGCGTTTCAGTTGAAGGACCAGGTGGTGGCCATCAACCGCGTGACCAAGGTGGTCAAGGGCGGAAAGAACCTTTCTTTTGCCGCGCTGGTGGTGGTCGGAGATCCTTCGGCGGCGGTGGTCGGGTATGGATCGGGAAAGGCGAAAGAAGTTCCCCAGGCCATCCGCAAGGGAATTGAATCGGCGAAGAAGAACCTGGTGAAAGTGAATCTGACGCAGACGTCGATTCCGCACCTGGTGCTGGGACGCTACGGTTCGGGGCGAGTGCTGCTGAAGCCGGCGCCGGAAGGCACGGGAGTCATTGCGGGCGGGGCGGTGCGCGCCGTGATGACTTCGGTGGGGGTGCAGAATGTGCTGACCAAGTCGATCGGCACCACGAACCCGCACAACGTGATCAAGGCGACGTTCGACGCGCTCAAGCAGCTGAAAAACCGGGCGAGTGTGGCGAGCATGCGCGGCAAGGCGGCGGAAGAACTCTAAGTTCAGTAATCAGCCCCGGTCCCCTGTTTTCCAGCAATCGGCGGCTGGTTTCGAGGTTCAGAAGATGACGGCAAAGAAATCAAGTTCGGGCAGCGGAAAGATTCACCTGAAGTGGGTGAGGTCCGCCATTTGTGCCCCGACGAAACAGAAACTGGTGATCAAGGGCCTGGGATTTACGCGGCTGAACCAGGTGATCGAGCGGCCCGACACCGGCGCCATACGCGGCATGGTAGCGAAGGTGCCGCACCTGGTAGAGATTGTGGGGTAGCCGCGAGCGGCGAGAGCTGACTTATGAATTTATCCAACATTCACGCACCGAAGAAGGCGACGGAAGAGCGCAAGCGGGTGGGCCGCGGGATGGGCTCGGGCATGGGCAAGACTTCCACGCGCGGGCACAAGGGCCAGCACTCGCGCAGCGGGTCGCGGCTGATCCGCGGATTTGAAGGCGGGCAGATGCCGTTGCACCGCCGCATGCCGAAGCGCGGCTTCAACAACATCTTCCGCAAGGAATACAGCATCGTGAGCGTGGAACGGCTGGCTGCGCTGGGCGAGACGACCATCACTCCCGACGTGCTGCGCAAGCTGGGGGTGGTGAAGACCAAGCTTCCGGTGAAGATTCTGGGAGACGGCGAGTTGACCGCGGCGCTGACAGTAAGCGCGCACAAGTTTTCCAAATCGGCGCAGGAAAAGATTACCAAGGCAGGCGGCAAGGTCGAGGTCTTGCAGTAATGTTTGAGAAACTGGCGAACATCTTCCGGATTCCTGACCTGCGCAAGCGGGTGGTGTTCACGCTCGCGATGCTGGCTGTGTACCGCCTGGGCGGACATCTTCCGACGCCGGGAGTGAACTTCGCCAAGCTGGAGCAGTTCTTTGAGCAGAACCGCGGGTCGCTGCTGGGATTCGTCGATCTGTTCTCGGGCGGCAATCTGCGCCGCCTGACGATCTTTGCCCTGGGCATCATGCCGTACATCACGGCATCGATCATTCTGCAATTGCTCACGGTTGTCTATGAGCCGCTGGCCAAGCTGCAAAAGGAAGGCGAGCTGGGGCGGAAGAAGATCACGCAGTGGACGCGTTACATCACGGTGATTCTCAGCGCGGTGCAGTCGTTCGGCATCGCCATCGGATTGGAGCGCGCCGGGGATTTCGTGCTCAATCCGGGCTGGGGTTTCCGCCTGATGACCATGCTGACGTTGACCACGGGCAGCGCGTTCATCATGTGGCTGGGCGAGCAGATCACCGACCGCGGCATCGGCAACGGAATGTCGCTGTTGATTTTCGCCGGGATCGTTGTGGGCCTGCCGCGCGGCGTGCAGGACCTGTTCGACAAGGCGAAGAACATGACCTGGGGCAACATCACGCCGATTCTAATGGCTGGGCTGGTTGTCTTCATGCTGGCGGTAGTGGCGTTCATCGTCTACGTGGAGCGCAGCGAACGACGAATTCCGGTGCAGTACGCGAAGCGCGTTGTGGGACGCAAGGTGATGGGCGGGCAGTCGACGCACCTGCCGCTGCGCGTGAATGCCGGCGGTGTAATGCCGGTGATCTTTGCGTCGTCGATTCTGACATTGCCGCAAACGGTGGGTTATGGACTGAAGAATACGCGCTACTTCGGCGATCTGATTCGCTGGCTGGGCTGGGGCGAGCCGCTTTACACGCTGCTCTATGCGATCGGAATTATCTTCTTCGCGTATTTCTACGTGTCGATCGTGTTCAATCCGAGCGAAGTCGCCGACAACATGCGCAAGTACGGCGGGTTCATTCCCGGCATACGGCCGGGCAAGCGGACGGCGGACTTCATCAACGAAGTGCTGACGCGGATCACGCTGGTGGGCGCGCTGTACCTGATCATCATCTCGTTTATTCCCGAGTGGATGATCGCGGGTATCCGGCTGAATCATCTGTTTCTGATCGGACGATGGTTTGAGAACCTGCCGACCTGGGTGACGAACGGCCTGGGAGTGAATTTCTATTTTGGCGGAACATCGCTGCTGATCGTAGTCGGCGTGGCCATGGACACAGTCACGCAGATCGAGGCGCAACTGATCATGCGCCACTACGACGGTTTCACGCCGCGCAGCGGGCGAATTCGCGGGCGACGGAACTGGTCGTAGCCCGGCGACGGGCTGCGACGCCCACGGCTCGGAGCCGAGCGGGCACGATGCGGTGAGGTGAGACGGACGGTTCGGGAGGCTTTGGCCAACTCGATGGCGCAGGAAACCTCTCGTGATGTGGGTCCCGTGGTGCTGCTGGGGCCGCCGGGCGCGGGAAAAGGCACCCAGGCCAAGCGCATCATGGAGCATTACCAGATTCCGCAGGTTTCCACCGGAGACCTGCTGCGGGACAACGTGGCCCGGGGGACGGAACTGGGGCTGCAGGCCAAGGCGACCATGGCGCAAGGCGCCCTGGTCCCGGACAATCTGATGTACGACATGGTCCGGCACAGGCTGGGCCAGCCGGATTGCAAGCGCGGTTATGTATTGGACGGCTTTCCCCGGACTGCGGCGCAGGCGGGGTGGCTGGACGCGCTGCTGGACGACAAGCTCTTTGACAATTCGCGGCCCACGCGGGCGTGGCCAATTGTGATCCGCCTGGACGTGGACTATAATCAGCTATTGCTCCGGATCACTGGACGCCGTTCCTGTCCCGCCTGTGGACGGATTTATAACGTCCACTTCCAACCGCCTCGTGTCGATGAAGTCTGCGACGTGGATGGTTCCAAGCTGGTGACGCGGAATGACGACCGCCTGGAAGTCATCCAACCGCGCCTGGCGGCCTACGAAGAGCAGACTCGCCCGGTGGCCGACTACTACCAGCGCACGGGCCGGCTGGTGTCGGTGAACGGCGACGCACCGGTCAATGAGATCACGGAACAGATTTTCCGGATCATTGAGGACCATCACGCATAAGAATGGCGATTGTGTGCAAGTCGGCGGCGGAAATCGCGAAGATGGGGCGCAGCGGCCACATCGTTCGCCAGGTGCTCGACCACGTTCGGGGCATGGTGGCGCCGGGCGTGACGACGATGGAACTGGAGCGCGCGGCCGAGAAGAAGATCAAGTCGCTGGGCGCCAAGCCGGCGTTCAAGGGGTATTACGACTATCCGTGCGTGCTGTGCACGTCGGTGAATGAAGAGATCGTGCACGGGATTCCGTCGGAAAAGCGGGTGCTGCAGCAAGGCGACATAGTCTCAATCGACTGCGGCGTGGTGCTCGACGGCTACTACGGCGATGCGGCCATCACGGTGCCGGTGGGAGAAGGCGTGAGCCAGGAGCTGCGCAAGCTGCTGGAAGTGACCGAGGCGTCGCTGTATCGCGGAATTGAGCAGGCCCGGGTGGGAAATACGCTGGGCGATGTGGGCGCGGCGGTGCAGGAACTGGTGGAGGCGAACGGCTTCAGCGTGGTGCGCGAGTTCGTGGGTCACGGCATTGGAACGCGGTTGCACGAGGAGCCGCAGGTTCCGAACTTTGGAGCGCGCGGGCATGGCGCGCGGCTGCGCGAAGGCATGGTGCTGGCGATCGAGCCCATGGTGAATTTCGGCAAGCCGGAAACCCGGGTGCTCGGCGACAAGTGGACGGCAGTGACGGCCGACGGCAGCGCGAGCGCGCACTTCGAACACTGCGTGGCCGTGACGAAAGATGGCCCGGTGATTTTGACGCAGTGAGCGATGAGCAACGAAGACGCGATTGAAGTTGAGGCGTCTTGCGGGCGTGAAGCTGAGCGAAGCGAAGCGGGGAGCCCGCAGCCGAAATCCCGAACCATGTTTGTGAGGGATCTCAAGAACGTAAGGAGTCGATGAGCAAAGAAGACGCGATTGAAGTCATGGCAGTAGTTCTGGAGCCGCTGCCGAATGCCATGTTCCGGGTGGAACTGGAGAACAAACATCAGGTGCTGGCGCACGTTTCGGGCAAGATGCGCAAGAATTTCATCCGCATCCTGCCGGGGGACAAGGTCGCGGTGGAACTTTCGCCGTACGACCTGAATCGCGGACGGATTGTCTACCGATATAAGTGAACGTCATCATTCTCGGCCCGAAGTTTTGCTGACGGCTGAAAGCTGACGACTGAGGGCTGGATTTATGAAAGTACGGGCATCGGTCAAGAAGATTTGCGACAAGTGCAAGATCATTCACCGCAAAGGCGTGGTGCGAGTGATCTGCGTCAACACAAAACATAAGCAGCGGCAAGGGTAGCGGCGAGCCGCGAGCTGCGCGCGAACCAGGGATCCGAAGGGAACCTGCTCGAAGGGCCTAGCTCGAAGCCCCGCGCCAAGAATTTCGGAAGCTGTTGGAGGCATAAGGAAACATGGCACGCATTGCAGGCGTCGATCTTCCGCGGCAGAAGCACATCAACATCGCGCTGACCTACATTTACGGGATCGGGCATCCGCGTGCCGGACGCATTCTCGACGAGGCCAAGGTGGACCCCATGAAGAAGGTCCAAGACCTCAGCGAGGAGGAAGTCAACCGCATCCGTACAGTGATCGAAGAAGAAGGGATGGTGGAGGGCGATCTGCGCAAGGAAGTTTCGATGAACATCAAGCGGCTCATCGAAATCGGCTCCTATCGCGGGTTCCGCCACCGCCGCAACCTGCCGGTGCGCGGACAGCGGACGCACACCAACGCGCGCACCCGCAAGGGCCCGCGCAAAGGCACGGTCGCGATCAAGAAGAAATCGATGGCGAAGACATAGAAGCAGTTCTCAGTTCCCAGTTGCCGGTTCTCAGTGTTTCGAGAGCTGGAGGCCACCGGGAGCTGAGAGCTGAGAACTGAGACTCGGAAATGGCAAAACCAGCAGCGGCCGCAGCGGCCACCGGGGCCCCAGCGGCGCCGGAGAAAAAAGGCAAGAAGAAGCAGTTCAAGAAGAAGGAGCGCAAACACGTTCCGCACGGGATTGCGTACGTGCAGGCGTCGTTCAACAACACGATCGTGACCATCTGCGACATGAACGGCAATGTTCTGTCGTGGAAGAGTTCCGGATCGCTGGGATTTCGTGGATCGCGCAAGGGCACGCCCTTTGCCGCGCAGCAGGCGGCGATGAATGCGGCCACCATGGCGCGCGATCATGGAGTGCGCAGCGTGGAAGTGCGCGTCAGCGGCCCGGGTTCGGGGCGAGAGTCGGCGGTGCGCGCGCTGGCGGCGGCGGGGATCGAAGTCCGCTCCATCCGCGACGCGACGCCGATTCCGCACAACGGGTGCAGGCCGCCGAAGCGGCGGCGCGTCTGATACGCGCCACCGAGTTCTCAGTTGCCAGTTCTCAGTTCTCAGCATGAGAACGTGAGGTTCTGGTTTTACTGAGAACTGAGAACCAGACAGTCCGGGACGAAGGGTGAAGCCAAACCTGTAAACCGGTCGAGTCCCGCGCAGAAGGCGAGGGACGAATCCTGAGCGGAGCGCAGGAACTCCCTCAGAAAAAGGAGAAGAAACTTGGCACGTTATACCGATGCAG